>Ga0208604_1000075_pt1 | contig 14741 bp, 17 predicted proteins | sample MicForSoSWNH22_M_FD_188009 | JGI IMG/M metagenome (GOLD analysis project Ga0208604, IMG submission 188009) | Forest soil microbial communities from Harvard Forest Long Term Ecological Research site in Petersham, Massachusetts, USA - MetaG HF016... | ecosystem: Environmental > Terrestrial > Soil... | reverse complement strand
CAAGCGCGCCGACGAATTGTCCGGCGGTCAGAGGCAGCGGGTCGGCATCTGCCGGGCGCTGATCCAGAATCCCGATTTGCTGTTGGTGGACGAGCCGACCGCGTCGCTCGATCCGAAGACGTCGCGTCAGATCATGCGGCTGATCAAGGAACTGTGCGGGGAGCGCAAGCTCTCGGCCATCATCAACATCCACGACGTCATGCTGGCGCAGATGTTCGCCGAGCGGATCGTCGGCTTGCAGCTGGGCGAGATCGTCTATGACGGCCCGCCGACCGGGCTGACCGCCGAGGTGCTGACGAAAATCTACGGCGAGGAAGATTGGTCGGCCACCATCCGCAAGATCGACGACGATGCCGACGCGGCGGCCGAGCCTGCCGACAACGTCATTGCGCTCGACAGCCGCCTGCCGGATCGCGACCGCATGGCCGGGCTGACATAGCCGGCCATGAGCATCGCCGCGACTGCACCGCGCCACTGGGAAAAACCGCCGCTGATCAAGCGCGCCTGGCTGCGCTGGGCGCTCGGCATCGGCGCCGTCGTCTATCTGGCGGCGGCCTTCGGCACCACCGAGGTGAACTGGCCCCGGGTTTGGGAAGGCCTGCCGCGCGGCGCGCGGTTTTTCGCGGCGTTCTTTCCGCCGGATTTTTCCGGCCACCGCGACGACATCGTCAACGGCATCCTCGAAAGCCTCTGGATGACCGTGGTTTCGACCGCGATCGGGATCGCGATCTCGGTCCCGGTGGGCATCGGTGCCGCCAAAAATATCGCGCCGCGGCCGGTCTATTATGTCTGCCGCGGCATTCTCGCGGTATCGCGCAGCTTCCAGGAGATCATCCTGGCGATCTTCTTCGTCAAGCTGTTCGGCTTCGGCCCGTTCGCCGGCGTCGTCACGCTGTCGTTCGCAACCATCGGCTTCTACGGCAAGCTTCTCGCCGAAGACATCGAAGACATGGATTTCTCGCAAGCCGAAGCCGTGCGCGCGACCGGCGCCGGCTGGCTGCAATGGATCAACTACGGCATCCAGCCGCAAGTGATGCCGCGCATGATCGGGCTCGGCCTGTACCGCTTCGATATCAACTTCCGCGAATCCGCGGTGATCGGTATCGTCGGCGCCGGCGGCATCGGCGCGACGCTCGACACCGCGTTCAGCCGTTACGAATTCCCATCCGCTGCCGCCATCCTGCTGGTCATCATCGGCATCGTGATGCTACTTGAATATTCGTCCGGCTACATTCGCCGCTGGGTGCAGTGATGGCGGTGGCGCTCCGGCACGGCACCAAGGTCTGGCACCGCCGCGAGCGCGGCGCGCAGTTGGCGATCTGGCTGGCCTGGCTCGCCGCGGCGGCGATCTTCATTTACTGCTGGCAATTGATCTCCGACAAGACGATTTGGGCCTTCGTCACCGACGCGCCAGCGCAAGCCGCCGATCTCGCCGTGCGCATGGTGCCGCCGGACTGGAGCTCCATCGTCAAGCTGGGGCGGCCGCTCTGGGATACCGTCAATATCGCCACGCTGGGCACCGCCATCGGCATCGTGGTGGCGGTGCCGGTGGCTTATTGCGCCGCGCGCAACACCACGCCGAGCGTGGCGCTGGTGCGGCCGGTGGCGCTGTTCGTCATCGTGTCGTCGCGCTCGATCAATTCGCTGATCTGGGCGCTGATGCTGGTGACGATTCTGGGGCCGGGCGTGCTCGCCGGCATCCTGGCCATCGGGCTGCGCTCGATCGGCTTTTGCGCAAAACTGCTCTACGAGGCGATCGAGGAGATCGACGAGAGTCAGGTCGAGGCGATACGCGCCACCGGCGCCAGCGGCGCGCAGGTCACCGCCTACGGCATCGTGCCGCAAGTGCTGCCGGCGTTCGCCGGCATTTCCGTGTTCCGTTGGGACATCAATATCCGCGAGTCGACGGTGCTGGGCCTGGTTGGCGCCGGCGGCATCGGCCTGCCGCTCAACGCGGCGATCACCACGCTTGCCTGGACCAAGGTGTCGCTTATTCTCCTGATCATCATCGCAACCGTCATCGTCAGCGAATGGGTTTCGGCCAAGGTACGCCACGCGATCATTTGATGGATTTTGGCATCATGAGCGACTACCCGGGTGCGTCCTGGCTTGCCCGATACCGTGAGCGGGTGAACGGCGATCCTGAGCTCGATGTCATCGGCGAGTGGTTCACGACGACCTTGACCTTGACATTCGGTGAGCGCCGCTATGCGCTGAAAATCGAGAAGGGGAAGATCGCCGACATCGTCGCGGCGCCGCGGCTCGATGTGCGCGCCGCATTCGGCTTCGCGGCACCGGTCGAAGTCTGGAACAAGTTCCTGAGCCCCGATCCACCGCCGCTCTATCACGACTTTTTCGCCATGCTCATGCGCGTGCCAAATTTCCGCCTGGAGGGCGACAGCCTCGTGGCCATGCAGAATGCGCGCGCCTTGCATCGCCTGATGAACATCATGCGCGAAACGGGGATGCCCGATGCCTGAATTCGAGCCGATCGCCGGCCGCTACATCACTGTCGACATCGCCGGCGAACGGCACCGGATTTTCATCGAAGAGGCCGGCCGCGGCGTGCCGCTGCTTTGCCTGCACACCGCCGGTAACGACAGCCGGCAATTCCGTCACATGATGAATGACGGCGCGATCACCGGGCGGTTTCGCGTCATAGCCTTCGACATGCCGTATCACGGCCGCTCGACGCCGCCGGATCGCTGGTGGTTGAAGAAATTCCGTCTGACGACGGAATCCTATATCGCCATCATCCGCGCGATCTGGCTCGCGCTAAAACTCGAACGGCCGACGGTGCTCGGCTGCTCGATGGGCGGCGCAATCGTGCTAAAACTCGCGGCCCGCTATCAGGACGAGCTTGCCGGCATCGTCGGCCTGGAAAGCTCGGCCTATGCGCCGGGCCGCTACAACGAGTTCCTGCACCACCCGGCCATCCACGGCGGCGAATTGTGCGCGAGCTACACCTATGGCCTCAACTCGCCGTACAGTCCGGAAGCGAACCGGCGCGAGAACTGGTGGTATTACGCCCAATCCGGCCCGGGCGTTTATCAGGGCGACGTGTATTTCTACAGCCTCGATTGGGATGCGCGCGAGGATATCAAACAGATCGACACGACGCGCTGCAAAGTTGCGCTCTTGACCGGCGAATACGATTACTCATGCACGCCGGCGATGACGGAAGCCGTCGCCGCGGCGATCCCGGGCTCGCGTTACAGGCTCATGAAGGGCATGGGCCACTTCCCGATGATCGAGAACTATCCGGGCTTTCGGCCTTATCTGCTCGACGCGCTCGACCATATCGCCCCGCAGCCAAAGTGAGTGTTTGCCATGTGTGAAGACGCCACCAACAAAATCCCCGGCTGGAAAGGCTGGCTCGATGTGCCGGCGCCGAAGATTTCCGGCGCCGCCGGTCCCTGGATCGATCTGTCGCATCGACTGACCGAGGAGTTGTCGCGGATCCCGGCATTTCCGCAGCCGCAGATCCGCCGGCTGTGGAAAATCCCCGAGCATCGCGCCAATGTCACCGAAGTCCACATGGTGGTGCATCACGGCACCCATCTCGACGCGCCGCGTCATTTCATCGCCGACGGCCCAGCCATGGACGAGGTGCCGCTCGACCGGCTTTACGGCCAAGGCGTGGTCTGGCGCTTTGACGCGGACGATGACGGCGTGATCGACGTCGCCGATCTCGAACGCGCCACGCCGCGGCTGCGGCCGGGCGACATCGTGCTGTTGGATACCGGCCGCGCCAAGTACATCAACACCGACCGCTATATGCGCCACGCCTCCCTCACCGGCGAAGCCGCGGCCTGGCTGGTCAAACAGGGCGCCAAGCTCGTCGGCGTCGATACCGCCACGCCCGATCTGCCGCCCGGCCGGCGGCCGGCGGATTTCGCCTTTCCGGTGCATTACACGCTGCTCAGCCACGGCGTGCTGATCGCCGAGCACGTCACCGGTCTGGCGCCGCTCGCCGGCCGTCGCGCCGAGATCGTGTTCCTCGGCCTCAACATCGCCGGCTCCGACGGGGCACCGGCGCGCGCCATCGCCCGCGCGATCGATTGATCGGCGGACGACGGCAGCTAGCGCAACTTGTAGAGCGCGTGCCGCCGGTTGCGGGTGTGGGGGCGCACCTCGCCGGGCCAGCGCCCGCTTTCGGAGGCTTGCGCCCATTCGCGGCTGACCAGCACATGGGGCCCGTCGATCTCATAGAGCGCCGTATAGCGCGGACCATCCTGCGCGATCCGCTTCTCTTGCCCGCCGATGTTCAGAACGAACGGCTCACCCGCCATGCGGGCTGCGGCATGGACGCCCGGCACCCGCAAAAGATTGGGCACGTGCTCGCTGTCGTAGACCTCGTTGAACAGCGCCTCCTTGTCGGGGTCGACGTCCATGCTGACGACGAACAGATATTTCGACTTGATCGGCATCGCTTCACCCATTGACGGTAGCGCCAAAGGTACATTGGCTATCGTTCGATCATGTCCTAGCTTGGCGTTCAAGAAAACAGCAAGAAAGGTTGGCGCGCCCGCCCCGGCCGCCGGAAGGCTTCCCCATGGATCTCGGTTTGCAAAGCTGCAAGGCCTTTATTGCCGGCGCCAGCAAGGGACTCGGCAAGGCCTGCGCAAAGGCCCTGGCCGGCGAAGGCGCCCGTGTCTTCATCTGTTCGCGCAACGCGGAAGAGCTTAAGCGAGCTGCGACGGAGGTCGGCGCCGCTGGCTTTTCCGCAGCCGACGTTTCACGGCCCGCGGAGGTGAAACGCGTCGTCGCCGAAGCCGTCGCCGCATTGGGCGGTCTCGATTGCCTCATCACCAATGCCGGCGGACCGCCGACCGCGCCGTTCGAAAAGGCCGGCGATGGCGACTGGGATATCGCCTATCGGCTCAATCTGATGAGTGCCGTTCGTTTGATACGCGAGGCCTTGCCGGCGCTAAAAGCTTCAGGGCGCGGCCGCATCGTCAACCTGACCGGCTACGGCGTGAAGGAGCCGCTGACCGATCTGGTCGTGTCGGATTCGATACGTGCCGGCGTCACAGTCATGGCCAAGACCATTGCAACCGATCTCGCGCCCTACGGCATCACCGTCAACAATATCGCGCCCGGCCCGATCATGACCGATCGCCTCACCGAAATTCTCTCCGCACGCGCCAAGAGCTTGGGCACAACGCCCGACGCGCTGTTCAAGCGCTTATCCGAATCCATTCCAGTGCGCCGCATGGGCCAGCCGAACGAAATCGGCGATCTCTGCGCCTATTTGTGTTCGCCGCAGGCCGGCTATCTCACCGGCCAGACCATCGTCGTCGACGGCGGCGTCAACCGCTCGATCTAGACTCCGCGCCGGGGCATCGCCCTCTTCCGCGACGCCGTGCGGTCGCAGCCGGAATGGCCCATGGACTGGCTCACCGGCCGGTCTTTATCCGCGTCCACAGGCGATTGGCCAATCGCTCCGTCTTCTGGTCGTGGGCGAAGATGGTATAGAGGCGCGCCATGGTGGCGGCATCCGGATAGATGGTGCGGTCGTCGCGGATCGCGCCGTCGATAAAATCGCTGGGCCGGTCGCCGTTGGCGTAGAACACGTAGTTGGTGTTCTTCGCCGCGACCTCGGGCCTGAGCAGATAATCGATCAGCGCATGCGCCTCGGCGACGTGCGGGGCGTCGTTCGGAATGGCGAGATTGTCCAGCCACAATTGCGCGCCTTCCTTCGGGATGGCGTAACCGAGCGCGATGCCGGCCTTGGCCTCCGCCGCGCGCCGCTGCGCCTGCTTGACGTCGCCGGAAAAGCCCAGGGCAAAGCAAATCTCCCCGGTCGCCAGCGCATTGAGATATTCGAGCGAATGGAATTTGCGCACATAAGGCCTGATCTTGACGAGGAGCTCCGTGACTTTTTCGAGATCGGCCGGATCGCGCGAATTCGGATCGCGATGCAGATAGGTGAGACCGGCCGACATGACGTCGTCGGATGAATCCAGAAAATGAATGCCGCAATCCTTGAATTTTTTGATTTTCTCCGGATCGAACACATAGTCCCAGCTGTCGATCGCGGCGTCCGGCCCGAGAATGTCGCGCACCGCCTTGACGTTGTAGCCGATGCCGGTCGTGCCCCACATGTAGTTGACGGCGTATTGATTGCCGGGATCGTAGACCGCCAGGCGATCGGCGATCTCCGGCCACGCGTGAACGAGGTTGGGCAGCTTGGACTTGTCGAGCTTGCGATAAAGGCCGGCTTCGATCTGGCGCCCGAGAAAGTACGACGTCGGCACGACGACGTCGTAGCCCGATTGGCCGGCGAACAGTTTTGCTTCGAGGGTGTCGTTGCCGTCGAAAGTGTCGTAGCGGACCGCGATGCCGGTTTCCTTGGTGAACGCATCGAACACCGTCGGCGCGATATAATCCGACCAGTTGTAGAAATTGACCACGCGCTCCGCGGCGCTTGCCGGGACGGCGGCGGCGATCGCAACGATGAGGGCGAAAAAGAACCGGCGCGCGGTCATTCCGTTTCGGTCGGCAGGCCTGCGGCCTTCCACGCCAAAATCCCGCCGGCGAGATGCGCGCCATAGGGATAACCCTGCTCCTGCGCCGCGAGCGAAGCAGTCACCGAGCGGCGGCCGGAGCGGCAGGCAAACACCACCTCGCAGCCTTCCGGCGCCGGGATGACGGCGGGATCGAACGCCGACAGCGGCACCAGCACGGCGCCGGGATAGCGCTCCAGCGTCGTCTCGTTCGGCTCGCGCACGTCGACCAGCACCATGCGGCCTTCGCTCAGCCCGCGCGCCACCTCTTCCGGCGTCAGATCGCGAACGCTTGGGGGTTGCTCCGACATGGTCGATCTCCTGACGAAGGTAAAACCCAGCCGGCGCACACCTTGCGTCAGCAGCAGTGAAAATCAAAGGGGTCAGACGGTCACCTGGGTGCCGACCTCGACCACCCGGTCGGTCGGGATCTGGAAATAATCGGTGGCGTCGTTGGCGGAGCGTGCCAGCCAGATGAACAGGCGATCCTGCCAGCGCGGCATGCCCGAATGCGGTGCCGGCTTAAGCGCCCGGCGCGACAAAAAGAACGACGTCGACATGATGTCGAATTGCCAGCCGAGCTTGCGCGCGATCGCCAGCGCGCGAGGAATATTCGGCACCTCCATGTAACCGAAGCGCAGCCTGACCCGCATGAAGGTCGAGCCAACCTGCTCGATCTCGACGCGCTTTGCGCTCTCGACCCGCGGCGTGTGCGTGGTCTCGACGCTGATGATGACGTTCTTTTCGTGCAGCACCTTGTAGTGCTTGAGACTGTGCATCAGCGCGGTCGGCGCGCTTTTCGGATCGCTGGTCAGGAACACCGCCGTGCCCGGCACGCGCGCCGGCGGCTTGCGCTCGAGCATGCGCACCAGGTCTTCCAGCGGCGTCTCGAGGCGCCGGGTTTTTTCGTAAAGCAGCCGGCTGCCGCGGCGCCACGTATACATCACCAGCATCACCACGCCGCCGATCGCCAGCGGCACCCAGCCGCCCTCCACCACCTTGAGCATGTTGGCCGAAAGGAAGCTCAGGTCAATCAAGAGGAACGGCAGCATCAAGGCCAATGCGGCGAGAAACGACCAGTGCCACAGCCGCCAGATGACAATGAAAGCCATCATGCAGGTGACGACCATTGTGCCGGTGACGGCGATGCCGTAGGCCGACGCCAGCGCGTCCGACGAGCGGAACAGCGCGACCAGGAGCAGCACGCCGGTCAGCAACAACCCGTTGACGCGTGGCATATAGATCTGGCCGGCCTGGTGCGCCGAGGTGTGGCGGACTTCCAGCCGCGGCAGCAAACCGAGCTGGATCGCCTGGCTGGACAACGAATAGGCCCCAGTGATGACCGCCTGGCTGGCGATCACCGTCGCCGCGGTGGCCAGCACGACCATGGGGATGAGCGCCCAGTCCGGGTACATCAAGAAGAATGGATTTTCGATCGCTCTCGGATTGGCGTACACCAGCGCGCCCTGCCCCAGATAGTTCAGCGCCAGCGACGGCAGCACCAGGCCGAGCCAAGCCAGCTGGATCGGCCCGCGGCCGAAATGTCCGAGATCGGCATAGAGCGCTTCCGCTCCGGTGACGGCGAGGAACACGGCGCCGAGCGTGAACAGCCCGATCATGCCGTGATGCACGAGAAAAAAGACGCCGTGAAACGGATTGAGCGCCCACAATATGCCGGGGTCTGCGGCGATCCACGTCACACCGGGTATGGCGATGACCACGAACCAGATCGCGGTGACAGGCCCGAACAGCGCCGCGACCTTGGCGGTGCCGCGCGACTGGAATGCAAACAATACCAGCAGGATCACGATCGTGAGCGGCACCACGTAAGCGTGGACCGTCGGCGTGGCGACATCCAGACCCTCGACCGCGGACAGCACCGACAGCGCCGGCGTGATGACGGCGTCGCCATAGAACAACGCAGCGCTGATGATGCCGAGGAGCGCGACGACGCCACCAGCCTTGCTGAACCGGCCGACCGCGCGCGACGCCAGCGCCATCAGGGTGAGCGTGCCGCCCTCGCCGTTGTTGTCGGCGCGCAGCAGGATGAGGACGTATTTCAACGTCACGACGATGAACAGCGCCCACAGGATCAGCGATACGACCCCGAGAACGGTTTCGCGCGGCAGTTCACCAGGAGTAGACGCGGACGCAGCGGTGATCGCTACGCGAAACGCATACAGCGGGCTGGTGCCGATATCGCCATAGACGACGCCGATGCTGCCCAGCGCGAGACCCCAAAGTCCCGCGCTGGAACGAGCGTCGGCGCTGCCGTCCACCGGCGTTTCGCTCCCGGCCGGAGCGCTTGCGATGCCTGTCATGAAAATTGAAACAGGGTTTTGCCCTGCTCCTGATACCCGCCCCGTGTCCGGATGCAGGGCGCGCCTATACACCCTCCGTGCCCCAGAGTCATGCGCAACCCGAGGGCAGCGGCAGGCTCCTGCTGGGCCGGTGGCGGACCGGCGCTTTTAAGGCTTCAAACCCGGTGGAACCGGCGGCGCCTCGCGCCTCAAGGTAATGGTGACGCGGCGATTGGCAGCCATGAAGGGATCGTCGGGGAACAGCGGATCGGTGTCGGCCTTGCCGGCGATCTCGTAGAAATTGGCCGACGGATAGCCCTGTTCTTCCAAGATCTGCCGCACCGCATTGGCGCGGTCCACCGACAAGCTCCACGGCCCGTAACCAGGCTGCGGCGCGGCGCGGGTCGCCGACGTATGGCCGGTGATGGACACCCGGTACGGCGTCGCCTTGAGCGGGCCGGCGAGTTTTTGGATGATGACGCGGGTGCGCTCGTAGGGCTCCTTGGCGCCTTCCGGGAACATCGAGCGGCCGTCCTGGTCGACGATCTCGATATTGAGTCCTTCCTTGGTCTCCTCGACCATGATGTGCTTGGAGGCCTCGGTGAGCTCCGGCATGTCTTGCAGCGCCTGGCGCAGCGAGGCTGCGGCGAGCGCAAAAGCCTGGTCGTTCTTGAAGTGCGCGCCGAATTCGCGATTGTGGTCGCGCTCGTCCGGCGTCGGGTTGGCGGAGGCGTCCTCGGGCTGGATATGGGCCGCGTTTTTCAGCTTCGCCCGGGTCGGCAGGCCGTCGACCTCGATGATGCCGGAATAGCGCACATTGGTCTGCACGCCGAAGGCGTCGCGCATCGAGCCGGCGACGATTTGCAGTTTTTGCTGGTCCTGGTTGGAGAACGCCACCAGCATGACGAAGAAGCTCACCAACAGACCCATCAGGTCGGCGAAGGTGACGAACCAACCGTGGCCGCCGCCATGAGCTTCCTTGCGCCGCGCCATGGGTTAGGAGCTCCGCCGCCCGCTCAGGCCGGGACCGGCTCCGGCTCTTCGTGCCGGTGCTTTTCTGGGAGATACGCCAGCAGCATTTCGCGCACCAAGGTGGGGCTCTTGGAATCGCGCATCATCAGCACACCGTCGATGATCAGCGTGCGATTGATCTCCTCGTCGACCAGTTTGAGATGCAGCTTGTCGGCGATCGGCAGGCACATCAGGTTGGCCACCACCGCGCCATAGAGCGTCGCCAATAGCGCCGTCGCCATGAACGGGCCGAGTTTCGACGGATCGGTCATGTTGGCGAACATCTGCACCATGCCGACCAAGGTGCCGATCATGCCGAAGGCCGGTGCGCAGTCGCCGACCGCGCGATAGATCTTCTGGCCCTCGTCGAGATGGGTAAGGAAGTTGTCGCGGTCGCGCTCGAGATTGTCGCGGATGAAGTTGGCGTCATAGCCGTCCGCAACAAAACGAATGCCCTTGGCCAGGAACGGGTCCTCGATCTCGACCTTTTCCAGGCCGATCGGACCCTGCTTGCGCGCGATCTCGGCCAGCGCCGCGATCTCGTCGACCAGCTCGCGCTGGGTGGTACGCCGCATGGTGAAGGCGAACTTGGCGCCGAGCGGCAGGCCGTGGAAGATCGCGGTCAGCGGGAAACGGATCAGGGTGGCGGAAAACGAGCCGCCGAATATGATGATGACGGCGTGATCGCTCACGAACATGCGCAGGTCGCCGCCCATCAACATCAGGGTCGCGACGACGGTTGCCCCGGCGACCAGGCCGAGGCTTGTGGCAATGTCCATGAAACCCGCTCCAACCAGCGTACCGGCAGCCCTAATGGGCCAGCCTCAAGGTACCGTCGCCGCGCTTAAGGGACGGTTACCGGTGGGACATTGGTGCGATGGGACGGCGAGGCAGATGCGCCGAGACGCCCAGCGAGTTTGAGCATGCAAACGCTTGGAAACTGCTGATTTCCCAAGCGGCTAATAAATTTCGAGGCAAGCGGCGTCATCAAGCTCAAACATCCCGATGACCTCGGTGTGCTCACGCAGCAATTTCTCGATAATATCCGTAGGCTGGTTTCCACAACGAAGCCAAATCACCTTAGGCGGGGGGCCTACTAGGGCAGCCCTCTCCGCAAAATCGACATCAAGGGACACAACAGTGAAGCCATGGGCGGCGGCGTAGTCCCAAATCGTACGATCATCGGCTTCCCCCAGCCCCAAGGGTCGAACCTGGGCTGAGCCTGGAAAAAGACGTTCCAATCGCTCACAGAGTCTGAAGCTTAGATTCTCATCGAATAAGAGCTTCATTTCGCAGCGGTTGTGAGCCGTCGCTCGCGGTCCGCGGCGTAGGCTAAGCAGGCCCGAATATCGTCCTCAGTCAATTCCGGATAATCGGCGAGAATTTGCTCATGCGACATGCCTGCAGCTAACCAGCCCAGCACGTCGCTGACCGTAATCCGCATGCCGCGAATACATGGGCGCCCACCACGTTTGCCCTCTTCGATCGTAATAATGCTCTGATAATTCATGAGCCAAAGTGCCTCCAGAGCGCCTCAATCTCAGCACCGGGGACGAACTCGCCGCGACGAGCCTGTTCAAGCCCCTCGCGAATGGCGGTACGCGCTTCATCATCGAGAGGAGCCACTCCTCCGCCATCATCGGTCATCGCCAAAAGGACAGCGGCGAGTGTGTCCTGATCTTCGGGCGGCAGGGCGCGCGCTTGTGCGATGGCCTTTTCGAGGAGCTTGGTCATAGGGTTATTGTATCATGATCGAGGGTAAAGAGAGAGGGTAACAAGGCCGCAACCCCCGTGACCGTCGCGGAAAAAACCAGCACAATAGGGTCAAATCCTACGGCCCGGCGCCGCAAAATTTCCAGGGAGACCATCCATGCGTGACATCGGCCACTTCATCGGCGGCAAGGAGGTCAACGGCGCTTCGGGGCGGCAAGGCGACGTGTTCAATCCCAATACCGGCGAGGTGCAGGCCAAGGTGGCGCTCGCCAATAAAACCGAGGTCGAGAAGGCCATCGCCAACGCCGAGGCGGCGTTCCCGGCCTGGGCCGCCACCAATCCGCAGCGCCGCGCCCGCGTCATGTTCAAGTTCTTGGAGCTGATCCAGGGCGAATACGACGATCTGGCGCGGCTGCTCTCCTCCGAGCACGGCAAGACCTTCGCCGATTCCAAGGGCGACATCCAGCGCGGGCTGGAAGTGGTCGAGTTCGCCTGCGGCATCCCGAACTTGATAAAGGGCGAATACAGCGAGGGTGCCGGTCCCGGCATCGACCTTTACTCGATGCGCCAGCCGCTCGGCGTCGTCGCCGGCATTACGCCGTTCAATTTTCCGGCCATGATCCCGCTGTGGAAATGCGCCCCGGCGATCGCCTGCGGCAATTGCTTCATCCTCAAGCCGTCGGAGCGCGATCCGTCGGTGCCGATGCGCATCGGGGAGCTGTTTTTGAAAGCCGGACTGCCGCCGGGCGTGCTCAATGTCGTCAACGGCGACAAGGAGGCGGTGGACACCTTGCTCACCGATCCGCGCGTAAAGGCCATCGGCTTTGTCGGCTCGTCGTCGATCGCCGAATACATTTACGCAACCGGCACCGCCCACGGCAAACGGGTGCAATGCTTTGGCGGCGCCAAGAACCACATGATCGTCATGCCCGACGCCGACATGGACCAGGCGGTCGATGCGCTGATCGGCGCCGGCTATGGCTCCGCCGGCGAGCGCTGCATGGCGGTGTCTGTCGCCGTGCCGGTCGGCAAGAAGACCGCCGACATATTGGTCGAAAAACTGATCCCGCGGGTCGAGGGCCTCAAGATCGGTCCTTCGACCGACACCCAGGCCGACTACGGCCCGATGGTGACCAAGCAGCTGCTCGATAAAGTGCGTGGCTATATCGATCAGGGCGTCAAGGAAGGCGCCAAGCTCGTGGTCGACGGTCGCAATTTCAAGCTCCAGGGCTACGAGAACGGCAATTTCATCGGCGGCTGCCTGTTCGACGACGTCAAGCCGGACATGACGATCTACAAGGAGGAGATTTTCGGCCCCGTGCTCTCGGTGGTGCGCGCCAAGGATTACGAGGAAGCGGTGCGGCTGCCGTCGGAGCATGAATACGGCAACGGCGTCGCCATCTTCACCCGTGACGGCGACACCGCGCGCGATTTTGCCAGCCGCGTCCAGGTCGGCATGGTCGGAGTAAACTTCGCGATCCCGGTGCCGTTGTCCTATTACACGTTCGGCGGCTGGAAGCGTTCCGGCTTCGGCGACCTCAACCAGCACGGCCCGGATTCGATTCGCTTCTACACCAAGACCAAGACGGTAACCGCGCGCTGGCCGTCGGGCACCAAAGAAGGCGCCGAATTCGTCATCCCGACGATGCGGTGACGATGAGCGATTTGATGCGCGTGAGGTCTTCGAGTTGGTACGGCGCGAAAGCCGCCGCGGCTTTGCTCGTGCTTGCCGCGCTCGCGGCCTGCGCCAGCGCGCCAAAACCCGAACCGCCGCCGGTCGCGGCTGCACCGCCGCCCTCCCCGCCGCCGCCGACGCCGCCACCGATCGATCTCGCCGGACGCTGGCGGCTTACTGCCGCCGCGGGCGGCGCCTGCTTCATGACGCTCGGCGACGCGCCCGGCGCCACCCAAGGCACCATCGCGCCCGAGGGCGGTTGTCCCGGCAATTTCTTCACCAGCCGCAAGTGGACCTTCGAGCACGACGCGCTGATCATTCGCGACCATAAGGGCCAGCCGCTGGCGCAGCTGTCGTTCACCGGCGGACATTTCGAAGGTCAGGACGACAAGATCGGCACGCTGTCGCTGTCGCATTAAATCATCTCAGGAAAAAACATGCCCGAATATCAGCTGCACTGCTTCGCCCAATCCGGCAACGCCTACCGCGCCGCGCTGATGCTCAATCTGATCGGCGCCGATTGGCAACCGGTGTTCGTCGACTTCTTCGGCAAAGGCGTGCAGCGCTCGCCGGAGTGGCGCAACAGCGTCAACGAAATGGGCGAGGCGCCGGTGCTCGTTCACGGCGCGAAAAAATTGAGCCAGTCCGGAGTGATCCTGACATATCTCGCCGAGCATTCCCAAAAATTCCTGCCGCGCGGCGAGGACGAGCGGCTTGAAGCGCTGCGCTGGATCATTTTCGACAATCAGAAGGTCAACGGCTTTCTCGGGCCGTACCGCTTCCTGCGCAATTTTGCCAAACCCGCCGGCCATCCGGCGGTGATGGAATTTCTTAAAGGCCGCATCGACAATACGCTGGGTATTGTCGACAAGCGCCTCGCCGGCCGGCCGTACATTCTCGGCGCGGAGCCGACCATCGCCGACCTGTCGCTGGTCGCCTACCTCTATTATCCGCCCGAAGAATTCGGCTTCGATATTCCGGCCACGCACAAAAACATCGCCACGTGGCTCGATCGCATCAAAGCGCTGCCGGGCTGGAAACATCCTTACGAGCTGATGCCCGGCCATCCGCTGCCGCAGTGACTGACGCTTACAGCGGAATATCGAGAGTCTTTGGCGGCGGCGGGTGCACCGGCACGGGTGCCGCCGCGACAGGCGGCGGCGGCGGTGCTGCGGCAGGCGGCGGACTTGCGACGGCTGCTGGAGGCGGCGCAGCCGCAGCGGGCGGCGGGGCCGGAGCAGGATTTGGAGCCGGCGTTACCGAAGCAGTCGCCGGCGCCGGCGCCGATTGAGCGATTGGTGCCGCCGGCTTGACCGCTGGGGCGGGCGATGGCGCGGCTGCCGTTGGCGCGGGCGTCGACTGAGTTGCCGGCGTGGTGGCGGACACCGTCGGCTTGACCGCGGACTTTGGCGGCGCTGGCGTCGAAGGTGTCGGCGTTGACGAGGTCGCCTCGACTTTCGGCTGCGTTGTCGCGTCGGCTTTGGCTTCCGCGGGTTGTTGCGGCTCCCGCGCCGGCTGCGGCGGTTGCGGTTC
>Ga0208604_1000074_pt1 | contig 14751 bp, 10 predicted proteins | sample MicForSoSWNH22_M_FD_188009 | JGI IMG/M metagenome (GOLD analysis project Ga0208604, IMG submission 188009) | Forest soil microbial communities from Harvard Forest Long Term Ecological Research site in Petersham, Massachusetts, USA - MetaG HF016... | ecosystem: Environmental > Terrestrial > Soil... | reverse complement strand
GGTGACGGCTTTGGTCTTGCTGCCGAACCACGGCGCGATGACGGCGCCAAAACCGCCGGCCGGGCCGCCGGCCGCGACGACGAGCAGATGATCCGGCGACGCGAGCGCGGTGTGGACGGTTTCGCCGCGGTCGCGCACCACCGCGCCCTTGCCGACGTCGGTCCATTCGGCGCGGCGGATGCGGGCGCGCTCGTAGACGAATTCGGCGATGTCGCGCTTGCTCCAGCCGGCGTCCTGGATGTGATCGCGCAATTGCTTTGGAATGACGATGGCGTAATTGCCGCCATAGATCGAATAGTGGCGCTGGTTGGCACGCATCTCGGCGGCAAAAGTTTCAAGGATCTCGCGCGGGTCCTTGGTCCATTCGTTCATGATCTGGCGCGGCGCCATGGCGCCCATCACGGTGACGGCGGAGACGCCTTCCGGGATGCCGCGCACCACCGACAGCGGCTGCCAGGTGGTGTCCTCTTCATCCTCGGCGATGCAGTAGGAGAATTTTCCAGGATGCCCGAGCGTTGAGCGGTCGATGCCGCCGGGACGCGCATCGAGCAGATTGATCAGCGCGAGGCGGAGCGCGCGGCCGATCACGGCGGTTGAGCGGTCGCTGTTGCCGAGCGTGTTGAAAGTGGCGTTGGCGCCGATTTCGCGGCGGATCGGCCCATTGATGATGACGAGGACGGCGGCGCCGCCGGTGCTCGACGTCACCCCGTGCATCAGAAATTCTTCCTTCATCATCGCCTGCCAGGCGGTGGCGACGACGGGAAAGTGCATCGGCAGGCAGCCGGCCATCACCGCATTGATGGCGAGCTTTTCCGCGGTGATCGGCTGCGCGCGCACCGGCTCGATGCCGATGAGCATGTCCGGCGGCATCAGCGCCCATTCCAGGCAGGCCGCGACCGCGTCTTCGGTCGGCGGCACCACGGGCAGGCCGTCGGTCCAGCCGTTCGAATGATAAAACTCCTGCGCCGCGGCGAAATCGTCGACGTCGTAGACTTTGGAGGTCAGCGCGGTTGTCATCGCTCGCCGCTTTCAATCGCCGAAATCACCGTCATGCGAACAGCCCGGACAGAATATAGAACAAAACCGCCATCAATGCCGAGGCCGGTATGGTGACGATCCATGCGATCACGATATTGGTCGCGATATTCCAGCGCACCGCCGAAGCTTTGCGCGCCGCGCCGACGCCGATGACCGAGCCGGTCACGGTGTGCGTGGTCGAGACCGGAATGCCGAGATAGGTCGCGGCAAACAGCATGATGGCGCCGCCGGCCGAGGCGCAGCAGCCTTGCACCGGCGTCATGCGGGTGATCTTCGAGCCGACCGTGTTGACGATGCGCCAGCCGCCGATCAGCGTGCCGAGCCCCATGGCCGCCTGGCAGGTGATCACCACCCAGAACGGCACATAGAAATCGGCGCCGAGCAGGCCTTGGGAAAACAACAGAACCGCGATGATGCCCATGGTCTTCTGCGCATCGTTGCCGCCGTGGCCGAGCGAGATCGCCGAGGCGGCGGCAAATTGCAGCCATTGGAAGGTGCTCTCCACCGCCCGCGGATTGGCGCGCACGAAGGCCCAAGAGACCGCCAACACCAGAAACAGCGCGAAGAAAAAGCCGAGCAGCGGCGACAGCACGATGAAGGCGCTTGTCGTCACTAAACCGGGCCAAACGATCGAGGCAAGGCCGGCTTTGGTGACGCCGGCCCCGACCAGCCCGCCGATCAGCGCATGCGAGCTCGAGGATGGAATGCCGCCCCACCAGGTGATGAGATTCCAGGAGATGGCGCCCATCAGGGCTGCAAAAATGACGCGCGCATCCATGACGTCGGCGGAGACGATGCCGACGCCGATGGTCCGCGCCACGTGCACGCCGAACAGCAGAAACGCGACGAAATTGAAAAACGCCGCCCACACCACCGCGTAACGCGGCCGCAGCATGCGCGTCGAGACGATGGTGGCGATGGAATTGGCGGTGTCGTGCAGGCCGTTGAGCAGATCGAACGCCAGCGCCACCGCGATCAGGCCGATCAGCACAGGCAGGCTCAAGAGGACGGTCATGGCGCCATGCGCTCGTCAAAGCTGATCGACGACGACTGAATTGATTTCGTTCGATACGTCCTCGAACCGATCGACGACTTTTTCGAGATGGTCGTAGAGCTCCGAGCCGATGATGAAGCTCATGACATTACCTTGCGGATTGCTCTGGCGATTGGCCAGGAACAGCGCTTTGAGGCCATGGTCGCAAACGCCGTCGGCGTGCTCTTCGATGGCGATGATCTTTGCGGTCAACGTATTGAGGCGCGCCGCATTGGTGCCGATCGCGCTCAACAGCGGCACCGCTTCGAGCACTAGGTTCGCCGCCTGCACGATGATGTCGCCCATCTCGCGCATCTGCGGCTCAAAACTTCTGACCTCGAACAGGTCGATGATTTTGGCGGTCTTGTTCATCTGGTCGATGGAATCGTCCATCGACGAGATCAGGTCCTGGATGTCGGTGCGATCGAACGGCGTGACGAAGGTGCGCCGCACCGCGGTCAAGACCTGGCGGGTGATTTCGTCGGCTTCCGCCTCGCGCTCGAAAATCTGCTTGCAGTAGCCCTCGATGCCGTCGCCGCCCTGGAGCAATCCGCGCAAAGCTTCGGCGCCGGCGACGACGATCGTGGCGTGCCGCGTGAAGAGGTCGAAGAAACGCTCTTCCCTGGGCATCAGCGCTTGAAACCAGCCGAACATCGGGGCCTCGCTCGTGGCTGGAAGCCGAATCCGCACGACCATGTTAGATGGCGTGAAGCGGCCGCTCAATGCGCCGGGATTGGACGCGATGAAGCGGGGCGCAACGTGCGTCGCCAAAAGCGTGGGATTTTTGGGCCGGCGCGGCAAGACGGCCCTTGCGATTAGGTGGCCGCCGCGCCAAATGAAGGCCGGTGAGGCCCCGCCAGCGCATGCCAAAAATCCTGCGAAAAACCGTCAAAAAATTGAAGCCGGGCGCGGCGCGACTCGGCGCGTTGCCCGAATGGGACCTCAGCGCGCTCTATTCCGGCCTCGACGATCCAGCCATCAAGCGCGACCTCGATCGCACCGACGCCGACTGCTTGGCTTTCGAGGAGGCCTACAAGGGCAAGCTCGCGGCGCTCGCCGCCGCGCCGCAGGGTGGCGCAGCACTCGGTGAAGCGGTGCGGCGCTACGAGGCGATCAGCGATCGCATGGGCCGGCTCGGCTCCTATGCGGTGCTCATCCATGAGGGCGATACGGTCGATCCGGCACGCACCAAGTTTTATGGCGACATGCAGGAGCGGATGACCGCGGCCTCGACGCACCTGTTGTTCTTCGAGCTCGAGCTCAACCGCATCGATGACGCGCAGCTCGAAGCGGCGCTGGCCGATCCCGTGCTCGGCCATTACCGGCCCTGGCTCGAGGACGTGCGCCGCTATCGGCCGTACCAGCTCGAGGATCGCGTCGAGCAGCTGTTTCACGAAAAATCGATGACGGCGTACACGGCATGGAATCGCCAGTTCGACGCCACCATCGCCAATCTGCGCTTCAAGGTGTCGGGCAAGACGCTGGCCATCGAGCCGACGCTGAATTTCTTGCAGGACCGCGACGGCAAAAAGCGTAAAGACGCCGCGCTTGCACTCACCCACACCTTCAAAGACAACGTGGCGCAGTTCGCGCTGATCCTGAACACGCTCGCCAAGGACAAGGAAATCTCCGACCGCTGGCGCGGTTTTGCCGACATCGCCGACGAGCGGCATCTGTCGAACCGGGTCGAGCGCGAGGTGGTCGATGCGCTGGTCGCGGCAGTGCGCGCCGCCTATCCGCGGCTGTCGCACCGCTATTACGCGCTCAAGGCCAAATGGTTCGGCAAGAAGCGGCTGCCGCAATGGGACCGCAACGCGCCGCTGCCGCAAACGGACACCCGCACCATCGGCTGGGCCGAGGCCAAGGATACGGTGCTCACCGCCTATGGCGCCTTCTCGCCGAAAATGGCGACCATCGCCGAGCGGTTTTTTGCCGAGCGCTGGATCGACGCGCCGGTGCGGCCGGGTAAAGCCCCGGGCGCGTTCTCGCACTCGACGACGCCGTCGGCGCATCCTTTTGTGCTGCTCAACTACCAGGGCAAGCCGCGCGACGTGATGACGCTGGCGCACGAGCTCGGCCACGGCGTGCACCAGGTGCTGGCGGCGCCGAACGGCGCCTTGATGGCGCCGACGCCGCTGACGCTGGCCGAGACCGCGAGCGTGTTCGGCGAGATGCTGACGTTCAAGAAACTGCTCGCCGGCACCCGCGACGCCAAGGAACGCAAGGCCATGCTCGCCGCCAAGGTCGAGGACATGATCAATACCGTGGTGCGGCAGATCGCGTTCTATACCTTCGAACGCGCCGTCCACACCGAACGCAAGAGCGGCGAATTGACCGCCGAGCGCATCGGCGAGTTATGGCTCGACGTGCAGCGCGAGAGCCTCGGCCCCGCCATCGAGCTCAAGCCCGGCTACGAAACGTTCTGGGTCTACATTCCGCATTTCATCCACACGCCGTTCTATGTCTACGCCTATGCGTTCGGCGATTGCCTGGTGAATTCGCTCTACGCCGTCTACGAGCACGCCAGCGACGGTTTTGTCGAACGCTATCTGGCCATGCTGTCGTCCGGCGGCACCAAACCCTATGCCGAGCTGCTCGCGCCATTTGGGCTCAACGCGCGCGATCCGGCGTTCTGGCAGGGCGGGCTGGGCGTAATCGAGCGGATGATCGGGGAGCTTGAGGCGCTGGACGGTGCGCGATAGTGCAGCTTGGCCGCGTACAATCGCCAATTGTGACACCGCCTATTCCTAGCTAAGCTTGCTCTCCAGTTTAGGGGGGTGGCCGTGCTCGATGATCCATATGTTGCGCTTACGGCAATACGACCGGCGAAATTCGGCGCGCTTTTCAAATTTCATGATGTCTTCAAGACCGAGATCAAACTGATCAGCAGGCGCCGCAGGGAACAAAAAGATTCCCGCGGCACGTTCAGGCTCGAAACCGAAGCGGCCAAAGACATATCCGGCGAACCGGTACTGAGGCCGCCGGAGAAGGCAAGCGTCGTTGGGCTCGCGTTGTCGGGCGGCGGCATCCGCTCGGCGGCATTCTGCCTCGGCGTGCTTCAGGCATTGCACAGAACCCGGGTTCTCCGTTGGGTCGATTATCTGTCGACCGTGTCGGGCGGCGGCTATATCGGCTGCTCGATGACCGCGGCGCAGGAATCCACGCCGCTACCGAAATCCAACGAAAGAAAATTTCCGTTCGCCAGCGAGCTGGAAGAAGACGAGCCGCCGGCGCTGCAGCATCTGCGCGATCATTCGAATTATCTGTTTCCCCGCGGCGCGGGCGACGTGCTGCACAATGCTTCGATCTATGCCCGCGGCTTCGTGGTCAATGTGGTGCTGGTGGGACAGTTCTTGCTTGCGGCGTCGATGATCACGATGCTGTATTTCTCGGTGCGCGATGCGCCCTGGTGGCCGACTTGGCTCCTTCATGCGGTTAATCCGTCCGGCGTGCGGCATTTCTCCGTTACCCTCGACCTTGCCTTGTTGCTCTTCGCCGCCGGTATCGTATGGGGAATATTTCAGTCGTCGCCGAGCCAGGCGAATGCAACGGAGATTCCCGGACGATGGGCGAAACTGGCGGGCTGGCTGATCATCGGATTCTTCATCGTGGCGTTTTGCGAGCTGCAGCCCTTCATACTCGATGCAATGTTCGACTCGGGTAGCAGCGATGCTGCGGTCACAATCACCCATTGGATCAATACCCTTACCAAAGTACTGGCTCCGGTCGGCGTGGCCATGGCTTTCCTCGCCAACAAGTTCGGCGAATACGTCAAGAGCATCATGCAGTCGCCGGGCTCCGGCGCCCAAGCCAAGGCCATTGCCCTGAAGCTGATCATCTTAGCCGGCGGGCTGATCCTCCCGGTGGCGATTTGGATGATTTATCTCGACATCACGTATTGGGGTATTTGCATTGATCGGGTGACCTGCGCGCGCCTGGCGCCGGCATGGCTGGCCGAAGCGGCGTACGCGCTTTTCAATTGGCCAGGTGGTTCCAGGTTTCACAATCTCATGCACCTGCTGTTCGATTGGCCGGGGCATTGGGTGCTGGCGCTCTACGCCGTCACCACGCTCGTTTGTATTTTTTTATCGATGTTCATGCGGCCAAACGCCAACTCGCTGCATCCGCTCTACCGCGACCGACTCGGCAAGGCATTCCTGTTCAATCCGACGCGGCCGGACCCCGTGCATGACGATCTCGTCACCACGCTGCGCCCGCCGCTGCGGTTGACGCAAATCACGGCAATGAAGGGCCCTTATCATCTGATCAACGCGGCGCTCAACGTCGAGGCTTCGAAAGTCGCCAACAGGCGCGGCCGGAATGCGGATTTCTTCATATTCAGTCCTAAATTCGTCGGCAGCAAAACGACCGATTACGTCGCCACCCCCGACATCGAAGACGTCGCCGTCGGTCTCGATCTGCCGACCGCCATGGCGGTTTCGGGCGCGGCGGTTTCGTCGAACATGGGGGCGCAGAACATCAAGCCGCTGACCGCGACGTTGGCGCTGTTGAATATCCGGCTCGGCTACTGGTTGCGAAATCCGCGTCGCGTTGCCAACGCAAAGCCTGTAGGCCAGCAGGTCCGTCATGGCCGCATATCCGAGTATCTGCGGCGTAACAATCTTGTCGCGAATTATTATTTTCTGCTCGAAGCCTTCGGCGCGCTCAGCGAAAAGCGCAAATCGATCTATCTCACCGACGGCGGTCATATCGAAAATCTCGGTATCTACGAGCTGCTCCGGCGCCGCTGCCGCGTCATCATCGCGGTTGATGCCGAGGCCGATCCGCAAATGGCGTTCGGATCGTTCAATACCTTGGAACGCTATGCGTTGATCGACATGGGAATCCGCATCGACCTGCCATGGCAGAAGATCGCCGACGAAAGCATGAAGACGAGCGCGGCTATCGACAAAAAGGGCGACACGCCGAAGGACCGCGGCCCACATTGCGCCCTCGGACAGATCACCTATCCGGGCGGGCGCAAGGGGTACCTCATTTATATCAAAGCCTCGCTGACCGGCGACGAAAACGACTGCATATTCGATTACAAGAAGCGCTATAGCGACTTCCCCCACGAGACCACGCTCGATCAGTTGTTCACCGAAGAGCAGTTCGAGGCCTATCGCGCACTTGGCTTTCACTCCGCCTATAGCTTATTCACCGGCGGCGACAACTTCGCGCATCTCGATCTCGACGAAAATCCCGACGTGCTGGCACAAGTGAGTTTCCTCAACGCGCTCTTTGAAGCCGCTCTTTTTAAACCCACTGCGGCCCAACAGCCCGCGGCATAGGCCCGGACATCAACGCCATCTTTCCGTCGCGTTATTCACGCCTTAGTTTGTCTTGACCCTGTTCGTCGGAATAAGCAATCCATGACCGACCGCGAAAAAAACCGCCTCTCCGCCCGCGCCGCGCGCTATGCGCGAGTCGGAGCCAATGTCGGCGGCGTGGCGGCGCGCTATGCCGGACGGCGGCTCATTGGCGGTGAGCCGGACCGCGCCGGCGAGGCGAGCGCGCTGTCTTCTGCCTTGGGGCGGCTCAAGGGGCCGCTGATGAAGGTCGCCCAGTTGATGGCGACCATTCCCGATCTGTTGCCGCCGGAATACGCCGCCGAATTGCAGAAGCTGCAGAGCGAAGCGCCGCCCATGGGCTGGGCCTTCGTCAAGCGCCGCATGATGGCGGAACTCGGTGCCGACTGGGCGAAAAGATTTGCAAGTTTTGAGCATCACCCGGCCGCGGCCGCGTCGCTCGGCCAAGTGCACCGCGCCCGCTCGCTCGATGGCGCAATGCTGGCCTGCAAGCTGCAATATCCCGACATGCAGTCCGCGGTCGAAGCCGATTTGCAGCAGCTGCAATGGTTGCTCGCCATCCGGCGGCGGTTCGATGCGGCGATCGATACCAGCGAAATCGGCAAGGAAATCGGCGCGCGGGTGCGCGAGGAATTGGATTATCGCCGCGAGGCCAAGCATGTGGCGCTCTACCGCGCCATGCTCGACGACGTCGATATCGTGCGCGTGCCGCGCGCCTGGCCGGAACTGTCGACCGGACGGCTGCTCACCCTCGATTGGCTCGACGGTAGCAAAATGCTGACCCACAGGAACGATCCACTCGAAATTCGCAACGCGCTCGCCAAGGCGATGTTCACCGCGTGGTGGTTTCCATTCAGCCGCTTCGGCGTCATTCACGGCGATCCGCATCTCGGCAATTACACGGTTTTCGCCCGCGACGGCGCACCCGCCGGCATCAACCTGCTCGACTACGGCTGCATCCGCATTTTCCCGCCGAAATTCGTCCGCGGCGTCGTCGATCTGTACCACGGGCTGTTGCACGGCGACGACGACCTCGTCGTTCACGCTTACGAAACCTGGGGCTTCCGCCGGCTGTCGCGCGATCTCATCGACACGCTCAACATCTGGGCGCGCTTCATCTATGCGCCGCTGCTCGACGACCGCGTGCGCACGATCGCCGACGGGGTGAAGCCGTCGGAATACGGCCGGCGCGAAGCATTCCGCGTGCACCAGGCGCTCAAGCAGAAAGGCCCGGTGACGGTGCCGCGCGAATTCGTGTTCATGGATCGCGCCGCGATCGGGCTCGGCGCAGTGTTCCTGCACCTGCGCGCGGAGCTGAACTTTTATCGGCTGTTCAACGAGGCGATCGAGCGCTTCTCGATGGATCGGGTCGCCAAGCGCCAGGCCGACGCGCTCGCGGCGGCCGGACTAGCAGAAACGCACTAGCAGCAGTCGCAGTCGATGCCTTCGAGCGCAACCAGCGCATTCTTCATGAAGGCTGGCGGCAGGTCGTCCTCGATCACGTCGGCAAGCGGCTTGAAGATCTTGAAGTGATGCCGCCCGGCGGCGGTCCAGAACACCAGGTGGGTTTCGATCGGCGGACAGCCGGGGACGCTGCAGGCCACCTCCGACACCATGACCGTCTCGTCGTCAGTGAGCGCAAAGCGCGCGCGGGTCCAGTCGCGCACGCGATCGGCCGCCGCGCCATTCCCGGGGCTCTTCTTGCTGAAGCCGAGCATTGCAACCTATACCGTCATGCCCGGCCACCCGGGTCCGGCCTCTGGCCGGCCCGAGTGCAAAACTTGTTGCCGGGCATCCACGACTTACTATTTTAGCAAGTAAAGCGAAGACGTGGATGGCCGGCACAAGTCCGGCCATGACGACGAAAAGGAGCGAAAGTGGCTGAAAAAGTACTGGCGGCGGTGCGCACCGGGCCGAGCAAGACCGAAATCCGCGAATATCCGATGCCGGACATCCCGGAGGACGCGGCCCTGATGAAGATGGAGGTCGGCGGCATCTGCGGCACCGACGTCAAGCTCTACAAGCATCCGCCGAACAACAAGCCCACCATCATGGGCCACGAGAATATTGGCACTATCGCCAAGGCCGGCCGTGAATTCACGTCTCGCAAAGGATTCAAGGAGGGAGACCTCGTCTTTGTCGAGCACTACGTGTCATGCGGCAAGTGCGAATGGTGCCACGCCGGCCAGTATCGCCATTGCGAGAACACCAACTGGCGCACCAATCCCGACGCCATCCGCTATGGCTATACGTCGGACGAAAAGCCGCCGCACCTTTGGGGCGGCTTCGCGCAGTACATGTACCTGCCGTGGAACGCGGTAGTGCACCACGTACCGAAGGGCGTGTCGGCAGAACTCGCCGGCCTCGTCACGCCGATGGCGAACGGCGTCGAGTGGTCGCTGTTCGACGGCGGCGTCGGCTATAATTCGACGGTGCTGATCCAGGGCCCGGGCCAGCAGGGTCTGTCGCAGACTGTGATCTGCAAGCAGGCCGGCGCGTCGCTGATCATCGTCACCGGCACGTCCAAGGACAAGGCGCGCATGGATGTCGCCAAAAAGCTCGGCGCCGACCACGTCATCGACGTGCAGAAGGAAGACCCGCTCGAACGCATCATGCAAATCACCGGCGGCAAGGGCGTCGACGTCGCGCTCGACTGCACCGCCGGCGCCGGAACTATTCCCATTTTGCTCGGCATCGAGGCGCTCAAGCGCAAGGCGGGAGTCATCGTCGCGCAGGGCGAAATGGCGCAGTTCCCGAATTTCCCGCTGGAGAAATTCACCGTGAAATTCATCACCATGAAGAGCGCGCGCGGCCACAGCTACAAGGCTTGCGAGTTGGCGCTGGCGCAGCTGGCGTCAAAACGCTTTCCGCTGGAGCTGGTCACCACCCACCGCTTCGGCCTCAACGACGTCGACCGCGCCATCAAGTCAGTGGGCGGGGAGGGCGTGCCGGATGTGATCCACGCTTCCCTCATGCCGTGGTTGTGAGGGCGGCAATGTCGCAGGCCGCCGGCGCGGCCGCGTGTTACGCTCCTCATGCCGGCGGGAAACCCGAATTGTGATCGAGGAGATGCAAATGGCCGCGATGCGTAATGTTCACCGATGGCTCGTTACGGGCTTCGCTCTTGCTGTGGCCCTCGGCCTCGCCGGCCGCGTCCAGGCGCAGGAGCTGACCATCGGCACCATCGGCGCCTCGAGCGACGCGCCGCTCTTCATCGCCGACGCGATGGGCTACTACGCCGAGCAGGGGCTGAAGGTGAAATTCGTGCGCTTCGATTCGGCGGCGAAGATGATCCCTTCGCTCGGCTCCGGCGACGTCGACGTCGGCTCCGGCGCCACCTCGGCTGGGCTTTACAACGCGGTCAAGCGCGGCATCGGCATCAAGATCGTGTCCGACAAGGCGCGCAACGCCAAAGGCTACGGCTTCCAGGCCATCATGGTGCGCAGCGATCTGATGGACGACGGCAAGGTCAAGAGCCTGAAGGATTTCAAAGGCCTCAAAGTGGCGATGTCGGCCAACGGCAACAGCGAGAACGCGTTCATGAGTTACGCGCTGACGCAAAACGGCCTGACCTATAACGACATCGATCCGGTCTTCCTCGGCTTTCCCGAGCACATTCCCGCCTTCGCCAACAAGGCGATCGACGCCAGCCTCACCGTCGAACCTACCGTGTCAAAACTGCTGTCGCTCGGCTCGGCGAAGAAGCTGGTCGGCGCCGATGACGTGTTTCCCGATTATCAGACGGCGGTGGTGTTCTACAGCCCGAAATTCGCGGAAGCTCAGCCCGACAACGCCAAGAAGTTCATGGTGGCGCTGGTCAAGGCGATGCGCTTCTACAACGACTCGCTCAAGGACGGGCATATCGCCGGCCCGAATGCCGACCAGGTGATAAAGATCCTCACCGAATATTCCTTCATCAAGGACCCGGCGGTGCATCGCGCCATCGTCTCGCAAGCGGTCGATCCCGACGGCAAGCTCGACATGCCGTCGCTCAAAATGGCCTGGCAGTTCTTTGTCGATACCAAGCAGATCGACGGCTCGGTGAAGGTCGATGACGTGGTCGATCTCAGCTATGTGCACGAGGCCTCGCAGAAGCTCGGGCCCTATGTGAAGAAGACGGCGACGCATTAGCCGGCGCGTCCAACCGGTCCTTTTCGAAGCGATAAGGCAACCCCGCAACTGCGTGGCTCGCCCGGATAATCGGGCGATTCCGAATTCCCCGGCGAAACTTAGCTTGCTTTCAATCGTTGTCATTTGCTCCGCATGAGCATCGCGATGACCAATTATTTTGTCCGCAAATCGGTTGCCGGCCTGCAGGCAGAGGCCGAACAGGCCGAATTCCAGCAGCTGACCGCGCACGACGGCGTGCCGCTCAAGCGCAGTCTCTCGGCTCTCGCCCTGGTGTCGCTCGGCATCGGCGACATCGTCGGCGCCGGCATTTTCGTGCTGACCGGACACGCCGCCGCGGCCAATGCCGGGCCGGCGATCACGCTGTCGTTCGTGCTCGCGGGGTTCGCTTGTGCCTGTGCCGGGCTGTGTTACGCCGAGATGGCCTCGACCGTGCCGATCGCCGGCAGCGCCTATACCTATGCCTATGCGACGATGGGCGAGTTTGTCGCCTGGGTTGTGGGCTGGGACCTGATCTTCGAATACGCGCTCGGCGCCGCAACGGTGGCGATCGGCTGGTCGGGCTATGTGGTCAGCTTTCTCAACGATCTCGGCATTGCCGTCCCGGCCGCCTTTGCGGGCGCGCCGCTGATCTACGATGCCACCGGTGGCGCGTGGCAAATCACCGGCACGGTCGTCAATGCGCCGGCCATGCTCGTGGTCGTCGGCGTCACGGCGCTGGTGGTGATCGGCATCCACGAGTCGGCGCGCGTCAACAACGTCATCGTCGCCATCAAGCTCGTGATCATCCTGTTGTTCATCGCAGCGGCGGCGCCGCATTTCAGCACCGCGAATTGGGTGACGGCGGGCAATCCGGAAGGGCATTTCGTCCCGCCCGGTGCCGGCTTCGGTGAGTTCGGGTGGAGCGGCGTGGTGCGCGGCGCCGCCGTGGTGTTCTTCGCCTATATCGGCTTCGATGCCGTCTCGACGACCGCGCAAGAAGCGAAAAATCCGAAACGCGACATGCCGATCGGCATTCTTGGGTCGCTGGCGCTGTGCACGGTTCTCTACATCGCCGTCGGCTTGGTGCTGCCCGGCATCGTCCCATACGACCGGCTCAACGTTCCCGATCCGATTGCCGTCGGCATCAATGCCATCGGGCTGAAATGGCTGGCGCCGATCATGAAGCTCGGCATCATCCTCGGCCTGACCTCCGTGATCCTCGTCGGCATTCTGGGCCAGCCGCGTATCGTCTATGCCATGGCGCGCGACGGCCTGTTGCCGCCGGCAGCCGCCAAGGTGCACCCGCGTTTCCGCACGCCTTACGTCACCACGCTGATCACCGGCAGCGTGGTGACGATCCTCGCCGGACTGTTGCCGATCGGCCTGGTCGGCGAATTGGTCAGCATCGGCACTTTGTTCGCGTTCGCCATCGTCTGCGTCGGCGTGCTGGTGCTGCGCATCAGGGAGCCGGCCGCGCTGCGGCCGTTCCGCACGCCGGCGGTGTATGCGGTGGCGCCGCTCGGCGCGGCGTCGGCCTTGCTGCTGATGCTCGGGCTGCCGCTCGACACCTGGCTGCGCTTCGGGCTTTGGCTTCTGATCGGGCTTGCGGTCTATTGGCTTTACGGTGTGCGCCACAGCCGGGCGCAAAACACGTCCTCGCCGCAGCTCGCTTAGCGCGCATGTGATCCGCCGAGCAGACGCACGCGCCTGTCATCGCGGGGCATGACAGATCGGGAAGCGGCGTGGTAGCAGGACGCATGAGCTCCATCTTCGTTGCGAGCGGCACCGCGGCCGCGGTCCCGATCTGGTTCGTCACCGCGGCGACCTACGCGGACGTGCGCGCGCGCCTCGACGCCGAGGCCCGCGCCTTTGCCGACGCGGCGGGTTTCGAGCCCAAGGCCGGGCGCCATCTGCTGCTGCCGGGAAAGAACGGTCTCGGCGGGGTGCTGTTCGGCATCGAGGCGAATGGCGACGTGAAGGATATGTTCCTTCCCGGTCGTCTGCCGCAGCTGTTGCCGGACGGCGTCTACCGGTTCGCCAACGAGCCGCACGATGCGCGGCTTGCGGCGCTCGCCGTGGCGCTCGGCTCCTATCGCTTCACGCGCTACCGCAAGTCGGAAGGGCACCAGGTCAAGCTCGAGCTGCCGCAAAACCTCGATCGCGACGAGCTTTCACACATCGCCGAAGCTGTGACGTTGGCGCGCGACCTCATCAACACGCCGGCGAACGACATGGGACCGGCGGACCTCGAAGCGGCGGCGCGCAAGCTTGCGGCCAGTCACAACGCCGAAATCCGCGCCATCGTCGGCGACGATTTGTTGGCGCAGAATTTTCCCTTGATCCACGCCGTCGGCCGCGCTGCCGCCGCGTCGGCCGCGCCGCGGCTGATCGACATGGTGTGGGGCGACGACAAGCATCCGCGGGTCACGCTGGTCGGCAAGGGCGTCTGCTTCGATACCGGCGGCCTCGACATCAAGCCCGAGACCGGCATGCTCAACATGAAGAAGGACATGGGCGGCGCGGCGACGGCTTTGGCGCTGGCACACATGATCATGGTGCGCGGCCTGAAGGTGCGGCTGCGCGTGCTCATTCCGGCGGTGGAGAATTCGATTGCCGGCGCAAGCTTCCGCCCGCGCGACATCTACACATCGCGCAAAGGAATTTCGGTCGAGATCGGCAATACCGACGCCGAAGGCCGGCTCATCCTCGCCGACGCGCTGGCGCTGGCCGATGAGGAGAAGCCGGAGCTGATCGCCGATTTTGCCACGCTGACCGGCGCCGCGCGGGTTGCGCTCGGCCCCGACATGCCGGCGTTCTTCACCGACGACGATGCGCTCGCCGGAGATCTGATGAATTGCGCCGCCAGCGAGAACGATCCGCTGTGGCGATTGCCGCTGTGGCGGCCCTATGAAGCGATGCTGGAGTCCAAGGTCGCCGACATCAACAATGTCGGCGGCAGTCAGGGCGGCGCCATCACCGCGGCCTTGTTCATGCGCCGCTTCGTCAGCGCAAAATCCTGGCTGCATTTCGACCTGTTCGCCTGGTCGGCGACGGCCAAGCCGGGCCGGCCGGAAGGCGGCGACTGCCAGGCGGCGCGCGCGCTCTATGCGCTGCTCGCCGCCCGCTACGGCTGAGCGAACAACAAATGCCGGCATTCGATCCTCGCGTCACGCCGGCCCGTGCCGATCTGGCGGCGAAGCATCTCGAGGGCAAGGTGGCGGCGGCGCGTTATGTGGAAGGCCGCGTCCGCGAAGTCATCGA
>Ga0208604_1000073_pt1 | contig 14807 bp, 8 predicted proteins | sample MicForSoSWNH22_M_FD_188009 | JGI IMG/M metagenome (GOLD analysis project Ga0208604, IMG submission 188009) | Forest soil microbial communities from Harvard Forest Long Term Ecological Research site in Petersham, Massachusetts, USA - MetaG HF016... | ecosystem: Environmental > Terrestrial > Soil >... | reverse complement strand
TGCTATGGCCGCGGCGGCGAGGCCGCGACCATCACCGACTGCAATCTCGTGCTCGGTTCTCTCAGCGCCGGCAATTTCCTCGGCGGCCGCATGAAACTCGACCGCAGCAAGGCGGACGAGGCCGTCGCGCGCGTGGCAAAACCGCTGTCGCTCGACGTCGCAGCAGCAGCCGAAGGCATCGTGCGCATCATCGAAGTGAAGATGGAAGAGGCGATCAAGGCCATCTCCACCATGCGTGGCCACGATCTGCGCGATTTCATGCTGCTCGCCTTCGGCGGCGCCGGTCCGGTCCACGCCGCGCGCATGGCGCGCGACCTCGGCATGGCCGGCGTGATCGTACCGCTCTATCCGGGGGTTTTCTCCGCCCTCGGTTTGCTGATGTCCGACGTCAAGCACGATTACATCCGCTCGCGGATGACGCCCATCAGCGCGCTCAGTCCCGGCGACGTCAACGCGGTGTTCGCGCAGCTGGAAACGCAGGCGCGCGACGACCTGCGCCGCGACGGCTTTGCCGACAATGAAATCCGCATCGAGCGGGCGCTCGATCTGCGCTATGCCGGGCAAGGTTACGAGGTGACCATGGCCTGCACGGCGGAGCAGACAACGGCGCTCGAGGCATTGCGCAAAGCCTTCGATGCCGAGCACAAGGCTTTGTTCGGCCACATGGCGCCCGAGGAACCGGTCGAGGTCGTCTCCTATCGGGTGCGCGGCGTCGGCATCGTGCCGGCCGTCGCCATGCCGAAATTCGAACCGGAAGGCCGTGCGCTGGCCGATGCGTTGATCGAAACGCGAGACGTGCGTTTCGACGGCGCCACCGTGCCATGTCCGGTCTATCAGCGCGAAAAGCTCGACGTCGGCCTCGCCTTGCGCGGGCCGGCCATTCTCGATCAATTCGACTGCACCACGGTCATTTGCGCCGGCCAGATCGCGCGCGTCGATGCGTGGAAGAATTTGATCGTCTCGCAGGCGACGTGAAGACGCTTACGCGGTATTGACCGCATCTTTGTTGGCAAAGATCCATTCCGAGACGAAGGCGAGCGCGTAACAGGCCATCGCCATCAGATAGAGCGCCTGGAAACCGAGATACATCGAATTGTATTCCAGCAGGCCGCCGACGATGGCGCCGAGCAGATTCATCGCCATGATGCCGGAAATGTGGCCGCGCGCCGCGAGCAGCGTCGAGAACACGATGCCTGAGAACAACAGCGGCAGGCTGAGCAGCGCGGCGGTCTCCAGCCGTCCGATCGGCGTCGAGGCAAATCCACCGGATCGCGCCGCCAGCCAGCCGGCGGCGAGCGCGGCCAACAGCAAAAGATAGGCCGCATGCGAGCGCCTGATGTGCAGCCACTGCACCAGGCAATTGCCGAGAAACGCCATGATCAAGATGCCGGCGAAGACGATGCCGATCACCTGCCAAGTGTTGCCGAACGTCAATCCCATCTCGGTGATGCCCTTGGTCTCGACCAGCATGAAGCCTGAGCCGAGAAAGAAGAACGACAGGTGGCTGAAGCGCGGCGCTTCGCCGACGAAATTTCCCACCAGCAATAGCGACAGCAGCAAGATCAACCCGATCATGATCAAGTACGAGACCGGATAGATGCGCTGCGGCATGTAGAAGAACGGCCAATCGTCGGTGGAGACGCTGGCCGGCGCCACCGAGTTGGCGTAGTTGGCGGTCACGTCCTCGAGATCGGCGGACATCAAGCCGGCCGGTGGCTTCCAGTTCGGATCGTTCGATATCAGGAAGGTGGTGTTGCCGCCGGGGGACCCGAGGCATAACGGCGAGCGCCCGTCAAAGACATCCTGCAGCATCAAAAAAATCTTGCGCCCCAGCGCTTCCGACAGCACGGTGAACGACAACGCCACCATGCCGTCCGGCTTGAGCCGACCTCTCGCTTCGCGCAAACCCTCGATCGTATAGACAAAGGAATCCAGCCGCACGCTCGAACCGTGGCTGAGAAGCGTGTGGGAATCGAGCAACCCATAGACGATCAGGTCGTAGGTGTCGGTGGTGCCGCGGAGAAAGGTGCGGGCATCGTTGTTGACGACGCGGACGCGTGGATCCTGATACGGCTTTTCGGGATGGCGCTCCGCGCCGACCTGAAGAATGACCGGGTCGATCTCGATGGCATCGACATGCCCCGGCTTCGCCCGCAAAGCCGCGGCAACGTCATTGCCGGTTCCGGACCCGACGATCGCAACGTCGTTCAGTACCGGATGGGCCTTGTAGGGAAAATCGTAATAGTCGCGAACGCCCTGCGCGCTGCTGTTGTACGGGGAAAAGTCGCGGATGTGCTGATAGTAGTGCCCGGCGGCGCGAATGAGCGTCAACCCGGTTTCCGAATCGGTGCCGACCTCCACCAATTGATAGGGCGAATAGACGCGGCTCCACAGCGGATCGATCGGCCACCATGCCAGCACTATGGTGCAGACGAGGCTGAACACGATGCCGGCGACCAGCGACGCCGGGCGCCGCAAGTGAAACAGCACGATGGCGAGGAAGCACACCGCGAACCAGACCAGCGGCGGCGTCCACAGCAAGCTCGCGACCAGCATCATGACGACGCCGATCAGGCTGCCCAAGAGATTGAGGCCATAGGCCCGGAGATTCTTGCGGCGTTCCATCAGCCGGCCGCAAAGCTGACCGATCGGGACGAACGTTACGGCGGTGAGCAAAAACAGGATGGACAACAGCAGGAACAAAACGACGGCCGCGACCCAATCGCCCTGCTGCAACCCCATGGTCAGCTGCTCGCGGAACGGATTTATGCTCAAGTCGATCGGCACGAGGCGGATGAGCAGGATGAAGCAGAACTGCGCCGCCAATAGCGGCATCACCATCAACAGCGGAATGCGATTGCGCCCGGCGAGCGCATAGCCCAGGCCAAGGCCGGCAAAGCACGCCAATAGGCTGAAGTTCTTGTAGAAGGCCAAGAAGATCAGAACGGAGGATTGCCAGCGGATCAGCGCCAATTCGAGAAACAGGCTCAGCGCCGCGGAGAATAATATCGCCAGATCGACATAACGCGAATCGAGCTTGTCGAGAAATTGCGCCTGCGCCAGCGCATTGGCGTTCAGGAGCGGCTCGAGTTTGCGCAGCAAATAGAACAGCGTCCAGGTGACAACCAAGGCCGCGGCACCGAGCACGGCACCTTCGAGCATCAGGGCACTGAGCGAAAATCTCGAATCGCCGGCGCCGAACCTCAAGCTCAACGGCAGGATGACGAAGAGGACGATAAACGCGCCGAAGCCGACGGCTACCAGCAGGCGAACCATTGCCCGTATCATTCCGGAATCGCTCTTGACGTCCTCGCCAACGACGGGCGCCGCCCCCTCAGCACTCATCGCTTACGCTCCCCGGCTGCCGCAAACGACTAGCAGACCAAAGCGGCATCGGGAAGTATCGACGCGCCGCAGCTGGCCTAGTTTCCGGGATATCGCTATATCCCCGCTACGCGAGCACAGGAGCGCGAGCAGCGCGTTCATTGGATGGACCAGCACAGCCCGATCGACGCGGTCGATCTCGAAGTCATCAAGGCGAGCCTCTCCGGCATCGTGCAGGAGATGCAGAACTCGCTGTTCCGCACCGGTTTTTCCACCATCGTGCGCGAGTCGCAGGACGCCTCCTGCGCGCTGATGAACGCGCAAGGCGACGTGGTCGCCCAGCACGTCGTGCTGCCGCTGCATATCGGCGCCTTTCCGGCCTGCTGCGGCGCCGTGCTCGCCGCTTACGGCGACGCCATCGCCGAGGGCGACGCCTTCCTGATCAACCATCCCTATCAGGGCGGCAGCCCGCATGCGCCCGATATGGCGGTGATCACGCCGGTCTTCGTCGACGACGCGCTGTTCGGCTTCTGCGGCTCGATCGCGCACAAAGGCGATATTGGCGGCCCGGTGCCGGGCAGTTGCTCGGGCCAGGCGCGCGAGATTTTCAACGAGGGCCTGCACCTGCCGGCGGTGCGCTATCAGCGCGCCTTCGCGCAGAACACCGACATCGAGCGCATCATCGCCGCCAACAGCCGCACGCCGGAACTGGTGATCGGCGACATCCGCGGCCAGCTCGGCGCCGACCGGCTTGGCGAACGGCGGCTGCAGGAGTTCGTCGCCAAATACGGCAAGGACAAAGTGCTGGCGAGCTATGCGCGGCTATTCGAGATCGGCGAGGCGCGGGTCCGCGCCGCCATCGCCGAATGGGCCGACGGCCGCTACGAAGCCGAGCGCTTCGTCGACGACGACGGCATTACACTAGAACAGCCGGTACGCATCCACGTGGTCGCCGAGAAAAAAGGTGACAAGCTGCACTTCGATTTCTCCGGCTCGGCCGACCAGACCCAGGGACCGGCAAACATCCGGCCGCCGCTGGTGCAGGCGGCCTGTGCCTATGCGCTGATCTCGCTGATCGATCCGCATATGTATGTGTCGAGCGGGCTGTTGCGCGCTTTCAGCATCACGGCGCGCGACGGCAGCGTGCTCAATCCGCGCTTCCCGGCGCCGGTCAACACCTATAATCCGACCGTGCATGCGCTGGTCGATGCGCTGTTCGCGGCGCTCGGCCCGATCGTACCCGGAAAGGTGCGCGCCGACGGCAGCGGCAGCCGCTCGATCATCATCGGCGGGCGCTCTACCTCTGCCGGCAAGGGCTACGTGCAATACGAGATCATCGCCGGCGGCGGCGGCGCCCGCGCCACCAAGGACGGGCCTTCCGCTATCACCGTCAACCAGAGCAACGCCCGCATCGCGCCGATCGAGATCATCGAGAGCGAGTTTCCGACCCGCGTGCTGCGCTTCGAGCTCATCCGCGATTCCGGCGGCGCGGGATTTTACCGCGGCGGCCTCGGCATCCGCCGCGAATATCTCAATCTCGCCGACGCGCGGTTCTCGATCCGCTCGATGAAACACGTCATTCCGCCGAACGGTGCTGCAGGCGGCGGCACCGGCCGGCCCGGCGACATTTGGATCAATCCCGGCGGCGACCAAGCCAAGCGCCTGCCGACGCGCTACGCCGATTATCCGCTCAAAGAGGGCGACATATTCCGCCTCGACACGCCCGGCGGCGGCGGTTACGGCGACGCGCTGTCGCGGCCGGCGGAGCGCGTCCTCGCGGATGTGCGCGAAGGCTACGTGTCGGTGGAAGCCGCCGAGCGCGATTACCGCGTGGTGCTGACGGCGGACGAGAGTGCCGTCGATGCGGCGGCGACGGCGAGAAAGCGGAGCCAATAGCATGGACCAGACAAACACCGTGAAGCGCACGGGCATGATCGGGCTCGGCGTCATGGGACTGCAATTTGCCCGGCACATGCAGCGTAAGGGTTTTGACGTAGCCGGTTACGACATCAATGCCGACGCCGTGCGGCGCGCCGAAAACGATGGCATCAAACATCGCAACTCGCTTGCCGAAATCGGTAAGCACGCCGAAGTCGTCGTTGTCATGGTGGCGACCGACGAACAGGTCGTGAGCGTCGTCGAAGGCTCAGGCCTCATCGAGGCGCTGGCGCCGGGCTCTGTCATCTGCATCGCAAGCTCGGTCGCGCCGGAAACCTGCCGGCGCCTCGCGGCGCTCGCGGCGGCAAAGAATATCGGCGTGCTGGATACGCCCGTGGTGCTCGGCCAGGAGGCCGCCGATAACGGCACTTGCACGGTCTATGTCGGCGGCGAGGAGCGTTGGTTTTTGCGCGCGCGTCCGGTGCTGCAAACATTTGGCCGCGACATCATGCATCTCGGCGCTGTCGGCGCGGGCCAGATCGCCAAGATGATCAACAACATGCTGCTGTGGGCGACCATGGTGGCGAATTTCGAATCGCTGACCTTGGCCAAACAGCTCGGCATGGACATCCCAAAACTCGCCGCCGCGCTCGGCCACGGCTCGGGCGCCAACTGGTCGCTGTCGCGTTGGGGCAAAAGCACCGGCAAATGGGCCGAGAAGGATATGGATACCGCGCTGGAGCTGGCGCAGGCGGCGAAAGTTCCGGTACCGCTCGGTGGCCTGGTCGATCAATTGGTCAAGGGGATCAATCAGGAGAAGATGAAGGCGCTGCTGTCTTAAGCGTCAGTCCCGCGGCGCGCCGCGCAACGGCCAGCATGGCTCCAACAGACGACGCCAGGGCGGTCCCATTTGGTGGGAAGGCCCTGATCACTTCCGAGTTCCCCACACCGATATGCCAACATTGTTTGAACCTGAGAGCCGTGTACCGTCGGCCGATAGGCTGAGGCGGTCCGTGTAACCATGGCTCCATTTGAAGACAAACACCCCGCCATTGCAGGTCCAGTCGCTCCTGATACCAGTTGGCGATGGTTGCGTCGTGCCGTTTGCGTTGATGGCTACGGTGTCGCCGGTGAACCAGTGCCACAATCCGGAGATATCCTTACACTTAGAATCGACGGGCTTCGCGGTAGCATTCTGTTGTGATCCCTGCGATGGCGATGGTGGCTGCTTGCTCAAGTCCGCCAGCACTTCCTGCACCTTGGCGCCGCTCTCGCTGCCAGCGGCGGGGAGATATTCGGTGGTTGCATCGAATAAGTGACAAACTCTGTCCTTCGTGTGAAATGTATAGGCCACGCAGCGGTCTTGGCCGCGGCACGCGGCTTCGCACGTCTCCGACTGTCCAGTCTGGAGTGCTTTGTACCCCGCACCCGGGAATGCCCTGTTATGATAGTGCTCTATTTTGGGGCTAGTTGTCGCTAACGGCGGCGCCTGAATGTCCTCGCGAACTCCCGTGACAGACCTTGGATCAAGCCTGAGAGGCGATTTGATATCGTTCTTCAGAAAACAAAACCGATTCCATTTATCGAAACTATAGGCGCGACACCGGGTATCCGCGCTGCAAACAGACGCGCACTTGTCCAGATCAATGTTCTTCAATGTGTCAAAGTCACCGCCATCCAGATCACGATTCTCATATAGTTTGTAACGTGCTCCGCTCGGAGTTTTGAGCTCTTGGCGCATGACTAGCAATCCGACTTCGCATGCCAATGCGTGGCAGCCGGGAACGGCGATTTCCACCTCGTATAATCCGTCGTACTGCGCGTTACCATTGATCGTGACGAGATCGTCCTGTTCCTGGGTTCGCGCGATTAGCTGGTGTCGATAGTCATAAAGCGCTATCTCGACGTGCGAGCAATCTTTTCCACACGATGCGATCACTGCGCTTCTTGCCCCGGACACCAGTTGGATTGGCAGACTCTTGTGCTCACCCGCGGATATCGTCTCGGTAACTTGCCGCGACTGCTCCCGATAATTCTGAGTAACCAGATACTCGACGGCACGATTCAACTTGCCGCTTACATCGTCACTCAGCGGCTGGCCGGACGTCTGGCCAGGCGCCTGGCTATGTGCAATTGAGGAAAGGAGCAAAATTGCCAATACAAGGGCGCCAATACGACATCGGCACTGAGACGCGTCTGGCGGCCTCGGAAGTTTCATTGGCGCGACGTGATTGGAATTGCACCGATGACGTTTAGACCAACCTGACTGTCGTCGGCGTAATCTCCGAGAGAAAGTTCGGAGCCACTAAGGCATTTAAGGTGCGCGGGCGTGGCCTGCCGCGGCTGCACATAATTCGGCAGCTTTCCCCGATTCAACATGCTCTGGATCTTGCCAGTTTCGAGAATGAGCAAAAGCTCCTGGCGTGCTGTGTCTGGGATTTTCCAGAATTCGGGACGGATTGAAACAAGACACTGGCTCGGATTAGGATATTCTCTGCTGCGGCAAGCGGCGCTGATCGGTCCTGAACTGAAACCCGGTTCGGGATATCGTCTCATGCTGAAGTTGATCGTGCTCTTCACGAACCTCTTAAACTCAGGAACGGGAATGCTACTCACGAGCTGATTGAGGAGAATACAGTTCTTGTTTGTGGAATCTGTGCACGCCTTCTGGGCAACGTCGGGTAAATTTCGCAATAGATCGCTGTCGACGGTGGTGTTGAGAGGTTTGCTCAATAAGTCGCTGTCCACGGTTGTGTTCAACCGCCAGGCAATGGACTCACATGCACCGCTTGGCGCTCCCGCTCGCCGAAATCGGCCTGCGTTGCGAGCGGTGATCGACTCAATATCGCCTCGCGGGCCGCCGTCAGCGGAACAATCCAACTCGGCCGTTCTGGGACCGTACCCCGGTTCGGCTCTCAATTTAACGCCTTGATAACTGCGTATTGTCGGCACGTCATCAATCACGCCGGGACTGGAAACGGGTCTCTTCAGAACAAAACGACCGCTGTCATCATCGAGTTTGAAATATCGCCCAAGCTCGTCATGATCGACGGCCGACTCTGGCAAAGCTCCTTCGCCGATCGCAGGTCCGATTTCGGGTGACCCGACCTTTGTCATCGGGTTTATGCCGCCTGAATAGTTGATGAAGCACACGCTGTAGCGGAGCGTGACATTGCAGCGATTCTCGAGAGTGGCTGATGTTGAATTCTCCGACACTCTCAGCCTGAGGCAATCGCGGTACATCATTTTTTTGGATAGGATCCGATCGCCGCTTTCCACATCAGGCAAGCCGCCACGGTCAGCGACCTGTGGGAACTGGCTAATGTCTGTCGGTGACTTGTTCGTTTGATATGCGTACAGCTGTTTGGCCGTCAGCTCGGTCCACGCGGCATCCTCCGTGGGAGGCTGGGTCGCCGGTCCGCACTCAAGCGAAGGGCGATCCGGATTGGACGTTTTTTCGAAGATGGCTGTCCCAGCCGGTGCACCGATGCAGTTGTTGGCATTGGCGCTACCGCGCGCAGCATTGGGCGGCGGCGGCGGGCTCATTGCGCTTTCTGGGCTGGACTGTGGCGCGGGAATTGACGCAGGCAGCCGAAGCTCGGTCCATTGGAGCGGCGGCTGAGCATACAGCTCTGGCCGCGGCGGGACCGCAGGCGCGGCCGCGGTCTGCGGCGCCGGCGTGTTTATCACCGGATGGCCGCAAGAGCCGTTGTGGCCCCACACGCCGCCGCTTGCGTGACAATCGGCCCAATTCGGGGATGGCGACCTTTTGGCTGTCCGCGCAACAGGCCGGCTCGCTGACGGCATACGTTGCGACGTCTGCACAACCGGCACACCGGACCTAGCCTGCAGGTGGGGAGGTGGCTGGCGAGGGGTGGGGTGTTGTGACTGCGATGTGTTGGCCTGATTTGCCAATATTTGTGCCGCGACTACACCTGCCCAGATAGCCCAATCAAGCCACCCACCGCCGCCGCAGAATCTTACGCAAACACCATCAATTGCTTGTGCGGGTGTCGCGAGCAATGCAATGGCAACCGAAATCGTTGTTGGCAAGAAAACTCTACGTCTGCGATCAGCGCGCATGACCACCCTCCATCGCGCTCAGCGGACTTAGGCGAATGCCCTGCCGCGACACGGTGTGTTGGCGCGGCGGGATGCGCATCGCCACGAAAGGTCGCTGTTTTTTAAGAACGAAATTTGCTTGCTTGCGATGCATTGCACAGCTCTCGGAAGAATTGAGCGGACCGCGCAACCGACAAATGTCTACACCTGCCGCGTGTGCTTAGCAATTGCCCTTGCCGGTCGGCAGGGATTCCTTTGGCGGTGGACGGAAATGCCCGATTTCGTTGGCGATCGTGGCGGCGAGCGGCAGTGTTGCGGGCCTGTCCTATGTGCGCCCCTGCGCCGTCACGACGCTATCCACTCACGGCGCAGGATTTGTGAGTACGCGCCCTAGATTCACTCTCGCAGCGCGCCGCGCAGCGGCCAGCGGCACAGAAAAATAATGACGCCTGCCAGCGCGGAAATGGCGGCGATCATCAGGAAGAAATGCGGCTTCTCCATCCGGCTCCAGAAACTGCCGAGCCAGCCGGCGAGAAAGCCGCCGGTAAAACTCGTCGCCAACCACACGCCCATCATCATCGACAGGATTCGCGCCGGCGCCACTTTGGTCACCAGCGACAGACTGACCGGCGACAGGTAAAGCTCGCCTACGGTGATGGTGACGTAATAGCCGAGCAGCCAGACCCAACTCGCCTTGCCGCCGTCCGCGTGCAGCGCGATCAGCAGCATGATCAGGTTCGCCACGGTGACGCCGAAACAGCCCAGCGCCATTTTGGTGATGGTCGAAGGCTCGGTGCCGCGCGCCGCCTGCCGCGTCCACAGCGCCACGATGAACGGCGTGAAGGCGAAAATCAGGAACGGATTGAAGGCCAGAAACCACGTGGTTGGAATTTGCGCGTCGAGGCCGAACAGGGACAGCGTGCGGTCGGTGTTGGCATCGGCCCACAGCACCGTGGTGTTGCCCATCTGGTCATAGGTGGCCCAAAACAGCGTGGCGGGCACGAACAGGACGAGCAGCGCGACGATGGCGCGCCATTCGGCACGATCGAGCGGCTTGCGCTCAACATGCGCAGTCCTGCCCCCACCCTGCCCTCCCCCGCTTGCGGGGGAGGGTTGGGAGGGGGCGTCGGGCGGCAACATCGGCTGCGCGTAGAGATAGATCGCAAGCCCGATGCACATGCCGACGCCGGCGGCGGCAAAGCCGTAGTGCCAGCCGACCTTTTCGCCGAGCGTGCCGCAGATCAGCGGCGCCAGGAAGGCGCCGACATTGATGCCGACATAGAAGATCGAATAGGCGCGGTCGCGGCGCGGATCGCCGGGCGCATAAAGCCCGCCGACCTGGGTGGAGATATTCGGCTTGAACGCGCCGTTGCCGAGAATGAGCGCCAACAGTGCGAACAGGAAAAGCTGCTCGACCGCCATCATGAAATGGCCGATCGCCATCAGCACCGCGCCGATGATGACGGTGCGGCGCTGGCCGAGCACGCGGTCCGCCAACAGCCCGCCGAAAATCGGCGTGAAATAAACCAGCGCGGTATAAAAGCCCCAGATCTGCGACGACAGCGGCTGCACGTCGAGCGGGCCGAAAATGCCTTCGAGCGCGCTCTTCACCGTCAAAAGGCCGCGCACGTCGCCTGAATGCTCGGGCAACAGCAGGTATTTCGTCATGTAGAGCACGAGCAGCGAGCGCATGCCGTAATACGAGAAGCGCTCCCACATCTCGGTGGTGAAAAGGAAGGTGAGGCCGCGCGGGTGGCCGAAAATCTCTCCAGGCACGACGCTAACGGGCGCTGATTCAACGCGGTCGACCAATTTCGCAGCCCTTTCATTTTCGTCATGGCCGGGCTTGTCCCGGCCATCCACGTCTTTAATCTCCGCCCTAGGCAAGACGTGGATGCCCGGCACAAGGCCGGGCATGACAAATAGGTTGGACGGCGAGCTTAATGGAAATCACCGCCACGTCGCTAAAATCTTTCTGCCTTGCCACGGCGACAGTCTGCCTATGTACGTTCGTCGCGACGGCACACGCCGCGGAGCCGACTTTGCTGCACGTCAACACCTTCCCAACCGCGCGCTCGCTGCCGTTTTATGTGGCGGTCGATCGCGGCTTCTTCGCCAGGCGCGGCTTGAAGGTCGAGCTCGAATTCACCGAAAGCTCGGAGCGCCAGCGTCAAGGGTTGGCCAGCGGCACCGTCGACATCGTGCATTCGGCGGTCGACAACGCGGTCGCCATGATCGACGTCGCCAAGGTCGACATCGTGATCGTCTCAGGCGGCGACAGCGGCACCAACGAGTTCTATGTCCAAGATAATATCAAGGATTTTTCCGACATCCGCGGCAAGGCCATCGTGGTCGATGCCACCAACACCGCCTATGCGCTACAGGCCAGAAAGATTTTAGGCCAGCACGGGCTGCGCGACGGCACCGACTATTCGCTTAATCCGGTCGGCAACGGTCAGCGGCGGCTGAAGGCCCTGTTCGACGACCAGAATAATGCCGGCGCCATCCTCAACCTGCCCTACTCGCTGCAGGCCGCCGGCAAGGGCATGCGCAGCCTCGGCCGCACCACCGACATGCTCGGCCCTTACCAGGCCGGCGGCGCCTACGTGCGCCGCGCCTGGGCGCGCGACAACCCCGCAACGCTGGAAAATTATCTTGCCGCCTTCGTCGAGGCGTTGCGCTGGTCGCTCGATGCGAACAACCATGCCGAGGCCGCGGCCATTCTGGTCGACAAGCTCAAGCTGCCGCAGGATGTCGCCGAAAAGAGCCTGGCGCTGATGGCGGAGCCCGGCTTCGGCTTTGCCCGCGATGCCGCCTTCGACATGGCCGGCTTCAAGAACGTGCTGGCGCTGCGCGCCGAAGTCGAGGGCGGCGCGCCGTCCGATCCGCAACGCTACATCGATCTCAGCTACTATGATCGCGCCATGACGCTCGTGAACAAGTGAGGAGCCCAAATGCCTGCCACCACTCCCGCAGAAGCGAAAAACTTCCGGCTGCTCGGCCACGATGCCTCGGCGGCGTGGGGCGGCGGCAGCCTCGTCCAAATCCACAAAGGCCATGCCTATGTGGGCGCGGTCGGCGGCTCGAGCTACAACGGCCCGGAAGGTTTTACCGTGCACGACGTGCGCGATCCGACGGCGCCGAAAAAAGTCGGCGAATTCCGCGCGCCGCCCGGCATCCATTGCCACAAGCTGCGTATCGTCGGCGACGATCTGCTCTACGTGAACTCGGAGCGGCTCGCCGGCGACAAGGGCAAGAACGCGCGCGCCGGCTTTTTCATCTTCGACGTCTCGACGCCGGCCACGCCAAAACCGATCGGCTTCTACGACATGCCCGGCTCCGGCCCGCACCGCTTCGGCGTCGACCTCAAGCGCGGGCTTGCCTTCATGCCCAACGACGCACCGGGCTGGAAAAAACGCGTGATCTGGACGCTCGACATCCGCGATCCGCTCAAGCCCGAAGTGATCAGCATCTGGGGCCTGCCGTGGATGAAAACCGATTCCGACGAAGTCGGCAACGATCCGATGCCGGCCGAGGAAGCAGTCACCTTGCACGGCCCGCCGATGATCCGCGGCAACCGCATGTATTGCGCGTGGTGGGGCGGCGGCATGTCGATCATCGACTGCACCGATTTGCGCGCCATGAAGCTCGTCGGCCACATCAAATGGTCGCCGCCGTTTCCGGGCTCCACCCACACCTGCTGGCCGCTCGGCGACCGGCCCTATCTCATCGTCACCGACGAGGCGCGCGCCAAGGAAAAATTCTGGGACGCGCAATTCATGTGGGTGATCGACGCGCGCGACGAGACCAATCCGCTGCCGGTCGCGACCTTCATGCCCGACCGCGAAAAATATTACGACCGCCCCGGCCGCTTCGGCGCGCACAACATTTTGGAGAACCTCCCGGCCGAGGGGCCATGGAAGGACATCGTGTTCCTGACCTATTTCAACGCCGGGCTGCGCGCGGTGAACGTCAGCGACCCGTTGCACCCGAAAGAGGTCGGCTGTTACGTGCCGGAGCAGCCCGACGGTACGCCGGGCATCCAGTCGAACGATATCGGCTCGGACGACTATGGCCGACTCTACCTCATCGACCGCTGGGGCCAGGGCATGCATATTTTGGAATATACGGGGTGAAACTCCTCCCTCTCCCCGCTTGCGGGGAGAGGGTTGGGGTGAGGGGGCCTCTCCGCTGGGCTCTGAGTCACGGGAAAGTCTGTAACGCCGTCGCTATTCCGCAACGCTCAGAATCGCGGATAGGCCCCCTCACCCTCGTTCGCTCCGCTCACTCGACCTCTCCCCGCACGCGGGGAGAGGTGTCCTGCCCGCGCCGCTGCACGCGCATCTCAAGCCAGCGCAGCGCGGCTACGATGGCGAGCAGCGGCAGGATTTGCAGCACGCCGAGCGCCGCGACGGCGCCGTAGCTGCCGCCCTCCTCCCACATGGTGAGGCTGACCGTGCCGAGCACGCTGGTGCCCGGCCCGACCAGGAACACCGAGGCGCCGAGCTCGCGCACCGAGAGCACGAAGACGTAAATCCAGGCCGCCAGCAAAAACGGCAGGATCAGCGGGAATAAGACACGCAGAAAAATCTGGCCGAGGCTTGCGCCCGAGACAGACGCCGCCTCCTCGAGCTCGCGGTGGATTTGCGTAATGCCGCTCGAGGCAAAGCGCATGCCGTAGGGCAGGCACAGCGTCACGTAAGCGACGAACAGAATCCAGATGGTGTTGTAGATCGGGATCGGCACGACCAGATAGGTGAACAGGATGCTGGCGCCGACGATCACGCTCGGGATAGCGATCGGCGCCGACGCCAGCACGTCGAGCAGCCAGGCGAAACGCGACGCCGAGCGCCGCGCCATCCAGGCCATCACCAAAGTGAGCGCGACCACGAAACTTGCCGCCATGGCGGAGACGACGACGCTGGTGCGCACCGCGTTGAGGAATACCGGATAGCTGAGGATGAAGCGGTAATTCTCCAAGGTCGCCGGCGACGGCGAACCCATGAACGGCTGCGAGAGGTTGCGGAAGAACGACTGCCAGGCGAGCGTGAACAGCGGCAGGCCGAGCGCGATCAGGAACATGAACCCGATCGCGCCCGCCACCGGCCAGCGCCAGCGACCGAGCTCGATGCGGGTCGGCTTGTAGCCTTTGCCGGTGATGGTGGCGAAGGCTTCGGCGTTGCGGGTGGCGCGGCGATAGAAATAGACCGCGACGATGCAGGTCAGGAGCAGGGTCAGGCTCAGCGCGCTGGCGATGCCGAATTCCGGCGGCGCGCTGGCCGTGGCGCTCTGGATTTCCGTGGTGAAGACGTCGATGCGCGCCGGCCGGCCGATCAGGCGCGGCACTTCGTAGGACGACATGCCCATGATGAAGAGCAAGAGCAGGCCGGAGAGGATCGCCGGGCGCAACAGCGGCAGCGTGATCTTCGGCAGCACGTGCCAGTAACGGCCGCCGGACATCAGCCCGGCCTCCTCCATGCGCACGTCGAGCGCGCGCAGCGCCGGGCCGATGGCGAGATAAGCGAGCGGAAAGTAATGGCTCG
>Ga0208604_1000072_pt1 | contig 14842 bp, 14 predicted proteins | sample MicForSoSWNH22_M_FD_188009 | JGI IMG/M metagenome (GOLD analysis project Ga0208604, IMG submission 188009) | Forest soil microbial communities from Harvard Forest Long Term Ecological Research site in Petersham, Massachusetts, USA - MetaG HF016... | ecosystem: Environmental > Terrestrial > Soil... | reverse complement strand
GAAAACGGCGTCAGCGCGATCAGCGCGAAGGCCGCGACCAGAAGGCCGAGAGAGAAACGCGCGGTCCACAGCGGATTGAGATTGCGCGCGAAAGTCAATTCGCAGATGCGCGCCAAGACCTGCGCCGGCCCGAACAGCATGCCGATCGCGACCACGGTGTCCGGCTCGAGCCCAAAGCGCTTGAAAATCGCCAGCAGGTGCGCGGACAGCGCCGAGGGCACGAAGGCGTAAGCCGCAAAGGCCGTGGCGACCAGCGCGAAGACGAGCCCATATGGCGAATGCACGGCGGCTGGCGCTTTTTGCTCGGGCCTGGCAGCAGCGGGCGTCGGGATTTGTGCGCGCTGGCGCGGCAGCGCGAAGGCGTGCAACGGCGCAGCGACGACGGCGAGCAGCGCCGCATAGACGAGATAGGTGCCGCGCCAGCCTATTCTGTCGATGAGGAATTGCGTCGCCGGCCAGCCCACGGTCGAGGCAAAGCCGCCGGCCAGCGTCAGCGCCGTGATCGGCGCGCGCGCGCCTGAGCCAAAGATCCGCCCGAGCGTGGCGAAGGCCGGATCGTAGAGCGAGGCCGCCATGGCGACGCCCAACACCATCCACACCGCGAAATAGGCAGCCGCGCTTTGCGCGACGACAAGGCCGGCAAGCCCGAGCGCGCCGATCAGCGAGCCACAGGGCATGACGACGTGGCCGCCGTAGCGGTCGATGGCGCCACCGACATAACGCGACACCAGGCCACCGACGAGCAGGCCGACGGAAAAGCCGCCCATGGCAAATGCTTTCGACCAGCCATGATCGGCCGCGATCAGTGGCACGGTGAGCACCGGCGGATAGAAGATCGCGCCCCACGACAGGATTTCCGTCACGCCGAGCACGGTGACGGCGCGCCACGGGCCGACCAAGAAATCGCGCGGAGCGGGCAAGACTCAGCGCTGTGGCGCCGGCTGCATCGGCGGCCGTCCGGCGGAGCGGGGCGCGGCGCCTTCGGCGGCGCAGCGCACATAGACGCCGGTGCCGTAGCGGCCGCCGACTTCCGGATCGATCCAGCGCAGCACCATGGTGCGGCCGTCGAATTGGACGATCTCGCGGTCCTGCGGGCCGCCGGCATCGCCGGGCGGTCCGATATAGTTCTTGCCGTTCTGGCTGCCCTTGAGCTGCAATTCCTGCAACTCGGCGCTGTCGGCGAGATACATCATGACGCCGCCGCCCGAGCCGCGATTGATCACCACCGGCTGGCCGCATTGGGAGCGCGCCGCGGCGGTGGTGCGGGCGAGGTCGGCATCGTTGTGGTAGGCGCCATAGCCCCAGCGGCCGACCAGTTCCTCAGGGCGATACTTGGACGGGATGGCGGGCTGCGCCACCGGCGCGGGCGCCGTTTGCTCGACCGGCGGCGAGCTGGTGGTGCAGGCCGAGAGCGCCAGCACGGCCAAAACGGCCACGCTTGCCAGCAACCGGAGATCGCGGAGCGACGCGCCCATGGAAGGTCTCCTCAAAGCTCTGGTTGAGCCGGCCCGAAATGACGCGCCCGGCCCCCACGAATGACCCTGTTCTACCGCCGGGTCCTTTCGACTTTGTTTCAAATTTTCCTCTCCCGAGCCAGCAGATACGGCCATTAAGGCCCGGATTTGGCGGCTTGCGGACCGGACCGGTTGCGCGCGCCGTTGCGGCCGGCCGCCGCGGCCCGCGCCGGCTTGCCGCTCGACCGCGCCGGCTTGCGCGGGTCCTTCAGCGGCGCCGATTTATGGATGCTCAACGCCCGCATCTGCTCGGGGTCGTGGAAGAAATCGCTGTCGGCGCGCAGGCCCACGGCATGGATGCCGGCGATGGCGCAGATATCGTCCATCTCGTTGGCGTCGCCGGTGACGCCGATGGCGCCCATCACCTCGCCGTCTTGGTCACGGATCAGCTGGCCGCCGCCTTCTAGAAACAGCGGATAATCGGCGAGGTTGTCGATTCCTTGCATGAACAACGGCTTGTCGTTGGCCTTCTGCAATACCAGCTTCGACGGCCGCCCCAGCGCCAGCGACGCATAGGCTTTGCCGTAACAGACCTCGAAACGCAGCATCGAGGCGCCGTCCTGTTTCTGGAACGCTTTGACCCGGCCGCCGGCATCGAGCACGATGGCGCTCATCGGCCGGCAACGCTCCTTCTTTGCCAGAGCGAAAGTCGCGGCAATGATGGTGTTGGCCTGATCGAGGCTCAGCGCGCGCATTCTGTTGTTCCCCTCCCCGTTCGGCCGGCGATCCTGTCACCCAGAATAGACGTTATGGCGGCGCAAGCCACCCGCCATGACGCGCCGCACCCGTAAAGCATGGCGTGGGGGCGCGCTTGACAGCGCGCGGGGCAGCCCCTATCTCCGCGGCAGCTTATTGGCACTCAGCCCATAAGACTGCTAATGCGCTGCAAAACAACAACTTTCTGTCCAACGCCAATGCCGCTTAGAGCGCGGCGACGAGGGTGAACAATGGCGAAGCTAAAATTCCGGCCGCTCCATGACCGGGTGGTCGTCAAGCGTATCGACGCCGAGGCCAAGACCAAGGGCGGCATCATCATTCCCGACACCGTGAAGGAAAAACCGCAAGAGGGCGAAGTCGTCGCCGTCGGCCCCGGCGGCCGCGACGAGGCCGGCAAGCTCACCCCGATGGGCGTCAAGGCCGGCGACCGCGTGCTGTTCGGCAAGTGGTCGGGCACCGAGGTCAAGCTCGACGGCGACGAACTCCTGATCATGAAGGAGTCCGACATCATGGGCGTGATCGCTTAAGCAGACGACAGAGGACAGAAGACAGACGACAGAAAAGCAAACTTCTTCATCTGTCGTCCGTCGTCAGTCGTCCGTCATCCAACCCCAGCATCCGAAATTCGAAGGAACAAACAATGGCTGCCAAAGACGTAAAATTCTCAGGCGACGCGCGCGAGCGCATGCTGCGCGGCGTCGAGACCTTGGCCAATGCGGTGAAAGTCACGCTCGGCCCCAAGGGCCGCAACGTCGTGCTGGACAAATCGTTCGGCGCGCCGCGTATCACCAAGGACGGCGTCACCGTCGCCAAAGAGATCGAGCTCGAAGACAAGTTCGAGAACATGGGCGCGCAGATGGTGCGCGAAGTGGCGCAGAAGACCAATGACCTCGCCGGCGACGGCACCACGACCGCGACCGTTCTCGCGGCCTCGATCGTCAAGGAAGGCGCAAAATCGGTCGCTGCCGGCATGAACCCGATGGACCTCAAGCGCGGCATCGACATCGCGGTCGCGGCCGTCGTCGAAGACATCAAGAAGCGCTCGAAGAAGGTCGCGTCGTCGGCGGAAGTCGCCCAGGTCGGCACCATCTCGTCGAACGGCGATGCGGCCGTCGGCAAGATGATCGCGGAAGCGATGCAGAAGGTCGGCAACGAGGGCGTCATCACGGTCGAGGAAGCCAAGGCGCTCGACACCGAGGTCGAGATCGTCGAGGGCATGCAGTTCGACCGCGGTTATCTGTCGCCCTATTTCATCACCAATGCCGAGAAGATGGTGGCCGAGCTCGAGGACGCCTTCGTGCTGCTGCACGAAAAGAAGCTCTCCGGGCTGCAGGCGATGCTGCCGGTGCTGGAAGCCGTGGTGCAATCGGGCAAGCCGCTGCTCATCATTGCCGAGGACATCGAGGGCGAAGCGCTGGCTACGCTGGTGGTCAACAAGCTGCGCGGCGGCCTCAAAGTGGCGGCCGTGAAGGCGCCGGGCTTTGGCGATCGCCGCAAGGCGATGCTGGAAGACATCGCCATCCTCACCGGCGGCCAGCTCATCGCCGAAGACCTCGGCATCAAGCTCGAAAGCGTGACGACGGCGATGCTCGGCCGCGCCAAGAAGATCGTGATCGAGAAAGAGAAGACCACGATCGTCGACGGCGCCGGCAAGAAGAAGGACATCGAAGCCCGCGTCAATCAGATCAAGGCGCAGATCGAGGAGACCACCTCCGACTACGACCGCGAGAAGCTGCAAGAGCGGCTGGCAAAGCTCGCCGGCGGCGTCGCGGTGATCCGCGTCGGCGGCGCCACCGAGATCGAGGTCAAGGAGAAGAAGGACAGGGTCGAGGATGCGCTCAACGCCACCCGCGCTGCGGTCGAGGAAGGCATCGTGCCGGGCGGCGGCGTGGCGCTGCTGCGGGCCAAGAAGTCGGTCGGCAAGCTCACCAACGCCAATGCCGACGTGCAGGCCGGCATCAACATCGTGTTGAAAGCGCTGGAGGCGCCAATCCGCCAGATCGCCGAGAATTCCGGCGTCGAAGGCTCGATCGTGGTCAACAAGATCTCGGAGAACAAGTCCGAGACGTATGGCTTCGACGCGCAGACCGAGGAATACGTCGACATGCTCGACAAGGGCATCGTCGATCCGGCCAAAGTGGTGCGCGCCGCGCTGCAAGATGCAGCCTCGGTCGCCGGCCTCCTGGTCACGACCGAAGCCATGATCGCCGAAGTGCCGAAGGATCAGCCGGCCATGCCGGCGATGCCGGGCGGCGGCGGCATGGGTGGGATGGGCGGGATGGGCTTTTAGCCCATCCGCCCAAGCATCTTTAATGCTCGAAGTCGGCCAAGGCCGACTTCGAGTGGCGGGATGGGCTTCTGATCTCGCCTGCGAGCGAAAGACGAAAGGGCGCGGTGCGAGCCGCGCCCTTTTTGTCTTGTCGTGCGCTCGCCGTTCGCGTCAGAAAACGGCGGACAGCGTAGCCGGGCTGTCGATGTGCACGGTCGAGCCGCGAACATTCCGCCACACCGCCGTGATCGTCAAAGGTTGCGTGCTGTTCACCAGATACGGCACACAGAGCGTGGTCGGAATGCGCCCCGTGCTGGGCGGTTGCTGTTCATTATAGCTAAAGGTGGCGGTCGCCGGCTGCAGCGCGCCGTTGACCTCGATACCGAAACTGCCGCCGGGAAAATTGTTGCCGGTGGCATAAGGGTAGGGCACGTTGAGAATAAACAAAACCGCGTCGCCGACGGCGCCCGGAATTTTGAGCGAAAGTTGCGGCATCGCGGTCCACGCGCTGTTGTTCGTGGACTGCGGGTCGCTGCTCTGTGCGGAGATGATCATATGTCCTCCATTGTGAAAGCGCGCGGCGTCCTCGCGAGCCGCGCCCGTTCGATAGTACAACCCAGTGAGAGAAATGCGACTCTTTTGCGAATCCGCATGAAAGACATCAATAAATTGCATAATCGCGCAATGGTTGCGGGTGCCAACGATGCAACGCAATCAATTCGTCATCAGATGGAAGCGCAGCGTTGCCGGGCCGGAGAATTCGACGATGTCGCCACGGCGCCGCCAGTTGCTCATATGGACCAGCATGTCCAATAGATCGTCGTCGCCGGCGACGCGGTCGGCCGTGCATTGCGCGTTGTCGCGCTCGCCGGGCGTAATGGCGATCGTGCCGTTACCGACGTCAGCGCGCCCGCGCAGGCTGCCGCACCACAAATCGATTGCGGCGGTGCCGTCCTGCTCGATCGACAGCGACGGCAGGCGCTTGGTGCCGCGCATCGGCTTGCCGTCGAGCAGGAGCTCGCGGCCGAACGGGAATGCGGTCTCGGCCGCCATCGCGACGAGCGGGATGCTCGCCAATATCGCGACAACGAGCCAGCAGGTGGTGAGTCGGCGCAGCATTATCGTCTCCGGGGTCAGGTGCGGGAAGGATGCTCCGGTCAATCAATTGGTCATCGCGCGAAAGTGCAGCGTGGTGGGGCCGATCAACTCGATGACGTCGCCGTCGCGGCGCCAATTGGTCACCTGCGACAGCGCCGCCAACAACGTCTCGTCGCCGCTCTGGCGTTCCGGCGAGCATTGCGCCGGCCCCGCCGGCTCGGCAACGATGGTGATGGAATTCTCGCCGACGGTCGCCGACGGTCGCCGACGCGTGCACGCTTGAGCACCACAGGTCGATCGCGGCGGTGCCGTTGTCCTCGATCTCGATCATCGGGATGCGCTTTGAGCCGTAGAGCGGCTCGACGTCGAGCATCAATGCGGTGCCGAAGGGAAACGCGCTGTCGGCGGCGCGGACGAGCCCGGGCGGGCCGAAGAGTGCCACGGCTATGAGAACGCAAAACCGGCAGGGCATCGTCACTCCGATCAGGCAAGATCGTAAATGGCGAATAGCGAATTGCGGTTGGATTGGCTAGAGGCGAATGGAAGGGTTAGAGCGAACGGCGAAATGACGAGTGGCGAATAGAAGGTCCGTCCCCCTATTCGCCACTCCCTATTCGCGGCTTTCGCTTGCGTTACGCCTTCGGCAGCACCGCGATGCCGGGGAAGAACAGGTAACAGGCCACCCCGATCAGCACGAGATAGACGAGGAGCACGAGGGTCCAGCCGAAATTGTGCCGGATCACCTCGCCCTCATTGCGGACGAACTCGCTGGTCGACACGCCGACGCTCGCGGTCTGCGGCGCGATCGGCTTGCCGATCTCGGCACCGACCGAGTTCAGGGTCGGCAGCAGCATCAGCGGGAAGCCGAGCAATTGCCCGACCAACGCCTGGAATTTGCCGAACATGGCATTGGTCGAGGTGTTGCTGCCCGACAGCGCGACGCCGATGAAGCCCAGGATCGGCGCCACGACGATGAAGTATGGCCCAAGCGCGGAGAACGCTTTGGCGAGCGATCCGGCCATACCCGAGAAATTGAAGACGTAGGCCAGGCCGAAGATGAAGACGCCGACCAGGCAGGCGCCCCACATCTGCGACCATGTCTTCTTGAAGATCTCGGCGAGCTGCGTGCCGCTGACGCGCAGCAGCAAGGCGACGATGATCCAGGACGCCAGGATTGCGCTGCCGCCAACGAACGGCGTCCAGTTAAAGATGGCCGAAATCTTTGCGCCCGGCGCGATCGAGGACGCGGCGTCGACCTGATAGTGCAGCTCGACAATACCGGGCAGCTTCGACCACGGCCCGGTCCAGGCGACGACGACGACGACGAGGACGATGATCGGCAGCCAGCCCTGGAATACTTCGCCGGCCGACAGACCGTGCCTTTCGGCTTGGGTTTCCTGCACCGCCGTCGCCGGGACACCGCCATAGCCTAGCGTTTCCGCCGGCTGCCAGAACTTGAGCAGGATCAGGAGGCAGGCGAAGCAGATGATGGCGCCGATGACGTCGGGCAGATACGGCCCGAGATAGATCGAGGTCGGCAATTGGCCGGCGATGTAGCCGAGCGAGCCGACCACGGCGAGCGGCCAGCCGCCCATCATGCCTTTCTTCCCGCTGACCAGATAGAGCAGGATCCACGGCGGCAGCAGCGCGAGAATGGCGACGATCTTGCCGACCGAGCCGGCCAGCGCCAAGAGCGGCATGCCGGTGACTGCGGCCAAGGCGATGATCGGCGCACCGAGCGCGCCGTACGACACCGGCGCGTTGTTGGCGATGGCCGCGACGCGGATCGCATCGAGCGCCGGAATGCCGAGCGTGATCAGGATCGGCGCGACGAAGGCCCACGGATAGCCGAAGCCGACCAGGCCCTCGAGCAATGCGCCGAACGCCCAGGCGAACAGGATGGTCTGCACCCGCACGTCGCGGGTGCCCTGCTGGATCAGCCAGCGCCGCAGCTTGTCGAAGGCGCCGGTGGCGACCAGCGTGTTGAACAGCATCACGCCCCAAAACGTGATCCAGTCGACGTTCCAAACGCCGGTGGCGGAGCCGTAAAGATAGGCGCGCAGCCCATCGTCGAGCGGCATCTTCCAGACCCACAGCCCGAGCAGGAACGTGACGATGGAGCCGATCAGCACCGCGAGCCACGCCGACATGCGAAGCCCCGCGAGCAGAAACAGCAGCAGCACGACCGGAATGAGCGCGACCAGCCAGGTCACGAACAGGTTTCCGGTCGGATCGAGAATTTGCGTGAACATGGACGGTCCCTCCCAGCTTAGGACGTGTGAGCGGCTTTTATTTTTTCCCCTTTTTTGGCCGCGTGAGCGGCACGCCAGAATGCGCCTGCCGCCGCGAAGAAAGCAAGATTGGCCGTCGCCGCGCCCACAACATCGAGCCGGTTCTCGGTGCTACCTATGGCGCGATCGGCAACCCATATCGCGCGCCGGGTGGCTTTGTGATATTGCAACGCACCAACACGGCTTTGGCCATTGCAGCCTGTGAAACTGCGCCGGTGCGCGTCGATTGTTCCGCATTGCACCGCGTTCCTCTCTTCCACGTCGGAGGTTTTTCGTGAAAGGTCTCATCTCGACATTGGGCACGATCTGGCGGCTAGCCGCTCCCTATTTCCGTGCCGAGGACCGCTGGGCGGGCCGGCTCCTGCTCGGCGCGGTCGTCTCGATCGAGCTGTCGCTCGTCGCCATCCAGGTGATCCTGAACCAATGGTACAATCGCTTCTACAACACGCTGCAGGATCGCAATTTCAACGCCTTCGTCAGCGCCATCCTGTTTTTCTGCGTGCTCGCCGCGATCTATACCGTGCTGCAGGTCTACCAGAACTATCTGAATCAGTGGCTGCAGATCCGCTGGCGGCGCTGGATGACGCAGACCTATCTGCGGCAATGGCTCAACACCGCGAACCACTATCGCATGCAGCTATTGGGCGATGCCGCCGACAACCCGGATCAGCGCATCGCCGAAGACATCAAGATGTTCATCGATTCCGGCGCTGGCTTTGGCATTCTTCCCATCGGGCTCAGCCTGCTCAACGCGATCGTGACGCTCGGTTCTTTCGTCGTCATCCTGTGGAATTTGTCGGAGGCGGCGCCGCTTGCGCTGTTCGGCGTGACGGTCCACGGCTACCTGGTATTCGCCGCATTGGTCTATGCGATCATCGGCACCTCGATCACCCACCTGATCGGCTGGCCGTTGATCACGCTTAATTTCCGGCAGCAGCGCTTTGAAGCGGATTTTCGCTTCAATCTGGTGCGCACGCGGGAAAATTCCGAACAGATCGCCTCGCTCAATGGCGAGGCGGCCGAGCGCGAGCGCCACCTCAGCCGCTTCGGACTTTTGGCCGACAACTGGATCGGCATCATGAAGCGGACAAAAAAGCTCACCTTCTTCACCGCGAGCTATTCGCAAGCCTCGATCATCTTTCCCTATGTGATGGTGAGCCCGGCTTATTTCTCCGGCAAGATGCAGCTCGGCGGCCTGATGCAGACCGCGTCCGCCTTTAACAGCGTGCAAAACGCGCTGTCCTATTTCGTCACCGCCTATCGGGCGATCGCCGAATATCAGGCGGTGGTGACGCGGCTGTCGGGATTCGAGCGCGCGATCGACGCCGGTCGCGATGCGGCGCTGACGCCGCCGGTGATCGAAGTCGTGCCACGCGAAGGCGCGAACGCGGTCGCGATCGACCATCTCGCCGTCCGGCTGCCCGACGGCACGCCGCTGGTCGATGCCGACCATATCGCGTTCAACGGCGGCGACCGGGTGCTGGTCACCGGCCCCTCGGGCGCCGGCAAATCGACGCTGTTCCGCGCGCTGGCCGGCATCTGGCCGTTCGGATCGGGCCGCGTCAGCGTGCCGTTGGATGCCAAGGTCATGCTGGTGCCGCAGCGGCCGTATTTTCCGCAGGCGACGCTCGCCGCCGCCATCACCTACCCGGCCAGGGCCGGCACCTTCAACGACGGGCACCTGGCCGACACGCTCACCGCGATCGGCCTGCCGGGATTGATTCCCCGGCTGCACGAGGAGGCGCACTGGAACCGCATGCTTTCGGGCGGCGAGCAGCAGCGGCTCGCCATCGCGCGCGTGCTGCTTTACGCGCCGGATTATCTGTTCCTCGACGAGGCGACCGCGGCGCTCGACGAGGCGGCCGAGGCGACGCTGTATCGCCTGCTGCAGGAGCGGTTGCCCGCCGCAACGATCGTCTCGATCGGCCATCGCTCGACACTCGGCGCATTCCATCGCCGTCGTGTCGGCTTCGTCGGCGCGCAAGGCCACTACGACGTGCGCGACGTGCCGCTGGTCTCGACCGCCGAATAAGCTTGCATCGTGACGTTCGTCCCCGTGCAAGCGGGGACCCAATCCGAGCCGCGTTAGATTCCCGCTTTCGCGGAACTGAACGGTAAATGCAAAAGATAAAGGCCGGTGGCGTTTCCGCCACCGGCCGCGTCAGTTGCGAGTTCAGCCGCTTACTTCAGGTTGGAAGCGAAGTCGACAGAAGCCGAGAGTTTCGCGATGAAGGCCGCACTGCACCAGTTGGTGCCGAGACCGTTCGGGTTCTGCACCGAGATATTGCCCGGCGAGAACGACGCATTCTGCGCGCTGGTGAACACGTTGCACTGCGCCTTGTTCAGGTTGGTATCGTAGTAGCGCAGATCGAGCGTGAGCACCTTGTAGGTGAAGCCGAGGCCCAGGTCCCAGGTGGTGTAGCTGGTGTATTTCACACCGTTCTGGAATGGACTTCCGACAACGCCCGTGCCGTAGAAGATGTTGCTGGTGCCGAGATCCCAGTAACCGACGTCGGCGGAGGCGTACATGCCGAGACCGTTCGTGAACCAGGTGGTGGGAGCCGTGAAGGTGACGTTGCCGGTGGAGAAAAAGCCCCAGGCGCCGGTATTGACGACTGACGGCGAGTACCACTCCTGGACGCCGACGGCCCACTGGTCGTTGAATGTATAGGTCGCCTTGCCATAGACTTCCCAGAAGCTATCGTTCTTGAGCGACTCGTTGCCGCCGAGCGGCTGGAAGTTCGAGTTCGGCACAAAGGTGCCGGCGGGGAAGACGACCGGGCCGCCGCCTTTATCCGCGCAACCGCTCGGGCCGATGCCGGGGAAGCCGAAGCACTGGCCGCCGGGGTACCAGTAGTACCAAGCGCCGAAGTCAAGCGCGAGCTTGTCGAAGGTCGGCCGGACGCCGGCGTAGAAGTCGATTTCGGCCGCGGCATTGTTGGGGAAGTTGATGCTCTCGCCGGAGATGCCGCCATACCACTGTAAGCTCGGAGTGGAGTTGTAGCGCAGCTCGAAGCCGGCTTGCGTCGACGGCTTATGGTTCGACTGCGAAATGCCGCGGAAGTTGTAGTCGGTCATCAAAGCCGCAGTGACCACGACGTCCCATGGTGACGGTGGAGGAGCCGCCGGGGGCGGAGCCTTCACGGCCATATCGGCTGCCATGACGGAAGAGGATGCCAACCCCACCGCCAAAACTAATGAGTAAGCTACCTTTTTCATTGTAAGCCCCTGTTTGTCCCCTGTACCGGACGACGATGTCCCCGAAGGCCGGCTACAGCACCATTTTTGTCAAAGCGAACTCGCAACTGACAGGATCGGAGTTTTCAATGCAGAGGCCGCTCAGCCAAGTCTAAAACTGAAGCATCTGCCGTCTTTTTATGCGTTTTCGGCCCAATTTCACATTATGTTAGTGGGTGTGGCGCGAACGCTACACTTTTGGGGTCCTCAGCGGTTTTGCTGCCGGCATTTTCATGGTGGCGGGAGCTCGAATCCCCATCACCGCCGACCTTGTCCGCCCTGCTGTGGATAACCCCGCGCGCTTTAGGCCTTGATCGGATGGTTGTGGCGCTTAGTTTTCCGTAATCGGCCACGCTGGAAAGCGTTGTGGCGCAGGAGATTCGGTCATGAAGGCAGTTGTCGACGGCCAAGTGGTTGCCCAGAGCAACGATGTCATCGATTGCAAGGGCTATCAGTATTTTCCGCAAGGCGCAGTGCGCATGGATTGGCTGCAAAAGACGGCAAAAACCGCAGACGACCTCAAATGCCCCCATGGCGTGCAGTTCTACGACGTGGTCGTCGAAGGCAAACGCCACGCGCGCGCCGCGTGGTCCTACGAGGCGCCGCGGCCGGAGATGAGCGCGGTCGGCGGCCGATTCGGCTTCTGGCAGGACGTCGAGGTCCAGTAGCGCGAGCGACCTACGCCGCCGCCTTCTTGCGATTGGCCTCGAGGCGAGCGTCGACCAGCGCCACCTGGGCGTCGATCGCCGGATGGCTCAAACCCTTCTGCCGGGCGATGAGCTGGACCAGCTTGTCGGCGCGCTCGATGTTGGGCGCACCGTTTTGCAACGCGCGCGCCGCCGACGCCGGGCGGACCAGCGATTGGGCCGCTGCGGCATATTTCTCGAACGGCACCAGATCTTCCGGCTTGGCGCCGAGCTTGACGCACAGGTCGAAGACGAAATTGTAGACCGAGCGCGAGGTTTCCAGGTCGCTCCACACCGCCTCTTGCGCGGTGCGCATGCCGTCCTTGGTGACGCAGCGGTAGTTGCCGGCGAGCAGCATCGACCACTTGGCCAGCGGCACGAAGATCGAATCGTAGACCTTGAGTTTTACCGGCAGCTCGATCTTGTTGCCGTCGCCGGGATCAAAGCGGATCGCCTCGATCTCGTCCTGCAGCTGGCGCAGGATGGCGGTCGATTTTTCATCGTCGAAGCGGGCGCATTTGAAGTTGGTCGGCAGCGTCACCATCAGCACGTTGACCTTCTCGTCCGGCGGGCGGATCGCCTGCGGGTCGGGGCTGTTGAGCGTGATGGTTTTGGGATCGAACGAGTCCCAGACGGTCGGATCGGTATAGGCCGGCTTGAGCCCGTCGTAGTCGAGGCCCGGGATGCGCTTCACATAGGGCAGCGGCGGCATGTTCATGATCGACATGCACGGCACGCGCGATTTGGCGACCGCATCAAGCAGCTCGCGCACGCCGGCCGAGCGGTACTGCGGCTCCTGCATGCACAGTCCGACCAGATCATAGTCCTTGGGGTTGACGCCCGCGGCCGGGCCGGCGGTGACGGCGCCGGGAAGTTTCCGCGAATCCAGCACCACCGGGTCCGTGCGGCCGCGCACCGGCAGGCGCACGCGAAAGCCCTCGGCATTGATCAGGTCGGCTTCCGCCGGCAGGCAGACCAGATGCAGCCTATGGCCGCCGAATAGGAGCTTTGACGCGAGCAGCGAGCCGTAGGACGCGCCCATCAGCAGGATGTTGTAGGTCGGCATAACGCACCTCCCGGAAAGCGAAACGGCCGGTCATCACCGGCTTTCGACCGGCGCCAACGCACCGGCCATGTTTATGTGCCGCCAATGCTATTGGGCTCGCCGGGCCGTTGCAATGCGGGTTGGCGCGCTTGAACGCGGCGTCAGGCGAATGCCCAACGCCGCGTCGTGCGATTTTTGCGAAACGCTCTAGCCGTTGCCGACGTCGGTGCCGGGCGTATGCGGTCCGGCGTGTGGGGCCGCGGCCGGCGCCTCCGGCGGCGGTGCTGGCGGAAGGGGTTGCGGGTTCAGGGCCGGCTTTTTCACCTTGGGCGCGGGCTTTTTCTTCTTCGCAACCTTTTTCTTCGGCGCCGGCTTCTTTGCGTACTTCACGACTTTCTTCTTTTTGCGCGCCGGAGCCGCCTTTTTCTTCTTGCCCGGTTTCTTCTTTGCCTTTGCTTTCTTCGCCATGATCGACCTCCCGATCGTTGGATATGGAATCAGCTCGCCCGGAGCGCGGGTGGACGTGCCCCCCCGGTGGCCCAATCGATCAACTCGACCGTATGGACGGCTGGAAGTTTTGTGCCCGCCGCGATCTGCGTGATGCAGCCGATATTACCGGCCGCGATCACATCAGGTCGCAATCTCTCGATAGTCCCGACTTTGCGCTCGCGCAACCGTCTTGCAATGTCGGGCTGCAAAATATTGTAGGTGCCGGCCGAGCCGCAGCACAGATGACCGTCCGGCACGTCCTTCACGGCGAAGCCGAGTTTTGCGAGCAGCTCCTTGGGCTGCCGGTTGACGCGCTGGCCGTGCTGCAACGAGCACGCGGAATGGTACGCCACGGTCAGGTGCGGCGTGCCTTGCGCGGGCTCAAGCGGCAGCGCGGCGAGATATTCGGAAACGTCCTTGGCCAGGCCCGCAATGCGGGCGGCGCGCTCGGCATAGGCCGGATCGGTCCGCAGCATGAAACCGTAATCCTTCACCGTGGTGCCACAGCCCGAGGTGTTGATGACGATGGCATCGAGGCCTTCGAGCGCCGTCCAGGCGTCGATATTGGCACGAGCCTGGGCCAACGCCTCGCCGTCGTGGCCCATATGGTGGACCAGCGAGCCGCAACAGCCGGCGCCCTTGGCCAGCACCACTTCGATGCCGTGGCGCGTCAGCACGGCGATAGTGGCGGCGTTGATCTGTGGCGCCATGACGTCGTTGACGCAGCCGGCAAGCAAGGCGACGCGGCCCTGGCGCGCACCTACGGCCGGAAAAATCTGCGGCCCGCGCGGACGCTGCGGCCCCCGCCAGGGCGCCAGGCGGAGCATGGCGGCGAGCCGCTTAAGCCCGATCGCATCGAGGAGCGGCGCCAACGGTTTGACGGGGAGCGCCGCAAGGAGCGCCAGCCGGAACCGCTGCGGATAGGGCAACAGCCAGGCCAGCAGCGCGCGCAGCAGGCGCTCGGCCGCCGGCCGGTCATAGGTGTTTTGGATATGAACCCGGGCATGGTCGACCAGATGCATGTAGTGCACGCCCGACGGACAGGTGGTCATGCAGGCCAGGCACGACAGGCAGCGGTCGATGTGCAGGACGACGTCCGCGGTCGCCGGCCGGTCGTGCTCCAGCATGTCCTTGATCAGGTAGATGCGCCCGCGCGGCGAATCGAGCTCGTTGCCGTCGAGCACATAGGTCGGGCAGGTGGCGGTGCAGAAGCCGCAATGCACGCAGGCGCGCAGGATTTTTTCCGATGCGGCGGTGTGCGGATCGGCAAGCTGCGCCAGCGTGAAATTGGTCTGCATGGCTATACGCCCGCCCACATGCGCCCGGCATTGAGCACGCCCATTGGATCGAAACCTGCCCGCACCCGCGCGGTCAGCGCGGCAAGCGCCGGTTCTTCCGGGGTAAAGACTTCGACCGCGGCGCGAACGGCTGCCGGCGCGCGGATCAGCGTGGCATGGCCGCCGGCGGCAGCGACAGTGGCACGCACCAGCGGCGCA
>Ga0208604_1000069_pt1 | contig 15218 bp, 8 predicted proteins | sample MicForSoSWNH22_M_FD_188009 | JGI IMG/M metagenome (GOLD analysis project Ga0208604, IMG submission 188009) | Forest soil microbial communities from Harvard Forest Long Term Ecological Research site in Petersham, Massachusetts, USA - MetaG HF016... | ecosystem: Environmental > Terrestrial > Soil >... | reverse complement strand
AGCGACCTCGATCGCATCAAGCTCAAGGGCCTGCAACGCGGCCGCGATTGGGTTTGGATCGCGGGCAATCACGATCCGGCTTTGCCGAAGGATATCGGCGGCCGTTTCGCCGATGCGCTGGCGATCGGCGCGCTTACCTTTCGCCACGAGCCGACCGAACAAGTGCGGGATGGCGAAATTGCCGGGCACCTGCATCCGGTCGCGCGTGTCGCACAGCGCGGGCGTGCGGTCAGCCGGCGCTGTTTCGCCGGCGATGGCCGGCGGCTCGTCATGCCGGCATTCGGCGCCTATACGGGCGGCCTCAATGTGCGCGACCGCGCCATCGTGTCATTGTTCGGCGCGCTGTCGTTCACCGCCCACATGCTGAGCGAGCGGCGCATTTATGCCGTCGCCGCGGCGCGGTGCTTGGCCGATTGATCGAGGACGAGCGCTCATAACAGCGCAGGCATGTCCGCTGATCACCGATTGTGTTGCAAAACTCTTCTTGGGGGTGCGCACAAAATTTTTCAGAGGCGCTGGTGCGCTCATCTTAAAATCATGTGGGGGGTCACATGATCAGCCTGATTTCCAACCGGCTGCCTTCGTAAGCTCGTTACAAGGCATCGGATCGCCGAAAACCCGTTTCGACGGGCACGCCGCGAAATTTTGCCGTCATCTCATTTTTGAGTTTTGCAACACAATCGGGATAGAGCGGACATCGCAAATTGATCGCGTTACGTCCGCTTTTGACCTAGGCTGTGTAAAAACGCAAAAAACTGAGAAGCGACGAGAATAGTTTTTCTCCAATCGAGCGATACTGAATGCGTTGGCGAATCTTTGCGCGCCCGAATGCGATTTCGAAGACTGTTCATTCTATCGCCGTTGCGCGTCACCGCGTTTTTACACAGCCAAGACCCAAACCGGTCATTTCCGAGCAGTTTTTGCTATGGTGCAAAAACACGGTTCTGATTTCAACGATGTGGTAGTGTGTTGCTCTCAGGCTTGATGGGGGCAGCGCACATGAAGCGACGCGAATTCATTACGCTTCTCGGCGGCGCGACGGTTGCATGGCCGCTCGCGGCGCGCGCTCAGCAGCGGGCAATGCAGGCGGTCGGATACCTCAATTTCGGTTCGGCTGACAAATCCGCGCATTTTGTAGAGGCATTCCGCAGAGGCCTGAGCGAAACTGGTCACGTCGAAGGTAAGAACGTCACCATCGAGTATCGCTGGGCGGATGGCCAAAGCGATCGCCTGCCGGAAATGGCGGCCGATTTGGTTCGTCGGCAGGTGGCAGTGATTGCCACGACAGGCACCCCTGCGGCGCTGGCAGCAGCTGCGGTGACCACAACGGTCCCTATCGTCGTCACCGTAGCCAACGACCCGGTGGCGGGCGGACTGGTGCCGACATTGAACCGACCTGGCGGCAATGTCACGGGCGTGACTACGTTGAACGTGGAGGTAGGACCGAAACGGCTGGAATTGTTGCACGAAGTCATCCCGACGGCCGGCATCGTCGCGCTTCTGGTCAGCCCAACCAATTCCATTCTTGCGGAGATCCTGGCGAAAGATACGCAGGCGGCGGCCCGCACACTTGGGCTGCAGCTTCATGTTCTTCATGCCAGCACCGCAGGCGAGATCGACGCAGTTTTCGCGGCCTTGCTTCAACTGCAAGCGAGCGGGCTTGTGATAGGTGCTGATCTATTCTTCAACAGCCGGAGCGAACAACTCGCCACCCTGGCGCTCCATCACTCCATCCCAGCGGTCTACCAATTACGCGAGTTCACCGCGGCAGGTGGCTTGATGAGCTACGGAAGCAGTCTCGCGGATGCGTTGCAGCTGGCCGGTGTATACACCGGGCGCGTTCTCAACGGCGAAAAGCCCGCTGACCTACCAGTCCAGCAATCCACGAAAGTTGAACTGTTCATTAATCTCAAGACCGCTAAGGCTCTCGGCCTCACCGTCCCGCTTACGCTACTTGGTCGCGCCGACGAAGTGATTGAATGACGATGCCCCTTGCTGCGGTGCATGAGTCTGCTTCTGGCCTAGGCTGTGCAAAAACGCAAAAAACTAAGAAGCGACGAGAATAGTTTTTCTCCAATCGAGCGATACTGAATGCGCTGGCGAATCTTTGCGCGCCCGAATGCGATTTCGAAGAATTTTCATTCTATCGCCGTTGCGCGTCACCGCGTTTTTACACAGCCAAGGCCCTTAGCGGACATGCCGCGACTGTGGTGGAGAGTCCGCCTTTGAGAGCAAAGCGGACACATTGACCAACCGTGGTCCATCGGCCTCGATTTACGAGGAGACGCTCTAGTTGATCTTGGCGTTCGGCGCCGGCGTTTTGGCCGCCTGCGGTTTCAGCTTCGCGGCCGGTGCCGCGCTTGCGGTCGCGTCCCATCCGCCGGGCGGCGTCTTGATGTTGATCGCGTCGTCCGGCTGCGGCTGCGCGGTCCAGGTCTTCACCGCAAGCCGTGCGGCGGCGAGCGATTGCTGGTCGAGATGGGCGGCAACCTCTTCGCTTTTCTTCGCCGCGTCCTGGTCGCCCTGGATGGCGGCCAGCGCGAACCATTTGTAGGACTCGGCGTAATTCTGCGTCACGCCGGTGCCGCGGGCGTACAAGATGCCGAGATTATATTGGCTGTCGGTGACGCCGTGATCGGCGGCCTCGCGGAACCAGTGCGCGGCGTTGGCATAATCCGCCGGCCCGTCGATGCCCTCGGCATAAAGCACGGCGAGATTGTGCATCGCCTTGCCGTTCCCCTTGCGGGCCGCGGCGAGATAGAGGTCGCGCGCGGCGACGAAATCCTTTTTCACCCCGATGCCTTTTTCGTAAAAGCCGCCGAGGCGGAATTGCGCCGGCGCCAGGCCCTGCTTGGCGGCGCGTTCGAACCACAGCGCCGCCGACTCGTTGCTGCGCGGCACGCCGTGACCGTCGGCGAAGCGCGTGCCGACCTCGTAGGCGGCGGCCGCATCGCCGGAGAGCGCAGCGGCGCGCAGCGCCGGTCCGCCGATGCTGGCCGGCAATTTGTCGCCGAGCGGCGTCGCCGGGCGCGGCAGCGAGCCGGTGACGTCGGTGGCGGCGGCAACGGCGGCGACCGCGTCCCGCGTGTTGTCACGGGTGGCGGTCTGCTGTGTCGGCTTGGTGCTGATATTGGCGCCGGATTTCGGGTTCGGTTGCGGCACGGGCAGCGTCGCCGGCGGCGCGCTCGGAACGGGAAGCGGCGCCGGCGCGGCTGCGGCCGGTGGCTCCGGCGCAGGTGTCTGCGGCTGCGGTTCAGGCAACGCCGTGACGGGCGGCGGTGCTTTCTCGGGCTGCGTCGCTTTCTGCGACTCCTCCGTGGGAGCAGCGGGCGGAGGAACTTGAGGTCCGGCTTCGAACAGCCGCGACGCGATTTGTATGCAGCCGATCACGATCAGGGCGGCGGCACCGGCAATGATCAGCGGGCGCGTGCGCTGACTCGGATTCTTAGCCGCTGAGCCTTTGCCGGTGGCTTCAGCGTTCGATCCAGCCGCGGCGGCCTGGGCGGCGCGGCGTGCGGCGGCGATGAAATTGGGCTTTTGTCCTGGATCGGCGATCACCGGGGGCTTGGTGGAGCTCACCGCGGCTTCGGAAGCGGCGATGCGGTCCGCGGCCGAAGCCGTCGGCCGGGAGCGGCCCGAGCCGGGTTCCAGCGGATGATCGGGGGGCAGGCTGGGATCGATCGGTTTGCGCGGGGCCGTGCGGTGCGAGGCCGGCTCGATCGGCGCGACTTCGGCGGCGGGTGCTGGCGCCGGTTCAACCGCGAAGGCCGGCAGCTTCGGCTCCGCCGTCGCGGCAGCCGCGGGCGGTTCCGGCGCCGGCACAGGCGCAGTCTCGCGGATGCCGCTCTCGATCATGGCGAGACGATCGACCACATGCTCCACCGTGTCCTGGACCGCTTCGAGCGAATCCAGCGTGCGCTGCTCGCTTTGCTTGATCTCGGCGACTTCACGCTCGATGGCGTGGACCGTCAGCGGGGCTTCGGCGGCCGGCATGTGCGCGGCCAGGGCCTCGCCGTTCGGGCCGCGAAGCTCTTCGATATGCACCAGGAGGTCGGCGATGCCGCGCTCGATCGCTTCCAGATGGCCGAGTCGCGCGTCGGAGGCATCGAAGCGCTGCACCAATGTCGCGATGCGGTCTTCCAGATGCGCCAGCGCGGCATGATCGGTGTGGGTCAGCTGCACCCATTCGAGTTTTTCGATCAGCCCCGTGAGCAATTTTTCAAGCTCATGCGGCACCGCGGTTCCGGCTTCGGTCGAAGCGGTCAGCGCGGTGGTCAGTGTTTCGATGCGGTTCTCGAGCGCGGAGAGATTTTGTCCGCTCGCCGCGGTGCTGGCGAGCGTGTCCACTTTGCCGGCCAGCGAGCGTACGTCTTCGGCGACCTTGGTCAGCGTCTCGTTGGACGCGACATGGGAGACAATGCCGCGTAACGCGCCGATGGCGGTCTCGAGCTGCTGCAGCGCCGCCGGATCGTCCTTGGCGACGATCATGTCGACCTTTTGCGACAGCGCCCGCACCGCCTCGTCGAAACCGACCAGGCTTTCCGCGGGCTTGAGGTTTTGCAGCGCTTCGCGCACGTCGCCCAAGCCGCGCTCGAGGCCGGCAATCGCGCCCATATCGACGCCGCACTGGCGGCTGTGCTCGATGCGTTGCGCCAGCGCTTTGACTTCGATCTCAAGGGATTCAACGGCGCGGCGCGGCAGCGCCTCCGTGATCAAACGCGCGATGTCGGTGAGGTCGCCGCGGATCGCCGCGACCGAGCTTTCGAGGTCCGACGAGGGCCCGAGCGATTCGATCCGCGCCGTGATTTGCCGCAATTGCCGTTCCAGACCATCGATGTCGATGACCGGTTCGGCGGGCATTTCGCGGACCGCCGGCTGCGGCATGGGCTCGGCTTCGAGGACGCGCTGTCTGGCCGCGATCTCCGCAGTCGCTTCCCGGGCCGCCGGCTGCGGATTGCCGTCGAGCACGCGTTGCCGCGCCGCGATTTCGGCAACCGCGTCGTCGATCGACACACTGTCCGCATTCGGCGCGGGGCGATTGCGGGCCGGAGCCGGGGCGGCCGGACGGCGCGGCTGCGCCGGTGCTCCGGTCAGCCGCCCATTGGCATCGTTATGTCCTTCGCCGAGCGAAGCGGCGCGTCGCTGCGGCGCCAGCTGGCGTGCGGCCGCCTCGCTGCGCGCCAGCCGTTCCAGTTGCTGGGAAAGCTTGTCGAGACGGGAATGGACTTGGTTCAGCGCGCCCCGCGTGCGGGCGCTCTCGCGCTCAAATTCGCTGACTTTTTCCTGGCGGCGCTCCTCGTCGCGATCGCGGCGCCGCTCCCCCGGCTCCTGATCGTCGTCGCGTTGCCGCAACTCCCGATCGTCATCGCGGCGCCGCGCTCCACGCTGATCGCCGCGTTGCCGCGGCTCGCGCTCATCGCGCCGGGATCGCGAGCGGCGCGGCCGATCGTCGTCGTCCTCGTCGTCATAGTCGGAGAACAGGGTCGGCTCGTCGTCATCGTCTTCGTCGTCCGGCTCGATGACATCGTTGAGCCATTCGCCGACCGACACGCCGGATCGCCGCGCTGCCGTGCGCACGGCTTCGCGCGCCTCGGGGCGCAGGCCTCTGAGATTCCACGGACCGCCAGATTTCATTCTCACGCCCAAAGCCACATGGGAGGAGCAGGATGTCCCCCTCCGAGCCGTCCTCGCTGAGGGACGATGCGGCCGGCGCGGTCCTGTTTCCCCGGCTGTGGACTTTTCCGGAATAGGGTAAACAGGCGGTTAAAAAACCGCACAAAGGGCCAATAAGGGGGTCGTCGGCCAGCCGGGTGGCGGCCGGCAGCGGCGGGGAGGGAGCGACGTCATGCCGACCTACAGGGCTCCCGTCGATGAGGTGATGTTCCTGTTGCGCGACGTGCTCCACGTCGAGCGCTACAACAATCTTCCGGGTTTCGCCGAAGCCACCCCCGACATCGTCGAAGCCGTACTCGTGGAAGCGGCAAAATTCTGCGAGGGCGTGCTCGCCCCGCTCAATCGCACCGGCGACAAGGAAGGTTGCCGGCGTCACCCCGACGGTTCCGTCACCACGCCGCCGGGATTCAAGGACGCCTACGGGAAGCTGGTCGCCGGTGGCTGGGTCGGCGCCTCGGCGCCCGCCGAGTTCGGCGGCCAGGGCCTGCCGACGGTGCTCACGCAGGCCGTCCGCGAATTCCTGTACTCGTCGAACATGGCCTTTGCCATGTATTCGAGCCTGGCGCTGGGCGCGGTCGCGGCGATCTACAGCCACGGTTCGGCCGAGCAGAAGGCGCGCTATTTGCCAAAACTGATCAGCGGCGAGTGGGCCGGCACCATGAACCTGACCGAGCCGCAATGCGGCACCGATCTCGGCCAGTTGCGCTGCCGCGCCGTGCCGCAGCCCGACGGCAGCTACAAGATCACCGGCACCAAGATTTTCATTTCCGCCGGCGAGCACGATCTGACCGACAACATCATCCATCTGGTGCTGGCGCGCATCGACGGTGCGCCTCCCGGCACCAAGGGCATTTCGCTGTTCATCGTGCCGAAGTTTTTGCTTAACCCCGACGGCGCGGCTGGCGAACGCAACGCGGTGTCGTGCGGCTCCATCGAAGAGAAGATGGGCATTCACGGCAACGCCACCTGCGTGATGAATTACGACGGCGCCACCGGCTGGCTCACCGGCGAGAAGCATCGCGGGCTGTATGCGATGTTTACGATGATGAATTCCGCGCGGCTCAGCGTCGGCGTGCAGGGGCTGGCATTGTCCGAAGTCGCCTATCAGAACGCCGTCGCCTACGCCAAGGAGCGGCTCGCCGGGCGCGCGTTAAGCGGCGCGAAATTTCCGCAAAAAGCCGCCGATCCCATCATCGTGCATCCGGACGTGCGCCGCATGTTGATGACCATGCGCGCGTTCAACGAGGCGGCACGCGCGCTGGTGCTGTGGACCGCGCTGAAGGGCGACATCGCGCGGCGCTCCACCGACGCGAAAGAGCGCGAAGCCGCCGACGACCATCTGGGCCTGATGACGCCGGTGATCAAAGGGGTGCTCACCGATCAGGGCTTTGCCAATACGGTTGCCGCGCAGCAGATTTTCGGCGGCCACGGCTACATCGCCGAGCATGGCGTGGAGCAGTTCGTGCGCGACGCGCGCATCACCATGATCTTTGAGGGCGCCAACGGCATCCAGGCGCTCGATCTCGTCGGCCGCAAATTGCCGAAGGACGGCGGCCGCGCCTTGCAGGCGTTCTTCGCCGAGGTGTCCGGCTACATCAAGGAGGCCGATGCGGCGATGGCGCCCTACGTAAATCCGCTCGAGGAGGCGCTCGGCGAATTGCGTGAGGCGACGCAGTGGTTCGTGCAAAACGCGCCCGGCAATCCCGACAATGCCGGCGCCGGCGCCACCGATTACATGCAGCTCTTCGGCCTGGTGGCGCTCGGTTACATGTGGTGCCGCATTGTCGACGCGGCGAAAGCAAACACCGCGGCTGCGGGCATGGACGACAAGCTCGTCACCGCTCGCTTCTTCATGGAGCGCATGTTGCCGGCAACCACGACGCACCTCGCGCGCATCAAGGCCGGTGCCGCGAGCACCATGGCGTTGCCGGCCGAGGCGTTCTAGGAAGCGAACTCACAAAATTGCCGGGGCAAGTCATCGCACCGCAGCGAAATGTCGCGATGGGTCAGTAGCCGACTTCATGAAGGGTCATTTGGAGAGCCACCATCCCTTGCCGATCAAAACCGCTTTGTCATCGGGTTCATCGTTGCGGATGAGTGATCGTGCCTTCCATAATTCGCCAGAGGAGAACGCCGCAGTGACATTAGCCGCTTCGGCTGGTTCAAACGCATCTCGGCAAGGAACGAACCCGCAATAGCCAATTACTTTTGCAGCGATCGAGCTCTGGAGCTTGGTGATCAATAGGGTCACGCCGGCGCCCTTCAAACCGACGAGGGGGAACAAGAGTTTGCCTCCTTCGTTCAAGGCATCCAACCAGCTAGCTACAGGACGCGTGGCACCCGCATTGACGTAGATTGCGTCACAACGTGGCAGCTCATCGACAGCACCCGCATTGATGTAGATCGCGTCACGACGTGGCAGCTTTTCGACGCCCGATGCGATGCGTACCTCCACGTTGTCCCACGGTTTCAAGTTTTCAAGAGCGCGGTGTCCTAGCTCCGGCTCGATCTCATAAGCAACGACTTTCCCAGATGGGCCTACCAAGTGTGCGAGTATAGCTGTGTAGTATCCTGTCCCACAGCCAATATGAAGCGCCACGTTTCCGCGCGCTGGAGCCAAGGCACCTAATAATTGTCCATGCAAAAACGGCTCCCCGTTATTGATTTGCTTTTGTCGATCCAAGGCAAACAGCACATTCTGATAAACGAGGATCGGATCATCCGTCGGCGTGGCTACCGACATGCCGCTGATGGAGGACATCGCGAGCCACGGTCCGGGACCTAAGAAGTACTCCCGTGGAACGATCTCGAATGCACGCTCCAGGTCATCGCGCAATTGCCCGCCGCCCGCCGCTACCATCTTGGCGTAGAACTGACGGCACGCGGCAAGACGGTCAGTCATTTTCCGATTCATCTGAAAGTTCCGGCCAGCTTTTCCCGTCCTTCTACCTCACACAATGGCGACAGGACAGACGGCTGCCACGCTGCGGAATTATCGGCGGACCGGCGATTGAGTCAGATCATTCGCGACTGGGACGAGCCAACAGCAGGTGCACGCCATGTTCCATTATACGCCGAAAGCGGAGGTCTCAACGAGATCAAACAGTGCGGCGAATGGCGGTGCGCCATGACAAGCTCGCAGCAAAGGTACTTGGCGCTGATCCAGCTCGTGTCAATCAGGCTAGGGCTGCGTGTTAGTGAGGTCACGCACCGGGTCAGGCTGCGGTCAAGCCGCCGTCCACCACCAATTCGGCGCCGGTGGTGAACGCGGATTCGTCGCTGGCCAGAAAAAGTATGGTGCGGGCGATCTCGATCGGTTGCGCCAGCCGCCCGAGCGGCGCCGCCGCCGCAAAGCCGGCGGCGAGCTTCTCCGGATTGCGCGCCGACGCGATCATCCCGTGCAGCATGGGCGTTTCGGCGAACGACGGATGCACCGAGTTGCAGCGGATATTGTAGCCCTTGCGCGCGCAATGCAGCGCCACCGATTTGGTCAATAGCCGCACGCCGCCTTTGCTGGCGCAATAAGCGGCGAGACTGCCGTGTCCGATCATTCCCGCGACCGACGACATGTTGACGATCGCGCCGCCGCCGCGCTCCTTCATGACGCGGACGGCATGCTTGCAGCCGAGAAACACGCCGTCGAGATTGACCGCCATCAGGTCGCGCCACTCTTGCAGCGTCGTCGCCTCGATATCCTTGAACAGCACCACGCCGGCATTGTTGACGAGAATGTCGATGCGGCCGAAATCGCGGACCACCGCATCGGTGACCGCGATCCATTCGTCCTCGCGGGCGACGTCGAGCCGATGAAAGCGCGCGCGTTGTCCCAGTTCAGTGACTGCCGCTGTCGAGGCGGCCACGTCGCGATCGGCCACGACGACCGTGGCGCCTTCCTCCACGAACAGCTTTGCCGCGGCAAAGCCAATGCCCGAGGCGCCGCCCGTGACCAGCGCAACCTTGTCCTGCACGCGACCCATGGCGCCGCCAGTCTTTGAAAAACCCGTTGCCGATCAGGCTAATACACGTCCCGGCGCCTCGCCAGTGCGGGTATCGGGACTGTCGCAAACGTATGGCATTGCCGGCCGAGGCGTTCTAGCCTTTGCCCAATCCGACTCTATATGACTGAACGGATCGCCGACGCGATTGGGAGGATTTTTGATGCCCGACGCCTTTATTTATGACCATGTGCGCACGCCGCGCGGCCGCGGCAAGGCCGACGGCGCGTTGCACGAAGTGACCGCGCTCAATCTGGCGGCCCAGGCGCTCGGCGCCATCAAGAGCCGCAACGATCTCGACACCGCGCTGGTCGATGACGTGGTGCTCGGCGTGGTCGATCCGGTCGGCGAGGCCGCCGCCGACATTGCGCGCACCGCGGCTTTGGTCGCCGGCTACGGCGACAGCGTCCCCGGCGTGCAGATCAACCGCTTCTGCGCCTCCGGCCTCGATGCGGTGAATTTCGCCGCGGCCCAAATCATGGCGGGACAGCAGGACATGGCGGTCGGCGGCGGCGTCGAATCCATGAGCCGGGTCGGCATCGGAGCGGCTGGCGGCGCCTGGTCGATCGATCCGTCGATCGCGGTCGCGCACTATTTCGTGCCGCAGGGCATTTCCGCCGACCTGATCGCGACCAAATACGGATTTTCCCGCGACGACGTCGATGCCTATGCGGTGGAGAGCCAGAAGCGCGCGGCGGCGGCCTGGGACGAGGGCCGCTTCAATCGCTCGGTGATGGCGGTGAAAGACGTCAACGGTCTGACCATTTTGGCCAAAGATGAGCACATGCGGCCGGGGACCACCATGCAGTCGCTCGCCGCGTTGCAGCCTTCGTTCGTGCAGATGGGCGAACTCGGCGGCTTCGATGCGGTGGCCATCCAGGCGCATCCCGACGTCGAATACGTCAATCACGTGCATCACGCCGGCAATTCGTCGGGCATCGTCGATGGCGCAGCCGCGGTGCTGGTCGGCAATGCGCGCGCCGGCCGGCGTGCCGGGTTGAAGCCGCGGGCCAAGATCAAAGCCTTCGCCAATATCGGCTCGGAGCCGGCGCTGATGCTGACCGGTCCGGTCGATGTGACCAAAAAAGTATTGAAGAATTCCGGCATGGCGCTCGGCGACATCGATCTCATCGAGATCAACGAAGCGTTCGCATCGGTGGTGTTGCGTTATCTGCAGGCGTTCGATCTCGATCCGGCGAAAGTGAACGTCAACGGCGGCGCCATCGCGCTGGGCCATCCGCTCGGCGCTACCGGCGCCATGATCCTCGGCACCGTGCTCGACGAGCTCGAGCGGCGCGATCTCTCGACCGCTTTGGTCACGCTCTGCATCGGCGCCGGCATGGGCACGGCCACCATCATCGAGCGCGTGTGAATGAATGACCCTCCCCCTTGTGGGGAGGGAGGCGAGCAAAGCGAGCCAGGGTGGGGAGGTACCGAGTTTTACTGGACTGCCCCACCCCAACCCTCCCCACGAGGGGGAGGGGGAAGCAAGAGAGCAGGATGCCCAAGATCGACATTACCAAACTCCCCATCGACACCCGGACCGGCTACCCGCCGCCGCTCGATCGCGTCGTCTTGGGCCGCGAGAGAAAACGCCTCGGCAACGCCGTCGGCCTCGACCAGTTCGGTGTCAACCTGACGACGCTGAAACCTGGCGCGGCTTCCGCGCTGCGGCACTGGCACGAGAAGGAGGATGAGCTGGTCTATATCCTCGAAGGCGAGGTCGTGCTGATCGAGGACGAAGGCGAGACCGTGCTCAAGCCGGGCGACGCCGCCGGCTTCAAGGCCAACACGCCGAACGGTCATCATCTGGTCAACCGCACGCAACGCGACGCGGTTTATCTCGAAATCGGCACGCGCTCGAAACTCGAAAAGGCGTCCTATCCGGACGTCGATCTGGTCGCCGTGCGCGACGCCGCCGGCATGCGATACACGCGTAAGAACGGCGAGCCCTACACATGAGCTTCATCCACTTCACCCTCGACGTCGACGGCGACGGCCTCGCGCTGGTCACCTGGAATTCGCCGGGCCGCTCGATGAATGTCATCGATCCTGCGGTGAAAGACGAGCTCGCGGCGATCGTCGAGCAGGTCGCGGCCGACGCCGCGATCAAGGGCGTGGTCATCACCTCGGGCAAGGATTCGTTCTGCGCCGGCGCCGATCTGACCATGCTCGAAAGCATGAGCCGCGCCCATGCGGAGCTGGTGGCGTCGCAGGGCGAGACGGCGGCGAATGCGCATGTCTTCGAGGAAAGCCGCAAGACGTCGCTCTTGTACCGGCGCATCGAAACTTGCGGCAAGCCGTGGGTCGCGGCGATCAACGGCGTCGCGGTCGGCGGCGGTTTTGAGCTGACGCTGGCCTGCCATCACCGCGTCGCCGCCGACAGCGACAAGACGCGCGTCGGTCTGCCGGAAATCAAAGTCGGCTTGTTTCCCGGCGCCGGCGGCACGCAGCGGGTGGCGCGCATCCTGCCGCCGGCCGATGCGCTGCAATTTTTGCTCAAGGGCGACCAGATTTCGGCCAATCGCGCCAAGACCATGAAGCTGGTCGATGAGGTGGTGCCGGCGGGCGATCTCATCAAAGCGGCCAAGGCCTGGATCACCACCAGCGGCACGGCGAAAGCGCCGTGGGATATCGAGAACTTCAAGCTGCCCGGCGGACCGGTGCAGTCGAAGGCCGGCATGCTGGCGTTCACGCCGGCCAACGCCATCTATCGCCGCGAGACTTACGACAATTATCCGGCGGCGCGCGCCATCATGCAGGTGGTGTACGAAGGCCTGCAGCTGCCTTTTGACCAGGCATTGCGCGTCGAATCGCGCTGGTTCGCGAAAATTTTGCGCTCGCCGGAAGCGGCGGCGATGATCCGCTCGCTGTTCGTCTCGATGCAGGAGATCAACAAAGGCGCGCGCCGGCCCGCCGCGGTGCCGGCAAAAAAATTCAAGACCATCGGCGTGCTCGGCTCAGGTTTTATGGGGGCCGGCATCGCCTATGTCAGCGCGCTCGCCGGCCTCGACGTGGTGCTGGTCGACCGCGATCCGGAGACCGCGCAGAAGGGCAAGGACCATTCGCAAAAACTGATGACCGAGCAGGTCAGCCGCGGCCGCGCCACCACCGCCGACCGCGACGCAGTGCTGGCGCGCATCAAGCCGACCGCCGACTTTGTCGAATTGAAGGATTGCGATCTCGTCATCGAGGCGGTGTTCGAAGATCGCAAGATCAAAGAAGAAGTCATCGCGCGGGCGCAAAACGTGATCGGCGAGAGCGCGATTTTTGGTTCTAACACCTCGACGCTGCCGATCACCTCGCTCGCCGAATCGTTCAAGGATCGCGCGCGCTTCATCGGCATCCATTTCTTTTCGCCGGTGGAGCGCATGAATCTGGTCGAGATCATTTTGGGCAAGGACACCGGCGAGGTGGCGCTGGCCGGCGCGCTCGATTATGTCCGCGCCATCCGCAAGACGCCGATCGTGGTCAACGATTCGCGCGGCTTCTATACGTCGCGCGTGGTCGGCACTTATTTGCGCGAGGGCCATTTGATGCTGGCCGACGGCGTGCCGGCGGCGATGATCGAGAATGTCGGCCGCATGGCCGGCATGCCGGTCGGCCCGCTGGCGCTCAACGACGAAGTCGCCGTCGATCTCGCCTGGAAGATCTTGAAAGCAACCGAGGCCGATCTCGGCCCCGCCGCGATCGATCCGCGGCAAAAGACTCTGCTGGAGGAGATGGTGGAAAAGCGCGGCCGCTACGGCCGCAAGAACGGCAAGGGTTTTTACGACTATCCGCAGAACGGGCCGAAGCGGCTATGGCGCGGTCTCGCTGATCTGCAGCCGACAAAGCTCGATCCCGACACCATCGATATCGGCGAACTCAAAGCTCGGTTGTTGGCGATGCAGGCGCTGGAAACCGCCCGCTGCATCGAGGAAGGCGTCGTCACCGACATGCGCGAAGCCGACGTCGGCTCGATCCTCGGCTTCGGCTTTGCGCCGTTCACCGGCGGCACCATCTCCTATATCGACGGCATGGGCACCAAGGCCTTTGTCGCATTGTGCAACAAGCTCGCCAAGCTTCATGGCGACCGCTTCAAGCCCTGCAAGCTCTTGCTCGACATGGCGAAAAAGGGCGAGACGTTCTACCGCCGGTTTCCGCCGCAGGCGCGCCGGGCCGCCGCATGAGCCGCGTCAAAGTCGCATTGCGCTTTGCCGCGCGTCATGTGTAAGGTCGCGACCTTTTTTCGCCGGGACCCTGCATGGCGCGTGACCAAGTCGACCTGACGCCGATCGAAGGGCGCGACGATCTCGTCAATTGGATTGCGCAGGGCGTCAAACCGAAATCGCAATTCCGCATCGGCACCGAGCACGAGAAATTCGCCTTCACGCTCGAAGGTCATCGTCCGGTGCCCTACGAAGGCAACCGCGGCATCCGCGCGCTGCTCGAAGGCATGCAGCACCTGCTCGGCTGGCAGCCGATCATGGAAGGACCGCACATCATCGGCCTGTTCGACGTCACCGGCGGCGGCGCGATTTCGCTCGAGCCCGGCGGTCAGTTCGAGCTCAGCGGCGCGCAGGTCGAAACCGTGCACCAGACCACGAGCGAATTGATGGCGCATCTGGCGCAAGTGCGCGAAGTGGCGGCGCCGCTGCGCATCGGCTTTCTCGGCATCGGCATGACGCCGAGCTGGAGCCGCGCCGACATGCCGAAAATGCCCAAGGGTCGCTACAAGATCATGACCGCCTACATGCCGAAGGTCGGCACATACGGCCTCGACATGATGTACCGGACCTGCACGGTGCAGACCAATCTCGACTTCTCGTCGGAAGCCGACATGGTCAAGAAGCTGCGCGTGTCGCTGGCGCTGCAGCCGGTGGCGACGGCGCTGTTCGCCAATTCGCCGTTCACCGAAGGCAAGCCGAACGGCTTTCTCTCGTTCCGCTCGGAAATCTGGCGCGACACCGACAATGCGCGCGCCGGCATGCTGCCGTGGGCGTTCGAGCCGGGCATGGGTTTTGAGCGCTGGGTCGATTACGCGCTCGGCGTGCCGATGTATTTCGTCAAGCGTGGCGACGCCTATGTCGACGCGGCCGGGCAATCGTTTCGCGATCTCTTGGCCGGCAAGCTGCCGGCTTTGCCGGGCGAGCGCGCCATGATCTCCGACTGGGCGAACCATATCAGCTCGATCTTTCCGGAGGTGCGGCTCAAGCGGTATCTGGAAATGCGCGGCGCCGATTCCGGGCCTTTGCCCAATCTGTTGGCGCTGTCGGCATTTTGGGCCGGCATTCTTTACGACGATGTCAGCCTCGATGCGGCGTGGGATCTGGTCAAGGGCTGGACCGCCGACGAGCGGCAGAAACTTCGCGACGACGTACCGAAGCAGGCGCTGGCGGCAAAAATTCGCGGCCGCACCGTGTTCGAGCTCGCCACCGACACGCTCAAGCTGGCGCGCGCCGGACTGACGCGCCGCAAGCATCTCGACATCGGCGGCCGCGACGAGACGCGCTACCTCGAAGTGCTGGAGGATCGCCTGGCGCGCGGCACCACGGCGGCGCAGGAGCT
>Ga0208604_1000068_pt1 | contig 15246 bp, 15 predicted proteins | sample MicForSoSWNH22_M_FD_188009 | JGI IMG/M metagenome (GOLD analysis project Ga0208604, IMG submission 188009) | Forest soil microbial communities from Harvard Forest Long Term Ecological Research site in Petersham, Massachusetts, USA - MetaG HF016... | ecosystem: Environmental > Terrestrial > Soil... | reverse complement strand
GCCGGGTTTTGAGGCCAGCGCCTGGGCCGCGATCGCGGTGCCAAAGGCGACGCCGCGCGAGATCGTCGACAAGCTCAATGCCGAGATCGATGCCGGGCTCGCCGATCCGAAAATCCTGGCGCGGCTTGCCGACTTCGGCGCCACCGCGTTTGTGATCGCGCCCGCCGCGCTCGACAAGCTCGTCGTCGAGCAGACCGAGAAATGGGGCAGGGTGATCCGCGCCGCCAACATCAAGGCGGAATGAAGCCACGACTCATTTCGCAACAAGCAGCTCCGGCCGAAATTCGAAATGCATGGTATCGAAGTGATACCATTTGCCGCCCCAGATAAAGCCGTGCTTTTCGAAGATCGCGACGATCTCCTCGGGCATGCGGTTGCGATAAACGATCGCGCCTTCGTGCGGCCGCCAATACCAATAATCCGACACCGCGGTATTGAGATCGATGGCGATACCGTAACCGTGCGGGCTCGGCTCGCCGGTGTCCGCCACGGCCCGGCAATTGTAAGTGCCGGCGATCGGGTAGGCGGCGCGCTTGATTTTGTCCGGCAGCGCGTCGATCTCCGCCGATACCGCGCGCAATTGCGCATCGACGCCGTTGATCGACGTGATGCGGATCGCTTGGCCCCATGTGTTGGGCAGCCATGCCAGCGACGCAAGGCGCGGCGACACCTCGCCCTTTTGGCAATCGCCGTACATTTTCGCGAAGAAGTCCTTATTGCGGAAACGGCCCGGATCGACATCAACCGCAGGCGGCTTTGCGAGCGGGCCGCGCGGGTAAGGGATGCGAAACTGATCGGCGATAGACGCATGCCGCAGCAATTCCTCGAACGGCTTGGTCTCGCTCCCGTCTGACACCGGCATGACGGTCCCGTCACGCCAGCGCAGCATTTTGTCGTCATGGCCGGCGAGAGCGTCCGGGTAAGCGGCGACCAGATTGTCGAGCGCCATGCGAAGCGCGTCATCCTGCGCAAGTAGAGGAGTCCCGGCCGCTAGCAGTGCGAGCGCGATGACGAAGCAAACCTTCGTCATCACGCGGCAAATGTAGCCCGGATGAGCGAAGCGACATCCGGGGTTATTTCTCAAATAATTTCGGCCGTCCCGCATATCGCTGCGCTCATGCGGGCTACACGCGACTACTGCTAAGCGTGCGGCCAGTGCCGCTCGCGGAACCAGGCGCGGTAGTCCGTCATCTTGGCGCGCTGCGCCGTCGGCGCGTGGCGCTTGCAGGTCGACGCCTCGTCGCTCCTGTCCGGCGCGCCCCAGCGCAGCTCGACGCAGTCGTTCAGGTTATAGCCCATCTCGAGATCCGCGGCGCGGTTGATCACGTCTTGCAGCGAAAGCGTCCAGGCCGAGCCGTCGCTGCGCGTATAGGTGAACCTGCGCGCCGCAAGCTCCGCCGCCAGCACGCTCTGCAATTCCGCCTGCACCTGCGCGACGCTCTTGCCGCGCGGCATGGCGTAGCGCTCGGGCTGCCGCGCCACCTTGTCCGGATAGCCGCGCACCACGTCGATCGCGATCAGCAGACGGAAATCCCGCGCGGGCGTCGCGAAATCCTCCCAGGCGCCGTTCGTGGCGAAGATCGCCGGCCCGTTCGGCATGGTCGCTTCGCCCTTGCCGCTATTCTGGAATTTTCGCCCGTTCTCGACCGAGCCGACGCGGGTCTTCACTTGCTCTTCGAGCGAGTCGATCGCTCCCTTCATCGCGCGCACCGGATCGAGCGGCTCGGGCGACATCACGTCATCCATGCGATCGTAGAAGTCGTCGACGCCGAGCTGCGATTGCTCCAGCGAAAAATCGCCGTACTGTGGATTCTTGGCGATCTCGGCATTGGTCAGCCGCCGCAAGCCGCCGCCGGCGTCGCGCACGATCGGCCGGAAGCGCTTGAAACCCGGGCTGCCGAGCAGCGGCTCGTGGGCAAACAGGAAACTGCCGCGCCAAAAGCGCTTGCGCGCCACCGTGCCGTCGGGTTCGCCGTCGACAGCGAGGAAAACGCCGGCCGCGCCGCCGGACTCCGGCACGCGCCGCACCAGCATCAGAACGTGGCCGTAGGGATCGGCGTAGACGGTGCCCGGACGCAACGCCTCCTGAGTCAACGGCACGGTATAAAAATCGGTGTTGTCGTCGGTTGCCAGCACGCGCACGGCGCCGGACTGAACGGCGTTGGCGACGACCGGCAGATAAGCGCCGAAACCCGCCGCCAATCCGTCGCGCTGCGCCGCCGCGGGCGGATTGAGATTAGTCAGCCAAGAGTAGCACTTCGGCGCGTGGCCGCCGCCGCCGCGCGAGCAATTGGAGTAGCCGAACGGCAGCCCCATCTTGAATGCGAAATAAGCGCGCAAGAAATAAACCAGATCGGCGCAGTCGGGACTGATCGGCGCCGACACTTCGTCTTCGCCGGCACCCAGATAATTGAACAGCATGTTGCGCGAGCGGTCGCGCAGCACCGCGCGCAACGTCGGCCACGACGGCTCGGCGTCGAGCGGCGCGTCGAACAGTTTCTGGATCCACGCCGAATACATGTTTTCCGTGGCCCGGTTCCATGACGCGCGCACCGGCCAGACCGCGCCCGGCGTCGCGCCCGGCGGCGGTGCCGGGGCGTCGCGTACGGCGATATCGCGGGTGATGGTGCCGCAGCCTGACGCCGCCAGTGCCGCGCGCCACGTTCCCACCGCCGGCGCCGCCACCTCGACGTACCAGAAATACGGTGGCCCGCCTTGGCGGTCGCGCGACTTGGCAACGACCCTGCCATCAGGGCCGCTCAGGGAGAGCTCGCCATCGAGCGGTTTCTCGGTCGCGAAAACGACGCGCAACGGCATGCCCTTCCACGGCGCCATCGGCGCCGACAAGACCGTGACCTCGGCCGCTCCTTCTTCGCAGCTGCCCGATGGGTTTTGCGCCAGGGAACTCGTCGCTGAAAAAACAAGGACCAAAAGCGCGCCTGCGATCGGCAGCAATGCCGTCATCGCAACTGCAAACCGGCGTGTTGCAAGCAAGTGAATCCCCTTCGTGAAATGCCCTAAAACTGCATCCGATCCCGGCAGCCAGGGCCGCCCTGCAGGATAGCGAATTGGTCAGGATCAGTCAGCGGGCATGAAGGCGATTTTGCGGCCAGTGGAACCCTCGCGCCGTAAATGCCGCAGAATCCGCCTGTCGCCATTCAAGACCTTCGGACAAAGGCCTAAGATCAGGCGATCGACGGTTGCGCGCTTGAGGGGCGCGGCGGCGGCCTGTTCGACAACGACTAGGAGAGGAAAATGAGCTCGATCTCGAATTCCATTTCGCGTCGCGACGTGCTGGCCGTTGCGGCGGCTGGCGGCGCGCTTTCGGCGGCGACGGTGGCACAGGCGCAGACCGCTCCGCCGATGCCGCAACCGACGCGTCCCGGCAAGGGCGGCACCAATCCGGGCCCGAAGAATCCGGTCCGCGCCAGCCAGAACCCGGACATTCTCTCGCCGCCGGCCGCCGACCACGGCACGCTGCCGAATTTGCGCTTTTCGTTCGACGACTCCCATATGCGTCTTGAGTCGGGCGGCTGGACCCGGCAGGTGACGGTGCGCGAGCTCGGCGTGTCCAAGAACATCGCCGGCGTCAACATGCGGCTCAATTCCGGCGGCGTGCGCGAACTGCATTGGCACAAGGCCGCCGAATGGTCCTACATGCTCTACGGCAGCGCGCGCATCACCGCGATCGATCCGCAGGGACGCAATTTCGTCGACGACGTCGGCGTCGGCGATCTTTGGTATTTCCCACCAGGCATCCCGCATTCGATCCAGGGCCTCGGTCCCGACGGCGCCGAGTTTCTCTTGGTGTTCGACGACGGCGATTTCGACGAGGACAACACGTTTTTGCTCAGCGACTGGATCAAGCACGTGCCGCCCGACGTGCTGGCCAAGAATTTCGGCGTGGAGGCGTCTGCGTTTGCCAACGTGCCCGACCCGAGCCAGCTCTACATTTTCCCGGCGCCGCTGCCGGGCCCGCTCGATTCCGACAAGATCGCCGGCGCGACGCCGGTGCCGCAAAGTTTCAGCCATCGCATGCTGGCGCAGACGCCGATCAAGACCAAAAGCGGATCGGTGCGCATCACCGACACCAAACTCTTCCCGGCCTCCAAGACCATCGCCGCGGCTCTGGTCGAGGTCGAGCCCGGCGGCATGCGCGAACTGCATTGGCATCCCAACACCGACGAGTGGCAATATTATATCGCCGGCCAAGCGCGTATGGGCGTGTTCGCGGCGTCGGGCCAGGCACGCACCTTCGATTTCTTCGAGAACGACGTCGGCTTCGTGCCCTTCGCCATGGGGCATTACATCGAGAATACCGGCACCACGACGCTGCGGTTTCTGGAAATCTTCAAGAGCGACTATTACGCCGACGTGTCGTTCGACCAGTGGCTGGCGCTCACGCCGCCGGAACTGGTCACCGCGCATCTGCACAACGATCCGCAGTTCATCGCCAAGCTGCGCAAGGACAAGGTGCCGGTCGTGCCGGCTTGAGCCTTCGCCACAGTCGCGAACCCTTTGCTGACGAAAAACCCCGGAGCGTCCGCTCCGGGGTTTTGCGTCGCGGGCGAACCGTTCAGCCCGCTGCTGCCTCGTGTTGGCTGCTCGCGCTTCTCGCGCCGGTATCCCGAGCTTTGGCCTGGATCACGCGCACCGTGTTGGCGGTCTGTGCGCTCGTGCGGGCGCGCTGTTGGTCGCGGCCCAGATGTCTGGTTTGCGTCTCGCCCCAGGCCAGGACCACGCCGAACAGCGCGAATACGGCGACAATGGCGGAGAGGATGATGACGGTCGTGATCGGCATGTCAGGCTCCCTTTGTCGTCATTGTGTCGTTGGGCGAGAATTCGGCTTTGATCTAGGTCAAGGCGTTTGATTGTCGGAATAGTTAGTGCGCCGTAGCGCGCTCCTTCGCGTCGTCCTCGGGCGAAGGAAATGCCATCGCCGACATCGGCTCGACCCAAACCAGATGATCGTGCACGTCTTTGACGCCGGCAACGTTCTCGACCACGACGACGATGCCCTGCCGCTCCCGGTCGTCGGTGATGGTGCCCCATACTTCGGCGACGCCATTCTTGACGACGACGTTGACGCGAGGCGCCCAGTGCTGGGCTGCGAGCGCGGTCAGAATTTGATTGCGGATCGACCAGTCTGGTCCGGCCGACGGCTGGGCATCGTGGGCCAAGCTCGCCAGCGCGTGCATCAGATTGGCGCGGCTGACGATGCCGACCATGCGGCCTGCGCGCACCACCGGAAGCCGCTTGACGCGGCGGCGTTCCATCAGTTCGACGACTTTCTCCAGCGTATCGTCCTCGCCGACGACACATGGATCGGGCGTCATGATCTCTTCGACTTTTCGACCCGCCGCATGCACGTAATCCTCTGCCAGCTTGCCGGGACCGACAATGAACTCGAGCCATCTCGGCCGGCGACGCTGGGTGCCGAGCTCGCTGCGGCGCAGAAAATCGCCCTCGGTCACGACGCCGACCAGCTCGCCGTCCTTGTCGAGAACCGGCAGGCCGCTGATCCTGTTCTGCAGCATCAGGCGTGCGGCTTTGAGGACCTGGTCGTCGCTTTGGACGGAAATCACGTTGCGCGTCATGACATCTTTGACTTGCATGGTCGTGGTCCTTTCGGGTTCGAATTGGTTCGCTGGCTTAAGCGTCGCAGCTCAGCCGTTCATGCGGCTCAGCGCCGAGCGGTCGCGCAGCACGATGCGCCGCGACGTCGGCACGTCGATCGTGGCGGCTGTTTCCAGCGACGTCAGCGTCCGCGACACCGTCTCGATGGTCAGGCCGAGATAGTCGGCAATGTCCTGGCGCGACATCGGCAGATCGATGGCATTGCCGCCGGCCGCACGTTTCGCCATCTCGAGAAGAAATCCGGCGACGCGCTCTTGCGCGCTCTTGATCAGCAGCAAGATGCGGTCCTGCACCCGCCTCAGCTCCCGCGCCGTCAGCGCGAACAGCTCGCGGGCGACCGACGCGTCGCGGCCGGCGAGCGCGTCGAGCGCGCTGCGTTTGACGACCAGCACCTTTACGTCGCTGATCGCTTCGGCCGCCGAAGAATGTTCGTCGTCGAATTCGATGCCGAAAATATCGCCGGCCATGTAGAAACCGCCGATCTGGCGGCGGCCGTCGCTGAGGATGTTGTAGGTCCGCACGCTGCCGGAAATGACCTTGTAAACGTAGTCGGCCGGCTCGTTCTCACCAAAGATCTCGGTATTGCGCGGATACGACATCGTGGCGCCCATGAGCTGCAAGCTCTCGTCAAGCGAATTGGCTTCGCCGTGGCCGTCGTGGGCATGACGCCCTGTGGCACGCGGGGCCGCCGGGACAGGACGGCTAAGTGGGACAACACGAAATGCGTCGCTGCGGATTGCGGCTTGGGTCTGCATGGCGCTTTACCTCCAAAATCATCGTGGGGTATTGCTAGCCGCGGGGCGCCAGGCGAGAAATTCAGATAAAATACATATACGTATTTTCCCTTAGGTGGCGGCCGATGCACCGTCCCTCTACTTTCATCTTCATGCTGTTTTCGGCGATCTGTCGGACGATAGCGGCCTTTACGGTGATATCCTGGCAATGGCTAAAACGGTCCCGAAACCGGAAACGTCCGCCGCTTGGAGCGGCTTGAAGAGCTCCGCCTTGCAGGGCGTCGCGCAGCGCTACGGCATTGCGATTGTGGCCTTCGCGCTGGCGCTTGGGCTCAATTTCTTGCTGGAATCGCTTTTGCTGCTACGCGGTGACGCCTCCTATCTCATTTTCCTGCCGGCGATCCTGATCGCCTCAGCGTACAGCGGATGGGGTCCAGGTCTTTTGGCGACATTGATGGGTCTCGCGTTCGGCCTTTTCTTCGTCGTCGATTTTCGTTCGCTGACGGCCGCGGATATCGTCAATGCCGCAAGCTTCGCCGTGGTCGGCATCGGCGTATCATGGCGCGGCGAGATGCTGCGGCGGTCGCGCTTTTCGGCTGCGACGAATGCAGACGCCGCTGAAGCGCGCGCGGCGCATCTGCAATCGATCCTCGACAGCATCCCGGAGGCCATGGTCGTCATCGACGAACGCGGCAGGATACAATCCTTCAGCGCGACCGCGGAACGGCTGTTCGGCCATCGGGCGGCGGAGGTCATCGGCGAGAACGTCAAGATGCTGATGCCGCAGCCTTACCAGCGCGATCATGACGGCTACCTCGACCGCTATCTGCGCACCAACGAGCGGCGGATCATCGGCATCGGCCGTGTCGTCGTCGGCCAGCGCAAGGACGGCTCGACCTTTCCCATGGAGCTTGCTGTCGGCGAAATGCGCGTGCGCGATCAGCGCTTCTTCACCGGCTTCATCCGCGATCTGACCGAACGGCAACAGTCCGAGGCGAGGTTGCAGGAATTGCAGGCCGAGCTCGTCCATATGTCGCGGCTGACCGCGATGGGCGAGATGGCCTCGGCGCTGGCGCACGAGCTCAACCAGCCGCTCTCGGCCATCGCCAATTATATGAAAGGCTCGCGGCGGCTTTTGGAAAATAGCGAAGACGCGCGCGCCGCGACGCTGCGTGACGCCATGGACAAGGCCGGCGACCAAGCGTTGCGCGCCGGCCAGATCATCCGCCGCCTGCGCGACTTCGTCGCCCGCGGCGAGACCGAGCGCCGGATGGAGGACGTCAAGAAGCTGATCGAGGAGGCGAGCGCCTTGGCGCTGGTCGGCGCCAAGGATAAAGGCGTGCGCGTGCGCTTCGATTTCGACGAGCGCAGCGATTTCGTGCTCGCCGACAAGGTGCAAATCCAGCAGGTTCTGCTCAATTTGATGCGCAACGCGATCGATGCGATGGAAGCCTGCGCAAGACGCGAAATGGTCATCGCGACGTCGCCGGTAACCGACCAGATGGTCGAGATCAGCGTCGCCGATACCGGGTCGGGAATCTCGTCCGAGGTCAGCGCGCAATTGTTTCAGCCGTTCGTCACGACCAAGAGGCAAGGCATGGGTGTCGGTCTGTCGATTTCGCGCACCATCATCGAGGCGCATGGCGGCTCGATCGCGCCGCGGCCCAATCCCGGAGGCGGCACGATATTCTCCTTCACGCTGCCCATCGTGACCAAGAAGGAAGCCGGCGATGCCGTCTGAGACCGCAATCGTGCATGTCATCGACGACGATGAAGCGCTTCGCGATTCGCTGGCTTTCCTGTTGCGTACGGCCGACCTCGAGGTGATGAGCCATGCGTCCGCCGCGGCGTTTCTCGATGCGCTGCCGCTTACCGGCTTGACCTGCATCATCACCGACGTGCGGATGCCGGGATTGAGCGGTATCGACCTGCTGCGCCGCGTGCGGGAGCTCGGCATCGAGGTGCCGGTGATCGTCATCACCGGCCATGGCGACGTCCCGCTCGCGGTCGAAGCCATGCGATTCGGCGCCGTCGATTTCCTCGAAAAGCCTTTCGACGACGAGGTTTTGCTGCAGAGCGTGCGAGCGGCGTTACGCCAACAGGCGGGCGCTGCCAAGCGGCAGAGCGAACGCGCGGGGATCGAGAACCGGCTGGCGGCGCTGTCGCCGCGCGAACGCGACGTGCTTGGCGGCCTGGTCGCCGGCCGCGCCAACAAGCAGATCGCCTTCGAGCTTGGCATCAGCCCGCGCACGGTCGAAATTTACCGCGCCAATCTGATGGACAAGATGCAGGCCGGAAGCCTGTCCGACCTGGTGCGCATGGCGCTGATCGTCGGCATATTGGGCCGCGAGTGAGGCGCCGGCAGTTCTCGCCGTTGATCGCATGACCGCATCGCCCTTAGCTTAGGTCACCTGCCGCCAGGGAAAAGTCGTGCAAAGCCGAATTGAGGCAAATCAATGCGGCCGGCGCGCCTTTCTGCGTTTTTATCGTCACAATGGACGATCACGCGCACAGAATTGGTCTGGATCCGGCGATGACAGACGGCTCCCAGGGGATGGCAAAACCGCCCGTTATTGCGGTCGTTGACGACGATCCCGCCGTGTGCAGCTCGCTGAAATTCGCGCTCGAGCTGGAGGGATTTGCCGTGTGCATCTATCACGGCGGCGCCGAACTTCTCCTTGCCGACGACCTCGAAGACTTCGATTGTTTTGTCGTCGACCAGAGGATGCCGGGAATGACCGGCATGGAGCTGGTCGAGGTGCTGCGCGGGCGGCGAGTTTTGACGCCGGTCATCCTCATTATCAGCCATCCCAACGCCGCGCTGAGCGCACGTGCCCAAAAGGCCGCCATTCCGATTGTCGAAAAGCCGCTGTTGGGCAATGCGCTGGTGGAACGCATTCGCGAGGCTTGTTTGGCCTGATTGAGCGGCCGCCCCGGTCTTTGATCGAGATCAATGCCGCCGCCGGATGCACGTGATGGCATGAGCTACGAAGTAACGAGGAGGGAACAATGTCGGAGCATAAATCGGACTTCAGGGCAGACGAAGCTTTCATCGTGTTCTTCCGCCTGACGATGGGTTGGACTTTTCTTTGGGCGGGCATCCATCATTTCGGCGACGACAAGTTCGTGCTGGGCTTTTTGAGTCACGTCAAAACGTTCCATGACGTCTATGCGCCGTTCACCAATCCGACGATCGTTCCCATACTGACTTTTTTCGTCGAGTATGGGCATCTCTTGATCGGATTGTCGCTGGTCTCGGGTCTGTTGGTGCGCGTCAGTGCGCCGTTTGGCATCATGCTGATGCTGCTCTATTGGACCGCCCACATGGACTTTCCCTATATCGAGAACGTCAACAGCTATCTGGTCGATTACCACATCGTCTATGCGGGCGTGCTGGTCTATCTGATCGTCAAGCGTGCCGGCCATGTCTTCGGCCTCGACGGCTGGGTCGCCAAGCTCGCTTCGGTCCAGCAGGCTCCGGCGCTGCGCTGGATGGTGGCTTAGCGCGCCTTCCAGATGTCGTTAGTTCGGAGAGTGCAAAAATAAAAACCCCGGGGTTTTGGCCCCGGGGTTTGTCGTTTGAGCATTCGCCGCGGCGATCAGAATCGATAGTTGACGCCGGCGCGCACGAGGTTGGTGGTGAACGACACGTTGTCGGTCACGAAGGCGCCGCAAGCGATGCCGCAATTCAACTTGCCGAGGTTGACGTAGAGATATTCGGCCTTGGCGGTCCAGTTGCCGGCGATGGCGAATTCGAGGCCCGCACCCACCGTCCAGCCGGCATTGGTGGTATTGGCGCCGGCGAAGCCCGGGGTCGAGGCGCGGATATCGCCGAACGCGGCGCCGCCGGTGACGAACGGCATGAAGCGGTCGGCAGCATAGCCGAGCCGGCCGCGCACGGTGGACAGCCAGTGGTCGCTGGTCTTGCAGCCGAGCGGGCAGAAGGTGTTGGTGGTGCCGTTGATGTCGGCCCAGTCGATGTCGCCTTCGAGACCGACGACGCCTTGGCCGAACTGATAATTGTAGCCGACGGTGCCGCCGACCAGGCCGCCGGAGGTGTTAAAGCCGCCGGTCGAATCCCAGGCCGAATGGCCGAAGCCGCCGCCGCCGTTGATGCCGATGTAGAAGCCGGTCCAGTTGTAGACCGGAAGGGCAACCGGAGCCTTGTAATAGGGCGCCGGCGCCGGACGCGGCGGAAGATCGGCCGCCGCCGCCGTGCCCGTCAGTGCCGCCAGGCCGACAAGGGCAAAGAATACGCGCTTCATTATGGACCTCCATTGATCAGGTGGCCGCATAGTATTCGCGCATGTTTTTGCGTCTAGTGCAGGGAAGACACAGTGGATTTGTCTATCTGGACGACAATATGGCAAGATTTCAAACAGTATAGCCACGATTAAAGGGAACAATGTCTTAACGCTGGCGCCACAATGGTAAAGGAAGTTTTAACGGTGGCAAAAATCGTGCAATGGGAACTTTGGAATGGCCCGGAACCTACTTGGGCGATGGAACCTGCTACCGGTCGGAAATGGAACTCGGCTGCGGGTTAGAGCGGGCTAGAAATGATAATTGACGCCCAAGCGCAGCAGATTGGCGGTCAGCCCATTGGTGGTGCCGGTGACCGAGAAGGAGCGGTCCGACAGGTCGAGATAGAGCCATTCGGCCTTGGCCGACCAATGCGGCGCCAGGCCGATTTCGCCGCCCAGCCCGGCCGCCCAGCCCAGCGTGGTCCTCGTCTGCGACAGGTTGCCGGGGCTGTCCACGGTGAGGCTGCCGTAGGCGAGACCGGCGCTGCCGAACACCAGCACATTGCCGATGGCGACGCCGGCGCGGCCGCGCAAGGTGCCGAACCACGGATTGGAAAATTGCCACGGCGCGAACGTGTCGCTCGCGGCGGAGGCCTGGATGTCGGTTTCGACACCGGTGACGAATTGGCCGAATTGCCAGTTGTAGCCGGCCTCGATACCGCCGGCGATGCCGGACGGGTTGGTCGGATTGTGGCTCACATTGCCCCATTCGTAGCCGACATTGGCGCCGAGATAGGGGCCCATCCAGTTGAAGCCGGAAAGCGGCGCGGGCGCGCTGTAATAGTTTGCCGCCGGAAGGTCGGCGGCGCGTGCTGGGCCGGCTATCGCCGCTGTTGCGACGAGGAAAGCTGCGCCAAAAAAGATTTTCATTTGCGACCTCCGCAACCGCATCGGACGGACCACTGCGCAACGCCGGCGCGCAACGGGCCGCGGATGCCTATATTGAGGCTCGAAGTAGGGCGCCAAGATAAGGCAACAAGACCGTCGCCCCGGCCTATAGAATTTATCGCGATGTTTCAGTTAAGCGGTGATGAACCGCTAAGTAGTTCCAAGATGACATCGTTAAGGAAGACTATATTCGCGGCCTGACCTGGCTCTGACTTGGCTCGAGACCGAACAGCGCAAAGTGCCTGCAAGCATGAGCGATCCGAAAAAAGACGTCGCGCCGGAGCCCGATCTCGTCGAGGAGGACGACGAAGAGGCGCTGCCGGAAGCGGACGAGGCCGCAGCGACCCAGATCGAGGAGGCGACGGGTTCGCTCGCTGCCGGCCGCGACGCCATCGTCCACGCCATCAAAGAGGCGCCGTCGCGGCCCGGGGTCTATCGCATGATCGATGGCCGCGGCGACGTGCTCTATGTCGGCAAGGCCAAGAACATCAAGAAGCGCATCGCGGCTTACGCCCGGCCGACCGGCCTCGATACCCGCATCGAGCGCATGATCGCGCAGACCCGGACGCTGGAATTCGTCGTCACCCGCACCGAGACCGAGGCGCTGCTGCTGGAAGCCAACCTGATCAAGCGGCTGCGGCCGCGCTTCAACGTCACGCTGCGCGACGATAAATCGTTTCCCTATATCCTGATCACCTCGGACCACTGGGCGCCGCAAATCCTGAAACATCGCGGCGCGCGCTCGCGGCCCGGCCAGTATTACGGCCCGTTCGCCTCGGTGTGGGCGGTCAACCGCACCGTCAATGCGTTGCAGCGCGCATTCCTGTTGCGCTCGTGCAGCGATCCGTTCTTCGAAAGCCGCACCCGGCCGTGTCTGCTCTATCAGATCAAGCGCTGCTCGGCGCCGTGCACCAAGCAGATCGAGTTCGGCGATTACGCGGCTTTGGTGCGCGAGGCCAATGCGTTTCTGTCCGGCCGCAGCAAGACGGTCAAAGACCAACTCGCCGCGGCAATGGAGAAAGCGTCCGCGGCGCTCGACTTCGAGCACGCCGCGATCTACCGCGATCGGCTCTCAGCGCTGTCGGCGATCCAATCGCAGCAGGGCATCAATCCGCGCACGGTCGAGGAGGCCGACGTCTTTGCCGTGCATCAGCAGGGCGGCTTCACTTGCGTCGAAGTGTTCTTCTTCCGCACCGGGCAGAACTGGGGCAACCGCGCCTATTTTCCCAAGGCCGACAAATCGCTGGGGGCCGGCGAAGTGCTGTCGGCCTTCCTGGCGCAATTTTACGACGACAAGCCGCCGCCGCGTCAGATCCTGATCTCGCATGCCATCGAGGACCAGGCGCTGCTTGCGGCCGCGCTCGCCACCAAGAGCGGCCACAAGGTCGAAATCTCATTGCCCCAGCGCGGCGAGAAGAAGGATTTGATGGCGCATGCGCTGGCCAATGCGCGCGAGGCGCTCGGCCGAAAACTTGCGGAAACTTCGTCGCAGCAGAAACTGCTCGATCAGCTCGCCGAGACGTTCGCCCTGCCGCGCCCGCCGCGCCGCATCGAGGTTTACGACAACAGCCACATCCAGGGCACCAACGCGGTTGGCGCCATGATCGTCGCCGGGCCGGAAGGTTTTCGCAAGAAGGACTATCGCAAGTTCAACATCCGCTCGACCGAGCTCACCCCCGGCGACGATTTCGCCATGATGCGCGAGGTTTTGGAGCGCCGCTTCAAGCGGCTGATGAACGAGGCGCCGCGTTTGCCCTCTCCCCTTGCGGGAGAGGGCGGCGTGCTGCGAAGCGGCGCGCCGGGTGAGGGCCCGGGAATCCCGGGCGGCGCAGGGATTCTCGAACCCTCACCCGCCCTCGCTTTGCTCGGTCTTCCTCCCCCGCAAGGGGGGAGGGACGATGAGAGCGACGAGTCGCCCTGGCCGGATCTCGTGCTGATCGACGGCGGGCTCGGCCAGCTCAATGCCGCCCGCGACGTGCTGGCCGGGCTTGGCGCCGAGGTGCCGCTGGTCGCCATCGCCAAGGGGCCGGATCGTGACGCCGGCCGCGAAACCTTCTTCCTCCCGGGCCGCGACTCGTTCAAGCTGCCGCCGCGCGACCCGGTGCTCTATTTCGTCGAGCGGCTGCGCGACGAGGCCCATCGCTTCGCCGTCGGCTCGCACCGGACGCGCCGGGCGCGCGATATGCGCGAGGCCGGCCTGCAGGAGATCGCCGGCATCGGACCGACGCGCAAACGCGCGCTGCTGCATCACTTCGGCACGCTCAAAGCCATCGAGCGCGCCTCGGTCACCGACCTGATGCAGGTCGAAGGCATCAGTGCCGAAACGGCGCGGCGAATTTACGAATTCTTCCATGAGGGTGCGACCTAAAGTATCGGACGGCGGCGATGCGGAAGAGTAAGGTTCCATTAGGGCCGTCGCGCGGCGACACGCTGGCATGCGCGCTATGGGTCTCGCAGCCGTCATGGGGCGGCGTTATGGTGCGGCCATGAACTCGACGACCACGCCGGCTCGGCTGCGTGGGCACGCCAGCGCGCTGCCCAACATCCTCACCTATGCGCGGATCGCCGCGGTGCCCGTCGTGGTCGGCTGCATGTATTGGCAGGCTATCCTCAATGGCGGGCTGTGGCTGCGCTGGGTGGCGCTGGTGATCTTCATCGCCGCCGGTGTTACCGATTTTTTTGACGGTTATTTCGCCCGCATCTGGGGTCAGCAATCCTCGCTCGGCCGCATGCTCGATCCGATCGCCGACAAGCTTCTGGTCGCCTCGTGCCTGTTGATGCTCGCCGCGGAGGACACCATCCATGGCTGGGCACTGTTGGCGGCGGTGGTCATTCTCTGCCGCGAGGTGCTGGTCTCCGGCCTTCGCGAATATCTCGCCGAGCTGCGGGTCAGCGTTCCGGTGACGCGACTTGCCAAGTGGAAGACCACGCTGCAGCTCGTCGCCGTCGGTTTCTTGATCTGCGGCGATGCCGGCGACGCCATCGTGCCGGTGGTGACGCACATCGGCATCACGCTGTTGTGGCTGTCGGCTTTGCTGACGCTCTACACGGGTTGGGATTATCTGCAGGCCGGCGTGCACCACCTCACCCGGGAGGATGCGTGAAGCTTTTGTATTTCGCCTGGGTGCGCGAGCGCATAGGCTTGGCGGAGGAGGAGATCGATCCGCCGGCAGGCGTGGCGACCGTCGGTGAACTGGTGGCCTGGCTCACCAAGCGCGGCGAGGGTTATGCCTACGCCTTCGAAAATCCGAAAGTGATCCGCGCCGCCATCGATCGCAACCACGTGCGCGCCGAGACGCGGATCGATGGCGCTAACGAAATCGCCTTCTTCCCGCCGATGACCGGCGGGTGATACAGCGTCGTTATGACCACGACCATCCGCCTGCAACGTGAAGCCTTCGACGTCGGCGCCGAAGCGGCGCTGCTGACGCGCGGCCGCACCGATATCGGTGCGGTGGTGACCTTCACCGGGCTGTGCCGTACCGACGAGAATGGCGAGCCGATCGCGGCACTGACATTGGAACACTACCCCGACATGGCCGAAGCCGAGGTCGCCCGTCATGTCGAAGAGGCGCGTGCGCGCTGGCCGCTCCTTGGCGTCACCGTGATCCACCGCTACGGCCGGATCGCGCCGGGCGAGGTCATCGTGCTGGTGGTCACCGCCTCGAGCCATCGCGAGGCGG
>Ga0208604_1000067_pt1 | contig 15294 bp, 16 predicted proteins | sample MicForSoSWNH22_M_FD_188009 | JGI IMG/M metagenome (GOLD analysis project Ga0208604, IMG submission 188009) | Forest soil microbial communities from Harvard Forest Long Term Ecological Research site in Petersham, Massachusetts, USA - MetaG HF016... | ecosystem: Environmental > Terrestrial > Soil... | reverse complement strand
ATCGCACGGAACTCGCCTTGCGAATTCCGTGCCGGCATAAGCCGCTTTTCCTTGCCGGGCCCATGTCCAAGCCGCAGCCGGATCGGCGATCAGGTCGCATTTCGCCGTCGATCCGCTCAGCGACGGCAACCCATGAGGTGGGTCTGCGGATTCCCTGCCGCTCGCCAGCAGTCAAGACCTCGAGCCGCCGATCTGCGTTTTTTCCCGGGATGTTGCCGAAGTATCACAGGAATCGAGTCGCTGCTCTGCTAACGTGGAATTTCTGCCGACTGACGGCAGACGCCCCGGACCGGGAGGCACCCATGAACAAACTTCTTTTGGCGGCGACGGCTCTTATCGGCTTTGGCACGATCAGCGCAGCCAGCGCCGCAGACTTGGCGCTCAAGGCACCTCCGCCTCCGCCGATCGTGGACGAGTGGACCGGCTGGTATGCCGGCTTGAATCTCGGCGGCAGCTGGGGACGATCATCGACGACGTACACGGGCATCGGCTTCGCGCCGTTCGCCACGTCGCAGCACATGGACGGCGTGCTCGGCGGCGGCCAGTTCGGCTACAATTGGCAGTTTAACCGGAGCTGGGTGCTCGGCCTCGAGGCCGATATCCAGGGCACCGGCCAGCGCGGCACCGCCAACTTACCGACATTCGTGGTACCGCCGGGCGGCTTCCTTCTCGTCGTTCCGGGCTTCACCAGTACCGCTACCCTGACCCAGAAGCTGCCCTGGTTCGGCACCGTCCGCGCGCGTCTCGGCGTCGAGCCCAGCAGCAATTGGCTGCTCTATGTCACCGGCGGCCTCGCCTACGGGGAAATTCGCTCGACACTTAACACCAACGCGCTGACCACCACCGGCGTCGCGACGGCGACCTCGGCGAGCGTCAACAACAATCGAGCCGGATGGACGGCGGGCGTTGGCTCGGAGTGGATGTTCGCACACCAGTGGAGTGCGAAGCTCGAATATCTTTACATGGACTACGGCCACATTTCGGATGGCTTCATCGGCACCGGTTCCTTCGCCACAGTGGCGATCAACTCGCACGTGACCGACAACGTTGTGCGCGCCGGCGTGAACTATCACTTCCACTAAGCGAAGAGCTTTACGGACGAAGGGCCGCTCCTCGGAGCGGCCCTTTTGGTTTGATGACCGCGCTCCTAACTCGCGACGAATGTTGCGAATTCTTCGCCGCTCGCCAACGGTCAAGCCATCCAGCCAGCCGATCCGCTTTTTTTCTGGAATGTTGCCGAAGTATCACAGGAATCGGTGCGCCGGTTTGCTAGTGTTCGATCTCCTTTCGCTGGCGTTACCGCCACGACCGGGGGACGGTCCGATGAAAAAGCTTCTCATTGCAGGCGCGATGCTCGCCTCCTTTGCCGCGATTCAATCGGCCAGCGCGGCCGACCTGGCGCTCAAGGCGCCGCCGCCACCGGTGTGGAACTGGACTGGTTGGTACGTCGGCGGCAACGTTGGCTACAGCTGGGGTCGTGACAACGGCCCGGTCACGTTCAGCGATCCGGTTGCCGGTCCGCTGTTTTCCGTCAACAACAACACCCGCCTCGATGGCGTCATCGGCGGCCTTCAGGTCGGTCATAACTGGCAAATCCAGAATTGGGTCTACGGCCTCGAGGCCGACATCCAGGGCTCTGGCCAAAGAGGCAGTTCGACCATCGTGTGCCCCGGCGGCGCGCCCACATTGCTGACCACCCCGCCGGGTTCAAACATCTTGAACGGAGCTTGCACAGGGGGGCATGTCGGCGACACGGGTCCATTCAACGTGCCAGCGTTCCCGGTAACCGACAGCTTGAGCGAGAAGCTCGAGTGGTTCGGCACGTTTCGCGGGCGCGTAGGCCCAACGATCAATCCAACGACCTTCGCTTACCTGACCGGCGGCCTGGCCTATGGCGAAATCCGCGTCACCAACAATGTCAGCGGCACAAGCCTGGTCGGCCCGCAGGGCGTCAATGGCGTCACCCTCGTGCCGGGCGGCGGCAGTCTGAGCAACAGCACCATCAAGCTGGGATGGACCATCGGCTGCGGCATCGAAACAGTCATCTCGGGCAATTGGACGGGCAAGATCGAATACCTCTACGTCGATCTCGGAACCGTCTCGGGATCGCTCGCCACGAACATCGTGACGCCGGCCGGGAACAATCTCATCGTCGGCTACAGTTCGCACGTCACCGACAACATCTTGCGGGCCGGCGTGAACTATCAGTTCCACTGAGCGAAAACCTTTCCGCTAACACAAAGGGCCGCTCTCGCGAGCGGCCCTTTTTATTTGATAGCAGAGAAAGCGCTTACCCCACGTCGGTCGAATGCAGGCGGCGCTCGTCCGGTTGGCCGCGGAGCTGACGGGCCATCAGCTTGTTCAGCGCCGCGAGATAGGCCTTCGCCGAGGCGACCAAGGTGTCGGGATCGGCGCCCTTCGCGGTCACCGACCGGCCGTTCTCCGACAGCCGCACCGAGACTTCGGCTTGGGCGTCGGTGCCCGCGGTGACGGCGTGCACCTGGTAAAGCTCCAGCACCGCCTCATGCGGCACCATCGCCTTGATGCAATTGAACACCGCGTCGACCGGGCCGTTGCCCTCGCACTCTTCGAGCATCGTCTTGCCGTTGACGTCGAGCTTCATGGTGGCGCGCTGCGGCCCGCGGGTGCCGGCGATCACCGACAGCGATACGAGCTTGATGTGGTCCTGGAAGGTGGCGATCTCTTCGTCGACCAGCGCCTCGAGGTCTTCGTCGTAGACGTGCTTCTTGCGGTCGGCCAGCGCCTTGAAGCGCACGAAGGCGTCTTCGAGCTGGTTGCCGGCGAGCTTGTAGCCGAGCTCTTCGAGCTTATGCACGAAGGCATGGCGTCCGGAATGCTTGCCCATGACCAGCGAGGTCTGCTTCACGCCGACGTCCTCGGGCAGCATGATCTCGTAGGTCTGGGTGTGCTTGAGCATGCCGTCCTGGTGGATGCCGCTCTCGTGGGCAAACGCGTTCCGCCCGACGATCGCCTTGTTGTATTGCACCGGGAAAGACGTGACGGCCGCGACGAGCTTCGACGCCCGCGTCAGCATGGTGGCGTCGACGCCGGTCCAGAACGGCATCACGTCGTTGCGCACCCGCATCGCCATCACCGCCTCTTCCAGCGATGCATTGCCGGCGCGCTCGCCGATGCCGTTGATGGTGCACTCGATCTGGCGGGCGCCGGCGCGCACGCCGGCGAGCGAGTTCGCCACCGCCATGCCGAGATCGTCATGGCAATGCACCGAGAACACCGCTTGGTCGGAATTCGGCACCCGCTCGCGCACCATCTTGATCAGCGCGAAATATTCCTCCGGCACCGTATAGCCGACGGTGTCGGGAATATTGATGGTGGTGGCGCCGGCCTTGATCGCGGCCTCGACGCAGCGGCAGAGGAAATCGTGTTCGGTGCGGGTGCCGTCTTCGCACGACCATTCGACATTGTCGGTGTAGCCGCGTGCCCGCGTCACCGAGCCGACCACCATCTCGAAAACCTTCTCCGGCTCGAGCTGCAGCTTCCACTTCATGTGCACCGGCGAGGTGGAGATGAAGGTGTGGATGCGCGACTGCCGGGCCGGCTTGACCGCTTCGCCGGCACGATCGATGTCCTTGAAGCCGGCGCGGGCCAGACCGCAGACGACGGCGCTCTTGGTGCGCTTGGCGATCTCGTTGACCGCGGCAAAATCGCCTTCGGAGGCGATCGGAAAGCCGGCCTCGATGATGTCGACGCCCATGGTGTCGAGGAGCTCGGCGACTTCGAGCTTTTCCTCGTGCGTCATGGTGGCGCCGGGGCATTGCTCGCCGTCGCGCAAGGTGGTGTCGAAGATGACGACGCGGTCCTTTTCGGACCTTGCCGGTGCGGATTTGACCGGCTCAGGTTTGACTGGCGGGGTCATGATTTAGGTCCTTCTCGTTTGCGCCCGGCCCCCACCCTACCCTCCCCGCACGCGGGGGAGGGTAGGGTGGGGGTAGCGCTCGTGGGTTCCGTGGCTTCAGTCATCCCCTGAGTGCCCAGGCGCAAGCGCCCAGCCGGCCCTCAGGGGGCGCTAAGCAGCAGGAGCCCGCCGAGAATGAGGGCGGCGCCGGCCGAGGCCTGCACGGCCTCCCGGGTCATCGCGCGGAAATCGCGGCGCGTCGACATTGCCAAACCCTCGTTACGGTCCAAAGGTCGCGGATCAAGGTGAATTCCGCGTTAACCTCATGTGGTGCCGGCATCTTGTAGCGGAAGAGTTGGCGCTGGCGCAAGGCTGGCTTTCTCCCCTCCCCCTGCGAGCTCTTGCGAGTGGCGAGGAGGGGCTAGCATGGGGGCAAGAAATGGCATCGTGCCGCGCGTCTTAGCGTGCAATCATAGCGATCCCAGTCGCTCAACTCATTTCGCAGCAAACGCTTAAGTGAGAACAAATTGCGGTAAAACTGTTGATTCAACGAGGAATTGATAGGGGATTGTCAATAGAAAGTTTGGATCGAAGTTGTGTGACGAGGCCGACTGAGCAATCAACACTTCAACGCCATCCCCGGGCACCTCCAAGAGGTCGGAAAAATCCTGAAAGTGCTTCATCCCGCTGGATTGATGTCCGGTGAAAGTTTTGACGCGCCAGATGACGTAACTCGGAGTAGGCGTCGGCTCCAGAACTTTCGTGGTTATCGTCACAACATCGTGATTCTGCATTCCACTCAAGTCGATAAACCCCGTAACGAGGAGAGGAATCGGTGGGGTTGGTAGCTGCGAGGTTGCAAGAGGCCCAATTCTAATCAGCTGCTTGTCCTTGGCAAAGGTTGGCGTAAAGGCGCCCTCGAACTTATAGAATTTCTTACAGACCTCGAGCATTTTCTCCAATGTGGTCAGGGAGACTGGTTTCGTGTCTTTCGGAACTGTTGGAACGTCTACTCCGTCGGGAAGGTCCATTATGTAGTTTATCTTTTGCGTCATTATTGCGGCCTGCTGATCGCTAGCGTTCTGAGCACTCACCTGGGAAGCTATGTCTGCAATCAAGGCTACCCCTTCGATGATCGAAGCCGCCAATACTAGGCCAAACCCGCCAGGTTTTCCGTAGTACCCGCCCCACCAGCTACAAATATTTGCGGACGCATAGAGAGTTTTCGACAATTCATGTGTAAAAAAACCCGGATCATTCCACGCATCTCCCGATGTGCCGAGCGGAATCAGAAGATTCATGATGTTGATGACGCCGGATTTCTCCAAGGCCGATAAAAATTCCTCGCGGTCCTTTGCCGGCAAGGCTTGCACGGCCTCAATAAAATCCACCCGAGATTTCTGCGCTGCCGCCGATAACCCATGCAGGAAGCCGACTATTGCCGCCTGCGCAGCCGGCTCGTACCGTACTCTTGTCGCAATTGCATCTATTTCCTTGGAGACCAAATTATTAAATTGCTCGAAGATTTTTTCTACGTCTTCGGGGGACATTTGATTTACTCCTTCGTGAGCGCGTCGTCTCATGCCGAGGCTGGCAGCGCCATCAGCACCTCAATGAGCCGCGGGGATTTCCCCAGACCAACTCCTTAGGCACAGCGACCTCAGCCATCTGGAAGATGACCTGGCGGATATGGTGATCAATCTTAGCGTCGTTTTATAAAATTTGCAACTACCAGTTTATAAGGATCAATCAATCACTTCGCCAAGCGCTGGCACTACTTCTCCTCCTTGAGCGCGCGTTCCACTTTTTTCAGCCTCTTGAGCGCTTTGCCGGTGACCTTTGGGTATTCCAGCTTGAGGCCTTCCAGCGCCTCGACGATCGCCGCCGAGACGACCAGCCATGCGACATGCTTGTGGTCGGCGGGGACGACGTACCACGGCGCGTAGTCAGTCGAGGTTTCGCGGATCATGTCCTGGTAAGCCGCCATGTAATCGTCCCAGCGCTTGCGCTCGGTGGCATCATTTGGCGAAAATTTCCAACGCTTAGCCGGCTCGTCGAGCCGCGCCAGGAAGCGCTTGCGCTGTTCGTCCTTGGAAATGCGCAAGTGGAATTTCAGCACCACCGTACCGTTGCGCACGAGATGCTGCTCGAAGGCGCGAATTTCCTTGAAGCGGTGCTTCCAGATATTCTTGCCGGTAGCGCTGGGCGGCAGGTTCTGCCGCTCCAGCAAGTCCGGATGCACCCGCACCACCAGCACCTCCTCGTAATGCGAGCGATTGAAAATGCCGATGCGGCCACGCGCCGGCACGACCCTGCCGATCCGCCACAAGAAATCATGCGCCAGTTCCTCGGCGCTGGGCGCCTTGAACGAATGCACCTCGCAACCCTGCGGATCGATGCCGGACATCACATGCTTGACCACGCCGTCCTTGCCGGCCGCATCCATGCCCTGGAACACGATCAGCACGCCCCATTCGCTCTGGGCGAAAAGGCGCTGCTGCAATTCCTCCATCCGGGCGACGCCGGCGGCAAGGATATGATTGACGTCCTCGATGTCGGTGGATAGGCCGAAGCTTTCCGCCGGATCGTGGTCGGCGAGCTTGAAATGCCGCGGCTTGTCGATGCGGCAATGCTTGACGATCTTGGCGAGCTTCGTGGGTGTCTGGTTGCGCTGCTTGGCCATTTCACTGCGTCCATTCCCGTTCCAGATAAGCGACCACCGAGGGCGGCATGGTCGAATCGATGTCGGCCGGACCGCGGACGATGCGGATATCGGCGAGCTCGGGGTGTTTGTCACTGACAATGTGGCGCATGATCCGGGCGCGCAATTGGTCGGCATTTTGGCGTGCCGTAAGCCGCTTCATCAGCCCAAGAAAACACCGGTCGCGCACCACGGTCCATCCCGGTTCGGCATCGAGCTCGGCGACGGCGAGGCCGGTCTCCTCCAAGAGCTCGCGACAGAGATTGCCGTGCAGGTCGAACAGGCCGCCGGCGCCAATGTCGGCCGGCTCCGGCGTACCGCAGGGAAAATAGCTGCGCCCTGCCCCCGCCGTATAGGCCGCCATCTCGCCGAGCAGAAAACCGCCGTCGGCTGCGCGCAACACCGCGGCGGCAAAGAAATTATAGACGCTAGGATCGGGAAACTCCCGGTCGCGCCAGGTGATGAAACTTGAATAATCGGTCTCGAAGCAGGCGCCGCGCAACGCGCGTTCGGCAATGGCAAAGCGATTGAGCAGTAGGACGCGGCCATTCCATACGCCCGGCCGCCGGCTTTGCAGATCGGCAAAATATCGATCGATATCCACGCCGCGGTCGGTGGCGAACGGCCACGACCAGGATTCCAGCGTGATCTCGGCGCGGTCGATCGCGAAAATCTCGGGAGTTTGGTACGGCTGCGTCATCGCCGATCGATTATGGCAATGACGCAGCCGGATGGCATCAGACAAATGCGCCGATGATTGGACGCATTCACATTTTCCATGGATTGACGAACAGCCCAACCATCCCCGTCGAACCTTTGACGTGGGCGGGTGGCGGGCCGAACTTCGCGATCAGTTCGTCGCGGGTCAAGCCGGGTGGCAGCTCCTTCGGATCGAAATCGGTGGCGATGAGCACGAACGTATAGTGGTGCGGCGTGGTGCCCGGAGGCGTACATGGGCCGGAATAGAAACCGACGCCTTGGGTGCTCTTGCCGCCGACATATTTGTCGGACGGCTTTGAGACCTCACCCTCGGCAAAGCCGGTAACGGAAGTCGGAATGCCGTAAGCGACCCAGTGGCTGACGCCGGATGGCGCGCGCCCCTCGGGATCGAACATCGTCAGCGCGAAGCTCTTGGTGCCTTCCGGCACGCCGGTCCAGGAGAACTCCGGCGAGACGTTCTCGCCAACACAGTTCGCATTGGTCGGCGCATTGGCATGACTGTTGGCGGCATTCTTCGGCATCATGGTGCCGTCCTTGAACGTCTTCGAGGTCAGCGAAAAGATATCGGCCGCATTCGCTGCCGTGCCGAACAGGCCCAGCGCCAGCGTGGCCGCGGCGACGAGCAGATGATGTCGCTTTGCAAGCATGAATAGTCCTCCCTTTTTTCGATTGTGACAGTGCCCGGAGTGTAACGGCCGGGGATGCGAGATCAAGGCGGGTACGGGCACAACAACCCCGACGCCGCGAAAAAATTCCTCGGTTCCAACGTGCACCGAAAGGCGTTGAACCAGATCTATTTCGCTCAGAGATTTTTGATGAGGCCGGCGTCGATCAGCATGCGGTTGAATTGGCGCGCCTCCGCGCCATTATCGCAGCCATAGAACAGCCCGTTGCAGCGCACGAGGATCTTCTTCTGCGCGGCGAACGACGGATCGAGCGGCAGGCCCGCGGCCTCCTGCACGACCAGCGGCAGATAGGGCCCTTCCAAGGTATCGAGCGCCGAAGAGATATCGACCGGTTTGAAGTTGATGGCGTCGATCGCGTAATAGGTGGTGAAATAGCGCTTATCCCACGCCATCAGGCGGCGCTCGATCGCCGGATCATCGAGGCCGGGCTCGATCAGGTGCGCGGCGAAATCCGGCTGATGATCGCCGAACCGCACCAGGAGGAACTGTTCGTTGGGGAACTCGCGCTTGAGCCGCGCCACAAAATCCGAATAGTTCTGCGCGCTGATAGCCTGCCGGCGCAGATATTCGTCGACCGGTGGCACGTTGCCCAAATCCTTCCACTGCGGCATCAGGTCGGGCCGGTAGCGGTCGTCCCAGGGGAAATGATTGGCGGCGAGATAGACGAAGACGAACATCGGGCTGCGCTCATGTTCCTTGCCGATCATCCGCGTGGCGGCGTCGAAGAAGAAACTGTCGGGCTCGATATCTTTCGTCCCCAGATCGTGCTGATCGAAGAAATGCTGCACGCCGGTCGTGGTCTGGAAGCTCCTCGCGCTCATGAAGGCGCCGAGCGCCGGATAGAGCGAAAACGTGCGATAGCCGCAGCGCCGCAGCGCCGCCGGCAGTCCGCGTTCGACGCGGCCGGCGGCAATGCGGGTGACGAAGTACGAGAAGCGGCCGAAGGTGCGCGCCGAGAGGCCTTCCAGCACGTTGTATTCGGTGAACCAGCTCGGCCCGCCGTTGCCTTCGACCAGAAAATTGCGCTCCTTGCCGTCGAACGACTTGAAGTGCGCGCCGTAGCCGCTCGGCACCCTGATGCCCGGCGCCACGCGGATGTCGAAGCTCGACTCGTCGTGGATGAGAATGATGTGCGGCGGTTTTTTTGCCGGCGCGCAGGTTTCGTCGCCGGCCGGCTGCAGGCGTTCGGCAGCGACGGCGTCGGATTCCATAAGGCCGTGGGTGAGCAGCTCGGAGATCGCGTCGACGCCGGAGCGGGCAAACGACGACACCTGGTTGCCGCCATAGAACGCCTCGAACGGCTGCAGCGGCAGATGGGTTTCGACCGCCGTGAGCCCACCGATGCAAGCCAGCACCGCCGCGACCGCGGTCAGCCGGCGGACGCGGAACGGATCGGCGCGCCACGTGAACACCACCAGCGGCACCAGCGCGATGACGCACAGCAAAACGATCCAGCGCAACGCCGGATAGATCGTGAACAGGAAGCTGACGGTATCGGTGTCGATGATCATCAGATCGACGAAGTTCGCCGTCATCATCAGCACGTGGTATTTGAGGTCGGAGAGCAGCACCAATACCGTCATCATCACCAGCGACAGCACGGCGGCGACCGCCGGCCGGCGCGTGAGCGCCAGCCAGAAGAAATTCAAAATTCCCCAAGCCAACAGAAATGCCGCGATCTCGACCGGCCGGGCTTCGGTCGCGAGCATAATGGCGAGAGCGATAATATGCGGGACGGCAATCAGCGCCAGCCGCCCATAGCCATGCCGGGCGACGATATCCGCGGCACCGAGCCGATGAATCAGCGATGAAATGACGGCACGCATGACTGACGCGCGCGTGCCCGGAAATGATCCACCTTCGCCGGCACACGGCGCATTGTCATAAAACTGTATTTATTCAGTCATGACAAGAGCATGAGCCCGTCACATAGCGTCGCGGCGGGTGTAGCCCGGATTGAGCAAAGCGAAATCCGGGGTGTCGGCAAGGCAGGCCCCGGATTTCGCTGGCGCTCAATCCGGGCTACCAGATCAATTCCGCGACCGATCGACCAGCGCGCGTTGCTTGATCCAAGGCATCATTTCGCGCAGCTTGGCGCCGACCTGCTCGATCGGGTGCTCGGCGAGCTTGGCGCGGGTGGCCTTAAACGAGGTCTGGTTAACCTTGTTCTCGAGCATCCAGTCCTTGGTGAAGCGGCCGGACTGGATGTCGGCCAAAACTTTCTTCATCTCGGCGCGGGTCTGATCGGTGATGACGCGCGGGCCGGAGACATATTCGCCGTATTCGGCGGTGTTCGACACCGAGTAGTTCATGTTGGCGATGCCGCCCTCGTAGATCAGGTCGACGATCAGCTTCACCTCGTGGACGCATTCGAAATAGGCCATTTCGGGGGCGTAGCCGGCGTCCACCAGGGTCTCGTAGCCGGCCTTCATCAGTTCGACCAAGCCGCCGCACAGCACGGTCTGCTCGCCGAACAGGTCAGTCTCGCATTCCTCCTTGAAGCTGGTCTCGATGATGCCGGCCCGGCCGCCGCCGATCGCGGCGCCGTAGGACAGCCCGAGATCGTGGGCATTGCCGGAGACATCGCGGTGCACGGCCAACAGGCAGGGTACGCCGGCGCCGCGCTGATACTCCGAGCGCACGGTGTGGCCCGGCCCCTTGGGCGCGATCATCATGACGTCGAGATCGGAGCGCGGCTCGATCAGGTTGAAGTGCACGTTGAGGCCGTGGGCGAACATGATGGCCGCGCCCTCTTTCATGTTGGCGGCGAGATGATCGCGATAGATGTCGGCCTGCAACTCGTCGGGGGTCAGCATCATCATCACGTCGGCCCACTTGGCGGCCTCGGCGACCTCCTTGACGGGCAGCTTTTCGCCCTCGGCCTTTTTGACGCCCTGCGACCCCTTGCGCAGCGCCACGGTGACCTCCTTGACGCCGGAGTCGCGCAGATTGAGCGCATGGGCATGGCCCTGGCTGCCATAGCCGATGATGGCGACCTTCTTGCCCTTGATCAGGTTCAGGTCGGCGTCACGGTCGTAATAAACACGCATTGGTCTCACCCCTACTGGGCCAGGGATTTGGGCCCCGGCCGTTTGTTGTCGGGAAGCTTCTAGGTTCTGTGGGGCGCTACGACAAGCCCGGTCGGCGCTTATCGCGGTGGCAGCCGTCCTAGGCCGCCGCGCCGTCGAATTTCTCCCGGGCGCGGGCGATTTTCGCCTGATTGCGCGTGGCCCAATCCCCGAGCGCCGAGACCGGCTCCAAGAGATCGCGGCCGAGCGAGGTCAACGCATAATCGACCCGCGGCGGGATGGTCGGGAACACCGTGCGGGTGACCAGGCCGTCGCGCTCGAGCCCGCGCAAAGTCAACGTCAGCATGCGTTGCGAAATGCCGCCGATCGCGCGCCGCAGCTCGTTGAAGCGCATCGAGCCCGCGCCGAGCCGCGTCACCACCAGGACCGACCACTTGTCGCCGACCCGGGCCAGCACGTCGCTGATGGCGCGGCAGTCGGCGGGCAAGTGCGAGTGTCTAGGTTTCACCGATGTTCCCTCTTGCCGCCCGTGCGAGTAGTCACCTATGTAGCCCTAGTTACGTATTCTAACTAGGGAATTCAATCATGCCCAAGCCCACCGTCGCCGTGATCGTCGGCTCGAACCGCAAGGAATCGATCAACCGCAAATATGCGAAGGCGCTGGTCAAGCTCGGCGCCGACAAGTTCGACGCCCATATCGTGCGCATCGACGATTTGCCGCTGTACAACCAGGACAACGAAGCCAATCCCGGTCCCGAGGTGCTGCGCTTCAAGGACGAGATCAGCAAGGCCGACGGCGTTCTGATCGTGACCCCGGAGCACGACCGCACGATGCCGACGGTGCTCAACAACGCGGTACACTGGGGCGCGCGGCCGTTCGGCAAGAGCGTATGGCCCGGCAAGGTCGGCTTCATCACCGGCACCACGCCGGGCGCTCTCGGCACTGGGCTAGTGCAGGCGCATCTGCGCTCGGTGATGCTCGGGCTCGGCGTGACACTGCTCGGCGGCGAGGCCTATGTCAGCTTCAAGCCGAACCTGTTCGACGATCAGGGCAATATCGGCGACGAGACCACGCAGAAGTTTTTGCAGGGCTTCGTCGACCGTTTTGCCACGCTGGTCGGGAAATTATCCGGAAAAGCCTAGCGCTCGCCGGCCCAGAGCCGAGCCTCACGCCGCTTTGGCGACGTAGCGCTTGACCTTAATCGTCTTCGCGCGCTTGCGGATTTGGGTGGCATCGTAAGCCGCCTGCATCCGCAGCAGGTGATCGACATCCGGGCCGAACGCCTTGTGAATCCGCAGCGCCATCTCCGCGGTCAGCGCCGCTTTGCCGTTGACCAAGTCGGACAACGTCGCCCGCCGCACGCCGAGCACCTCGGCCGCCTTGGTGACGGAAAGGCTTAGCGGCTCAAGGATACCGTGCCAGATCACTCGGCCAATATGAGGGGGACTCTTCATCGGCATGGCTTACTTCCCGTGATAATCTTCAAAATCGAGATCTGACACATCTTCCGCATCCACGCGAAAGGTGATCCGATAATTGCCACTCACCCAAACGCTCCACTCGCCACGCCTTGCACCCTTCAAAGGGTGCAGTCTCCATCCCGGAAACAATCCTACCTGCTCGATGCGCCGTGCCTGCTCGATAGCGTGAAGAATGCCCTCCACCTTTGCCACGAGATCGGCGCGAATGCCGCGACCCGAACCTGTCTCATAGAGACGTTTCAGTCCCTTATGTCGAAAGCTTCGGATACGCATGGACCATTGTACGGCATGACCGTACGATTGTCAAAGCCCAACTCACATCCCCTCCGGACCCCGCGCGATGGCGACGACGCCGGTGCGCGAGACTTCGACCAGGCCGATCGGCAGCATCAGGGCGATGAAGCTTTCGATCTTTTCGGAGGCGCCGGTGATCTCGAACACGAAGCTTTCCGTAGTGGCGTCGATGACGCGGGCACGAAATGCGTCGGCGAGACGAAGCGCCTCCATGCGGTGCTCGTCCTTGCCGCGCACCTTGACCATGGCGAGCTCGCGCTGGATCGCCGGCCCCGCCGTGGTCACGTCGACGACTCTGTGCACCGGCACCAGGCGGTCGAGCTGGTTCTTGATCTGCTCCAGCACCATCGGCGTGCCGCGGGTGACGATGGTGATGCGGGACAGATGCTTCTCGTGCTCGGTCTCTGAAACAGTCAGCGAATCGATATTGTAGCCGCGGCCGGCGAACAGGCCGATGACGCGGGCGAGCACGCCGGGCTCGTTGTCGACCAGCACGCACAGAGTGCGGGTCTCGACGCGCTCGCTGACTGCGGCGGACGGGTAATGCGACGTCGACGTGTTCACGGCTTATCTCCTAGACCAGCATCTTGCCTGCTTCGGTGACGGCATCCTCGACGCTGACGGAGGCGTCGCCGAGCAGCATCTCGTTATGGGCGCGGCCCGAGGGGATCATCGGGAAGCAATTCTCCGTCGGATCGACTACGCAGTCGAAGATCACCGGCCTCTTGACCTCGATCATCTCTAGGATCTTGCCGTCGAGATCGGCCGGCCGCTCGCAGCGGATGCCGTGGGCGTGGTAGGCCTCGGCGAGCTTGACGAAATCGGGCAGCGCCTCGCTGTAGGAGTGCGAATAGCGTCCGCCGTGCAGCAATTCCTGCCACTGCCGCACCATGCCCATATATTTGTTGTTGATGATGAAGATCTTCACCGGCAGGTCGTACTGCACCGCCGTGGAAATCTCCTGCATGGTCATCATCACCGACGCCTCGCCGGCAATGTCGATGACCAGTGAATCCGGATGCGCCAGCTGCACGCCGACCGAAGCCGGCAGCCCGTAGCCCATGGTGCCCAGCCCGCCCGAGGTCATCCAGCGGTTCGGCTCCTGGAACTGATAGAACTGCGCCGCCCACATCTGATGCTGGCCGACTTCGGTGGTGATGTAGGTGTCGCGGTCCTTGGTCAGCTCGAACAGCCGCTGGATGGCGTATTGCGGCTTGATGATGTCGTTGGAGCCGCGATAGGCGAGCGACTTTTTCGCCCGCCACTTCGCGATCTGATCCCACCAGGCGGCAAGCGCCTGTTTGTCCGGCTTTGTCGAATTCGCGCGCCAGGCGCGCAGCATTTCCTCGAGCACGTGCGCACAATCGCCGACGATCGGCAGATCGACCTTGACGTTCTTGTTGATCGACGACGGGTCGATATCGACATGGATTTTCGTCGAGCCGGGCGAAAAGGCGTCGAGCCGCCCGGTGATGCGGTCGTCGAAGCGCGCGCCGATGCAGATCATCAGGTCGCAATCGTGCATCGACCAGTTGGCCTCCCAGGTGCCGTGCATGCCGAGCATGCCGAGCCATTGCGGATCGGCGGCCGGGAAGGCGCCGAGCCCCATCAAAGTCGACGTGATGGGAAAGCCGGTGAGCTTGACCAGCTCGCGCAGATGCTCCGACGCGGCAGGGCCGGAATTGACGACGCCGCCGCCGGTATAGAACAGCGGCCGCTTGGCCGCCGCCATCATCTCGACCGCCTGCTTGATCCTGTCGGGATCGCCCTTGAGCCGCGGCTTATAGCCCTTGTGCTGAAACTCCTTCGGCTTCGAGTAGGTGCCCTTGGCGAACTGGATGTCTTTTGGGATATCGACCACGACCGGCCCCGGCCGGCCGCTGGACGCGATATGAAACGCCTCGTGCAGCGCGCGCGGCAGATCGTCGATGGTCTTCACCAGGTAATTGTACTTGGTGCAGGGCCGGGTGATGCCGACGGTGTCGCATTCCTGGAACGCGTCGTTGCCGATCAGATGGGTCGGCACCTGCCCGGTGATGACGACCAGCGGAATGGAGTCGCACAAAGCATCGGTCAAGCCGGTGACCGCATTGGTCGCGCCCGGCCCCGACGTCACCAGCACGCAGCCGACCTTGCCGGTGGAGCGCGCATAGCCTTCGGCGGCGTGCACCGCGCCCTGCTCGTGGCGCACCAGGATGTGGCGGACGCGATCCTGCGACTGGAACAGCGCGTCGTAGATCGGCAGCACCGCGCCGCCGGGATAGCCGAAGATGTGCTCCACGCCCTGATCGGCGAGCGCCTCGATCACCATTTCGGCGCCGGTCATCTCTGTCATGGTCCGCTCCACTCTGTCGTTCTTTCACTCCCCCTCCCTTCCCTCCCCGCTTGCGGGGGAGGGAAGGGAGGGGGCAGGATTTCAGATAACAAAAAAGGGCCTCGAAGGGCCCCTGGGTCGCGCACCGCCACGTCTCGCAGGTGGATTATCCACCCCCGGCGGTGCGCTTC
>Ga0208604_1000066_pt1 | contig 15332 bp, 12 predicted proteins | sample MicForSoSWNH22_M_FD_188009 | JGI IMG/M metagenome (GOLD analysis project Ga0208604, IMG submission 188009) | Forest soil microbial communities from Harvard Forest Long Term Ecological Research site in Petersham, Massachusetts, USA - MetaG HF016... | ecosystem: Environmental > Terrestrial > Soil... | reverse complement strand
CGAGCACCCGCGCGGCGATGTCAGTCGCGCCACCGGCACTGAACCCGACCACCAGCCGGATATTCTGACTGGTGGGGCTGCCTTGCGCACGCGCCGTATGCGGCCAAGCAATTGCCCCGCTGCCTAGAAATGCAATGAACTCGCGTCGCCTCACAAGCTGCAGCCTCTCACCGACCGCGCACAGCCTACCACATCGTCGAATAAGAGCTGTCGTGCATCGCGACTAAACGGAACAGCCCATGTCCGCGTTGGCCCAGGAGCTACCGAATGCGGCATCGATTGCGAGTCGGCTTATCCCCGGAAGCGGCCTTGTCTGTAAAAAAAGCCCGAGAATGGCAGGCGCGCCGCGCAAACCACCGCGCTAAAAGCGATAGTTCACGCCGACATTTGCTGTGCTGATCACGGGAATCTTGGAAGTGGAGCAAAAGGCACCGAGGTTGAACCCGGTGGCATTGATAACGCCAGCGCCACAGGTGTTGACGCCGGAGTTGATCCCCAGCGCGAGATATTCGCCCTTCACACTCCAATGCGAGTCGAACGCGTATTCGATGCCGCCCCCGCCGGCCCAGCCGGTCAGCGTCTTGGAAGCGGTCGTGTTGACGGTAACAAGAGTCGTACTCACGACGCCGGTGGTCATTCTTGCCGTTGCGCCGCCACCCTCGAGGAAAAACATGGCGTGGCCGTCGGTGGCGCCGACCCGCACCGTATAGGCATCAAACCAGTTGCCGATCCTGGTGCTGGCGGTCTCGTTGGCCACGGCCGGGGCCATGAGGACCGAACCGCTGAGGTGCAGATAGCCGAACTTGTTTTCGACACCAAGCACAACGAACGGGTTGATTTGGTAATTGTAGCCTATCTCGCCGCCACCGCTGAAGCTGGTGTTGAGCGTATAGGCGGCGGGGGAAACGCCGCTAAGGCACCCGCCGGCAGGTGTGCATGGGTCCGACGTGGTCACGGTGTCGACCCAAGCGGCGCCGGCAAAAGCGCCGATATAAACGCCCGTCCAACTGAACGGCGGCGGTGGTGCTGGTTTCGGTGCCTTGACCACCATGTCGGCCGCGAGCGCAGAAGTGCTCGTCAGCGCCGCAAGCGCCGCACCGGCTATCAGAATCTTCTTCATGACGCCCTCCCAGATCCAGAGCGTGCGGATGGAATTATAGTGCCCGAAGCGCCTAAGCACTGTAACCGCAGGGCCACAGTGCGGAATATTTGAGCGCAGGTCTAACGCCCGATTTAGGTCATAACCGACCATTGCCTCCGCGTTTATGAGTTCACGCCATCAAATGCCGCTTTTTCTCCAAGCGCTGCGCCAGACCGTCGAGCTGATCGAAATTGCGAGAGTGGAACCGCTCGCCACGCCAAGTTGGGACCGTTACTCCACCTTGAGACCGCTTGCTTTGATCACCCGGCCGAAGCGCTCGTCGTCGGCACGGATGAGCGCGGCCATCTCTTTCGGCGTCGTGGCAAACGGCTCGCCGGACCCGGCAGCGGCGAGCTTTTCGGCGAACTCAGGCTGCGCGATCACCGCATTCGCTGCGGCGCGCAAGCGCGCGACAACCTCCGGCGGCGTTGCCGCAGGGACGAACAATGCCTGCCATATCGTGACGTCATAAGCCGGATAGATTTCCGAAATGGACGGCAGATCAGGAAATATCGGCGACCTTTTACGGCCACTGATGGCAAGTGCGCGCAGCTTGCCTGCCTGCACCAACGGCGTCACCGAGGCGCCGCCGAACATCGCCGCCACCTCGCCACCCATGACGCCGAGCGCTGCCGCCGCGCCGCCCCGATACGGCACGTGCGTCATTTGAAGTCCGGCCTGATCCTTCAACAGCTCCATCGCCAGATGGTGCTCGCTGCCGTTGCCGATCGACCCGTACAATAGCGGCGGTTTGGCACGGCCGGCGTAAGCGATAAAGTCGCGAAAGCTTTGCGGATCGAGGGCGGGATTTTCCGTCAGCAACAGTTCGTCCGATGTAATGGTCGCGACCGGCAACAGATCCTTGAAAGGATCGATCGGCATCTTGGCATAGAGGTGCGGGTTGACCGTGAGCAGCGAACCCGCCGACTCCAGGATCGTATAGCCGTCGGGGGCTGCACGGGCGACGAGCTCGCCGGCCACATTGCCGTTCAAGCCCGGCCTGTTCTCCACCACCACGGACTGCCCGAGGCGTGCCGACAGCAATTGCGCGAGCACGCGAGCCACGAAATTGGCGCCGCCTCCCGGCGGAAATGGTACGAGCAGGTGAACCGGGCGGTCCGGATAGGATTGCGCCAGCGCCGCTGTCGCGAACAACGTGCTGAATGCCGCAGCAGCAAGGCGAGCGAACCATCCCATGGTTGGTCTCCCCGCAAGCGAGGTGTCGCGGATACCAAACTAGGGCGCGCTGGCGCGGGGCCTATTTCACACCGCGTCTTTGGCCGCTTTGACTGGACGCGCTCTGATGATTTTCCGAGCCGGTCTGGCCTTGAATACAGTCGGCTCTTTGGTGAAGGGATTAATGCCGGCCCGCTCCTTGGTCGCAGGCTTTTTTATGACGACAAATTTCGCAAAGCCTGGAACAAGGAAGGAGCCATTCTTCTTCAATTCCTTATAACCAATAGTCGCGAGCGTCTCCATGACGCCTTTGACGTCACTCCTTTTCAGCTCTGACTGCTCGGCAATTTGGCTGATGAGTTCGGACTTCGTCATGGGCTTCGACATATCTTTCCCTCCTGATTCGGGTTCATCGGACAATATTTGCAAATCCAGCCTGAGACTCGTACACGACGGTGATGTTAACAGGTTTGTTGAGCTAAACGCCGTGAAATAGCTCAAAAGTCGATCACAAGCGAACCGCGCTCAGCATTCAATGGCCCGACACGGCAACATGACAAGGCGTGGCGCTCCACTCCTTCAACTTAAAGATATCGCTCTGACCTTCGGCGGCGCGCCGCTTCTCGCGGGCGCGGAACTATCCGTCGGTCCTGGCGAGCGCGTATCCCTGGTCGGGCGTAATGGAACCGGCAAATCGACCCTGCTGAAGGTCGCGGCGGCGCTGGTCGAACCGGACCGCGGTTCTGTTTTCATACAGCCCGGAACCGTGGTGTGCTACCTGCCGCAGGAGCCGGACCTTTCGGGGTCCACGTCTACCCTGGCCTATGCCGAGGCCGGCCTGCGGCCGGGCGACGACCCCCATACCGCCCGTCGTCTGCTGGAGCAACTCGGCCTCACCGGGCAGGAAGATCCGGCAAAACTCTCCGGCGGCGAAACGCGCCGTGCCTCGCTGGCGCGGGTGCTGGCAGCCAACCCCGATATCCTGCTTCTCGACGAGCCGACCAATCATCTCGACCTGGCCACGATCGAATGGCTGGAACGCGACCTCGATTCCCGACGCGCCGCGCTGGTGATCATCAGCCACGACCGGCGCCTGCTTTCGACGCTCTCCCGCAGCACGGTCTGGCTCGACCGCGGCCAGACGCGCCGCCTCGATCGTGGATTTGCCCATTTCGAAGAATGGCGCGACGCGGTGCTGGCGGAGGAGGAACGCGATCAGCACAAGCTCGATCGCAAAATCGTCGCCGAGGAACACTGGATGCGCTACGGCGTCACCGGCCGGCGCAAGCGCAATATGCGGCGCGTCGGCCAATTGCAGGCGCTTCGGGAACAGCGCCGCAGCTATCGCGCCAGTGCCGGCAACGCCGTCATCACCGCCGGTTCGGCGGCGCCGTCCGGCGCGCTGGTTATCGAGGCCGCCGGCATCGGCAAGAGCTACGATGGCCGTCCGATCGTCAGCGATTTCTCCATCCGCATCCAGCGCGGCGACCGTATCGGCATCGTCGGTCCAAACGGCAGCGGCAAGACCACGCTGATCAACATGCTGACCGGAGTCTTGCAACCGGACCAAGGCTCGGTGCGGCTCGGAACGACGCTCGCCGTCGCGACGCTCGATCAGCATCGCGACAGCCTCGATCCCAATGTCACGGTGACCGAGGCGCTGACGGAAGGTCACGGCGACACCGTCATGGTCAACGGCAATGCCAAGCATGTCGTCAGCTACATGAAGGATTTTCTGTTCACAAGCGAACAGGCCCGCACGCCGCTCGGCAAGCTGTCGGGCGGCGAACGCGGCCGCCTCATGCTGGCCCGCGTACTTGCCAAGCCGTCGAACCTTTTGGTCCTCGATGAACCGACCAACGACCTCGATATGGAAACCTTGGACGTGCTCGAGGAAATGCTGGCCGAATATCCCGGGACTGTCCTGCTCATCAGCCATGACCGGGATTTTCTCGACCGTCTCGTCAGCGGAGTGATCGTGCCGGAAGGAAATGGCCGCTGGACCGAATACGCCGGCGGCTATAGCGACATGCTGGCGCAGCGTGGCGCGGATTTGACTCGAGAGAGTTCCAAACCCCTGCCGCGGAAGGTGTCCAGAGAAACCGCTTCGGTCGTTCCAGGATCACGGCCCGCGAAGCGGCGGTTGACGTTCACGGACCAGCACGCGCTTGAAACCCTGCCCAAAACCATCGCCAAGCTGCAAACCGAAATCGACGCGTTGCAAGCAAAGCTCGCCGATCCGCAATTCTATGGGCGCGACCGCGCCGCGTTCGAGAAAGTCACTGCCGCGCTCGGCGAACTGCAACTGAAAATCGCCGCGGCGGAAGAGCAGTGGCTGGAACTCGAAATCCTGCGTGAGGGACTTGCCAACAACTGACAGGCAGGCCTTACCCGGTGGGCTCGCGTCGGTGAATGTCTTTCACGTCGGTGAAAGAAATGCCGGGATTGTGTTCGCCGGTATATTCGAGGTCAAAGGCGTTGCGTGCCAAGAAGACGAGATCGCCGTCGAAATCTTCGGCAATGGCCGAGCGATAGCTCGCCCCGAATTGGTCGAGCAGTTTGCGGTCGTCCGCCGCGATCCAGCGCGCGAACTGAAACTCCGCCGTGCTCCAACCGATTTCCAGACCATACTCGTCCGCGAGCCTTGCTTTGAGAACGTCGAGTTGCAATGGGCCAACAACGCCGACCAGAGCCGAGGATCCATCGGTCGGTTGGAAGACCTGCGCGACGCCTTCCTCGGCCAGTTGGTGCAGCGCCTGCTTGAGCTTCTTGGCCCGCATGGCATCGGTCAAACGGACCCGGCGCAAAATCTCCGGCGCGAAGTTCGGCACGCCGGCAAAGTTGAGCTCCTCGCCTTCCGTAAGCGTGTCGCCGATGCGCAGTGTGCCGTGATTGGGTATGCCAACCACATCGCCGGCGAAAGCCTCCTCGGCAAGCGCCCGATCTTGGGCAAAGAAAAATTGCGGCGCGTGCAGGCTGATGGTCTTCCCCGTTCGCACCTGCTTGACCTTCATGCCGCGGGAAAGCTTACCGGAGCAAAGCCGCACGAAGGCGATACGGTCGCGGTGATTCGGATCCATGTTCGCCTGAATCTTGAAAACGAATGCGGACATGCCGGGTTCGGTGGCCGCGACGATGCGTTTGTCGGCGGTCTGCGCCCGCGGTGCCGGCGCGATGGCGACAAGCGCATTGAGCAGATCGCCGACGCCGAAATTTTTGAGCGCACTGCCGAAGAAGACCGGCGTTAGATGGCCCTCGGCAAAAGCTCGCGGCTCGAACCGCTTGCAAGCATGGCGCACGAGATCGAATTCCGCCCCAAATGCCGCCGCGTCGAGATCGGGATTCAGCGCAGTGACTTCGGCGATCGTCATGGTGCGCAGCGTACCGGCAGATCCCGCATCGCCGTCCAGCAAGCGCACGCCACCGGACTCCACGTCGATCGTGCCGACAAAATCACGCCCGCGCCCGACCGGCCAGGTGATCGGCGCGGTATCGAGCGCGAGCGTCTTCTCGATCTCGTCGATGAGGTCGAACGGATCGCGGCTCTCGCGGTCCATCTTGTTGATGAAGGTAATGATCGGAATGTCGCGCAGCCGGCATACCTCGAACAGCTTGCGCGTCCGCGGCTCAATGCCCTTGGCGGCATCGATCACCATCACGGCGGAATCGACCGCCGTGAGGGTCCGATAAGTATCTTCGGAGAAATCCTCGTGGCCGGGCGTATCCAGCAGGTTGAATACACGGCCGTCGTACTCGAAGGTCATCACCGAGGTCACGACGGAAATCCCGCGCTCACGCTCAATGCTCATCCAGTCCGAACGCGTGGAGCGCCGGTTGCGCTTGGCCTTGACCTGGCCGGCAAGCTGAATTGCACCCCCGAACAACAGGAGCTTCTCCGTCAACGTGGTCTTGCCCGCATCCGGGTGGGAGATGATCGCAAAGGTGCGTCGTCGCTCGACCTCGGTCGCAAAGGGCGACAAAGCCGGGGCGCCCTCGGGGGCGCGGATGGGCATGTTCATGGCGGCCTGGATGTGGCATTTCAAGCCACCCAGATCAAGCTTTGGGAGGAGGACTTCTCTCGGAAACAAGCTTGCCTGCGATTTCGCACTACCTACTCTTAAAACCACGAATACGTCAGCTTAGTTCTAGGAAAGACCATGGCCAGCGACAACAAAACAGCCAAAGCCGATCACGCTGCAAAGAGCGAGCCCGCCGCGAAGGGCAAAAGCACTTCAGGTGAAACCACAACCAAGACTGAAGCCAAGACCGAAGCCAAGACCGAAGCCAAGACCGAAACCAAGACCGAAACCAAGACCGAGAGCGTTGACGCGGTCGCCGCTGCCCCTTCAGGCTACAGCCGAGGTGAGGGCCAGAAACCGGTCAGCGCCGCCTACAAGGAAAATTGGAACGCGATTTTTGCCAAGAAGAACGCGAAGAGGAAAAAGCGATAAGACTCTTGCGTCCTTTCTGAGACTGAGGGCATCTCTACCTTTTCAGGGTCAATGACTAGAGGTGACTTCGCGAGACTGACAATACGAGCAACGTGATAGGTCGGCAGCAAGTGGCCTCAAGAAGCTCGACGACGACGAGCCTCGGCAACGCCCGAAAGCAAACTTGAGACAATCGCCGTGGAGGCCGTCATTGGACTTCGGCCAGGCCGCCCGCGAGTAGTGCCAAGCCGAGTTGACGACGCGATGACGTCCGCTTTGGGCCATAAGCGGCAATCGCGTCGCCTTTCACAGGCACCGCAATTGGGATAGTTTTGATGTCGTCAGGGGGCATCGCCATGAACCTTCCCCGCCGACGATTTCTGCATCTGACGGCGGGTGCTGCCGCGCTCCCGGCCATGTCGCGCATTGCATGTGCGCTCGACTACCCGTCGCGATCGGTGCGCTTCGTTGTCGGCTTCCCGGCCGGGTCCGCGACCGACATTGTCGCGCGCCTGATTGCTCAATCGCTGTCGGAGCAGCTCGGGCAGCAATTTATCGTCGACAACCGGCCGGGAGCCGGGAGCAATATTGCGGCCGAGGTTGTCGTCAGGGGGGACCCCGATGGCTACACCCTCCTTCAGGTCGCCTCGCCCAACGCGATCAACGCGACGCTCTACGACAACCTCAGTTTCAATTTCATCCGCGACATCGCACCGGTCGCGGGCATTATGCGGTATCCCTACGTCATGGTGGTCAATCCATCATTCCCAGCCAAGACCGTTCCGGAGTTCATCGCCTATGCCAAGACCAATCCGGGCAAAATCGACATGGCCTCGGCCGGCAACGGCACCGCGCCTCATGTTTTCGGCGAACTGTTCATGATGATGACCGGCGTCAACATGCTGCACGTGCCGTATCGCGGCAGTTACTTTTCGGACCTGATCGGCGGACAGGTGCAGGTCGTGTTTAGTCCACTACCTTCAACAATCGGGTATATCAGGGCCGGCACACTTCGGGCCTTGGCCGTGACCACTGCGACGCGCTCGGATGCGCTGCCGGACATTCCGACCGTGGGCGATTTTGTATCCGGCTACGAAGCCAGCAGCTGGCAGGGTGTCGGCGCGCCCAAGAACACGCCCGCCGCGATCATCGACAAGCTGAACAGAGCAATCAATGCGGTCATCGCCGATCCCAAGATGAAGGCGCGACTTGCCGACTTGGGCGGCACGGTACTTTCAAGCTCGCCTGCGGACTTCGGCAAGCTCATCGCCGACGAGACCGACAAGTGGGCCAAGGTGATCAAGTCCGCGGGCATCAAGCCGGAATGATCCGGAGGACATTCCATATTTTCCGTTCCGCGAACTGAACCTTTCGCAACGCGGTAATCGGCAATCGCGAAATGCGCTGTGGGTCATAAACGGACATCGCCTCCGCGTTTATGAGTCCACGCCGTCTAGACTATGATCCAATTCAATTGAATCGGATCATAGTCTAGAATCTTCGTTGGAGCATGATCTTATCCGAAAACCGGTAGCCACTTTTCGGGATCATGCTCTAATGCCGCTTGTTCTCCAAGCGCTGCGCCAGATCGTCGAGCTGGTCGAGATTGCGGTAGCGGATGTTGACCACGCCGCTTTCGCCGCGCGCATCGATGCTGACGATCAGGCCGAGCGCGTCGGACAAGCGCTTTTCCAGCGCCAGCGTGTCGGCGTTCTTTTCCGCCGATCGTTTGCGGGAGAGAGACTTGCCGTTGCGGCCTGATTCCTGGCGCGCAATCTCCTCGACCTGACGAACATTGAGTCCGCGCGCGACGATTTCTTCGGCGAGTTTTTCGGCATTGGGCTGGCCGACCAGCATGCGGGCATGGCCGGCGTCGAGCTTGCCTTTGACGATATAGCCGCGGATCGAGGGCGGCAGTTTCAACAGCCGCAGCGTATTGGCGACATGGCTGCGGCTCTTGCCGACCATTTTGGCGATGTCGTCCTGGGTGTGGCTGTAATCTTCCACCAGCGCCCGATAGCCCTCCGCCTCTTCGAGCGGATTGAGGTCTGAGCGCTGCACGTTCTCGATGATCGCAAGCTGCAGCGACTCTTCGTCGGTCGCCTCGATAATGACGACCGGCACCTCGTGCAGACCGGCGCGCTGCGCGGCGCGCCAGCGCCGCTCGCCGGCGATGATCTCGTAGGCGTCGGGCGCGCCGCGCACCGGCCGCGCCACGATCGGCTGAATCATGCCGCGCTCGCGCAACGAAGCCGTCAGTTCATCGAGCTCAGTCTCGGCGAAGACGCGCCGCGGATTACGCGCATTCGGCCGCAGCGAACTGGTCGCCGCGCGCCGCTGGCCGCGCGGACGCTCGGCCGAGCTCTCGGTACCGACGTCACCGATCAGCGCGGCAAGTCCGCGGCCCAATCGCGATCGCGCTACGTCCTCCGCCATCGCCGCCTTCCCTGGAGTTTCACTCACAAGACTATTCCGCGTTTACTGTTGCACGTTTCTTGATCGCCGCCGGTCATCCGATCACATCAACTGGCGAGCAGCTCTTTCTCGCGCTGGATGATCTCGGTGGCGAGCCGCAGATAGGCTTCGCTGCCGCTGCATTTGAGATCGTAGACCAGCACCGGCTTGCCATAAGACGGCGCTTCCGAGACGCGCACATTACGCGGAATGATGGTGTCGTAGACTTTCCGGCCCATGAATTCGCGCACGTCGGCGACAACCTGGCCCGACAAATTATTGCGCGCGTCGTACATGGTCAGCACGATGCCGTGAATGGTGAGATCCGGATTGAGTTGCGCCCTCACCGACTCCACCGTCTTGAGCAATTGCGACAAGCCTTCGAGCGCGAAGAACTCGCATTGCAGCGGCACCAGAATGGCGTTGGCCGCCGCCATGGCGTTGATGGTCAAGAGATTGAGCGATGGCGGACAGTCGACCAGCACGTAGGTGAATTTCGGCTGGCCGGCCGCGACGGTGCTCAGCGGCGCCAGCGCATTGCGCAAGCGGAAGGCGCGGTCGCGCGCCTGGCCGATCTCAAGCTCGAGCCCGGAGAGATCGAGGGTCGACGGCGCCAGATGCAGCCGCGGCACCGCGGTCGCGACGATGGCATCGCGCAGCGTCGCTTCGCCGATCAGCACATCGTAGGTCGAGTGCTGCCGATTGCGGCGGTCGATGCCGAGACCGGTGGAGGCATTGCCCTGCGGATCGAGATCGATGATGAGCACTTCCTCGCCGATGGCGGCGAGCGCGGTGCCGAGATTGATCGCCGTCGTGGTCTTGCCGACGCCGCCCTTCTGGTTGGCGACCGCAAGCACCCGCGGCGGCTTGGCGAGCTGCACCTGCGGCGCGCGATCGGGTGCAGCAAAAGGCACTACTGTTGTTTGCTCGGATAACGGCTCATCTGACATGACCGGTAATTCCAATTCGCTTTGCGAGTGTCTCAACGACGCCTTGGTGTGACCTCACGTCTTGGTTGAGCCTTTGGCCTGATTCCCGTTACGCAAACAACCCTGGCTCTGGGATCAGTCAGACTCGGCGCCAAAGACGACTGGATGCTCCAACATTTAGCGGCTTCGGTCAATTCGGCATCAACATCTTGACCCTTGGGAAACAGACCGAGCGTCCCAGTTTTCAACAACGGATACGTGGCACTCAGCAGCCCGGCAAGGGGCGCCAGCGCCCGTGCCGTCACAACGTCCACAGGCGCCGCGAGGTTTTCGACAAAATCTTCGAGCCTGACCGCATGGACTTCGGCGGGAGCACCTGTGGCGCGGACTGCTTCGCGCAAGAAGGCCGCCTTCTTGGTGCTCCTTTCGACGAGGTGCATTCGCGTTCCTTGGTTGTCCGCCAGTGCGCAGGCGAGCACGACGCCCGGAAACCCTGCCCCTGAGCCCAGATCAACCCAGATTCGCGCCTGCGGCGCCAGGGCCAGAAGCTGAAGCGAATCGGCGATGTGGCGGGTCCACAGTTTTGGCTCGGTGGACGATGCGATCAAATTCATCCGTCGCTGCCAATCGAGCAGCACGGCGACAAAGCGGTCGAGCCGGTCCAATGTTTCACGTGAAACAGGCGTCAGCGCCAAGGCGCGGCTGCGATCCGCGGCGAGTTCAGGCGACAGCGCCACGGGCAGGTTTCCTGCCTTGCCGGCGCAAATACGCGACCAGAAGGGTCAGCGCCGCCGGCGTGATGCCATCGATGCGGCCGGCATGCCCAATGGTGCGCGGCCGGTGCATTTCCAACTTGTGGCGGACCTCGTTGGACAATCCCGGCAGCGCCGCATAGTCCAGATCATCAGGCAAAGTGACGCTTTCATCGCGGCGATAGGATTCGACGTCGGCGGCCTGGCGGCTGAGATATACTTCGTATTTGGCGTCGATCTCGAGCTGCTCGGCGATCTTGGGCGGTAGGTCTCCGAGGTTCGGCCAGATCCGCGCCACATCGCCGATGCCGATATCCGGGTACGACAACAGCTCGAAGGCCGAACGGCGCTGGCCGTCCTTGCGCAAGGCAAGTCCATGGCGCGCCGCTTCGCTTGGCGTGACGACAAGCTCCCGCGTCATCGCCCGCGCAGCATCGAGCCCCGCCATCTTGGCGCGATGCGCCCTCGCCCGCACCGGCCCAACGCAGTCGAGCGCAATGCCCTTGTCGGTCAGCCGTTGATCGGCATTGTCGGCCCGCAGCGTCAGCCGATATTCAGCGCGTGACGTGAACATGCGATAGGGTTCGGTGACACCGCGGGTAACGAGGTCGTCGATCATGACGCCGAGATAGGCTTCGGCGCGGTCGAACACGATCGGCGCGCCGCCACCGGCGCGCGCAGCGGCGTTAAGGCCGGCAACAAGACCCTGCGCGGCGGCCTCCTCATAGCCCGTGGTGCCGTTGATCTGGCCGGCCAGGAACAGCCCCGGCAGACGCTTGGTTTCCAGCGACGGCTTAAGCTCGCGCGGATCGACGTAATCGTATTCGATGGCGTAGCCCGGCCGCACAATCCGGGCCCGCTCCAGGCCGGGAATTGAGGCCACCAGCGCTGCCTGAACGTCTTCAGGCAGCGACGTCGAAATGCCATTCGGGTAGACGGTCGTGTCGTCCAGCCCCTCCGGCTCGAGAAAAATCTGATGCCCGTCGCGCTCGCCGAAGCGCACGATCTTGTCCTCGATCGACGGGCAGTAGCGCGGACCGCGGCTCTTGATCTGGCCGGAATACATCGGCGAGCGGTGCACATTGGCGCGGATGATGTCGTGGGTCGCCGGCGTTGTGCGGGTGATGCCGCACTCGATTTGCGGGGTGACGATGCGCTCGGTCAGGACCGAAAACGGCTCCGGCGGCTCATCGCCCGGCTGCATCTGCACCGCCGACCAGTCGATCGTCGTGCCGTCGAGCCGCGGCGGCGTTCCGGTCTTGAGCCGGCCGAGCGCAAAACCCGCGCTCTCAAGCGTGCGCGACAGCCCCAACGCCGGCGCCTCGCCTACCCGCCCAGCCGGAATTTGCCGCTCGCCGATATGGATCAAGCCGCGCAAGAACGTGCCGGTGGTCAGCACGACAGCGACGGCCGCAAACGTGCGGCCGTCGGCCAGCCGGACGCCTGTGACGTGTTGCGCAACAGTGAGATCGTCAACCTCCGCTTCGATCACCGTCAAATTCGCGGTCGCGCGGATCGCCTGCTGCATCGCCGCCGCATAGAGCTTGCGGTCCGCCTGGGCGCGTGGGCCGCGTACAGCCGGCCCCTTGCGGCGATTGAGCACCCGGAACTGAATGCCACCGGCATCGGCGACGCGGCCCATGAGGCCGTCGAGCGCATCGATCTCGCGCACCAGATGACCCTTGCCGAGGCCGCCGATGGAAGGATTGCACGACATGGCGCCGACGGTCGCGAAGCGATGGGTGATCAGCGCCGTGCGCGCACCCATGCGGGCGGCGGCCGCGGCCGCCTCACAGCCGGCGTGGCCGCCTCCGACGACGATCACATCGAAGCGGACGTCCATCCAAAAATTCTCCAAGACGCTGGCCTTGTAGCCAACGCCGCATTGACGGTCAAAACGAGGCCTTGCGTTGTTTTTGGCGATGTTTCACGTGAAACATTTGCAGCCAGAGCACTCCGATGTGGTCGTTAACTTTTCATTTACCAATACAAAAATCGCGAAAGATGACGTCCAAAATATCCTCGACATCGACTCGGCCAGTGAGTCGGCCCAGCGTCGTCGCGGCCGCGCGCAAGTCCTCGGCGATCAGCTCCTCACCGTTGGCGTCATCCCGGACCAGCGCGCGATTAAGCGCCGCCACGGTTTCCTCCAACGCGTGGCGGTGCCGGGCACGCGTGATGACGGCCGCTTCGGTCGATGCAAAATAAGTTTTGGCATAGGCTGAAAGAGCCGCACTAAAGGCCTCAAATCCCCGCCCCGTAAGTGCAGATATTGATAAAGTGAATTTTGATTCATTGTTATCCCGCTTACCTGTCTTCACACACGAGCTTGCATCAGGCAGATCGATCTTGTTCCGAACCAGCCAAATCTCTGCATTCACCAGGTTTTCGGGGTATCCATTGGCCGCTAAGCCGCCGGCCGATGGGTCAATGACCCAGAGCACCAAGTCGGCTGCCGCAGCGCGCTCGCGGGCCCGCCGGACGCCTTCCTGCTCCACCGGTTCAGCGCTGTCGCGAATGCCCGCGGTGTCGAGAAGCGTCACCGGGTAGCCATCGAGATCCAAATGCACCTCGATGACGTCGCGCGTGGTGCCCGCAAATGGCGACACAATCGCCGCCTCGCGTCGCGCTAGCCGATTGAGCAAGGTCGATTTGCCGGCATTGGGCGGGCCGGCAATGGCGACCACAAGGCCGTCGCGCAGGCGTTCGCCACGGCGGCCGTCGGCAAGGACGCCGGCAATCTCGTTACGCAATTGCTGCGCAGCATGAAGCGCGGGACCGAGCAAATCTTCCGGCACATCGGCTTCATCGGAAAAATCGATCCGCGCCTCGACCAAGGCCAACGCCTCGATCAACCGCCGCCGCCACGCCTCAGCGCGGTCGCCGATCAGGCCTTTGAGCTGGCGGAACGCCAGGCGGCGTTGTGCGGGCGTCTCCGCAGCGATGAGATCGGCCAAGCCCTCGACCGCGGTGAGATCGAGCCGGCCATTCTCGAAGGCGCGGCGGGTGAACTCCCCCGCCTCAGCCGGACGGCAACCTTCGATCCGACCGAGCGCATCGAGCACACCGGCAATGACCGCCTGGCCGCCGTGGAGCTGCAGCTCGGCCACGTCCTCGCCGGTCTCGCTACGTGGCGCCGGAAACCACAGCGCCAGCGCCTCGTCGATGACCTCTTTGCTCTGGGGATCACGCACACGCGCCAGCGCCGCCCTGCGCGGTTCGGGCAGGCGCCCGATCAGTTTTTCAAGCGCAACGCCAGCACGCGGCCCAGAGACGCGCACCACCGCAATCGCCGCCGGCGGCCGGCCCGATGATAGCGCGAAGATGGTGGAACGATCCGGCATAACGCTCTGTTGAAAGCAATCGGTGGTTCGGTGCTATCGCCACCCGAGGGCTAATTGCTACGGTGCGGGCATGTCTACTGCACCCACGACAACATCGCCGCAAGCTTCGCACCAAAACCGTCTCGCCCAGGAGACGAGCCCGTACCTGCTGCAACACCGGCACAATCCGGTCGACTGGTGGGCCTGGGGTCCCGAGGCGCTCGCAGAAGCCAAGCGCAGCGGCAGGCCGATCCTGCTCTCGGTTGGCTATGCGGCGTGTCACTGGTGCCACGTCATGGCGCACGAGAGTTTTGAGGACGACGCCACCGCGCACGTCATGAACGAGCTGTTCGTCAACATCAAAGTCGATCGCGAGGAGCGGCCGGACATCGATCAAATTTACATGGCGGCGCTGCATCATCTTGGCGAACATGGCGGCTGGCCGCTGACCATGTTCCTGACGCCCGCCGGCGAGCCGATCTGGGGCGGCACCTACTTTCCGAAAACCTCGCGTTACGGCAAGCCGGCCTTCGTCGACGTGCTGCGCGAAATCGCCCGGCTGTTCCGCGAGGAGCCGCAAAAAATCGAGACCAACCGCGCGGCGCTGATGGAGCAGCTCGCCGCGACCGCGCGCAAACCCGGCACGGTCACAATTGGCGTCGCCGAGCTCGACAACGCGGCGCGGCAGCTTGGCGGCATCATCGACCCGGTCAACGGCGGCACCCGCGGCGCGCCGAAATTTCCGCAAGCCGCGCTGTTCGAAAGCCTCTGGCGCGCGGGCTTACGCACCGGTGACGCGCGCTATTTCGCGGCCGTTGAAATCACGCTCGACCACATCTGCGAGGGCGGTATCTACGACCATCTCGGCGGCGGCTTTGCCCGCTACTCAGTAGATGAGCGCTGGCTCGTGCCGCACTTCGAAAAAATGCTCTACGACAACGCGCAGCTCCTCGACCTTTTGGCGATCGCTTACCGGCGCAGCGGCAAGGATTTGTATCGGCGCCGCGCTTACGAGACCGTCGGCTGGCTCGAGCGGGAAATGACCACGGAGCAGGGCGCGTTTTGCGCGTCGCTCGACGCCGACTCCGAAGGCGAGGAAGGAAAATTCTACGTCTGGTCCTATGACG
>Ga0208604_1000065_pt1 | contig 15362 bp, 16 predicted proteins | sample MicForSoSWNH22_M_FD_188009 | JGI IMG/M metagenome (GOLD analysis project Ga0208604, IMG submission 188009) | Forest soil microbial communities from Harvard Forest Long Term Ecological Research site in Petersham, Massachusetts, USA - MetaG HF016... | ecosystem: Environmental > Terrestrial > Soil... | reverse complement strand
GATCTTGGCAAGAAATTTGTTGCACGCGAGCCCGATCGACACCGTGATGCGCAGCGTCTTCTCGACCTCGGCGGCAAACCGCGCCAGCGCCTTGGCCGGCCACATGCCGTGCAGCCGTTCGGTGCCAGAGAGATCGAGGAACGCCTCGTCGATCGACAGCGGCTCGACCAGCGGCGTCAAGGCCAGCATCATGGCGCGCACTTCGCGGCCGGCTTTGGAGTATTTCTCCATATTGGGCCGCACCACTTTGGCATGCGGACAAAGGCGGAGCGCCTCGTACATCGGCATTGCCGATCGGATGCCGTAGGTGCGCGCGATATAGCAGCACGCGGCGACGACACCGCGTCGGCCGCCGCCGACGATCACCGGCTCGGCGGCGAGCGAGGGATCGTCGCGCTTTTCGATCGTGGCGTAGAACGCGTCGCAATCGACGTGCGCGATCGACAGCGTCGCCAATTCGTCATGGCGCAACAGGCGCGGCGAGCCGCAGGCCGGACACCGCGCCGCCTGCGGCGACGCATCGGCAAGGCAATCGCGGCAGAAGCTCAAAGCCACCGCACGTCCTTTTAGGGCAAAATCACGGAATGTCGCGTTCCCAATGGCCGCCGAGCGCATTGCGAGCCCGCGCCACGGCGGCCGGATCGATGCCGGCCGAATCGGCGAAGGTCAGCAAGAGACTCTCGTCGGCCAGCATATGCTCCAAGACGCCAGCGAGAAAGTCGGGCTGGTTCGCCGACTCACGCAGCCGATTGAGCGTCAATCCGGTCGCACTGAGCAACCCGTTGAGCCGTTCCGGCTCTTCGGCGATGAAGGAAAGGGCTTGAATCGCCAGCATTTCCGCGGTTTCCCGCGCGGCAGAGGAGGGCCTTTTCATCGGGTTCCATTTGCCTTTCCGTAACAAATCGGGACTAGGTTGCCACAGTGTCGGCGGCGCATCAGTTTTTAAGGATCCGCGCGCGCGCCGGCATAAAAGTCAGGCTGGGGGCAGCCAAAGGATCGGGGATGGCCAAAACTGTCCTGATTGTGGAGGACAACGAGCTCAATATGAAGCTCTTCCACGATCTATTGGAGGCCCATGGTTACGCCACGGTCGGCACGCGCAACGGCATCGAGGCGCTCGATCTGGCGCGAAAACACCGGCCCGACCTGATCCTGATGGACATCCAGTTGCCGGAAGTGTCCGGGCTTGAAGTCACCAAGTGGCTCAAGGACGATGCGGAGCTGCGCCGCATCCCCGTGGTCGCCGTCACCGCCTTTGCCATGAAGGGCGACGAGGAGCGCATCCGCGAGGGCGGTTGCGAGGCTTACCTGTCGAAGCCGATCTCGGTCGGCAAATTCATCGAGACCGTGCGTCACTTCCTGGGCAATGCGGACGCAAAACCATGACCGCCCGCGTTCTTGTCGTCGACGACGTCCCCGCCAATGTGAAGCTGCTCGAAGCGCGGCTGTCGGCGGAATATTTCGACGTCATCACCGCCATGAGCGGCCAGGAGGCGCTGGCGATCTGCGAGCGCGCCCAATGCGACCTCGTGCTGCTCGACGTCATGATGCCCGACATGGACGGCTTCGAAGTGTGCCGGCGGCTGAAAAATAATTCCGCCACCCACCACATTCCGGTGGTGATGGTGACGGCGCTTGACCAGCCGTCCGACAAGGTGCGGGGGCTGGAAGCCGGCGCCGACGATTTTTTGACCAAGCCGATCCCCGAACTGGCGCTGACCGCGCGGGTGCGCTCGCTGGCGCGGCTCAAGATGGTGGTCGACGAGTTGCGCATGCGCGCGCTCACCTCGCGCGACATCGGCATCGAATCTCCCGAGCGCGAGGCGCTGGCCGATACCGGCCGCAACGGCCGGGTGCTGATCGTCGACGACCGCCCGGCGTCCTACGAGCGCGTCGCGGCCATGCTGACCGAGGAGCAGGAGGTCGAGGTCGAGACCGATCCGAACCACGCGCTGTTCCGCGCCGCCGACGGCAATTTCGACCTCTTGATCGTGTCGCTCAACCTGGAGAATTTCGACGCGCTGCGGCTATGCAGCCAGCTGCGCTCGCTCGAGCGCACGCGCAATATTCCGATCCTGGCGATCACCGAGCCCGACAACAATGCGCGCATGGTGAGGGGGCTCGAAATCGGCGTGAACGATTTCCTGCTGCGGCCGATCGACAAGAACGAGCTGTTGGCGCGGGTGCGCAGCCAGGTGCGCAAGCGCCGTTACACCGAGCGGTTGCGCGACAACGTGCAAATGTCGATCGAGATGGCGATTACCGATGTGCTCACCGGCCTGTTCAACCGCCGCTACATGGAGAGCCATCTGGCGACACTGGTCGAGCAGGCGGCGTCGCGCGGCAAACCGCTCACCGTCATGGTCGTGGACATCGATTACTTCAAGGCGATCAACGACAGCCACGGCCACGATGCCGGCGACGACGTGCTGCGCGATTTTGCGCTGCGCATCAAGCGCTCGATCCGCGGCATCGATCTGGCCTGCCGTTACGGCGGCGAGGAATTCGTGCTGGTGATGCCGGAAACCGACATGGCGGTGGCCGCGATGGTCGCCGAGCGGTTGCGCCGGCGCATCGCCGCCGAGCCGTTTGCCATCCAGCAGGGCTCGCGCGTCGTTCCGGTGACGATCTCGATCGGCATCGCCGCCTTGCGCGGCAAGGACGACACTGCGGCAAGCGTGCTCAAGCGCGCCGACCAGGCGCTCTATCGCGCTAAGCGCGACGGCCGCAACCGCGTGGTGCCCGACGCGGCGTGAGCCGACCGTCCCTTGTTAACTGAGCGCCCGAGCCGCGGCCTGTCCCGCCAGACGGCCAAGCACGGTTGCGGTCAGAAGACCGTTGCCGGACAGATAACCGGCCGCGCTCGAGCCCGATACGCCCGCCGCCGCTCCGCCGGCTGCAAATAGATTGGGCAACAGCGTCCCGTCTTTGCGCCTGACACGACCGACGCCGTCGATGGCGAGGCCGCCTTGGGTATGAAACAAGGCGCCGGTGACCTTGACCGCATGGAATGGCGCCTCGCAAAGCTGTTCCGGCGCGAATTGACGTCCGAAGCGATCTGTCCCGCGCTTTGCCTTTAAATTTTCAACATCCGCCCACTCCGAGGCCAACGTCGCTGCCGGTACGCGCATCAAGTTCGCCAGCGCTTCGACGCTGCGGCCGGTCAATATGGCGCCGGCGCGCTCGGCGTTTTGGAAATCCTCGAACTGCCGCGCCACCGCTGCAATCCGCGCATCGAATACGCTCCAGGCGATGGCGCCGGGCTGGCGCAACACTTCCGCGGCCTGCTCGGAGTAGCCTTGCGATTCATCGCAAAAACGCGAACCGTCGCGATTGACCTGAATGCCGCCCTGCATGATCACGGCCCAGGTGATCAAAATATTGTGCGGCGTCGCGACCGAGCCGTGGCCCTGGTAGGCGCCGAGGTGAGCGAGCTTCGCGCCGAGTGCTTCTCCCCACTTGACGGCGTCGCCGCGATTTCCCGGATGGCCGAAATAGAGCGCGCCTGCCATCTCGGGGATGAAGCGGCGGACCAGGTCCCGATTGCCGCCAAAGCCGTTGCAGGCAAGGATGAGGGTGGCGCAGCCGATGCGTTCGCGCCCGCCGTCTCCGCGCAAAATCTCCACGCCGCGGATATGGCCGTCGGGCTCCGCCAGCAGCGCATCGGCAACGCGCTGCGGCAGGATGGTGATATCGCTGGTCTCCGCGGCATGGCGCAGCCGATCGATCAGCTCCGACCCGGTGCGGGTCGGCAAGCCGTGCATGCGCATGACCGAGTGGCCCGGATAGTTGAAATTGTCGACCACCTCGAACGGCAAGCCGTAGCGGTCCATGAGCCATTCCACCAGCAAGCCCGCGCCGTGCGCCACGGCGTCGACGACGGCGGCATCCGCCTCGCCCTTCGCCTTGCGTTGAATGTCGGCGGCAAAGCGTTGCGGGCTGTCGACGATGCCCTTGGCGCGCTGCAACCGCGTTGCCGCGGCGGGGATGAGTCCCGCCGACAGCGCCGTCGAGCCGGCCGGCACGGCGTCGCGCTCGATGACCAATGCCTCGATGCCGGCTTCTTTCGCGGCCAGCGCCGCGCACAGCCCGGCGGCGCCGGCGCCGACGATCAGGAGCGGCACCTCGACCTCAAAATTTGCGTCGAATGAATTGCTGACCGTGCTCATCCGTTACCTGAAAGCGACATCGCCCGCGCGTTAATGAGTTCAGGTGTTAAGCGGTAATCGTAATTTTTGTGGTTGACGCCAATTCGGGCATGCCGGCGGCGGGTTGTCGATTGATTTCCGCGGCCGTTTCGCTAGCCTCGAACAACGGCGACATTTGCCGGATAAAACGAGCTCCTGAGCGCCAAATCGGGCCGGGAGCCGTGCGGTCTTACCGATAACCCTACGGAGTGCTCAGGTCCGCCGCATCTCCTGGGTCCGTGGGGTTCGGCCGGCCCGGGAGCGGTGCGAGTGGCCTCCTCATATCACCGCTTCCGGCCGGCCACCTCGGACGTCTACTCATAAATCGAGGCCGATGGGCGACGGCTGGTGGATGCCCGCATTGCCTGCGTTTCTCGCGGCAGAAGACTACAGCATCTGAAACGAGCAAAAGAAAAAGCCCCGAACGCTCGGGGCTTCAACTTGATGTCTTTCGGGTGGCCGCGCCTCCAATGCGTAAGATCAGTTAAGACCAGAGCCATTAACACCAAAGCCATGGCATAAAGCGGTGATGGTGACATCCGCGGTAGCCACGATCGCCTCTGTAGCTGTCATATAGCGGACCGTGGCGGTAGCCCGCGTATCGGCCTCCATAATGACGCGCCGTTCGCTTGGACTTTATGTCAGCGTTGCCATTGGCGTCGGATGAATCCTTGGCCATTGCATCCTTAGCTGTGGGGCCCGCGGGAGCGCCTTTATCCGTCGTCTGCTGCTTGTTTTCGGATGTGGGCGCCGCCGGCACCGCTTGCCCGGATTTTTCGGGCGCTTTGATTGGGTCGGATTTCGCGGCCGGTGCCATCTTCTCCGGTGGGGCGTTCTGCTGTGCCGCCGGAGCGGCTGGCGTCTCATCGTTCTTCATGCCTTGTGCCGAGACAGCGCCGGCACCCAGCAGCAATATCGCCGCCGTGGTGGATATCAGTCGTAGAGCTCTCATGGATGTCTCCTGTGGACACTCCGCAATTGTTTGATTTGTGGATGTGTGGAGGGACAACCTCGGCCGCTGCCGATCGTTCCAACAATTCAATGACGGGCGGCGGTGGCCTCTATAAACCGGCGGCTACCTGAGAAACACATCACCGGCATCTTTTGGCTTTTGCCGCTCTGCGACAAGCCCTTGGAGTATCGTCTGTCGGTCTGATTCGTTGCTCAAGCAATCGAGAAGACGCCAGTAACGCTCGACATTTCGGCGTCGGATGAACTGATCCATGTCGGCCTCGGTTCATGAGGCCCCTCGGTTGCAGGGTGTCTCAGCTAGAGAAGGCAGTCTGAGCAATTTTGACCACGACTTTTGCAACGCGGTGGCCATCATCGCGAATGAAATCACTGCTCGTTCGTGATTTGGCTTTGCATGTCGGCCTCGACCAGTTGCCGCCTTGATCGATTGGCGTCAGCCAGCCCCGCCACGCGAGAGACAAAGAATTGCTGTGAATGAAGAATGGGTAAAACATCCAAGTTCTGGTAGATTTTCCACCCGTAGTTTTCGTTCGGCGGTTTCCCGCTATTTTTGATCTCGATACGATAGGTCGGTTGTTTCTCATTCATGGCTGATCTCCAGCTTATTCCGCCGCAGAATATTTTGTTACGACCCGTCCGGGTCCGGGCGCATCGATCTGAAATAATGTTCGGCGTGCTGGTAGTAGTTCTCTGCCCCGATCGTATTGCCGTTTTGGACTTCGGCACGGGCGAGCGCCAGATACCGCTCATAGCTTCTTTGTGCGCTTTGTGAGTTGTTCGAGTCAGGGCGGGCGGCATTCGATGGCCACCGTTTTGAGCGTGCCGCGTACGACCCTGCCGGTCGGTTCGGGCGCGCGCCCTGAGTTGTCGTCGGGCCATTTTGCATGGCTCACTCCTTGGTCGTTGTGGATAAAATGGTGCGTGCGGCACGGCCTTCGCTGGCCGCCGATTCGCCCCCGGAACGCGTGTTTGCAGAGACGCTAAAGGCTCCCAGAACAAAGAATCCCGATTTCTGGAGCGGATTTCGTCGCGTCGGTGCCCGCCGACTACACACGAAAGAGATGAAGCAAACGTATGCCATAGGACGGCAGCTGGAGAAATTGTCAAGGACGACAGCGCCGGGCAAGCACGGGAATCGATGAGTGGCGCCCGCCTTAATTGCGAAAATCGGCGGCAACCAGGTCGTAAGATCCTTTACGGCCGCGCTCATAAACCTCGGCTGCGGTCGCATAAATCAATTTGCGGTTCGAATCGAACGCGCCAAGCAGCCCGGTCTCATCGGACCGCGTGCCGGGTTTAATTCTCCGCAACGCTTCGGCATCGACGAAAAACGAAGCCTCCATGGCGCTATCGTGCCCCCAAAACCGCACCGCGCCCCGCGTTGCGTCATAAAAGCGGCTTTGATTCGGAAAACTAAGCGTCATGGTTTAGCTCACGCCGATGACTGAAGGTGACGGATCCGCCGAGCGAGCGCGTGGGCATCAAGCTTAAGCCTGCGCGCTGCGGGTCAAGGGATAGTCCATGCTGTCGTACAGGCGGCGAATGGCCTGGTTGTTATATCTCTCCTCGTCGACTTCGAGGTAGGCGCCCAGAAGACACTCAGGAGGAAGCTCTTCGATTGCGAATTGGATGGCGTCTGCCGCGTGCCCAAATCGCTTGTATCCGATCGGTCGACGCCTGGATTTCTGCCTGCGACTGGGGAACAACTCCGCCGCGGCGTCATAATCGAATTCGATTATGACTGGTTCGACCGCGGCGTGTTCGACCGTCACTTGTTCGAGCGCGACCTTTTCGACCATGACTATAATGTCCTTCTCAGCTGCGATGTCATGACGCCCCTAAGAGTCTTGGCGAGTCTTAAGGAGTTTGGCGAATCTTAAAGAGTCCTGACGCCTGCAAGATGACCGAGGGCATCGTCCGAGCCGGTGAATCGCGCCCGCTTCTATCTCAAAGTCAGGTAATGCCATTGTTGAACGCCTTGGTAACACCGGACTTGAGCGGCTCGGCGATATCGGTCGTCATTTTCTGAGCGAGCGCCGCGAGCTCCTTGGTCTGCGCCGTCATCGTCTCGAAATGTTTGCGCGCATGCGTGGTCGACAGTTCAAAGAACTCCGGCACCGACTTTACGCCCAGCATGGCGTTGGCGTAGTCAAAGGCGGTGTTGGTATTGGCACGCGCAATTTCGATGAACTTGAGATTGTAGTCCGTGGCGCCCTTGGCGGCGGTCGCATAGCTATTCTTGAAGAGATCGGTCCCTTGGTCGGTTGCCGCCTTGGCTTTGTCGAAGTTAACCTTCGCTTGCGCAATGCCTTTGTCGGCGATCTCGTGAAGCCCATCCGTTGTCCGCGCTTTGGTTTCTGTCATGACACTTGATCCTTTAAGGGTCGATGCTGTTTTTGACATCCGAACCGGCCGCCCTCGGCACCGGAGAGATGTTAGCAGAGAAAGTGTTTCAGTTCGGCCTCATTGCAATTTAGACGCCGTCGTTCCGTTCGTCGGCTGAGCGATTCTCTCGACGCACTCCTGGCGGCTGGCAAAAGGTCCGGAAAAGATGTTGCCGTCGCCCTCGATCGCGTACCAGCCGGCCTTGATGCCGCGCATGTCGGATTTGTGTTCGCTGATGTAATGGGGAGCGATCACTGTCAGCTGCTCCTATGCGCAACAGGTCGTCGACCAAGCCGGTCTGACGGCAGGCGAATTCACGCCCGGGCTCGATCGCCCAGGCCCAAATCGTTGTTGCAGATGTTGTGCCTGCCGACGGCACCGGTGCTGCCAATTATGAGAACGGAGACTTCGGCGGGTCTCGATTTTATGGACAGCTTTTCAGACAAGAACTGCTTGCCTTGTATACCATATGGCTATGCGAATTTTGAGCACAATAGGGGTGGTGCTCGATTTGGCTCTTTATCTTTCAACACCATGATCTTGCAACACTATGTGGTTCGCTCTTTATCTTTGCTGCGACTGAAGGAACCTAATGCGACGGCCGATGGTTATATCAACGGTCGCGGGATGAGTTTTGGTCTCGAAGATCAGAAGCCCCAGCCCAAGGCCCCCAGCCCCGCTGGGGCTTTTCTTTCTGGCTGGCTCGAGTTTGCTACCGTCGCAATTAGGCTGAAGCCCCTAGGTCCAAAATGGAACTACCGAAGAAACTGGAAAAATATACTGCCAAGCACATCGACGAGATCACTGATCGCATCGTTGCTTTGCGGGTGCGCTGGCTCCGTCACGTAGAGACCGAACTCGCATCGCAGCAAAGTCGCCCCGTCCTCGACCACTACAAACTCAATACCGAGGCGGCCGAGTAATCGGTCTATGTCATTCACCCAAAATTCCGCGCGTATGTTCCTCGCGCTGCCGCATGAGGAACTTTAGGGCTCCTGGGAACATTGATGGCCATGAGCAATTTCCAATGGCTTCTCCATCGTATTCCGGAGCCGTCCTTGCGGTTGTTCCTGATTCTTGCCGTATTCGGAGCACTCGTCGTCATGAGTTTTGCGATGCTTGACGGCTCAGGTCACGACAAAGTCCCGCCTCACGTCCAAGCGGATCAAGTTCAAGCGGATCAGCACTAGCGGCTGAAATCGCGAAACCGAACGGCGCTTCTTGCCTCTCGATTTACGGGCGCGATCGCCCGGGTGCTCGCCCACGCAGAAAGGACGCCCGAAGGCGCCCTGTCCGGTCAGGCTCGCGCCGTGCCTTATTTGATCTTGGATTCGCGAAACTCGACGTGCTTCTTCGCCACCGGATCGTATTTCTTCATCACCAGCTTGTCGGTCATGGTGCGCGAGTTCTTGCGGGTGACGTAGTAGAAGCCGGTGTCGGCGCTGGATACCAGCTTGACCTTGATCGTGGTGGCTTTGGCCATGTCCAAATCCTCGTTGCTGGCCGCCAACCTAGTCGCCGGCGGTTGAATGTCAAGAAACCCCGCAAAAAACCCGATATTGCCTAAAGGACCTCGCGGACAAACCGCTTATTGAGCATGCGGTAGAGCGGCGCCGGGTGGTCGTAGCTCATGCCCGACGCCATGCGGTCCTGCAGCTCTTCGAGCGCGATCGCGGTGATGCCAGGCATATCGAGGCGCCGCGCCTCGGTGATCGGCAGCCAGACCAGCTCGACCAGTTCCTTGTCGGGGCCGACAAAGCCGTCGGCGCGGTGCGCGATGGCGGCAATATCGGCGGCGAAAAAGCGGCTGTCGAAACGCCGCGGCCGCTTCGGCGGCGTGATCGCACGCGCAATGAAATGGACCGCGCTGAGGTCGGGAACGATGCCGGCTTTGGCGAATGCCTCCCACGGCCCCGGCGGCGTCGCGATCGGGCTCGTGCTCGGCACGCCGAGCATGAGGCCGGTCTCCTCGTAGGTTTCACGGATCGCGGCCAGCGCGAAGCCCGCGGCCTTGGCGGCGCTCGCACGCCTGACTTTTGTCATCAGGCGGGCGATGTGTCGGTCGTGCAGAGCGGAGAGTGTCGCCATCTGGCGGTCCGACGGCTCGATGCGGCCGCCGGGGAAGACGAATTTTCCAGGCATGAAACGATGCCGCTCGTGGCGGCGGCCGAGCAACACTTTTGGCACGCTCTCGGTACGGTCGATGAGGATCAGCGTTGCCGAATCCCGCGGTTTCAGGTTTGGAAAAGTCTGGTCGCGGATGGTTTTGGTCAGCCGCTCGACCCGGTCGGCCGCAATGCCGCTCGCGATGGGCGGATCTCCGCTGGTGTCACTCATTATACTTCCATCTCGCTTCTAGCGCCGGCGGCGATGTTTTCGGCTTTGGCTTTGGCCGAACTTCGACCCGGCATGCGGCTGATGTCCAGCCTTTTGCTTGACCGCGCCCGCATGGCGCACGAGCTTGAAACGCAGGGCGCCGGCGACCGGTGCCGCTTCGACCAGCTCCACGGTGACCGGATCGCCGAGCCGATGGGTTTCGGAATGGCCGATGAAGGCGCGGGCGCCTTCGTCAAAGCGAAAATATTCGTCGCCGATGAAGCGCGCCGGGATGAAACCGTCGGCGCCGGTGTCGTCGAGCTCGACGAACAGGCCGGCGCGGGTGACGCCGGAAATATGGCCGTCGAAGCTGGCGCCGATCCTGTCGGCCAGAAAATGCGCGATCAGCCGGTCGGCGGTCTCGCGCTCGGCCTTCATGGCGCGGCGTTCGGTCGCGGAAATGGCGGCGGCGACCTCGGCCAGCGCCGGCACATCGACGTCTTCAGGCAGACCGTCGCCGCCGAGTTTGAGCCCGCGGATCAAGGCGCGATGCACCACCAAATCGGCATAGCGGCGGATCGGCGAGGTGAAGTGGGCGTAGCGGCGCAGGTTGAGGCCGAAATGGCCGAAATTTTCCGGCGAATATTCGGCCTGCGCCTGGCTGCGCAGCACGACCTGGTTGACCAGCCGCTCGACCTCGCGGCCTTTGACCTGGGCAAGAATGCGGTTGAAGCCGTCGGGTTTTAGCACGCCGCCCTTGGGCAGCGCGATGTCGAGCGTCGCCAGAAATTCGCGCAGCGCATTGAGCTTTTCCTGGGACGGCTCATCGTGCACGCGATAGATCAGCGGCACCCGCGCCCGCTCGCAGGTTTCGGCGGCGGCGACGTTGGCCAAAATCATGAACTCTTCGATCAGCCGGTGCGATTCCAGCCGCGGCGGCACGATGACGCGATCGACCGAACCGTCGCCCTTGAGCAAAATTTTGCGCTCGGGCACGTCGAGATCGAGCGGGCTGCGCTCGTCGCGGGCGCGGCGCACTGTCTCGTAAGCGGCATAGAGCGGCTTGAGAACGGGATCGACGAGCGGATCGGTCAGTTCGTCGGCGCGGCCGGAGACGGCGAACTGCGCCTCTTCGTAACTGAGCTTTGCCGCCGAGCGCATCATCACGCGATGAAACGTGTGCGAGCGCTTGCGGCCGTCGGCGCCGATCACCATGCGGACAGCGAGGGCAGGGCGGTCCTCGTTCGGCCGCAGCGAGCAAAGATCGTTGGAAATGCGCTCCGGCAGCATCGGCACGACGCGATCGGGAAAATACACCGAGTTGCCGCGGCGGACCGCTTCGCGATCGAGCGTAGTGCCGGGCCGCACGTAATGCGCCACGTCGGCGATGGCGACGGAGACCAGATGGCCGCCGGCATTGCGCGGATCGGGATCGGGCACCGCGTGCACCGCGTCGTCGTGGTCCTTGGCGTCGGGCGGGTCGATGGTGACGAACGGCACTTGCCGCCAGTCTTCGCGCCCCGCCAGCGTCGCCGGCCGCGCCGCGTCGGCTTCATCGAGCAGGGCGCGCGCAAAAACGTGCGGGATGTCGTGGGAGTGAATCGCGATCAGGCTGATGGCGCGCTCGCTCTTGATCGAGCCCAGTCGTTCAATGACCGAGCCCATTGGCAGACCGAGTCGGCCATTGCGCGACACTTCAACGGCAACAAGATCGCCATCGACGGCGCCTAACGCGCGATCGGCCGGGATCGCCATCTCGCGGCCGAGCTGTTTCTTGTCGACCGGCACCAGCCTGCCGCCGCCGCCAGGCAGCCCGCGAAAAATGCCGAGCACGCGATGTTTTGCGCGGTCCAAAAGTTTGATGACGCGCGCGGTGGTCTCTTCCTCGCCGCTTTTCTCGATGCGCAGCAGCGCACGGTCGCCGACGCCGGCGACTTCGCCCGGGCGCGGCCGGCGCGGCATGACGATGCGGATCGTTGGCGGCGCGCCGTGGGCGGCCTCGTCCCATTCGGTCGGCCGCGCCAAAAGCTCGCCGTCGGCATCGCGGCCGGTGACGTCGGCCAGCATCACCGGCGGCAAGGTGCCGGGATGATGCAGGCGCTTGCGGCGGCGGTCGATCTGGCCCTCGTCGGCAAGCTCGCGCAGCATGCGGTTGAGCGCGGCGCGATCCGCGTTCTTGGCGCCAAAGGCGCGTGCGATCTCGCGGACGCCGACCTTGCCGCTGCGCTCGCGGATGAAGGCTGCAAGTTCTTCGCGCGAGGGCAGGCGGGACTGTTTCATCACCAAATCCCGCGGCTCCTTTCCGGCAGCAAAATTATTCGGCCGCTTCCGTGGGCGGCTTGCGTGTGGCCGGCCGTTTGCCGGCGCCGGGCTTTTTCGACGACGCTTTGACGACGCGCGCCGTTCCCGGCGACGGCCGCTTGGATTTACGCGGGCGCGCATGCGGCGCCGAGCCGGTGCGCTCGGCCCGGGCGTCGATCAAGGCCACGGCCTCGTCGAGCGTCACGGACTCGGGCGTCTTGTCGGCCGGCAAGGTGGCGTTGACGCCGTTATGGCTGACATAGGGGCCGTAGCGGCCCTTCTTCGCCGTGATCGGCCCGCCCTTGGCCGGATGATCGCCAAGCGCGCGGCCCGGATCGGCGCCGAAGCGGCGGCCTTTTGACGGCCGCAACAGTTTCTCCGCGATCAATGTCACCGCGCGGTTCAACCCGATGGTGAAGACCTCGTCGGCGTCTTCGATATTGGCGTAGGTTTTGCCGTGCTGCACATAGGGCCCGTAGCGGCCGATGCCGGCGAGGATCGGCTCACCGTCCTCGGGATGCAGGCCGACCTTTCGCGGCAACGACAACAGCGCCACCGCGCGATCGAGATCGATCTCGTCCGGCGCCACGCCCTTGGGCAGGCTGGCGCGCTTCGGCTTTTCGCCGTCGACGCCTTCGCCGAGCTGCAGATAGGGGCCGAAGCGCCCCGAGCGCACGGTGACGTCGAGCCCGGTCGCCGGATCTTCGCCGAGTTTCTTGTTGCTGACTTCGCCGTTGCCGTCGGCCGTGAGCGGCCTTGTGTAGCGGCAATCGGGATAATTCGAGCAGCCGATGAAGGCGCCGAATTTGCTGAGCTTCAGCCCGAGCCGGCCGTTGCCGCAGGTCGGGCAGACGCGCGGATCGGTGCCGTCCTCGCGCGCCGGGAACAGATGCGGCGCCAGCATGTCGTCGAGCGTGTCGATGACGCCGGAAATCTTCAAATCTTTGGTGTCGTCGACCGTGCCGATGAAATCGCGCCAAAAGTCGCGCAACACTTCGCGCCACGCCACCTCGCTGTTGGAGATGAGATCGAGTTTCTCTTCGAGACCGGCGGTGAAATCGTATTCGACGTACTTTGCGAAATAGCTTTCCAGGAACGCCACCACGATGCGGCCGCGGTCCTCGGGATAAAGCCGGCGCTTGTCGAGCCGGACATATTTGCGGTCTTTGAGCACTTGCAGGATCGAGGCGTAGGTCGAGGGCCGGCCGATGCCGAGCTCTTCCATGCGCTTGACCAGGGACGCTTCGGAATAGCGCGGCGGCGGCTCGGTAAAATGCTGGTCGGCCTTGATCTCGCGCTTGGCGAGCCGCTCGCCGGCGCTCATTTGCGGCAGCCGGCGCGACTCTTCGTCTTCGGGGTCTTCGTCCTGGCCTTCCTGGTAGAGCGCGAGAAAACCGTCGAAATTCACCACGGTGCCGGTGGCGCGCAGGTCGAGCACGCGACTGCCGACATTGGCAGTAATCTCGACCGTAGTGCGCTCGAGCTCGGCGGATTCCATCTGGCTCGCCACGGTGCGCAGCCAGATGAGCTCATAGAGCTTGGCCTGATCCGTATCCAAAAATTTCTTGGTCTCGCTCGGCCGGCAGGCGAGGTCGGTCGGCCGGATCGCCTCGTGGGCTTCCTGGGCGTTCTTCGCCTTGGCTTCGTAACGGCGCGGCGCGGACGGCACATAGCGCGCGCCGTAGTCGCTTTCGATGACGCGGCGCGTGGCGGTGATCGCCTCGGGGGCGATCTGCACGCCATCGGTGCGCATATAAGTAATGAGACCGACCGCCTCGCCGCCGACGTCAATACCTTCATAGAGCCGCTGCGCCACCCGCATGGTATGGGCCGGCGCGAAGCCGAGCTTGCGGCTGGCTTCCTGCTGCAAGGTCGAGGTGGTGAACGGCGGCTGCGGATGGCGCTTCACCGGCTTGGCGTCGACCGAGTTGACCGTGAAGGTCGCGGTTTCGAGCGCCTGCTTGAAGGCTTGCGCCTCCGCGCCCGAGCCGATGTCGAGCCGCTGCAGCTTTTTGCCGTCGGCGCCGACGAGCCGCGCTTCAAATGTCTCCTGGCGCGGCGTCGCTAAGGTCGCCACCAGCGACCAATATTCCTTGCGGACGAATTTTTCGATTTCGAGCTCGCGGTCGCAGACCAGCCGCAGCGCCACCGACTGCACCCGGCCGGCCGAGCGCGCGCCCGGCAGTTTGCGCCACAGCACCGGCGACAGCGTGAAGCCGAACAAGTAATCGAGCGCGCGGCGCGCCAGATAGGCATCGACCAGGGCCTGATCGATGATGCGCGGATGCGCCATCGCCTCCGTCACCGCCTGCTTGGTGATGGCGTTGAACACCACGCGCTCGATGGTCTGCTTGTTGAGCGCCTTCTTCTCCTTGAGGAATTCCAGGACATGCCAGGAGATCGCCTCGCCCTCGCGGTCGGGGTCGGTGGCGAGAATGAGCTTGTCGGCGCCCTTAACCGCCCTGGCGATGTCGTTGAGCCGCTTTTGCGCCTTGGGATCGACCTCCCAGAGCATTTTGAAATTGTGATCGGGATCGACCGACCCGGACTTTGCCGGCAGGTCGCGGACATGGCCAAACGAGGCCAAAACTTCGTAGCCCTTGCCCAGATACTTATTGATGGTCTTCGCCTTGGCGGGCGATTCTACGAGCACTAAGTTCATGGAAGCCTTTGATAAAAAGCCATTTTCTGGCGTTTGGAGACCGAGCCCCGGCCGCCGAGTCGCCGGGAACATGGGTAATGCAGCCCCGCCTGTCAAATCGTTACCGGGGCCAGGCGGCGCCTCGATGGGGGTGGAATAGGGCCGGACCGGGGCGCCAACGCGGCCCTGAATGGCACTCTCAATAGTTGTCTTGAGTCGATTCTATCGCATTGGTCTATGCGGTTGAGCGACCCGGTTCACGGCACAAGGAGGCCGAGCCGGTCGAGAAACGCGCGGCTCGGATGGCCGTCGGGGGTCATGCCGTAGCTTAGTTGCAGCTTGCGGATGTCGTCGCGCAGATCGAAATCAAAATGCCCGTCGAAATCGGCGACCTTGTAGCCGAGGCTTGCGAGCTTTTTCTGCAGCGCGATGCGCTCGGCGCGGGACGGCTGGACATCGTTGATCGGCCAGGCGCTGCGGAACGGGCCCGCGCCGCGCAGCCGGTCGGCGAGATGCGCCACCGCGAGCGCGTAAGCGTCCGAATTATTGTAGGTTTTGAG
>Ga0208604_1000064_pt1 | contig 15424 bp, 15 predicted proteins | sample MicForSoSWNH22_M_FD_188009 | JGI IMG/M metagenome (GOLD analysis project Ga0208604, IMG submission 188009) | Forest soil microbial communities from Harvard Forest Long Term Ecological Research site in Petersham, Massachusetts, USA - MetaG HF016... | ecosystem: Environmental > Terrestrial > Soil... | reverse complement strand
GTTCGTAGAGCGGCTTGTAGATGCCGCCAATCGAGTTGAGCGTGGCGTTGGTCGGCTGATAAGACAGCGAGTAGGCGGCGTTGCTCAGACCCGGCGTGGCGCTGATTGTCTGCTCGTAGAGCGGCCTATAGATGCCGCCATTCGGGCTAAGCGTAGTGTTGGTCTGCTGATAAAGCGGATTGTAGATGGCATTGTTCAAGCCGATCACTGTGCTGGTGGTCAGCTGATGCAGCGGCTCGTAAATGCCATCCTTCGGATTAAGCGTTGTGTCGGCGACCAAGGACGGTCTTGAGAGGCCACCGCTTTGAGATACTCGAGTAACTGACGTTGAAGATGAAATAACAGGCGGCCCCGGCGGCGATCCTCGATCGGCTTGGATCACTTCCAGAGGAAGACTAGTTTCAAAATCAACTCCGGGCGCGCTTAACACACAAACAATGATCGTTGCTGCGGCGCCAGCAAAGTTGACTAGGGATTTAATTGCGTCGTGCCTAACCTCTCTCATCAAGCTTGGAATTCCCAACACGCAGCTTATAGCGTGTCTGAGGCCAGCGAAGGGGGTAAGTTCGTGGAGATGCGCAAGCCACTCCTCTCGGAATCGTTTTCTTGCACTAACAGGTAGCCACAAGACCGCAAAGCTGATCAGCCATTTGCCTGCAATCGTGCAAAGTCGATCTTTGTTTCTTGCGAGCGCAAGGAGGCCGGCGGCAATTAGGCTGCTCAACACACCGAGGACAATGGATTTCAAGCTGTCCATACAGGGCTTGCCAAGTTGATTTGCAAATCAGCTAGCTCTCGATTTGCAGCATCTTTGCCAGTCGATGTGAGCTGATAGAATCGTCGTCGGGGTCTTCCGTGTTCACGCGGATCGATCTCTTCCCATTCGCTACTCAGCCATCCCGCCGATTCCAGCCTCACAAGCATTGGATAGAGCGTGCCTGACGCTATGCGAGTCGCCTTGGCAATGTCTGCCCCCGCATGCGGTACAGACGGTGCATTCAGCAGGAGACGAAGAACTTTCAGTGTCGGCTGGCTTAAGCGCATTTCGGCCACAATGGACACCCTATATCGGTATACAATGTAGCTGAATATCGATTTTCTGTCAATATGCAGAGGCTCGGCGGAGGGGGAGCGGTTCCCCTGAAGCAACCCATAGTACTGAGACGAGCAACGCCTAGCCGGATGAAGCGAAGCGCAATCCGGGAGCGGCGTTCAGGCGGCACTGTCTAGGCGCTCATCGCACAATGCAGCCGCAGCGGTTGGTGCGCGGTCTCAGCTCCGCGTTGCACCTGTGCCGGTACTCGAACGCGCCACACACCCATGCCCGCGACGCTCCCACGGGTTGATCCGGCCACCAGCGATAGGTATCGCCGGCCAGCGCCGGCGTGGCGAGACATAGAACTGCGGCGGTCAATAGTAGCGTTCTGATGCTGGTCATTGGCTCGCTCCATAGTCTCCGGGACCGTAGCGCGGATTTCACTCCATTCATCCGGGCTACATTATACTATGACGATGCGGCGCCGGCAGCCTTTGCGACGGCAGTCCGCATCATGCGTTGCTTGCGGTGACGGTCATGACGGGAAATTTGCGAACCAGCGGGCAAGCTTCGATATTTCGCTTCGCCTGGACGATGCGCGTGACAATCGCCGTCGTGCTTGCCGCGGCGTTCGCGATATCGGCCTCCGCCCAGAACGTCGCGACGCAGGCGGGTGCTCCGGCTGATGCGTTTCCGCAGCCGGACCGCCCGGTCGCGGACATTATCAGCCCGATTTGGCACGATGAAAACGAACGCGACAAAGCCGGCGAACCGCAGCAGCTCGTTCGTGTCTTGGGCATCCAACCCGGAATGACCGTTGCCGATATCGGCGCCGGCAGCGGCTATTACGTCGTGCGGCTGTCGCCGATCGTCGGCATGAGCGGCCGCGTCATCGCCGAAGATGTGGTGCCGGACTATCTGGACAACCTGCGCCGGCGCGTGCGCGATCTGGGATTGGCGAACGTCGACATCGTGCGCGGCGAGGCGCACGACCCGAAGCTGCCGGCGCAGTCGCTCGACCTTGCGATCCTGGTGCACATGTATCACGAGATCGCGCAGCCTTATGCGTTGCTCTACAATCTCGTTCCCACGCTCAAGCCCGGCGCGCGGATCGGTATCGTCGACGCGTTTGCGCCGACGGCTCAGCATGGTACGCCGCCCGGTCTGCTGCGCTGCGAGCTGCAAGCCGTCGGCTATCGCCAGATCAGCTTCGATCGGCTGACCGGCAGCGACGCCTACCTCGCGATCTTTGCGCCGCCTTCCGTCGCCAATCGTCCGCGCCCGGAAAACATCGTCGCCTGCAAAGCGCAATAGCCCGTAGCCCGGATGAGCCAACGGGTCCGGCCCGAAGTGGCCGGCCCGATGACAGGCTCCGCGACATCCGGGAGCGGCGTTCAGGCGGCTCTATCGTTCCCGGATTTCACTCCGTTCATCCGGGCTACGTTCTTCATATTGTCATAGACCCGCCGCAGGCAGCGCTTGAGCACGGCGAGCTCTTGTGGCGGCAGCCCGGCAATGGCGGTGGCTTCGTAGGTCTTGGCGATGGGAATGAGGCTGCCGACCAGCGCCGCGCCTTTTGCCGACAGTTTCACCGCGACCTCGCGGTTGCTGCTGGCCGAGCGCGTGCGGGTGACGAGGCCGAGCCGCACCAGCCGTGTCACCAGCCGCGACAGGGTCGAGGCGTCGGTGCTGGTCAGGTCCGCAAGGTCGATCTGGCGCTGCTGGCCGGCGCTCGCCAGCACGGCGATGACCCGCCACATGGCGATGCTAAGCCCATGGGGCGCCAGCGCTTCCGCGCCGAACTGGTCGGCGATGATGGTGCCGACCCGGTTGACCAGATAGGGCAGATAATCGCCGAGATCGATCTTCGCAGGGGGCTTCGCCACGGGGTTGGTCCGGCCTTGATTATTGCATTTACAACAGATGTATTATCATCTATTCTGCGCCTCCTGGCAATGAAAATATAGTTTCGTGTTGGGAGGTCTCACATGGATTTCGGCTATTTCACGCTGAGCGACAACCACTACGAAAACAACGATCGCACTTCCAACCAGTTCGTCGCCGACATCACCGCCGAAGCGCTCTATGCCGACAAGCTCGGCATGCACTCGGCTTGGATCGGCGAGCATCACTTCAATTCGCTCGGCGTGCTGTCGTGCCCGGACCTGGTGCTGGCCTATGTGGCCGCCAATACCAAGCGCATCCGGCTCGCGCCCGCGGTGACGGTGACGCCGTTGCATCATCCCATTCGCGTCGCCGAGCAATGGGCGACGCTCGATCTGCTGTCCAACGGCCGGGTCGATTTCGCCGCCGGGCGCGGCTACGACCGGCGCGAATATGAGCCGTTCCATGTCTCGTTCGACGACAACCAGGGCATTTTCGAAGAGGGCCTCGAGCTCATTCGCCGATTGTGGGAAGCCGACGACCGCATCTCCCACCACGGCAAGCATTATTCGTTCGACGACGTGCGCATCACGCCGAAGCCGGTGCAGCGCCCGCTGCCGACTTATGTCGGCTCGTTCTCAAAGCCTTCGATCGAGCTCGCGGCGCGGCTCGGCTGCGGATTGATCGTGGCGCCGTTCGCCGCGGCCATGAGCTATGGCGGCTTGAAGCAGGTCGCGGACCTTTATCACGAGACCTGCGCCAAGTTCGGCAAGAAGCCGCAGCGGCTGATGTGCAGCTATTTCACCCACTTCGCCGACACCAAGGCGCAGGAGGACGCGCAACGCGCCCGTCAGATCCGCTACTACAGGGAATGCGTGATCCCGGCGCTGCCCGGCGATCCAAAAACCGCGCCGCCGAGCTACCGCTATTTCGTCGACATGGTCGACCGGCTGGGCAAGGTGAAGCCGGAAGATTTGACGGAAAATTCCGTGCTGATCGGCTCCTCGGCGCGCATCACCGAAATTTTGAAGAAGGTCGAGGCCGCGGGCTTCGACGAGGTCATCCTTTATTTCAACGTCGGCCTGAAGCCGCACGGTCAGGTCAAAGACGAGATGGCGCGCTTTATGAGCGAAGTCGCGCCGGCCTTTGGCGGTGCGGCGAAGGAAAACGCGGCGTAGCGAATGTTTTCGCCTCTCCCGTTCCGGGAGAGGCGTACGCGCGCCGCAGGCGCGCGGGTGAGGGCCTGTCCTGCGCGAGCGGCGAGCCCTCACCTGATCGCGCTCCGCGCGATCTGTCCTCTCCCGCAAGGGGCGAGGATATGCCGATTACGGATCGAGCTCGGTATCCCAATACAGATAGTCGAGCCAGCTGTCGTGCAGGTAGTTCGGCGGGAACAGCCGGCCGTTGCGGTGCAGGTGCTGCACCGTCGGCTGGAACGGCATTTGCGACGGAAACATCCTGGCCTCGTCCGGCGTCAGGTTGCCCTTGCGCAGGTTGCACGGCGAGCAGGCGGCGACGACGTTGCTCCATGTGGTGTGGCCGCCGCGCGAGCGCGGGATCAGGTGATCGAAGGTGAGATCGTCGCGGGTGCCGCAGAACTGGCACGAGAAGCGGTCGCGCAGGAACACGTTGAACCGCGTGAACGCCGGATGGGTCGACGGCTTGACGTAGGTCTTGAGCGACACCACGCTCGGCAGCTTCATCTCGAGGCTCGGCGAGCGCACCGCGCGGTCGTAATTGGCGACGATGTTGACCCGCTCCAGGAACACCGCCTTGATGGCGTCCTGCCACGACCACAGCGACAGCGGGTAATAGCTCAGCGGACGGAAATCCGCGTTGAGCACCAGCGCCGGAAACCCCGATGGCGATACATGAGCGTTCAAGACGACGCTCCCACCTCGACTCAATGCCGCACTGCGGCGTTGGGCGGTAGTTTATAGGCAGACGTGACAGGATTGTGAAGCCCGCTCCAGGGCTTACGCCCACGCTCTTATGGCCGGGACATTTCTGCCGCCCCGGCAAGCCGCGCCGCTTCGAGCGGCGCGCGGCCGCGGATCAGATCGGCGGCCTTTTCGGCGATCATGATGATCGGCGCATTGATGTGGGCGCCGACCAGGTCGGGCATCACCGCGCCGTCGACCACGCGCAGACTCTCGGTGCCGAAGACGCGGAGCTCCGGATCGACCACGGCGAGCGGATCGGAGGCGAGGCCCATTTTGCAGGTGCCGAGCGGGTGATGCACGGTGATGGAATTCGTTGCGATATGGGCGTCAAGATCGGCGTCTGACACGGCGCCGTCGCCCGGCGCGATCTCCCGGGTCATGAATGCTTGCATCGGCGCTTGCCGGCAGATGTCGCGCACCATGCGCAGGCCGGCGCGTAAGGTCTTGCGGTCGTTGTCGGTGGCCAGGAAATTCTGGCGGATGCGCGGCGGCTGGCGCGGATCGGCGGAGACGAGTTCGACCCGGCCGCGGCTTTCCGGGCGCAACACCACGGCGCGGCAGGCATAGCTGTCGGCGTAGGGTTTTCGGAACGGCCAGAAATATGGCTCAGCCGTCATCGGCGCGGCATTGAAGATCAGCTCGACGTCGGGCAGCGCCACGTCGGGCCGGCTTTTCAGGAACGCCATCTGGCCGGTCGGCAATTCGGTGGCAATGCCTTCGCCGCGCCAATAGGCATTGGCCAGCGCCGGCACGATGCGATCGAACCGCATCGCGCGATGCAAGGTGCCGGGCTCCTTGCGGCCATAGGCAATGCTCGCCGAAATATGGTCCTGCAAATTCTTGCCGACGCCCGGCAGCGCCACCTTCACGGCAATGTCGTGGGCGCGCAATTCGTCCGGATCGCCGATTCCCGACAGCAACAAAAGCTGCGGCGAGTTGATGACACCGCCGCACAGAATCACTTCGCGCTCGGCGTGCGCCGTCAGCGTCTCGCCGTGCTGCAAGTATTCGACGCCGGCCGCGCGCGTGCCATCGAAGATGAGACGCGTCGCCAAGGCCTGGATTTCGACGCTCAGATTGTTGCGCGCCAGCGCCGGCCGCAGATAGGCGTCGGCAGCGCTGCAGCGGCGGCCGTCGCGCACCGTCATCTGCCAGACGCCAAAGCCTTCCTGTTGGGCGCCGTTGTAGTCGGGCGTGGTTTTGTAGCCCGCGGCCAGGCCGGCCGCGGCGAAGGCATCGACCAGCGGATCGGAAAACCGCGTCATCTGCGTCGTCAACGGGCCGTCGCCGCCGCGATAAAAACTTGCGCCGCCCTTCCAGGATTCCTGGCGCCGGAAATACGGCAGCACGTGCGCATAAGACCACGCGGTCAGGCCCGCGGCAGCCCAGCGGTCGTAGTCGCCGCGATGGCCGCGCACATAGGCCATGGCGTTGATCGACGACGAGCCGCCGACGATGCGGCCGCGGGCGCATTCCAGGCCGCGCCCTCCGGTCGTGGCCTCGGCCTCGGCGAAATACATCCAGTCGTGCTTGCGCTTCAGCAAAAGGCGCGGCCAGCCTAGCGGGATCTTGATCCACGGATCGCGGTCCCAACCGCCGGCCTCGAGCAGCAGCACCCGCTTGCCCTTGTCCTCGCTCAGCCGGTTGGCCAACACGCAGCCGGCCGAGCCGGCGCCGACGATGATGGTGTCGTAGGATTTTTGGTTGGGCATGACGCGATCTTATCCGCCCCCGCGACAGCGGGGGAGGGGGACCACCCTGCGAAGCAGGGTGGTGGAGGGGGCGCAGGACTCGACGTTGCATGAGCGTTGCCGTCGTGCGCTGACATCGAACTTGCTCGTTTCGTTTCGAGTAAGCCGAAGCAGCGTTGTTGCTGTGATCTCTCTGCGCCGACAACGAAGCTGAGAGTCAGGCGCCCCCTCCACCACGGTTCGCTCGCTTCGCGAGCTCCAGTGGTCCCCCTCCCCCGCTTCGCGGGGGCGGAAAGTGGCAGCTCGCTCGCGTCATATCCGTGACGGCTTATTTCGATAACCGCTGAAATAATCCTTGACTGGCGGCCTATATTTCTATATTCGTAGAAATATGGAAACATCAAACGCCGTCGCGGCTTTGGCCGCGCTTGCCCAGGATAACCGCCTCGATATTTTCCGCCTGCTGGTCCAGGCCGGGCCTGACGGGCTCGCCGCCGGGCGGGTGGCGGAAGCGCTCGATCTCGCGCCGAACACGCTGACCTTTCATTTCGACCGCTTGCGCGTCGCCGGCCTGGTCGCGGTGCGCCGCGACGGCCGCTCGATGATCTACGCGGCGCGCTACGAGACCATGAACGGCCTGCTCGCGTTTCTCACCGCGAATTGCTGCCAAGGTGTGGCGGCAGCGTGCGCGCCCGCCGAGTGCAAACCTGCCAAGCCAACACGCAAAAAGGAGCGCGTTGCATGAGACTCTTTCTGTTCGAGCACTGCTCGGTCTGCTTTCGCGTGCGCATGGCGGCGGCGCTCAAGCGTCTGCATTTGCAGGAAACCGTCGTCCTCGACGACGATTCCGCGACCATGATCGCGCTCGTCGGTAAGCGCGTCATCCCTATCCTGGTGAAGGATGACGGCCGGCCCATGCTGGAGAGCATGGATATGGTCGCGCATATTGAGGCGCAGGGCGATCCAGTGCTCACCGGCCCGCAACGCGGCGAAATCAGCGCCTGGGCGGAAGGCGTCACCAGTAAGACCAAGCTGTTGACGTGGCCGCGTTATTCGCTACTCGGCCTGGCGGAATTCGGCACCGTCGCCGCGCTCGACCACTACATCGTGCGCAAGCGCAAAACGCTCGGCGATTTCATCGAGCTGCGCGCCAAGACGCGCGAGCAGATCGACGCCTTGATGCCGGATCTGGAAACGCTCGATGGCCTGATCGAGAGCCCAACCGCGGTCAACGGCACGCTGTCGCTCGACGACATTCGCGTGCTGCCGCTGTTGCGCTCGGCGGCCGTCGTCAAAGGGCTGAAATTTCCGCAAAAGGTCCGCGCCTACTTTGAAACCATGATGAGCCGCATCGGCTATCAGCCGTTGCCGGCAGTTTAGGAGCGCCCGCCATGAAGCGCATGCATGTCCACGTCGCGGTCGACGATCTGCCGCGCGCCATCGGCTTTTACTCCGCGCTGTTTGCCACAGCACCGTCGGTCACCAAGACCGATTACGCCAAGTGGATGCTGGACGATCCGCGGGTCAATTTCGCCATCTCGGCGCGCGGCCGCCGCGCCGGTCTCGACCATCTCGGCATTCAGGTCGAGGACAAAGCCGAGCTGAACGAGATCTACGCCCGGCTCCACCAGGCAGGCGGCGACGTCGTCGCGCAGGGCCAAACCAACTGCTGCTACGCAAAATCGGAGAAATCCTGGATCGACGATCCGGCCGGCATTGCCTGGGAAACGTTCCTGACCACCGGCGAAAGCACCGACTATGGCGACGGCAGCGGCGAGAGGGTTGCGCGCGTGGCCCAGCCCAAAGCCTGTTGCGTCCCCGAAGCCGCCGCGCAGCCGGCTTGCGCGACGTCTCCGGCGATCGCTTGAGCGTGCCATGGATCGACCGTTCAACGTGCTGTTTCTCTGCACCGGCAATTCCGCCCGTTCGATCCTGGCGGAAGCAATCCTCAATCGCGAAGGCCGCGGCAATTTCCGTAGCTTTTCCGCCGGCAGCCAGCCGAAAGGGCAGGTGCATTCGTACACGCTCGATCTGCTGCGCCAATTGAATTTCGACGTCAGCGCGCTGCGCTCGAAGAGCTGGGCCGAATTCAGCGGAGCGAACGCCGTGCCGCTCGATTTCGTCTTTACCGTCTGCGACAACGCCGCGGGCGAAGCCTGTCCCTATTGGCCCGGCCAGCCGATGACCGCCCATTGGGGCGTTCCCGATCCGGCCGCCGCGACCGGCAATGAAGCGCAGATCCGCCTGGCCTTCGCCGATACGTTCCGGATGCTGTCCAATCGCATTGCGCTCTTCGTCAGTCTGCCGCTACGTTCGCTCGACAAGCTCACGCTGCAGCGGCAACTCGATTCGATCGGGGCCTCGAAGGATTCGGCCGCGTGATCGGCCGCCGCCTTGTGGCCGAGGGGCTGGGCACCGCAATCCTCGTCGCCACCGTCGTTGGCTCCGGCATCATGGCGCAGCGGCTTGCCGGCGGTAACGACGCCATCGCGCTGCTTTGCAACACCATCCCGACCGGCGCGATCCTGGTCGTTCTCATCACCATCTTTGCGCCGGTGTCGGGCGCGCATTTCAATCCCGCGGTGACGCTCGCCTTTGCCGCCACAGGCGAGCGGCCGTGGCGCGAGGCGCTGCCCTACATCGCGGCGCAATGCGCCGGCGGCATCTTGGGTACGATCGTCGCCCATCTGATGTTCGACCTGGCGCCGCTGGCCATCGGCACCACCGCGCGCAGCGGACCGTCGCAATGGCTCGCCGAGGCGGTGGCGACGTTCACCTTGCTGCTGGCGATCTTCGGCGGCGTCAGACATGCGCCGCAGGCCGTGCCTTGGCTGGTCGGGCTGACGATCACCGCGACCTATTGGTTCACCTCGTCGACGTCGTTTGCCAATCCGGCCGTGACCCTGGCGCGCGGCTTCACCACCACCTTCGCCGGCATAGCGATCAACCACGTGCCCGGTTTTGTCGCCGCGCAATTGGTCGGCGCGGCGATAGCGACCGCGGTTGCCATGGCGCTGTTGCGACCGGACGCGGCCGAATCTCATCCGCCACCGCGATAGCGGGGGAGGGGCAATGACGACGTAAATATCTCTCCTAGCGCGAAGCTTGCGACTCCCTCTCCCCAGAGGGGAGAGGGTGGGGTGAGGGGGCTCGCACGCACGAGAAAATCCCCAGCTTCCGAACCCCCTCACCCTCGCTCACTTCGTTCGCATAGCCGATCCTTCGGATCGGCGTTCTTTACGTTAAGAACGGCGTCCGAAGGACGCCTACGCTCTCCCCTCCGGGGAGAGGTGAAATAGAAGCTCGTTCTCGCGGCGTATCGCGTCCAAATCTGTGAAGCGCGTAGCCCGGAGTGAGCGCAGCGAAATCCGGGTGCGGCGGTCCGATCGGCAACGGCCGCTCCGGATTTCACTTCGTTCAATCCGGGCTACGCTTGCTGGCTATGCCAGTTCCGCGCCTCACAAATCTTCCAAGCGCACGCCGCGGCCGCTCCGCACGCTTTTGCGTGCCTTCTCGATTCGCCGCAGAAAGCGTGGGTCGTTTTCCAGCCGATATTCGAACCAGTCGTCCTCGGACTCGAACCCGATCAGCACGCCGGCCGGCTTGCCGTGCCGGGTAATGACGATGTCGCCTTTTGCCGCTTCACGCAGCAAATGCGACAGGTCGTCCTTGACCTCGGAGAGCGGAATCTCCCTCACGCGGGACTTCCGAATCGAGCCAGCCATGTTTGCCCTTATCCAACCGCGTGCTTAGGAGCTTCAATCTCTTCGAGATCCGCTCCTATTTCGTTACGCGCCTCTTCGAGTTCATAGCGGCTTTGGAGGTTCATCCAAAACTCCGGCGTAGTGCCGAAGTACTTGGCAAGACGCAGAGCCGTATCGGCGCTGATGCCCTGCAATTCCCGTACAATGCGCTCCAATCGAGGCCGCTCGATCTGGCAGGCCTTCGCAAGAGCGTATGCAGTAATACCAAGCGGCTCCATGAACTCCTCTCGAAGAACCTCTCCGGGATGAAGTGGTGCAAGCTTTGCCACGACTGCCTACCTTTCGTTACTCAGTTCAGTGATAGTCCGTTATTTCCACGTCCGTCGCGCCATCGTCAGACCAGACAAAACACACGCGATATTTATCGTTTATCCATATGGCGTGCTGTCCTTCCCGATCACCCTGAAGCGGGTGCAACTTGTTGTTCGGCGGTATCTTAAGATCGCTCAGCTTAACGGCAGCATCCACCATGCGAAGTTTTCAGCGCGCGACACGCACGATGTCTGCCGGGAAACCCTTAGGGCAGTTGCCGTTGAATACTTCTTGCGTATTCGAATCTTTGAAACTCCGGATCATCTCTATCTCGCACGCCTAACGTATCACTAACCGATACGTTTCGCAATCTAACGTATCATGAATTGATACGACGGTTAAGCGGCTGCTTTCTTTATGTTTTTTTCAAGTATGTGAATTTTCAAGCCATGTGGTTCGCGGTTTTGACGCTTGCGACTCCCTCTCCCCGGAGGGGAGAGGGTGGGGTGAGGGGGCTCGGGCGCATGAGAAAAATCCCCAGCTTCCGAACCCCCTCACCCTCGCTCACTTCGTTCGCTCGACCTCTCCCCTCTGGGGAGAGGTGAGGCAAACCGCTCTCGCGGTGCATTACATCGGAGTCTGCGCGTCCGATATGCTACAATCGTTCCGGAGATCGCGTGATGGACGCAACGCTGATCTTGATCGATAGCGCAACAGAGCTTGGCCGCGCCCGCGCGCTCGTCGACCGGCTGTGGGATTCGGACGATCCGGCCGACATCGCGCGGCTGCAGGCGCAAGCGCGTCTGATCGAAGCCTATGAGGAGAGCAAATGGCCGCGGCGGCCGGCAAGCACCGCCGCATTGATTCGCCACCTCATGGATCAGCACGATCTGTCGCGTGCGGACATGGCGCCGATCCTGGGCACGCCCAGCCGAGTCAGCGAGGTGCTCCGCGGCAAAAAAGGGCTGAGCATGGCGATGGTGCAGCGCCTGCGTGCGCGCTTCCACATTCCAGCCGATCTTCTGCTGCCGCCGCCGAAGAAATTACCCGCGCGCCGCTCGGGCAAGCGGGTCGCTGCATAGCACGCGTAGCCCGGATTGAGCGCAGCGAAATCCGGGTACGGCAGTCCAACCCACAGGACAGCCCCGGATTTCGCTACGCTCAATCCGGGCTACGCCGGTTCATTTTATTTTGGCTATCTCCGCGATCGCATCTTCCGGATCGAAGCCGATTGCTTCGGCCCATTCGATCAGCTCGACCAAGGCGATGCGCTTTTGTCCTATTTCTATGTTGCTGACATAGGACTGGGTGCGGCCCAGTCGTTTGGCGAGAGCGACCTGGCGCAAGCCGGCACTCTTGCGGCGTTCGACCAGGAATGTCCGCAGGGCTTCGTGACGCCGGGCATCTAAGGTCCGAGACATTCTGGTTCCCGCAGCTCGTTGCGGGAAGCAAAGCAGAACGCTTGGAATTTGCACCTCGATATATTGCACAAAATGATCGAGCGGGACGCTCCGACTGCGGCAACGCGCCGCGATGTCTGAAATAAGTCACACTCGGCAAAACTCGCAGCGGCGCGGCTTGACCGTTCGCGCAACGCTCTTCAAGATCGATCACGGTGGTTCCCGCATGGGATCAAAAGGGAACGCGGTGCGCGTGCTGGGGGGCACGTCATGCCGCGGCTGCCCCCGCAACTGTGAGCGGCGAGCCTTCGGCCGGCATGACCACTGGGATTTTAAAATCCTGGGAAGGTGGCCGAAGGCAGCGACCCGCGAGCCAGGACATCTGCCACCGGCAACGAGTCACGCGCGAACGCGTTGGGCGGGGTGTCCTGGCGTAAAGGTAAGAGTCCGGCCGTTACGCGGTTGCTGCCCGGGGCGAATGGCAGCGCGCGCAACAGCCAAAATCGCGGTGACGGGTTACGGTTTCGCCGTTGGGGCGTGGCGTGTTGCCTGTCATCAGCAGCGGTCGCATTCGCGATCGTGTTCCCGCATTGCGTTGTCTCCTCATCTCCGCATCGGCAGCTGTCGCGTTCTTGGCAGCTGGGCCCGGCCGCGCGCAAACGGCGCTACCGCCGGCGCAAGTCGTGCAAAACCAAGTCGTACAAAATCAGGGCACGCTTCCGCCGGTCCACATCGAAGCGCCGCGCAAGAAGCCGCAGGCAAGGGCCAAGAAACCCGGCGGCCAATTGTCGACAACCGCCGCGCCACCTTCGCCCGCGGAGGGACCGCCGCCCGGCCAGGCGCTGGCGGGGATTCCTATGACGCCGCTCAACGCCGTCGCCACGAGCGCAAGCCGGTTGGGGCTGCCGGTCATCGAAACACCGGCTTCCGTCGACATCGTCACCAGGCAGACCATGCAGGAGCAAGGCTACCGCACCACCACCGACACGGCGCAGGGCGCGGTCGGCGTGTTGGCCGGCGATTCCGCGGGCGCGCCGGCAAATTTTTCGATGCGGGGTTTTTCCGGCTCGCAGGTCAATGTGCTCTACAACGGCATTTCGACCGGCCCGGCGGACATCACGTCGCGCTGGATGCCCACCGCCAATCTCGGCCAGGTCGAATTCCTCAAAGGTCCGTCGGCGCTGATGTCGGGGCTCAACGCGATTGGCGGCTCGGTCAATTATGTAAGCCGGCAGCCGATCACGGGACCGATCCGCAACGAACTCGACCTTTCGCTGGATTCATTCGGCTCGCCGCTGACGCATTTCGGCTCCGGCGGCAGCACCGCGGTCAAAGGCCTCGACTACCGCTTCGACGCCACTGGATCGAGGTTCAACAGCTTCATCGACGGCGATTTTCGCAACCTGACGGATCTCTCGACGCAACTGAATTATCGCGCGACGGAGACGTTCAAGACCTTCGCGGCGGTCGAATACAAAAAGGATTCCGGCCACGCCTATTGGGGCACGCCGGTGGTGCCGACCTCGTTCGCCGGCGTCCGCCCGGTCGGCGGTGTCGTCTCCGGCACGGCGGCGAGCGTGTTCGACGGCTCGATCATTGGACCGGTGACGATCGACTCGCGCACGCTGTCGACCAATTACAACGTCGCCAACAATGCCACCGGCAGCCAGGACCTGTGGCTGCGCAGCGGATTTGAGTGGACGCCGCTCGCCAATGTCTCCGTCAAAGATCAGGCTTATTTCTATCAGGCCAAGCGCAACTGGATCGACAGCGAGACCTATGCGTTCGACAACGCGACATCCATGATCGACCGCGACCGTTTCGCCGTGTCGCATAATCAGCATGTGATCGGCAACAACCTCGACTTCACCCACGATTCGCAAATCTTCGGACTGGACAATCGTTTCGCCGCCCAGCTCCAGACCAGCAGAAACTGGATCACGTTCAAGCAGATGGATGACGGTGGATTCCCGCAAGACGGCGTTGCGGTGGTCGCTCCCGATCCCGGACTTTACGGTCCCGTCGATTTCGATACCCGCAACAGCCGGCTCGACGACGTCGCCGGCTCCTTCGAAGACCGGCTCAAGCTCACGTCGGCACTGGCGTTGATCGGCGGCGTGCGGCTCGAGGATTTGACGCTGGCACGCAACGGCATCAATGCCGACGGCACGTTTCCGGCCGGACAGCCGTTCACCAAATCCTGGCAACCGGTGTCCTACCGCGCGGCCTATACCTACGAGCCGATCCGCGACCTGATGTTCTACAGCATGTTCGCAACCGCCTACGATCCCGCGGTCGCCGGCATTTTCTCCATCTCGCCCGGAAAATCTTTGCAATTGACGAGCTCGCGCATCTTCGAGACCGGCGCCAAGCAATTGTTCTGGGATGGCAAAGCGGAATGGACGATCGCCGCCTACGACATCCTACAGCGCAATGTTTTCGTGCCGGTCAACACCACGACCACCGATCTCGCCGGCGAAGTCGCCAGCAAAGGCATCGAAGTGGCGGCTGCGGTGCGTCCGTTCGACGGCTGGAAGCTTTGGGCCAATGCCGCCTACACCCACGCGCGCTTCGTCAACTTCGATGTGTGGACCGGCAACACGCCGCCGAACGTGGCGCCGGTCATCGTCAATGCCGGGGCGTCCTATCGTTTCAATCACTGGCGCTGGCCGGTGGAGCTTGGCGGCTCGGTGCGCCATGTCGGCGACCGCTATCTTTTCCCGGACAATCTTACGACGCTCGACGCCTATACGACGGCGGACGTTTATGCGTTCGTGGATATTCCAGGCCGCGATCTGGCGCGTCCCGAGCTCGACAACCTGCGCGTCACTTTCCGCGTGCGCAACGTGACCGACAAGGTTTACGCCGCGTGGTCCGATTCGACCTATCCGGACCAGATCCTGCTCGGCGCGCCGCGCACCTATGAGGTCGCGGCCTCGGCGCGGTGGTGAAATTTTCCAACTGACGAAGCCCGCGCATCTTGCTTCCGCTCGGCGATGCGCCGCTAATGGGGCGAACCGGAGACCGCGGCAATGTTTCCGCCCGAGCGGATCGTTTGCCTGACCGAGGAGACCGTCGAGACGCTTTATCTCATCGGCGAGGACAAGCGCATCGTCGGCATTTCGGGCTATACGGTGCGCCCGCCGCGGGCGCGCCGCGAAAAACCGCGGGTCTCGGCGTTCACGTCGGCGGATATTCCAAAAATCGTCGCGCTCGAGCCGGACCTGGTTCTGACCTTCTCCGATCTGCAGGCCGACATCGCCGCCGAGCTGATCAAGCGCGGCATCGACGTCCACGCCTTCAATCAGCGCAGCGTCGCCGAGATTCTCGATATGATCCGCATGCTCGGCGCGTTGGTCGGCGCGACGGCGCGCGCCGAACGCTTGGCGCAGGACTTGGCCGACGGCGTGGCGCGGGCCAAAAATCGCGCCGCGCTGATGCCGCTGCGGCCAAA
>Ga0208604_1000063_pt1 | contig 15641 bp, 11 predicted proteins | sample MicForSoSWNH22_M_FD_188009 | JGI IMG/M metagenome (GOLD analysis project Ga0208604, IMG submission 188009) | Forest soil microbial communities from Harvard Forest Long Term Ecological Research site in Petersham, Massachusetts, USA - MetaG HF016... | ecosystem: Environmental > Terrestrial > Soil... | reverse complement strand
CCTGGAAATCGACGATGCCGGGGTTGCGCGCGGGGAGCACCAGCAGGTTGCGTGAATGATAGTCACGGTGCACGAACACCACCGGCTGCGCGAGCGCCTCGCGGACACTCGTCATAGAATGGCGGTCGAACAACGACGGAAAGATGTAACGGTCGATGATCGACTGCGATTGAACCTGCGGCCATTGGCTAGGCAGCATCACGCGGCGACCGACGGCGGACGGCAACGCGTCGTTTCCGATTGCTTGAGTTCCTGCCCACGCCGGCAAGAATCCGCCATAGGGGCCAGCAACGGGCGCGATCAGGCCAGCCGCAACGGCAGCGCCAATGACAACCTTGTAACGTTGGTCTTGATAGCCGTTGAGCGGCTCGCCCGGGACAACGTAGTTAGTAATAAACTGGTTCGCGTTGGGATAAGCCTTCGTGTTTGGGTGAACACTTGCCGAGTTGAACGTCGTCACTTGGACATTGTTGGGTCCAAGAATATCAGCGGTTCGCATTCCGGCGGCGGCGGCCAGTCCTCCGCCCAGGGAGTGGCCGATGATCACAAGCCTGCCGGCATGCGGAGCCAGCGCTGCCGCCAGCTCCATGGCCTTTTGATAGTATTGGCTTGGCTCGCCGGTACCCTGACGAACATTCTCTTCCCAATCCTTCCGACTTTGCGTGCCGCGAAACACCAGATAAATCTGACCGTCTTTGAGGTAGATCGCGGCGCGAAAGTCGGAATCGGAAGGCGCAAGCAATTCCCTGATTCGTTCGGGCGTCACGCCAGGCAGAAGGTAGCGCATATCCTTGGAATTTTCGTCGAGCAGAGTAAATCCTGCCGGCGGACGAGCATTCCCTTTCGCATCTTTGCCATAGAGCAAATAGACATGCTCAGCTAAGCTCGCGCGTTGCTTAACCTCATTGAGTGCGTCGATGTCGTTGTTCAGCGCTTCGCACAGGGGCGGTGTCGGAGGTTGCGCGGGGGGCAGCGTGTCGGGTTGGCGCAAGAGCGGTACCGGCTGCGAGGCGTCATTGCAGCCGAGATCGACGACTGAGGGATCGGGATTGGCCTGGATGTTAAAGAAGGCCGTACCAGCGCGTGGTGTGCAGCCGCTGCTGGAAGACTTCGGCGGCGGGCCGGGGGGTGGCGGCGGCGGCGAATCTGGTGCGGTCGCGGTGCCGATGCTGCCGGGAGGGGTCGGCGGGGTCGCTGGGGGCCCCGAAGCTGACGCGGGAGAACTTGTGCCAGACCAAGCTGCCGGTGGTGGCAAGCTCGGCAAAGGCGGCAGCGAAGGCGTCGGGGCCGGATTTGGTTGCTTAGCCGCGGCGGGCGTGCCCACTGGCGGAGTGGCGGGTTCAAAGTCCGGCTGACCGCAATGGCCAACATGACCAAACAAGCCGCTTCCCGCGTTGCAGCCTGTCCAAGTTTTTGGATTAAGGGACAGCCCGCCGGCGTTAGGATCGCCGCCGCCGGATTGTGGCTTAACCTGTCGATCGATGGGAACTGGGTTATTGACGGAAGGAATACGCAGCGACGCGCCGCCGGTCACCTCGACAGTTGACGTCAAAGTCGGCGACCAGATGACGTATATGATCCCGGAGAGTTCGCGCGGTCCGTTCCACGCTTCACGGCCGGCCTTCGGCATTTTCAGTTTCGGATTTTTGGCCTTCAACCACTGTGCCGCATAGGTGAGCTTCGCCGCTTCGCGCATCGTGTGAAAAAGATCGGGAAACGCGCGGGCGAAGTCGTCGTAATGCGACGTCAGCAGATTCTCATATTCGGTCGGCCCCTGGTTGGGTAGATCCTTTCCGTCCGGGCCGCGCAACCGATTGTTGATGCGCATTGCGGCATCGTGGATGACGAGAATATTTCCGTCCGTCGAGCGCGATGCGTCAACGTGATCGACCGAGAACCAGAAGCGTTCAGTCTGGTCCGTTGACTCACCGGGAGCAAGCTTCGTCAGGGCCTCAGGATGCGTCCGATCAAACATAAATTTCGTTTGATAGCCGGGAATTCGGTCCGCCAGTTGCGGCATATGGATCAAATGCTTGCCAAAGAAATCGATCTCAAAGAGCAGCTTTGCCAGCAACGAGTTGCCATCGAGGCCAATATATTTGGGAGCGATCTTTATCGTATCCCGCAGCGCCGGATCGACGTCCGTGAGAGGGATATGGACCTCCTGCTTGGATTCCCATAGCTGGGTCCGCGCTCGCTTGTAAATCGCTTGGAATTGACGGTCGAATTCCTGCAGCCCGGTCTGCATTCCGGCGGCGCTGGAATCACCACGCGCAATGGATTCGCTGAAGGCCTTTGTCGTTGGCGCATTTGCAAGAACAAATGTGAGATCGAGATTGGCGAAGAATGCGCGATATGTTCGGATCAGTCCCTGCTCGAGCGATATCTTCCCATCCTTGACTGCCGTCATCGCATCCTTGAAGTCATCGGCGATGTTCGCGGCCGCAATCAAGTCGGCAAAATGTTCGCGTGAAACATTGGGCGATGACCGATGAATCTTACCAAACAAGCTCATCATTCTCGATGCGCGATAATCGCCAATCACCGCAAACATGCCGGAGAGAAATTCGTAGCGATCGACGTTCGGTCGTGAATTTACAATGTCGCTGGAAGAAAGTGAGATTCCAAAGATCTCTGCAAGACTGCGCCCGGTCGGCGTGACATTTCCGGCGCCGTCTATCCACGTGCCCCATTCGTCGATCAGTTTATTGGCTGTACTCTCGGAGCTCAGCCGTTTATGCAACTCCTCGACACGCCGTTCAGAGTCGGGAGTCCATTCGAGCGAGAACTCCGGTGTCGGATTGTCGAGCAATGTGGCGAGAAATTCTAAATAGGGAATCTTCGAGGTATTGTAAGCCGTGTCGCGATGACCGATCAGCGCGATTTTGCCATTTTTGGGATTGTACTCTACGCGATCCAGTACATTGAACGTGATCTGGCTGTCGAGATCGTAGATGCTGGACGCGTAGACTGGGGACGCTGGACACCATACAGCTATCGCCGCCGTGACGAGCAGTGAGTGCGCCACAATCGCGACGCTGCTGCGCTGTACGATCCTGCCGATCATCATGGCTGCGCCCCCGGTCGTTTGGTCATCGCGGCGGTCGTATGTCGCCGCGGAGCGACGGATTTGTCCCCGAGAATTCGATGCGCCCCGGCACGAGCGTGATCCCGCCGCCGGCCGTGGCAAAAATCGGCGGGCGAAGCGGTTGTGGCTCGCTTTGCAGTGCAGCCGGCGGGGGGCCGGAGTCGCCCCGACTGGCGGGACTCAATTCTTCAATCGGGGTCGTTTGGAATAGTTGAACAAGCGTGTTCGCTAAGTCGCCGCCGATATCGACCGCGCCGGATTGCGCATCCGACGCGAGATACTTGCGTATGGCCGCGGAAATGTCCGCGATCGAGCCGCCGGCGCCGGGCGGGGCATCATCCGGTCCTGCATTGCGGTCCGCGAGCGCCGTCTTGGTGTCCGGCGACGCGTCACCTGACGCTTTGGTCGGTGCACCGGCGGACCTGGACGCATCCTTCTTGTCGGGATTTACCGTGTCGCCTGAGCCTTCCTGCCCCCCCGGAGATGGTTGGTTTGCGCTTTTTTTCGCATCGATGGTCGTCCCTTTGGGTGAGCCTTCAGCCGCACCATTGGCTGCCCCGCCGGGTGTCTGGCCTGGAGCGCTTTCAGCCCCGCCAGCTTGAGCCTTGGTGTCCGCCGCGGCCACATCTGTCTCCGTGCCCGCGCCGCCTGTCCCCGTGCCCGCTCCTTCGGCGCCGGCCGCTACGGCATCTCCGGGCTTGTTGCCAGGCTTGTTCGGACCATTCCCGGATGTGCCGCCAATGCCGCCGCCCGTATCGGCGCCCGGCGGTGCAGCGGGATTTGCACTTTCTGTTTTTTGATCGCGCGACGGCGCGCCGCCCGGCGTTTGGTCGGATCGATTCTCTTCGGTCGTGGCAACACCGCGTCCAGCCTCTTGCTTGGTATCCATGGCATTGCCAGGTGCCGAGGCCGTCTTGGGCTCGATCTTGGTATCGCCCCCGGCGTCGGACTTGGCCTGGATGCTCGATTTTGGTGCAACGGAAGGGCTACTGCGATCATCACTGTTGGCTTTATTCAGCGAGTTGGTTTTGGGCCCAGCATTGCTCGCACCGCCGGCAACAACGCTTCGGGTGGCGTGTTTCGGCCCCGAATATGCCGCGCTGCTGTAGTTTCGGACATCACCCTGATTTTCGGCATAGCCGGGTCCGACCGAACGAAGATAAGGCCGCGTGCCCCACGGCGTGCGCGGATTGGGGGTGATGTCCTCGGGCCGCGGCCGGGCCCACCGCGCCATCCAAGCCCGCGTCGATTCATCCACCACGACAGGGCGCTTGAGGTATTCGGCAGGCGCGTGAATCTCGCTCTGCACCTCGATTGACCAGGGACCGACATCGGTTATATGCGGCCGGGGTCCTGGCGCTACGTTTGGATTGGCGACGATTTCGTCCGATGTCGGCCGGCTCCAATCAAAGTTGCGGACAGAGTTCGCGGTCTTGCTTATTTGATCTCCGACCGCAAGCGGCTGGCTTCGAGCAATCGTGCTTCCCAGCAAGCCCACCAGAGCTGCCCCGATCGTCAATACGGAAACACGAAATCCTGTTCCCACGATGCGTTCCTATCTACAGTAGAAGGATCGACCAGAATAAACCGCCGCCAACGACATAAAAACCAAACCCTCGTGCTTGAAGTAAAACCGATTTCGGTACTCGGAACGAAATGCCGGATATTGAGACATGCTTGACCCCGGCGTTAATCTCGACCTTTATCGGTTTCGCTTCATCGTAGATCCAGTCGCTCTGACCGCTCAATTGGGAGCGCTGGGCACCCGCTCCGAACCACTCCAAATGAGCAGAAGGCCATTTGCTTGTCGGTGCCAAAGAAAAGTTCATATAATCGATCGCGTAGATTAGCGCATCACCATCGTCCACGCAGGTAATAATGCCGTTCGCCTGAAGATTGTCGTTCACAAGACTTGCTGCCTTGAATGGGATAGTACTTTTTACCCCGGAACAAATAGGGAAGTTTTGCCCCCAGTCTGGTCGCTGCGATGGGATCACATCGGATTTGAGTGACATCGCTCCCGGTGGGGGTTCTTTGTTGACCTTCAATTGCGCCTTCTCTTCAGAGGGAGCCGACGCTGGCGTATTGCTGAAAGGCGGATTGTCGTACTCAGTTTGATCTAAACGCTCGGATAGTTTGATGGTCCAAAAGATACCGCCGCCCGCGACGTAAAAGTCGAATCCGCGTGACTTGGCGAGCACCGATTTTGCAACTCGAAACGAAAGGTTCGCGATTGAAACGTGCTTGACCGTTGGACTTATATCGACCTTGATTGGTTTGACTTCATCATAAATCCACTCATTTTGGCCATCCGCGCCTTCGCGTTGCGCGCCGGCACCAAACCACTCTAAGTGTGCCGACTGCCATTTGCTGTTCGTTGCTAGCTCGAAATTCATGTATTCGACGCTGTAAACAAACGTATCACCGTCGTCGATGCAGCTGATTATGCCATTTGCCTCTATTCGATCGTCATCAGCGCTTTCGGCTTTGAAATGTACAGGGCCGCGCGCACCTTCGCATTTGGAAAAATCGGCGCCCCAGGTGGCGTCGTAAATGCCCTGACTAGAAGCTGCCCTCGCTGCGAAAGCCATCGCTATTGCGATCATCGTCGTCAGCAGCAAGCGTCGAGCTTGATGAATCAATTTCACCGTTCTAAAAATCGCCATGAAGACATTATCCTCATGCTCTCATCCGCGGGGCGAGGAACAAAGCCGTCGCTGAATCTACCGTTCTAAGCGCACTTCGATATCCCCTCTAGTCCCAACGATGATGCTTGCGACCGGACGCAATTTGTGGGTCTCGGTAAGCGTCACCGCAGGAAGTTCGATTCGTCCATTCCTATAAAAGACATTTCCCTTGACATCGACCGGTAGATTTGGACCCGGCGCAGTATAATAGTCGTAGGCGATCTTGTAAGTACCGGGAACTGCTTTCGGATCTTGCCAAAGTTCGACGCCCGGCCCCCTAGTATTGTCGTAGCTCAGCTGAGCCTCACTCGCGGGATAATCTCGGCGAGATCTATTACTCTTTCCCCAAAAGAATTCGTTTTGATCCGGGTCGAACACGTGCAAATCGATATCGTAATTGCCGGACGCATTCCATTCGATGGCTATAACGATGAAGGTGCTTGCTAGGGCTATTTCGCACGTTGCGAGCGATTGATCTTTGCTTGAAAGCACGGCCTTGCATTCGTTCAGACTTTTCTGCTCAGATTGTAGGCCTTTTTGGGTCGACTGAAGTTCAAGGGCAGTCTTTTCCTGCTTCATGTAATTCGGAAATAGAATGACAGAGACAAGAATAAATGCACCCAATGCCGCCGCGAATAAATCCAGCACGGACATGCTGAAAATTTCGATGTTGCGGTTTGGGCGCCTCATGACCTGTCAGCATTTAACTTTGGCGGGTGCGATCCATTTTTACTGATTTCCGGGTCGGTGCTTGGCAGCCCATTTAAGTGACCGCGTGCTTCCCCGTGACATTGGAGTCTTCCGGGGTTTCCGTTTGCACAAAAAGCCGATTGATCAGATTGTCGAGACAATATTGGCCAGCTAGATTGAGCGCGTGTTCCTCGCGCGATTGGGCGATGTTTGTCAAAAATACAAGTAGTGCAGCCATAACCAGTGCCAAAAATGTGCCATCGAAAGAGATTGCAAGTCGGCGGGTTACCTCGTTTAGCAACATCGGGTCCTGAATATGGATTGGATCGCCCGCGTAACTCAGCGCTCGACCAATGCCCACGACTGTTCCGATGAAGCCGAGTGACGGAATAAGCCATGTCAGGTAGCGCAGCATACTGTAGCGTAAGTCTACTTCATGGAGATACATTTCGACGCTGGTATTGAGCAGCGAGCTTGCTTGGTCGATCGAACGACTTGATTGGAACTGTAAAATGGCACGCTGGATCAGTCGTGGCAGGAAGCAGCGAAGTGCATCCGAATTCCGACGAACGCCTCTATAGATGCCGCCAAGATCGGAGGCCTGCAGGATTGTCCGCTCATCCTCTGGCAAGTATTTTTGATTCAGTTGACGCGTTTCCGCCCCGCCTACGCGAAAGCGAACGAACAATTCACCGCAGCCCACCATAAACACAATCCATATTCCATTTTGCACCGAGATAGGGTAGCCCACGCCGCCTCGGTCAAGGAGTACCTTTGCCACATCGTTGGGTAAAGTGAAGTGCAGCAGCGTTACGATCGCCAGTCCGATAAAGACGCCGCCGAGAGCAATAAGTGGGCGGTGCTCTTCAAGCGTTGCAATCGGGGTACCCTTGCGGTCGTCGGTCTCAAACGTCATGTGAGTCGCTTTGGTTAAGCTGCTATATCCGGTCGGTCATCGTTCCCGCCGTGCGATGATCTCTCCGGTTTCTGGGTTTCGCTCAATTATAGTTCGACCTGCGCGATTTTCATTTTCGCTAGGAGCGTGTGATGGCTGTAGAGATGTCAGAAGTACGCGAATCGAAGTCTCGTGGCGGCCGAGCTTCACTCGATCATTAACATCTACGCGCATCGTCGTAACACGAAGCCACTCGCCGTTGCGTTCGACAAACGTGCCGAACTTGCTCTCGCAATCAACCAACAAAAATTCGCTTTGCGAACTACTGACCAATTCAGCGTGGTGGCGAGAGACTGACGGGTCGGCAATTACGACATCGCAATCGCGTTTGCGTCCGATCAGATAGGGTTTCATGCTTCAAATCCGCTCAGGGGTTCCCCGGTCCGGGTCGCTCCGCCAAATGCGTATGTTTATAGCGAATCATTTAATTGATAAAGGTATCAAGCCCGTGTCCGTCGCAACTAGGACGAAGGTTGCGATTGCCAAAATAGCCGCGATCGTCGCTGCAATGAGAAGAATTCGCCTTACCCGACCAGAAGTCTTCGCTTCAGGGGCCAGGGCGATGATCACAGAGCAATTATCCTGGTTGGGTTTGCGACGGCCCTCAACCGCTTTGAGGAGCGATCTGGTCACGGCTTCCGGCCCGCCTACGCTCGCCTTGCGCACAGCATCGGAAATTTCCTCTCTACTCAAAGTCAGAAGACCGTCGGACGCGATCACGATCGCGTCCGCCCCACGCAACGACACGGGCTCGGCGCGGCAATCGATCATCTCGATCGGAGCGCCCGTCAGCGCCGATTGCAATATGTTACCCCCTGCCTTCAATCCGTCTGCAACCATTGCACGTAGCGAGTGATCCTCATTGAGGCGTGTCAGTGTGCCGCTGCGAAGCAGCCATAACGGCGAATCGCCGACGCTGATCCAAGCGATGCCTTGCGAAGAGATGTATGCGGCGACAAGAGTCGTTGCCATGCCCGACAATTCCGGCGCTTTACTTTGGGCGTCGGCAATTTGAGAATTGGCCTCGGTCAGGGCCGCGCTGAACGCGTCACTAAGCATTTCGCCTGCCGAACGCGCCGCGACAAAAGTTGAAATAAACGCCGTGACGGCAATTTTGCTTGCGACCCCTCCCGCAACGTGTCCCCCCAAGCCGTCGGCGATGATGGTCAACCATGCGCAATCGCCCGGCAACCAGGTTGAACCGATCGAGTCTTGCTGTTCGGACCGCTGCCCCTGAATTGCGGCGCCAAAAACCTCAGGCGCGAAATCACTGTGGTTAGCCGACGCGTCGTCCATTATGACCAGCTGAAATTGGGTCCGCAGAACGGCACAAAGCGCAAATGGGTTTTGCCTAGGACGATGGTCTCGCCCCCGCTTAATTCAGCGTGTCCAAGCACGACCTCACCATTTGCATACGTCAGATTCCTTACTTCGCCGCTCTGCAGGAAAAAGCGCTTGGACAGCGGGTCGTAGACAATCACCGCATGCCGCTCGCGTGAAATCTCTTGATCTCCAAAATTAAGAGAGACCTGTTGGCTCGGCGCTCGCCCGATCGAATTGGCGCCTATTCCAATCTCAAGCGACTGGCCTTTCCCAGGACCTTGAACCACCACCAACCAGCCGACGACAGGATCAGCGTCGCTTAGGTCGTCCGGCAGTACCAAGTGGGTCATAGACTCTTCGTCGTCTGTGGTCGATTCCTGATCCGTTGGAGATGGAAAATTGCGCTTGCGGACCCGGTCGATTTCTTTCGGTTGTTCGGGGGCGTCGCCGACGAGTCTGGTCGGTTCATCGTCCGGTGGGACCGATTCCATCGCCGGTTCTCGGGTATCGCTCGCTTGGGGACTGTTACGGTGCTGATCTCGGGCGGGCCATGCCAACTTTGCCGCCTTCTTGGATCCTATGCGCAACGTTGGGCCGCTTTCGAATTCTCCTATGCGGACCAATCCGGGGCGTTCACCGGGCGCGTCAGCGGCGGAGGGCGCAGCAAGTTCGTATCCCGGCAACATCGGGGCGGAGGACTTTCCGAACCGAAGTCTCCGGAAAATATCCGAGAGCCATTGCATAGGCGTCACCCATTCGATCAACAATAGGAACAACCACACTGCGTTCTCAGACTAGCATAATCCAGATCGCTTTACGGGGGAATATTTGGTCGATATTGTTGATAGGGCGATGGTTTTGGAGCCAGCTACGAGCCATTGATGGATGCCGAATCCTCATCTGCTGAACCTTTGAAGGGGGCGCACCATTTTGCGCTGTCGCCTGGCACCAAGCTTTTTGAGTTTGAGATTGAGGAGGTGCTGGGGCACGGCGGGTTCGGCATCACATATCGGGCGTTGGACACCACCTTAAAGGAGACGGTGGCGGTCAAGGAGTTCTTCCCCAACGCGCTGGCGGGGCGGGTGTCGAGTATCACGGTCAGCGCCAAGTCGGAATCCGACCGGGGGGATTTTGCGGCCGGCCTGAAGGCGTTCCTGGAAGAAGCCCGGCTGATCACTCGCTTCCGCCACCCCAACATCGTGCATGTGCGGCGCTTCTTCGAGATGCACGGCACCGGCTACATCGTGCTCGACTACGAGCGCGGGCAGACACTGAGCCAGCGGCTGGGGGGAGGGGCGATTGCCGAAGCGGAGCTGCGCGGCATCCTGGCTGGACTGTTGGCCGGGCTCGAGGCGATGCACGATCGGGCGATCCTGCACCGCGACTTGAAGCCGAGCAATGTGATCATCCGCGAGGATGGCACGCCGGTGCTGATCGATTTTGGGGCGGCGCGGGACTTTGCCGGCCGCAACAGCCGCAGCATCACGGCGATTGCGGCGCCGGGCTACTCGCCGCCTGAGCAGTATGGGGTAGGGGAGCAGCAGCAGGGGCCGTGGACGGACCTCTATTCGCTGGGAGCGATTGCGTACCGCTGCGTGACCGGGACGGTGCCAATCGACTCGTTGCGGCGGCTCCGTAAGGACCCGCTTGTTCCGGCAGCGACGGCAGCGGCCGGCAAGTACGATGCGGTGGTGCTTGGCACCATCGACTGGATGCTCAAGCTCGAGGAGCGTGAGCGACCAGCATCGGTCGCCGAGGTGCGGGTGGCCTTGGCTAGCGGAGCGCCGCGGGTCTCGCAACGCCGGCCTCTTTTATGGGCTTCGGCAGCGACTGGGATTATTGGCCTCATCGTGATTGCGGCGGCGGCGAGCGGACCGGGACACGCGATTACCTGTGGCAAGCTCGGGCTGTTCTGCCCGGATCAGACCAGGACTGCGGCGGCGGCGACTGTGCCGAACGCCGCGCCGGCTTCGGCGACGGCATCAGTGCCGGCGCCTGCGGTGCCAACCATCGCTGTATCGAGCCGCGCATCGACGCCCGATATGCCGCCGCCAGCCTCCCTGCCATCTACTTCAACCGGCGACACCGCCACGGCGCCGCAGCCCCCCGCGAAGCCGGCTGAGACGTCCGTTCCGTTGAGCGCGGCCGCCGAAGCGTGGGCGGCGACCAAGGACACGACCAGCGTGGCCGTGCTTGAGGCCTATGCCACCCGCTACAAGGACACGGTCTATGGCGACCTGGCCCATGCCCGAATCGAGGAGCTGAAGAAACAGCAAACCGCCGCCCTAACGCCGACTTCAACATCAGGGACGCCTGCGGACGGTGCCAACGCCGCCGGGTCGGCGACCGCGCCGGCGTCCTCCACAGACGCCACCGCCTGGGAGAAGGTCAGAGACAGCAAGGACCCCGAACGCTGGCGCGCGTTCCTTGAGCAGAACCCGACAAGCTCCCATAGAGCTGAGGCGACAACGCGGCTCGCCGTGCTCGAACCAAAAGTGACCGACTGCGACACGCTGGCCGCTAATCCGGACGATCCGCGAAAAATCCCCGCGGTTCAAGGCGTGCCATTTTGGCGGTTCGATGGAGTTGCGGCATCCGCTGCCTGCGAGCGAGCGGTCAAAGATTTTGTCGACGCCCCGCGGCTTCAATATCAGCTTGCCCGCGCATACAACAAACTCAAGAAATATGATGACGCCCGCAGCTGGTACGCCAAGGCAGCCGATAGTGGCTACCCCGCTGCGATGAACGAAATAGGTTACCTTTATTCCGGCGGATCAGGCGTGACGAAGGATTACTTCGAGGCTCGACGGTGGCAAACCAAAGCCGCTGATCTGGGCTATCCGCCAGCGATGTCAGCAATAGGCATACTCTATCAGTATGGGGATGGCGTGCCGAAAGACTTTGACGAGGCACGCAAGTGGTATCTGAAAGCTGCTGATCTTGGCTACGCACTCGCCATGAACAACATCGGCGGATTATATGCGAGAGGAGAGGGTGTATCTAAAGATTTCGATGAGGCGCGAAAATGGTATCTGAAAGCTGCCGACCTAGGTCATCCCACTGCCATGTCGTCGCTTGCTGGCCTCTACAGAAATGGCAATGGTGTGCCGAAAGATTATGCCGAGGCGCGCAACTGGTACGCCAAAGCTGCTGGTCTTGGCGCCGGTTACGCGATGAACTCCCTTGCTTCGCTATACAAAACAGGTGGCCCGAACTTGCCGCAGGACTATGCGGAAGCGCGTAAGTGGTACGCTAAAGCTGCCGAGCTCAACGACCAATATGCTGCGCGTGACTTAGGGCTACTCTATCTGGGTGGCCAGGGCGTGTTGCAGGATTCCGCGGAGGCACACAGATGGTTTGCAAAGATTGACGATCCATGGGTGATGAATACGATTGGATCGGATTACGAATTTGGAATGAATGGTGCGCCAAAGGACTTTACTGAAGCACGCACGTGGTACAGCAAAGCTGCCGAGGCGGGTAATGAATCTGCAATGTACGGACTAGCGTCACTCTTCGAAGAAGGAAAGGGCGTTCCTCGCGATTATGTGGAAGCTCGTAAGTGGTACAGGCAGGCTGCCGACAAGGACAACACGGGTGCGATGGTGAAGATCGGCCTGCTCTACGAAAGTGGCAAAGGCGGTCCGCAGAATTCAGTTGAAGCGAACAAGTGGTTTGAGAAAGCGGCCGCACTCGGCAATTCGAACGCAATGTTTAGCATTGGTCTTGCCTATGGTCAGGGGCAGGGCGCGCCGCGGGACTACAGCGAAGCTCGCAAGTGGTATACGAGGGCTGCCGGGTTGGGTAACGTCGGCGCAATGATAAACCTGGGTAATCTTTATGTTGCCGGCCTGGGCGGCCCACGCGATTATGCGGAAGCCCGTCGTCTATTCGCGGAAGCACTCAATTCGCCAAGCGCTACTGACGTTGGCAGGAAGATCGCAAGGGAAAACCTCGCGCGTATGAGACGATGAGAACTGCGGCTGCGCGGCGCTATCGGTCGACGGAGGCGAACGGAGGCACGCATCGGTACGTGGCGATCTATCACCTTGAGTCGCCAGACGTGACACGGAGCACGGCGTGGAAGGCTGCCGTCGATACGCCATGGAGCGCCCGAGTGACCCCGCACTTCCGCGACCGAATCCGCATCCTGACGCACCGCTACGTTCGCGGTGGTTGAGCGTCTATCATTCGTTCCGAATTCGGAATTTCATCGGGCACTGCTGAACAAATCCGGCGCGACGCCCCGGTACTTCGTGAAAGCACCTCAAGGTTCTGACCATGGCAATGGACGATGGACGAAGCTTGATCGACCGTAGAGTTCTCCTCGGCGCCGGCGCGGCGGCGATCGCCGGGGTGCCGACGCCGACTTTCAGTCAACAGCCCGGCACGGCCGGCATTGCTGACGGCTCGCAAGGTGCAAGGGCCGCCGCCGATTCGATCGCCGATTTCATCACCGGCTTCGATCTTAACAGCGCGCCGCCGGTTGCAATCGAACGTGCGCGCACGGCCTTCATCGACACCGTCGGTGTTATGCTGGCGGGAAGCCAATTGCCCCCGGCCGATATCGCCTGCGACGTTGTCAAACTCACGGGCAGCATGCCGGCGGCGACGATCGTAGGGCGGGACCTGCGCGCCGCGCCTCAGCTTGCGGCGCTTGCCAACGGCGTTGCCGGCCATTGCATGGATTTCGACCTTACTTATTTCGCCGGCCAGTCGATTGCAGCAGCGATCCCGGTGATCCTGCCGGCCGCAGAGACGAGCGGCGCAAGTTCCGCCGAAATGCTCTCCGCATTCATTATCGCTGCGGAAATTGCCGGACGTGTCAGTCGTGCAGCGAACGAAGCCTGGCGCGTTGGCGGCTGGCACAGCACCGGCACAGTCGGCGTCGTCGCGGCAGCCGCCGCTTGCGCTCGGCTCCTGAAGATCGAGCGCGGGCATATTCGCGACGTCATCGGGATCACGACGTCGCTGGCGAGTGGCGTCACCGTTAACTTCGGCAGCATGACCAAGCCACTGCACAGCGGGCACGCCGCCCACGACGGGATGCTCGCCGCCATGCTCGGCGCCCGCGGTTTCACCGCGAATGCCCGGGCGCTCGAAGGTAAGCTCGGCTATTTTGAGAGTTTTGCGCGCGGCCTGTCCTGGTCGCCCGAACCGTTCGACAGCCTGGGCAAGAGTTACGACCTCGTGGATTTTGGGTACAAGCTCAAGCCCTATCCGTGCGGCGGCCTTGGACATACTGCGATAGACGTCGCGCTCGAATTGCGTGACGCGGTGGCGCCCGGCGAGATTGCGCACGTCGACGTCGCCATCACACGATACGCCGCGCAGCGTTATTCCGATCAATATCCGCGCTCAGCGGAGAGCGCCAAATTCAGCGGTCCTTATCTCGCCGCCTATACGTTCATGCACGGCGCCCCCATGCTCGCCGCATTCACCGAGGAGGCTCTGCACGATGAGGCGGTGCGCGCCTTCGCGCAAAAGGTCTCGCTTTCGATCTACCAGGAATATGCCGATCTGCGCGAGGAGTCGCCTGCCAAGGTCACGGTGATCTACCGCGACGGCCGCAGCATCGAGCGCACCAAGTATTATCCGAGCGGGTCGACGCAGGCGCCGATGTCGGCTCGGCAGATCAAGGCCAAGTTCGACATTTGCGCGGCGCAGGCAGTCGATCGGACAACAGCCGACAAGATCCATGCAACGCTGAGCACTCTTGGCGAGCAGCCGTCGCTGGATGATTTTTGGCCGCTGTTACGCAAAATCTGACGCATTCGCGGTCGGGCCGAACGACGGCAACGCTATTTCGGCACTTCAGCGACATCACCACGTTGGGCTAGCACGTCTCTTCTTGAGGCAATAAGCTGGCAGACAAGCGAGGAAAGAAGCACGCCAGGGAGTACAAGCCATGATGATTGACATGCACGCGCATTGGAAACCCTCCGAGGTCGCTGATGCGCTGCGGGCGCGCACACGGGAACCGCGCATCGTTCGTGGAACAGACGGAGTCGAGATGCTGAAAGCGCCACGAATGGCCGATACCCCGCTGGCCGAGGCGTTCAATGAAGCCGTGGTGGAACTGGCGCGCATGGACCGGCAGGATGTTTCGGTAAGCGTCCTGTCGGTGCTCGGCTCGTTCTGCTGGATCGAGGCACAGCCGATCGACGAGGCGCTGCCGCTGTGCCGGATGGTGAATGATGGGCTAGCGACGATCTGTGCGAGGCATCCCGGCCGGTTCGCGGCGTTTGCGGCATTGCCGTTGACCGATATGGCGGCGGCCGCGGCGGAGTTCCTCGATGCGGTGCCGCGCCCGTGAACCCGTCCACCGCGTTCGGCCTGGCGTTCTGCGACGAGCTGGCCCGGTGCGGGCTGCGCGAGGTGGTCCTCGCCCCGGGATCGCGGAGCACGCCGCTGGCCATGGCGTTCGGTGACCTCGAGCAGCGCGGGCGGCTGCGGCTGCACGTCCGGATCGACGAGCGGTCCGCCTCGTTCACCGCGCTCGGCCTGGCCAAGGCGAGCCAGCGGCCGGTGGCGGTGCTGTGCACCTCGGGCACGGCGGCGGCCAACTTCCATCCGGCGGTGATCGAGGCCGACGAGTCCGGCGTCCCGCTCCTGGTGCTGACCGCCGACCGGCCCCCCGAGCTCAGGAGCACCGGCGCTAACCAGGCGATTGACCAGATCAAGCTGTACGGCGGCGCGGTCCGCTGGTTCTGCGAGATCGGGGTGCCCGAGGCGCGGGCCGGGATGAACGGCTACTGGCGGTCCCTGGCCTGCCGGGCCTGGGCGGTCGCCGCGGGCACCGGCGGCGGCTTCCCCGGGCCGGTCCACCTCAACCTGGCCCTGCGCGACCCCCTGGTACCCGGAGCGCCGGATCCCGGGGCGGGTCCCGGGGCGGGTG
>Ga0208604_1000062_pt1 | contig 15707 bp, 15 predicted proteins | sample MicForSoSWNH22_M_FD_188009 | JGI IMG/M metagenome (GOLD analysis project Ga0208604, IMG submission 188009) | Forest soil microbial communities from Harvard Forest Long Term Ecological Research site in Petersham, Massachusetts, USA - MetaG HF016... | ecosystem: Environmental > Terrestrial > Soil... | reverse complement strand
GACGAGGATGCGCACCGGCCGCGTCGGGTAAGCGTCCGCGCTGGCGGCGCGCGGCAAGAGCGGGAAGAGCGGCAGTGTCGCGGCGCCCGCCATGAGACGCAGGAATTTCCGGCGCGGTGTTTTCATTGCGGCTTCAATCCTGCGAACTTGACCACCTTGCCCCATTTCGCGGTTTCCTCGACGATGAATTTGCCGAATGCTTCCGGCGACAAGGCGAACAGCGGCGCGCCGAAATCGGACAGCCGCTCCTTGAATTTCGGATCGGCTTGAATGGTGCCGATCGCGGCTGCGAGCTTGTCGATAATCTCTTGCGGCGTGTTCTTCGGCGCCACGACGCCGCTCCAGCCGCTGGCTTCAAAACCCGGGATAGTGTCGCCAATCGTCGGCACGCCCGGCAGCTCCGCCACCGGCGCCGCCGTCGTTACGCCAAGCGCCCGCAGCTTGCCGGCCTTGATATGGCCGATGCCCGAGGAGATGCCGCCGACGCCGGCCATGAGCTGGGCGCCGAGCAGGTCGGTCACCATCTGGTTCTCGCCCACATAAGGCACGTGCACGATATCGATGCCGGCCATCATCTTGAGCAATTCGACGCACAGATAAGGCGGCGTGCCGGCGGACGGCGAGCCGACGCTGAGCCTGCCGGGATTGGCCTTGGCATAGGCGACGAAGCCGGCGACGTTTTGCGCCGCGAACGTCGGGTTCACTTCCAGCACCAGCGGAATGCGATTGATGGTGCCGACCGGCGCGGTGTCGCGTGCGAAATCGTAGGGCAGGTCGGCGAACAGCGTGGTGTTCACGGTGTTGGACGCCGCGGCGAAGAACAGCGTGTAGCCGTCCGGCGCGGCGTTGATCACCGCCTGCGCGCCGAGATTGCCGCCGGCGCCGGGCTTGTTCTCGACCACCACCGTCTGGCCGAGCGCATTGCCCAGCCATTGCGCCGCAAGCCGCGCGGTGATGTCGACCTGGCCGCCGGCCGGGAAGCCGACGATGAGGCGGATCGGATGCGCCGGGTAAGCCTGAGCACGGGCAAAGCGCGGCGCGAACGGCAGCGCCGCGGCGGTTGCGGCCAAGTGCAAGAAACTTCGGCGCTTCATTGTTTCCCCCGGACGTCGGCGCACGCAACGGGCGTGGATGCGTCGATGCCGACGGCTACCATATAGCAGAGCCGACGGCCGCGAGAGTTGGCAAAGGAGCGCACTTGAATCTGCAAGCATCGCCGGCCAAACCGGCCGGATCGCGGCGGTCCTTCAGGAAATCTCGATATTCAGTTGCCGAATTTGTAGTTGAGGCCCGCGCGCACGATGTTGTCGGTGAACTTGGCGTTCCAGCTCGCGATGCCGCCGAAATTATCCGCCACGCTTCCACTTTCCGATCCCAAATTGAGATAGAGATACTCCGCCTTCCAGGTCCAGTTGCCCGTAAGCGCGCCTTCGACACCGCCGCCCAAGGTCCAGCCGGCCTTGGTCGTCGATTGGCTGAATGCAAACGCTCCACTCGCACCACCGGTAGGAATGCAACCAATACCAGCGATACACGCCGCAAGGTTTATGTTGGCGCCGCCGCTTCCTGAAACCTTCACGCCACCGAAGGCTAAGCCGCCGGTTCCATAAAGCAACGTGGTGGGAGTGATTAGTACCCCGGCACGAGCACGAGCCGTACCGAACCACGAAATCCTGGCGTCAAAGGTCGTCCCGACGGCGGATGACGTTAAGCCGGTGATGCCTGGGCCGATGAAGACTCCACTGGTTGAGGCACTTTGGCTGTTGCTGGCGTGTTCGTTAGACGCCTGTAGATCCGCCTCAAGGCCGACGACCCACGTTGGATTAATCTGATAATTGTAACCGAATTGACCACCGCCAATCACGCCTTTCGGCTTCAGCGATTCCGCGAATGAGGTGGGGAGGGCCCCTAGGCCGGAGAAAATGCCAATGGCGGGATCGTTGAGGTCGCCGCTGGCCTTTCCCCAACTGTACCCAATATTGCCGCCGACGTAGAAACCTGTCCAGCTATAGACCGGCGCTGGCGCCGGCGGCGCCTTGATCGCCATGTCGGCCGCGAGCACGGGCGTTCCGACCAGTGCGGCGGCGACGGCACTTCCAATCAGAGTCGGCTTCCGCACGGCACACTCGACGGAGTCAGAGCTGGAACAAAATCAGTCTAGACGTAAAACATCGTTCTGAATGTCGCCTTTCAGCAACACTGAACAAGAATTCACTGTCGATTCGACAAAGCCGTCGCTCACGTCAGCTTCGGAATTTTTATTTTGCATCAGGCGCTGGTGATTTTGGCTGGTCGCGGCCTTATCATTGCCGCACCGACCAGCCTGGAGAGCGACTGGCAATGCGATTCACTTGGACCGGCCTGATCCTGGCGCCGTTATTGGTGCCGGTGCTGTTCAGCGCGGCGTTTGTGAGTTTGTCCGGAGGGGACCGGCCGGTGCTGGGGTTCCTGATACTGCTGGTCCCGGGTTGCATCGTGTCCTACGGCGTCACGATAATCCTCTTCCTGCCCTGCCTGTTTCTCTTCTCGTTGTGGCGGCCCATGACGGGCTTGAAGGTCTGCCTGCTGGGACTGGTGCTGGGCGCGGCGGTGTTCGTACCGATGACGTGGTTGGACTGGACGAGCAGCGGCACCGATTCCGGCCCACCGACCGAGAGCTTCTTGGCGTTTTTCGTGCGCTGGGCCGCCGATCCATTCAACGCGATATTTCCGCTGGCCGGGCTGATAACGGCGGGGCTGTACTGGTGGCTGGGCACGTGGCGGCTCGGCCGGTCAAAACCCGCGCAGCAATAGCCACCACCGCATGTCCGCTTCCGGCCCAAGCGGACGTGCAAGATCCCGCAAGCGATTTCGCCTACTCGACCGTGATATGCGCGGTCTCGATCAGCTTGCGCCATTGCGGCTCTTCGGTGCGGATGCGCTCGCTCAGTTCCTGCGGCGAGCCGGCGATGGATTCGAAATATTGCGGGTCGAGAAACGTTTTTTGCACGGCCGGATCGGCGAAGATCTTGCGCACCTCGCCGTTGATCTTGGCGACCACGTCGGGCGCAATGCCGGCCGGTCCGAACAGCGCGAACCACGACACCGCCGTGAAGCCGGGATAGCCGGCCTCGGCGACGGTCGGCACGTCCGGCAACAGCGCCATGCGCTTGGGCGCGCCAAGCGCGATGAATTTGACCGCGCCGGATTTCGATTGCGGCACGGCGTTGCCGACGCTGATGAACATCAATTGGATGTGGCCGGCGATGACGTCCTGCATCGCCGGCGCCGCGCCCTTGTAGTGCACGGCGACCAGATCGGTGCCGGTGACGGTCTTGAACATTTCCATATTGAGATGGCCGCTCGAGCCGGCGCCGTAAGTGCCGTAATTCAACTGGCCGGGCTTGGCCTTGGCGAGCGCGACCAACTCCTTGACGCTGTTCGCCGCCACCGACGGATGCAGGATCAGCCCATGATTGATCTGCGCGAGACCGCTGATCGGGGTGAAATCGGCGAGCTTGTAGCGCAGGTCGGGGTAAAGCGTCGGATTGACGATGAAGGTGGTTTCCGGGCCGATGAACAGCGTGTAGCCGTCGCCCGGCTGGTGCATCACATATTCGGCCGCCACCTGGTTATTGGCGCCCGGCTTGTTCTCGACCACCGTTTGGGCGCCCCAGTCGGCGTTGAAGTGCTGCGCCAGGATGCGCGCGAGCATATCGGTCACGCCGCCCGGCGACGCCGGCACGATGATGGTGATCGGCTTCGACGGATAAGTCTGCGCCTGGGCGTTCGGGGCCGCGGCGAGACACGCGGACACCGCCGCCATGCGAAGCCATGATTTCATCACCGTTTCTCCATTTGCGGGCTGTTTCCTTTTTGCGTCGGCGTAGGGGTAGATTCGCTCCTTGGCTCTGGCAACGGCATCCTATCGGGTCGAATGAGTGCTTCGATAGGGGCTGCAACAGGCCTCGCGGCTGCAACATGAGATGTTGGCCGATGTCCGCTTTTCACCCGATGGCGACCAATTCGCTGCGCCGCACTAGGTGACGCTATGGGCCAATCGCGTCACTTCGCACCTCGGAAAAATAGCCAGCATTTTTGCGGTCGGACCACCATGAAGTCCGTCACAGACAGACAAATTGAGGCGTGATAACCTTCCTCACATTGCGCTGGGCATGATCCCGTTTGGGGACGGGGAAAAATGACAATCGGCATCGGCAGGCGGGAGTTCATCAGCGCGCTCGGCGGCGCGACTGTTTGGCCGTTCGCTGCGTGGGCGCAGCAGGCTGAGCGCATCCGACGGATCGGCTTTCTCGCCACAGGTCTCGAAAGCAACCCCCTCTCGAAGGATTACGCGAACGCCTTTTTGCACGGGCTCGATGCGCTCGGCTGGAAAGACGGCGTCAACCTGCACATCGACTGGCGCTGGGGCGGTGTGGACGCCCCGCTCATGGCACACCAGGCGGCAGAACTGGTGGCACTCGCGCCGGACGTACTTCTCGCCGGCGGCAATTTGGCCGTGGAGCCGCTACGCGAGCAAACAAGAACAATTCCGGTCGTCTTCGCCCTGGTGAGCGACCCGGTCGGAATGGGGTATGTGCAAAGTCTGGCGCATCCTGGCGGCAACATCACCGGCTTTAGCAGCTACGATCCGCCGATCTACACGAAACAGGTGCAAATGCTGACCCAGATCACCCCACCGGCTGAGACCGTGGCTGTCCTCTACAACCCTGAGAGCGCGCCTTATGCCGGTCGGATGGTGCGGGCCATGGAAGACGCGGGCAAGTCCCTCGGGGTGATGTTGCGCGACGCCCCGTGTCACGACGACGGCGAGATCGAGGCGATGATGAGCGCCCTGGCGCAAGACGGGCGCGGCGGGCTGTTGGCCCTCGGTGACGCGTTCAACCAAGTGCATATCCAAGCGATCATCTCCCTCGCGCTTAAGTACCGAATTCCGACGGTCGTCGCCACGCGTCAATTCACCGAGAGCGGCGCGCTCATGTCGTACACTATCAACATCCCCGATCTTTTTCGGCGCTCGGCCAATTATGTCGATCGCATCCTGAAGGGCGCCAAGCCGAGCGATTTGCCGGTCCAGCAACCGACCGAGTTCGAGATGGCGATCAACCTGAAGACCGCCAAGGCGCTCGGCGTCACCATCGCGCCATCGCTCCTCGCCACCGCTGACGAGGTGATCGAATGAACCTTTCGCAGTGCGGCAATTGATAGCGGCAAAACGACGTTAAGGGTCATGAACTGCCGCGTCGCTTCGTGGCAGTCGTGGCGGCTGTGCCCCTTATAGCGGACACGAAGGCGGTCAGTCGGCGAGGCCGAGAAGGGCCACTTTCTGCCGCACGCACCCGCGGCAAAAATAGCGAACCTTTTCGGCATCAGACCACCGTGAAGTGCGTCACAGACCTGCCGATTGGGGCGTGATAGTCTTCCCCACATTGCAGAGAGCGTGATCCCTTTGGGGACGGAACAAATGGCAATCGGCATCGGCAGACGGCAATTCATATCCGTGCTCGGCGGTGCCGTCGCGTGGCCGTTAGCCGCGCGGGCGCAGCAGCCGGCGTTGCCGGTGGTGGGAGTGATCAACTCCGGGGCAGCCGATTATAATGTGGCCGCGTTTCGCAAAGGCCTGCACGAAAACGGAACCATCGACGGTCAGAATGTGACGGTCGAGTACTACGGATTGGATGGCCAATTCGATCGGCTGCCGGCATTGTTGGCCGATCTGGTCCGCCGACAGGTGGCCGTGATCGTCACTACCGGCCCTGCGCCGGTTGCGCGTGCGGCCAAGGATGCCACAGCGACGATCCCAATCGTCTTCAGTGTCCCGCAAGACCCAGTCAGGCTTGGTCTGGTCGCCAGCCTCGCCCGGCCCGGCGGTAATGCGACCGGTATTAACTTTTTCGCCGCCGAGGTGCAGACCAAGCGGCTGCGGCTGCTGCATGACCTGCTGCCCAAGGCCATTCGTGTTACCGTGCTCCTCAATCCGTCCAATCCTTCGAACGTTGAGGCCTATGCGCGGGCCGTGCAGGAAGCTGCGCCCGCTATGGGGCTGCAAATCCAGATGCTCAACGCCGCGACAAGCGGCGAGATCGAGGCGGTCTTTACCGCGCTTGCACGCGAGCGCCCCGATGCCCTCTTCGTCGCCGGCGACGGGTTCTTTAACAGCCGCGTCGTGCAATTTGCCACCTTGGCGGCGGTGAACAAAATTCCATCGAGTTTTTCGCAGCGTGACTTTGTAGCGGCCGGTGGGCTGATGAGCTACGGAACGGACATCGCGGACATGTATCAACAACTCGGTGCCTATACCGGCAGAATCCTCAAAGGTGAAAAGCCCGCCGATCTGCCGGTCGTGCAGTCGACCAAATTTGTGTTCGCCGTCAACCTTCAAACAGCGCGAGCACTCGGCATCGAGGTGCCGCCGGGGGTGCTGTCGATTGCCGACGAGGTGATCGAATGAACCTATTGCAATGCGGTAATTGATGGCGGCGAAGTGTCGCTATGGGTCAATTTCTGCCGCGCCGATCATAGTGCCGCGCGGCAGCTAGACCTCCAATAACGGACACGAAGGCGCTCGACCGGCGCGGCGGTTAAGGGCCATTCCCTGCCGCACGCACCCGAAGCAAAAACAGCCTGCCCTTTTGCCGTCGTACCCGTGAAGTCGGTCACAGACCCGCCGACCGGGGCGTGATACCGTTCCACACATCGCAGCGGGTATGGACCTAGTCGGGACGGTCAATGGCAATCGGCATTGGAAGGCGGGAGTTTGTAGCCGGTCTCAGCGGCACAGCAGTGTGGCCGCTTGCGGGGCGCGCGCAGCAGCCGGCGTTGCCGGTGGTCGGATTTTTGAACCCCGGCTCATCAGTGGCAACTCGCTACCAGGCCATGGCATTCGCGCAAGGAATGAGCCAGACCGGTTATGTCGAGGGCCGAAACGTGGCGGTCGAATACCGCTGGGCAAACGGCCAATACGATCAATTGCCGGCAATTGCCGCTGAGCTGGCTCGGCGTCAGGTCGCCGTGATCGGCGTCGTTAGCCCCGTTGGAGCACTCGCCGCCAAGCAGGCGACGACGTCGATTCCGATCGTCTTCGCTCTTGGCAGCGACCCCGTGAAAGACGGACTTGTGGCGAGCCTAAACCGGCCGGGCGGGAACATCACAGGTGCGACTTTCTTCGCCAATTTGCTTGATGCGAAACGCCTCGGGCTGGTGCATCAGTTTGTTCCCGACGCGAACGTCATTGCTGCGCTATTGAACCCGAAAAACGCGAGTTTCGCGTTGGAGAAAAATGAGACGCAAGAGGCCGCACGCACGCTCGGGCTGGAACTCGTTTTCCTGCAAGCGAGCACCGAACGTGAGATTGATGATTCGTTCTTGACTCTCACTCAACAGCACGCCGCCGCTCTTTTTGTTGCCGGCGATGCATTCCTTGGCGGCCATGCCGACCAGATCGCGACACTGGCGGTACGTTATGGGGTTCCCACATCCTTCGCATTGCGCGAGCAGGCCGCAGCAGGTGGCCTCATGAGCTACGGTGCCAGCATAACCGACACGGTGCGTCAGGCCGGCAATTATGTCGGACGTATCCTCAAGGGCGAGAAGCCCGTCGATCTGCCGGTGCAGCAGCCGACCAAGTTCGAATTCGTAATCAATATGAAGACGGCCAAGGCGCTCGGCCTCACAATTCCGCATGACTTGCTGGTGCTCGCCGACGAGTTGATCGAATAAACCTTGCGCGCTGCGTCAATTAACGGTGGCGAAGTGACGTCATGGGTCATGAACCGCCGCGCCGATCATTGTCTGCCGTGACCGGTCTTCACCCAATACCTGCCGCGCCTAGCTGTGCCTGGGGCGGCGGTTAAGGGCCAGGAACCGCCTCCCGCACCGCAGAAAAACAGAGAGCATTTTCGCCGTCGGCCCCTCGTGAAGCTGGTCACTGACCTACCGATTGGGCCGTGATACTGTTCATTGCTTGTTGGCGTGATCCCTTAGGGGCGGGGCAAATGGCGATCCGCATCGGAAAACGGCAATTCATTGCCGGCCTTGCCGGCACGGCGGTCGCTTGGCCGCTCTCGGCGCGTGCGCAACAGCCCGAGCGGATGCGGCGGATTGGCGTAATGATACAGCTCGCCGAAAGTGATCAGGAAGGACAAAGCCGGCTCGCGGCTTTCCGGGAGGAACTCCAAAAGCTTGGCTGGGTTGTCGGTCGCAATCTTCAAATCGACTATCGCTGGGGTACATCCAATGACGAGCGGGCTCGCGTAGCCGTTGCGGGATTGCTGAATCTGGCACCCGATGTGATTTTTGCCAATTCCAGTGTGGCCTTGCGCGCCGCGCAACAGGCAACCCGCACTGTGCCGATCGTGTTTACAACAGTTATCGAACCTGTTGCGCAGGGCTTTGTCGCGAGCTTGGCGCATCCAGGAGGCAATACCACCGGCTTCTCGTATCTGGAATCGTCGGTGGGAGGGAAATGGCTGGACCTCCTCAAGGAGATCGCACCGCGCGTCTCACACGTCGCGTTCATGTTCAATCCGCAGCGAGGTCCCTATGGCGCAGACATCTCCCGTTTCGTGGAGGAGGCCGCCCAAAAGCTTCCAGTACGATACGTTGCAGCTCCAGTTTATGAGCCCGCGGAGATAGAAACGGTCATGACAACGCTTGCGAAGGAGCCGGATGGCGGGTTGATCGTTTCCCCCGACGCGTTCACGGTCACGCATGGCCAAGACATTATCAACATCGCGAATCGCGACGGGGTGCCCGCGATCTTTGCAGAGCGGAATTTCACGGCCGCAGGTGGTCTCATTTCCTACGGAGCCGATTATATCGAACACTTTCGACAGGGGGCGACCTATGTCGACCGGATATTGCGAGGCGAGAAACCCGCCGATCTGCCAGTCCAAGAACCCAGCAAGTTTGATCTAATCATCAACCTGAGAACCGCCAAGGCGCTCGGTCTCACCGTCTCCAGCTCGATGCAATTGCTGGCCGACGAGGTGATCGAATAACTGATCGGGCATTTATAGTGATAGCCACACGCTGCCCGTGCTGCGCTGCACCGAAGTCTCGCCGCAATCGGTCGCTCAGGGTCAAGAAACTGCCTCGATTACAATGAGCCGGCGCGGCAGCTATGTCTCCGATAACGGACACCAAGACGCACGGCCGGTGCATCCGCTAAGGGCCACTAACTGCCGCACGCACCTGCGGCAAAAGCAGCCGAGGACCGCCCTGAAGGACAGTCACAGACCGGCCGATTGAGGCGTGATATTCTGCACTGCATTACAACGGGCGTGATCCCAGTGGGGCGGGCAAATGGCAATCGGAAGACGTCGATTTATATCTGCGCTTGGCGGCGCGGCTGTTGCGTGGCCGCTCGCGGCGCGCGCGCAACAGGCGGACCGGATACGTCGCATTGGCGCGCTCATTGGCATTGCCGCAGACGATCCAGAAGCTCAGTCGCGCTTTGCGGCATTCGTTCAAGAGCTGGGGCAATTCGGCTGGATAGAAGGGCGCAATGTGCATATCGAGCCCCGTTGGGCAGCGGGCAATGTCGCCAACGCGCGAAAATACGCGGCGGAATTGGTTGCACTTGCGCCGGATGTCATCGTGGCCGTTGGCAGCTTGCCCACGGCGACGTTGCAGCAGGCAAGCCACACCGTGCCGATCGTATTCGCGGTCGTCACCGATCCGGTCGGTGCCGGCTACGTCGATAGTCTGTCGCGACCGAGTCGCAATGCCACCGGCTTCATGATGTTTGAATACGGTTTGTGTGGGAAATGGTTGGGACTGCTAAAGGAGATTGCGCCGAACGTGACGCGAGCAGTGGTCCTTCGGGATGCCGCAGACACTTCCGGTATCGGCCAGTTCGCAATAATCCAGTCCGTGGCGCCTTCGATCGGCGTCGATGTAAGTCCGCTCAATATGGGCGACGCAGCCGAGATCGAGCGCGCCGTCGCGGACTTCGCGCGCTCCCCTAATGGTGGTCTGATCGTACTGGCGAGTACATTAGCGGTGTTTCGTCGTGATCTGATCATTGCACTTGCCTCCCGCCATACGCTGCCCGCGGTTTACGACGAACGCTCTTTTGTCGCCCACGGCGGCTTAATCTCGTATGGGGCGAATTTCCTCAATCAGTACCGGCAAGCGGCCTCCTACGTCGATCGTATCCTCAAGGGTGAAAAGCCGGCCGATCTTCCTGTGCAGGCGCCGAATAAGTATGAACTTGCTGTCAACCTTAGAACTGCCAAGACGCTGGGGCTCTCTGTGCCACAGTCGATCCTCGCCCGTGCTGACGAAGTAATTGAATAATCCTTTTGCAGTGCGGGAACGGACGGTCGCAAAATGACGCTTAGGGTCATGAACGACCGATTTGCTATGGCCGCGCGATGTCTGCTTCTCCCCCCGATAGCGACCGAATTGCTGCGTCACGGCAAGCGTCGCTAGGGCCTGACCTACCGATTGGACAGTGGTAGCCTTCCCAATATTGCAGCGGGGTGCGGTGCCTGACTGCCAGCAAAGGGAGTCTGACATGAATTTCACTGCATTTAGAATCCTGACCAGCAGGTCATGCACAAGCGGACTGTTCTTGGCGCTCGCGCTTACGGCGATCGGCACGGCACGGGCACAAGATAAGACCTACGTGATGAAAATAACCGCGCCCACCCAAAATGCCTCGCCCGACACCTATGCGAGGAATTACGCGGCCGCCGTCGAAAAGGAATCCAGGGGCCGCATCAAAGCCGAGGTCTACCCGGCAAGCCAGCTCGGCTCGATCCCACGGCAGATCGAAGGTACACAGTTCGGCGCCATCCAATGCGCGGTCATTCCACCAGAATTCTTCGTCGGGGTCGACGAACGCTTTGAGGTGCTAGCCGCCCCCGGCCTTGTTAGCTCTGTGGTGCAGGCACAGAACCTGGCCAAAGATCCGCAGGTGCTGAAGCTGATGCTTGGGCTCGGTGCCGACAAAGGACTGCGCGGTGTCGGCTTATTATTGGGCGAACCAAACCAAATCATCGCCAAAACTGCGATCCGCCACCTCGACGACATCAAGGGCAAGAAAGTCCGAATCTTTGCCTCTGATTTTCAGTCCACGACCTTTAAACGGCTTGGAGCTACACCGGTAGCGATGTCGCTTGGCGATGTCTTACCGGCGATCCAGCAAGGCGCCATTGACGGTGCGACCGGCGGCATTGAGGCCTTCGCCGGTCTACATTTCTACGATACAGCCAAATACATCACGACGACCCACCACGCGGCGATCTTCCTAGTCGTCGAAGTCAGCCGGAAGTGGTACGATTCGCTGCCCGCCGATTTGCAGGAAATCGTCGACCGGGTTGCTGCCAGCGAAGCGACGGCGATCAATCCGCAACTGGATGAGCTGGAAAAACAAGCCATTAAGACCTGGTCGAATAACGGCGGCGAACTCATCGACCTGCCTGCCGATGAGCAAACGGAGATGTTTAAGATTCTTGCAAGCGTTGGCGCCGATGTAGCGAAGACTAAGCCGAATGTTCAAGCAGCTTATGAGACAGTGACAGCGGCGGCGCAGCGAGCGCGGTAGAGGACGGCAAAGTGTAGGCGCTACGCCCGGGTTTTCGCCTCGACGATGTCGACGCGTTCGCTCATTCCCTTTTCGAGGACCAGGATGCGAGCCAGTCGCGCGTAGGGCGAAATGTACGTAATGTAGAGCTTCATTGCCGGCCCTTTTGAACATTCTGCTGTGGCGCCCCGAGACCTGCAACCCTCGAAGCTTAGTCCGCTCATGGGGCGGTTAGGTCGTCCTCCTGTCCCAGCAGCGATCGAATCTGGCCAGAGGCGCTAACGAGGAGCACGATAGCGACCGAATCGCCGCGTTGCGCCAGGCGCCGCTAGGGCCAGACCTGCCAATTGGTGCGTGATATTCTTCCTACATCGCGGCAGGCGCGATCCTGTTGGGGCCAGGTCAAATGGCAATCGGCATTGGTAGGCGGGAATTCATTGGAGCAGTTGGCGGTGCGGCGGTCGCGTGGCCGCTCGCGGCGCGCGCGCAGCAACCGGCGCTACCGGTGATTGGTTTTCTCAATGGCACATCGCCGCAGGGGTACGACCGCTTTCTGCTCGCATTTCGTCAAGGCCTTGGCGAAACTGGATTCACTGAGGATCGCAACGTGGCGATCGAATATCGGTGGGCGGGAGGCGACTACGAGCGCTTGCCCGCAATGGCAGCCGATTTAGTTCGCCGTGGCGTCAACGTGATTGCCGCTACGAGCACGCCTGCGAATGTTGTTGCTGCGGCCGCGACCAAGGATATCCCAATCGTCTTTACGACGAGCAGTGACCCCGTTGAGCTCGGTCTCGTTCGCAGCCTCAGCCATCCGGGTGGCAATACGACCGGCGCGGTCACGTTGAATGTAGAAGTGGGTCCGAAGCGACTGGAGCTGCTCCATGACATAATCCCTATGACGAACATTATTGGCGTCCTGATCAATTCAAGCCGGCCTGGCGCGGCAGAACAATCGCTAAAGCTCGAAAAAGCCGGGCAAACACTCGGCCTGCAGATTCGCATTCTCAATGCAAGTACCGAACGTGACGTCGATGCTGCCGTTACAGGGCTCGCCGAGCTGCCGGCCAAAGCACTTCTAGTCACCACAGATGCGTTCTTCTTCAGCCGACGTAGTCAACTTATCGATCTGGTCGCGCGACATGCCATTCCCACGATCTTCGATCGTCGCGAGTTCGTCGAAGCAGGGGGATTGATGAGCTACGGTGGCAGCGTTACGGACGTATACCGGCTGGCCGGAAACTACACCGGCCAAATCTTGAAAGGTGGCAGACCCGCCGAGATGCCTGTGCAGCAGTCCACAAAGATCGAACTGGTGATCAACTTGAAGACCGCCAAAGCTCTCGGCCTCACAGTTTCTCCCAGCGTGCTTGCCACCGCCGACGAGGTCATCGAATAAACCTTTCGTACTGCGTCAATTGACGGCGGCGAAGTGTCGCTGTGAGTCGGGAGCGACCGATTTACTTTGCGATGGTCGCCTGCGCCATGGTGGTGGCGAGCGCGCGCACTCGACACGACTCGATCGAGAGTTCTGGACACGGCGGCCGCGACCTGCTGCGATGGCAATCTCGCCTTGCCCATAGGAGCTTCCCCGATGCCGATTATCGATTCCCAGGTCCACGCCTACGAGGCGAACACGCCGAAGCGCCCCTGGCACAATGTGCCGAACTGGCCGCCTCACGTCACCGGCGACGAGATGGTGGAGGCGATGAAAAAGGTCGGCGTCGACGGCGCGATCTTCATCTCCGCCTTTTCCATGTACCGCTACGACGCCAGTTATGCGGTGGAGGTGCAGCGCGCCCATCCCGGCAGTTTCGGCATCGTCAAGCCGGTCGACCCGGACGACCCGGCGGTGGCCGATGTCGTCGCCGACTGGAAGAAGACGCCGGGCGCGGTCGGCATCCGCATCATGCTGACCAAGGAGGCGAAGCGCGATCCCAACGATCCCGGCCTCGACCGCATCCTCCGTGCCGCCGTCCGCTACGACATTCCGGTCAATATTTTGTGCTGGGGCAACCTCGACGACGGCACGGCGCTGATCGACCGTCATCCCGACGCGCGATTCATCATCGACCATCTGGGCATCCTGCAGCCGCGCACGCCGCCCGCCCCGCCGCAGCCCTGGGCCGACCTGCCGAAGGTGCTGGAGCTCGCCAAGCGCCCCAACGCGGTGATCAAGGTCAGCGGCGCCTGCACGTTGTCCAAGGAACCTTATCCGTTCCCGGACATCTGGAGCCCGCTCGCGCGCGTGTTCGAGGCCTGGGGTTTCGATCGCTGCCTGTGGGGCACGGACTGGACTCGCGCCTTCGCGGTCGTCAACTACGAGCAGGGCGTCACGCCCTTCCTCAAGACCGACCGCCTGAGCGACAGCGAGCGGACGATGTTGATGGGCGGCGCCTGCGCCAAGGCCTATGGCTGGTCGCCGAAGAAAAGTTAGGTTCGTCACCGCGCGCGCCGTAAGCAGACATTCCGCGCCGCAGCCAACCCGGCGCCGGCCGGCAAACGTCAACTCGGCCAAAGGACCGGTATCCAAGCGCGTGCCCATGCCTCGACGAAGCGCCGCGCCTCGGCGGCCGGGTGCTTGCTTTTGACCGTATCCATGCGGATCTGGAAGAACTCGCCTCTGGCGCCGGCGAGGCAAAGATAGCTGTCGAGATCGACCGCACGCTGCTTGTGAAAGTAATTGTACTCGACGCAGATGAAGCGGCCGCGCCCTGCAGTATCGGCTATCGTGAACACGTCCTTCTTCGTCAGCCCGACATAGACACCCCGCTTCTCGGTGTTCACGATCTCGCCCTTGGCCTCCTCGACCGCTGCCAAAACCGCCGCCGACGCTGGATCGTCAGGAATCGATTTCATTTTCAGGTCATAGATATAGATGTCGATCGTCCAGTCCGGGTGCGGGAACCGCACGCCGTAGCCCATTCCCGGATGATCGGTTTCGAAATCCATCGGCGCCTGGTGTGGCAGGCCTGAGACCCGATCTGGAACGGGCACGCCCAGTAGAGTGGTCGTCGTCTGCGCCAGAGCGCCCGGCTTCGCAAGAAGGAGACTGGCGGCGAGCATCAGTATCGCGGTGGCAACCCAAGCAGTGGCCCATCTTGCAAGCATCGTCCGCAATCTCCTCCAAGGCTTACAGCATTAACTCAAATACAAAAGCCGGTGAATGGCCGCAAATGTCGCCTTTGAGGCACAAGCGACCGGCAGCCGGCAACTTCCAGTCCGCCGCTCCCGCTAGCGACAAAATCACTACGTCGCCGACGCCATGTACGTAGGACAGCTGCGTGCCCAACCGCAGGGTGCCACCTTTGCACGATCCCTCGATTGACGTAGCATGATTGGAGATCATTCGAGATCGATCCGCCAGGGAGAAAAACATGTCGCCAGTCGCCGAACGGACGCGCGCGGTTTCGGTCGTCAAGCTGCATCCGGACATCGGGGCGGAAATCCGCGGCGTCGATCTCAGCCGTCCGTTGGACGAGGAGACCTTGCGGGCGATCAAGGACGCCTGGCATCAGCATGCGGTGCTGCTGTTCCGCGATCAAAAGCTGAGCGAAGACGATCAGCGCCGGTTCGCCGCCCATTTTGGTCCGGTTGCGAAGCGGGTGCCGCCGAAGCCGGGCGCACCGGGCGCGGAGGATGCGCTGGTGTGGGACGACATGATGACGATCAGCGATCGCGTCGACGCCAACGGCAAGGCGCTCGGCTCGCTGGGACACGGCGAAATGTGGTTCCACACCGACAAGTGCTACCATCGGCGGCCGCATCGCGCGACCTTCCTCTACGGCATCGAAATTCCGTCCGAGGGCGGTCACACCCAGTTCTCCAGCATGTACGCGGCTTACGAAAACCTGCCGGCCGAACTGAAGCGGCAGCTAAGCGGCGCCATGGTCATCCAGGGCCAGCAATACGGCGTCGGCCGCCGCATCGATATCACGCTGCCGCTGGAGAGCACCCATCACTGCGCGCAGCCGATCTTCGTCACCAATCCGGGCTCCGGCCGCAAAGCGCTTTACGTCGCCAGCCAGAACTCGATGTGGATCGAAGGCATGGAGCGCGATGAAAGCGAAGCGTTGTTGCAACGGCTGTTCGCCATCGCCGAGGATCCGGCCATCATCTACGAGCACGTCTGGCGGCCCGGCGACCTCGTCATGTGGGACAACCTCGCCTGCCTGCA
>Ga0208604_1000061_pt1 | contig 15789 bp, 16 predicted proteins | sample MicForSoSWNH22_M_FD_188009 | JGI IMG/M metagenome (GOLD analysis project Ga0208604, IMG submission 188009) | Forest soil microbial communities from Harvard Forest Long Term Ecological Research site in Petersham, Massachusetts, USA - MetaG HF016... | ecosystem: Environmental > Terrestrial > Soil... | reverse complement strand
CTCGCGCGGCCGGCTGCAACTATTGATCAGGCCGGAGCGCTGGTTTTCAAATTTGTTCGAAGTGCCCGGCGTACGTCTCGCGGAAATGTCGCCCGACGTGTTGATTGCGTCATCGTTTCTGCCCGGCAAGCCGCCGAAGGACCCGACTGACCGCATCATCGCGGCCACAGCGCGCGAACTCGGCGCGACGCTGCCGCCGCCGGAGCATCGCACCCCGCAATATCTGGGCGATTTTGTTGCAAGCGAGATCAAGACCTGGGGCGCGGCGATCAAGGCCGCGGGCATCACGGCGGAGTAGCGAACCGCAGTACGACAAATTCGGTATCGTCGTAGGGACGGCGTTCAATTTCGGCAAAACCCTCCGGCGCCGCGAACGCGGATTTCTTCGCCTCCTCGACGACGATCAGCGCGTCCGGCACCAGCCAGCCGCCGGCGCGCGCGGAGGCGAGCGCCTGTTCGGCCAGGCCTCGTCCGTAAGGTGGATCGAGGAAGGCGAGCGAGAATGGCTCGATCGGGTGCGCCGGCCCGAGCTTGGTGGCGTCGCGGCGAAAGATGCGGGAGACCCCGCCGAGGCCGAGTGTCGCGACATTCTCGCGCAGCAGCGCGCGCGCCTCCGCGCCGTCGTCGACGAACAGCGTGAAAGCTGAGCCACGCGACAGCGCTTCGATGCCGAGCGCGCCGGTGCCGGCGAACAGGTCGAGCACCCGCGCGCCTTTGATCGGATCATCGTAGGCGTGGATCAGGATGTTGAACAAGGATTCGCGCAGCCGGTCGGCGGTCGGGCGGATCGATTGCGATTTCGGCGCGGCGAGCGGGCGTCCGCGCAGGCTGCCGCCGACCACGCGCATCAGCGCCGGCCTTTGGGATGACTGCGCCGCGGGCCGGCCGCGCGATCGGGCGAACGGCGGCGGCCGAACCTGCCGCGTTTTTCCGGCTGCTTTTGCGGCAGCTCGCGCGGCGGCGGTTGGCCGTGGCGCTCGATGGGTACGTTGCGGCCTTTGCGATCGGTCAGCACCTCGGCGCGTACGTCGTCCGCAGGACGCTGTCGCGGTGTTTCGTCATCGCGGCGCGCGCCGTGAAATTGGCGCTGAAATTTCTTGCCCGGGCGTTCCTCCTCATGGGCGCGCCAGGAATGGCTGGGCGGTTTGCGCGGCGTGGTTTCGCGCCGCGGGTCCTTGTCCGGCGTGGGCGATCGCGGCAAGAGCGGCATGGAGAAATCGACGCCGGATTTCGCGACCAGCTGCGCGCCGAGCTGTTCGCGCAAAATCCGGGTGCGGACTTCCTCGACGTCGCCCGCTTTGAGCTCGGCGAGCTGGAACGGGCCGAACGAGACGCGGATGAGCCGCGTCACGTCGAGGCCGAGATGGCCGAGCACATTGCGCACCTCGCGGTTCTTGCCTTCGCGGATCGCAAACGTGAGCCAGAGATTGGCGCCCTGCACGCGCTCGATCGTGGCTTCGATGGCGCCGTAATGGACGCCGGAGAGGGTGAGCCCCGCGCGCAATTGGTCGAGCTGCGCCTGGGTCACCTTGCCGTGGGCGCGCACCCGGTAGCGGCGCAGCCAGCCGGTCGCCGGCAATTCGAGCACGCGGGCGAGCGCGCCGTCATTGGTGAGGAGCAACAGCCCCTCGGTATTGAAATCGAGCCGGCCGACGCTGATCAGGCGCGGCAGGTCTTCCGGCAGATGCTGGAAGATGGTCGGCCGGCCCTGCGGGTCGGCATGGGTGGTCATCAGCCCGCGCGGCTTGTTATAGAGGAACAGCCGCGTTCGTTCGCGCGCCGGCAGCGGCGCGCCGTCGACGGCGACCTTGTCCAGCGCGGTGACGTTGCAGGCCGGCGAAGTGATCACGGTGCCGTTGACCGCGACGCGGCCGGCGGCGATCCAAGCTTCCGCCTCGCGCCGCGACGCCAGGCCGGCGCGGGCGATCACCTTGGCGACACGTTCGCCGGGTTTGTGGTCTTGATCCTGTGCCATTTCCGTCATGGCCGGGCTCGTCCCGGCCATCCACGCCTTTGATTGTGACGGTGTATAAAGACGTGGATGCCCGGCACAAGGCCGGGCATGACGATGAATGGGTTAAATGACTTCCTTTATGGCTATGGCGCTGGACGAAGCCCGTGCGGCCGGCGCACGCGGCGAAGTGCCGGTCGGCTGCGTCATCGTGCGCGACGGCGCCGTCGTCGCCAGCGCCGGCAATCGGACCTTGGCCGACTGCGATCCGACGGCTCATGCCGAGATCATTGCGATCCGGGCGGCTGCGGCCTCGCTCGGCTCCGAACGGCTCGACGGCTGCGACCTCTATGTCACACTCGAGCCCTGCACCATGTGCGCCGGCGCGGTCGCCTTCGCCCGTATCCGCAGGCTCTATTACGGTGCGGCAGATGCCAAGGGCGGCGCGGTGGACAATGGCGTGAAGTTTTTTGCTTCGCCCGCCTGCCACCATCGGCCGGAGGTTTACGGCGGTATGGCCGAAGCCGAGGCCGGCGCGTTGCTGAAGGAGTTTTTTCGCGAACGCCGCTAGGCATCCCGTCATTCCGGAAGCCGCGCAGCGGCTATCCGGAATCCATAATCGCTGACCTCACAAATATTGCACCGATTGTGGTTATGGATTCCGGGTTCGCGCTTCGCGCGCCCCGGAATGACGTTACGACAGCAGCGCGCCGAGCTTTTCCTTCACTTCGGCCTTCACCGCGTCGGCGGTGCGCAAAATGGCGCTCGCCTGATAAAAATCCAGCGTGCGGAAGATCGTGACATTGGGACGGATCATGAGATCGGCCGGATCGTGCCTGTGCTTGGCCGCGACAATGGTCGAACCCATGATCTGCAGCGTCGTGATCATGCTTTCCCAGGCGCTCGGAATGTCGTTGCGCTCCGCGTCCGGCATGCCGAAGACATCGACCGCGACGGTGACGTCGGCGCGCTCGCGCACTTGATCGAACGGCAGCGGATTGGTGGCACCGCCGTCGACCAGGATGCTGCTGCCGATCGCTACCGGGCGGAACAGGCCGGGAATGGCGATCGAGCTCGCCAGCGCCGGCCGCAGTGGACCCGATGTGAAGGCCGCCTCCTGCCGCCGGTGCAGGTCGGTCGCAATCACCGTGAGCGGAATTTGCAGCGCGGCAAAATCCTGCGGCACCGCTTCGGGCACAAACTGCGCGCAGAATTTCTCGGCATCGAGCTGCGTTGCCTGGCCGAAGGCGCCGGTGAACAGGTCGGCCAGCGTGCCGGCACGCGCGGCGATGAGCCGGCGCGTGATCTCGCCGCGGTTATGTGCCAGCGCGATGACGTGGCGGCGGATGTCCTTGCCGCGCATGCCGGCGGCGTAGGCGGCACCGACCAGCGCGCCGATCGAGGTGCCGGCGATGGCGACCGGTTTTACGCCCAAATCATCGAGCGCCTCGATCACCGAAATATGGGCGAGCCCACGCGCGCCGCCGCCGCCGAGCGCGAGCGCAAACGTCTTCATGTGCCGGCAGCCTGCGCGAACTCCCAGGCTTTGGCGGCGAGCGGGCCCACCAATTCGGCTTTGGCCGCGGCAAAGGCGCTGGTCGCGGTGCCGTCGCGCACGCGTCCGGCGATGCCTTGCAGGATCGCGGCGAGGCGGAAGAAATTATAGGCGAAATAGACCGGCAGGTGCGGCCGCGGGTCGAGTCCGGTGCGCGCGACGTAGGCACCCACATAAGTCTCGAGCGACGGAATGCCGAGCGCGGCGATATCCTGGTCCACGAGCGAACCGGTGCCGGCATCCGCCGGCGGCATGTGCCATTGCATCAGATGATAAGAAAAATCCGCGAGCGGATCGCCGAGCGTGGAGAGCTCCCAATCGAGCACGGCGGCAATCTGCGGCGCGTCGGGCTTAAGGATGATGTTGTCGAGCCGGTAGTCGCCGTGCACCACGCGCGGCGGCTGGCGCGGCGGCAGATGCGCCGGCAGCCAGGCGATCAGGCGCTCCATGTCCTCGATCGATTGGGTCTCCGACGCGCGATATTGCTTCGACCAGCGCTCGACCTGGCGCGCGACATAATTTTCGCCGCGACCGTAGTCCGACAAGCCGATCGCGGCCGGATCGAATGAATGAAGCCGCGCGATGGTTGCGTTCATGGCATCGTAGACCGCCGCGCGCTCGGCCGGGTTGGACGCCGGCATCTGCGGTTCCCAGAACACGCGGCCCTCGACATGGGCCATGACGAAGAACGGCGTGCCGACAATGCTGGCGTCGGCGCAATACAGCACCGGCTCGGCGACCGGGAAGCGCTGCGCGGCAAGCGCGCTGATGATGCGGTGCTCGCGGTCCACCGCGTGGGCGGAGGGCAGGAGTTTCCCCGGCGGTTTTCGCCGCAGCACGTAACGCCGCAGCGGCGTTTCCACGAGATAAGTCGGGTTGGACTGGCCGCCCTTGAACTGGCTCACCACGATGGGGCCGGCAAATCCGGCAACATGCGCGCTCAGATAGTCTTCCAACCGCGCCACGTCGAAGCGCAGCCGCTCGGCGACTTCGCGGGTGCCGGAAAAGGCGCTCTGGCGGTCGATCGTGGTCATGGAAGAATTTTAGCGCGCGGTGAAGAATTCCAGCAATGCCCGCGCGGTTGCGGCCGGGTTCTCTTCCGGCACGTAATGGCCGCTCTCGATGGCGAAGCCGCGCAGGTCCGGCGCCCAGTCGCGCCAGGCCGCCAGCGGGTCGATGCCGGCATTGGCAGGCAGGCCGCCAGAGCCCCACAGCGCCAGCACCGGGCAACCGATTTTGCGGCCGGCAGCGCGGTCGGCTTCGTCGTCGGCGAGGTCGGTGGTGCGGCCGGCGCGGTAGTCCTCGCACATGGCGTGGATGCGCGCGGGATCCTGGTAGGCCGCGTGATAATGAGCCAGCGCTCGCGGGTCGAACACCGCGATGTCCTTTGCCTCAGCGCCGGCGCGGGCGCGAGAATCGAAGAAGAACGCCGGATCGTGGCCGATCAGGGTTTCGGGAAACGGCGCCGGCAGCGCCAGAAAGGTCCAATGCCAGGCGCGTGAGGCAAGCCGCAAGTCGAAGCGGTGCCACATGTCCCAGGTGGTGATGATGTCGAGCACGGCCAGTTGCTCGAGCCGGCCGGGATGGTCGAGCGCAAGCCGGTAACCGACCCTGCCGCCGCGATCGTGGCCGGCGAGACGGAAGCGGACAAAGCCGAGCGCTTCCATCGCTTCGACCATGGCGGCGGCCATGGCGCGCTTGGTGTAGGGCGCGTGGTCGGCTTGCGCTTCCGGCACCGCGGACCAGCCGTAGCCGGGCAGGTCGGCGATCACCAAGGTGAAATGCGCGCCAAGCTCGGGCGCAATGCGATGCCACATCACATTGCTTTGCGGATGACCATGCAGCAAAAGCAGCGGCGGCCCGCTGCCGCCGACTCTGGCGAAGAGTTTTCCGATCGAAGTGTCGATCCAGTGGGCGGCGTAGCCGGGATAAAGGTCGGCGAGGTCGGGCATTATTTCGCCTCGCGTGTGTCAACGCCGGCTAGGCCCGCCATGCCGGCACGATATCGGTTTGGAGAAAATCATCACCTTTAAACAGCAAAGTGTCGTCGCGCGCTTTTGCCAGGGCATAGACAAAGCAATCACCGAAATTCAGTGCTGCAGGTGCACGTCCTCTGCCGTACTGTTCAAAGGCTTGTCTCGCGAGCGCTCCCTGCTTTCCGTCGACGCCACGCACATCAATGCGAAGCTCGGCGAGAGTCTCATCAAGTCTGGCCGCTTCGAGCTCCCGCCGTTTGTTCATCAACACGATCATAGTTTCGACCACAGATACAACCGACATGACCGCGGTCGGCGTTCTCAGTATCAGATCGTCGAAAATGAAACGCTCTTTCTCACGAAGAATGATCGCGGCGAGTGCTGAGGTATCGACGACCATTAAGTCGGTAATCCGTTTTCGTCATAACCGATGATTTCATCATCAGTCAGATGCTCGTTGATCGTCGGCAAGGAATCGAAATAGGCGTAAAGCTCCGCCAACCTGCGTTTTCGTGCGGCGATCTCATCTTCGTTGAGCGGCACATGCTGCAAGCGCTCGCGCACGGCCTGCTTGACCGCTTCGGTGATACTTTCACCAGTCCGTTCAGCGAGCGTCCGGATCATCTGGTCGGCCTCTTGATCCTTGATCAAAATGGCCATCTCCGCCTCCGTATATATTAACCAGTTTGTATATATACGAGCTTAAGCGGTTATGCTAGTTGATTGATCCCGCTTACTTTTCGCGTTCCACCGCACGCCAGCCGATGTCGTGGCGGTAGAATCCTTCGGGCCAGCGGATGCGGGAGATCGCCTCGTAGGCGCGCGCCTGGGCTTCGCGCACCGTCTTGCCGATCGCCGAAACGTCGAGCACGCGGCCGCCATTGGCAAGGATGCGGCGGCCGTCCGCCTTGGTGCCGGCGTGGAAGATTTCCACGCCCTCGACCTTGGCGGCGTCGTCGAGGCCTTCGATGACCGAGCCGCGCGCGTAATCTCCCGGATAGCCCTTGGCGGCCATCACCACGGTCAGCGCCGGGTCGGGATACCAGCGCAGATCGAAGGATTTGAGCTGCCCGTCGCGGCTCGCCAGGAGCGCCGGCACGAGATCCGACATCAGACGCAGCATCAGCACTTGCGTTTCCGGATCGCCAAAGCGGGCGTTGTATTCGATCAGCTTCGGCCCGTCGGCGGCGATCATCAGGCCGGCGTAAAGCACGCCTTTGTACGGTGCGCCCATGGCGCTCATCGCCCGCAAGGTCGGGGTGATGATTTCCGCCATCACCCGCGCGCTCATGGCGTCGTCGATATTGGGCGCCGGCGAATAAGCGCCCATGCCGCCGGTGTTCGGTCCCTGGTCGCCGTCGAAGGCGCGTTTGTGGTCCTGCGCCGTGGTCAGCGCGATCGCGTTCGCGCCGTCGCATAGCGCGAAGAACGAGGCTTCCTCGCCGGCGAGGAATTCTTCGATGACGACTTCGCCGCCGGCTTCGCCCATGTTACTGACAGCGATGCCGCCGCCGAACATCATGTCGATGGCGGCTTCGGCCTCGGCCACGGTTTGCGCCACCACCACGCCCTTGCCGGCGGCAAGGCCGTCAGCCTTGACCACGATCGGCGCGCCGCGCCCGCGCAAATAGGTTTTGGCCGGGTCGGCGGCGCGGAAGCGCTCATAGGCTGCGGTTGGAATGCCGTTCTCCCTGCACAAATCCTTGGTGAAGCCCTTGGAGCCTTCGAGCCGCGCCGCGGCCCGCGTCGGCCCGAACGCTTTGACGCCGGCGGCTTCCAGGTCATCGACGATGCCGGCGCACAGCGGCGCCTCCGGCCCGACCACGACCAGATCGATGCGATGAGAGCGGCAAAACGCGATCACCGCCCCATGATCGGCGATGTCGAGGGCTACGCATTCGGCCTCCCGCGCGATGCCGGCATTGCCCGGCGCGCAATAAAGCCGGTCGGCGAGCGGACTTGCCGCCATTTTCCAGGCCAGCGCATGCTCGCGCCCGCCGGAGCCCAACAGCAGGATATTCATGGGTCGGAACGCATATCTTTGCTAGGAATTGGCGCAACGGCGGGCTGTCGGGGTCTTGACCCGCGCCCGCGACGCACAACACTAATTGGGTCCGAAGCAAAAGCCCATGGACTGCGCCCAGCCATCCACATTTCGCCCCGGCCGGGACATCGGGAGAGAACGATGAACCGTCCGGCTATAGGTGTCGCATTGCTGCTTGCGCTTTGCGTTGGCGGGCAATCGCGCGCGCACGGCGAGACCATCGCGGTCTTCACCAAGAACCAGGGCCCGATCTTTGCCGCGCTGCGTGCCGGCGCCGCGGTCGCGGCGAAAAATCTCGGCGTGCAACTGGTCAATTACGTGCCGTCGACGCCGGACAGCGTCGCCGAGCAGAACAAGCTGGTCGACGACGCCATCAAGGATAAGCCGGACGCCATCGTCTTCGTGCCGGTCAAGTTCACCGAAGCCGACAGCGCGGTGAAAAAGATCAATGCCGCGCAAATCCCGCTGATCAACGCCAACGAGCCGCTGGTCAATGCCAGCATCGTCGGTTATGTCGGCACCAACGACGTGTCGCTGGCGCGCGAGACCGGCCGTTACCTGCTCAAGGCGATGAACGGCAACGGCAGTGTCGTGATCCTCGACGGGCCCGACAAAAGTTTCACCGCCGAAGGCCGCGGCCAAGGGTATCGCGACGTCGTCAAGGATTTTGCCGGCGTAAAACTCCTCGACGGCAAGCCGGCCAATTATCAGCGCGCCCAGGCTAAGCAGGTCGTCGCCGGCTTCTTGAGCCGATATGCGCGTCTCGACGGCATTCTCGCCGGCAACGATCCGATGGCGATGGGTGCGGTCGATGCGCTCAAGGCGGCAAATCGCAAAGCCCTGGTCGTCGGCATCAATGCCAGCCGCGAGGTGATGGATCTCATCAAATCCGGCGACGTCATCGGCAGCGGCGACTACGATACATTCGCGCAAGGCTGCCTCGCCGTCGAAATGGCGGTGCGCGCCGTCCGCAAGGAGAATGTCCCGCACGAGCTCATTCTCAAGCCCACGGTGATCGACAAGACCAATTATGCGCCGTTCGATCAGCCGCTGGATAAACGCGAATGCCCGACATTGGGCAATGTCGACCGCCAATGATCGGCCGATAAACCGACGGGACCATCGAGGGGAACATCGCTTTGGACGAACCGCGGCTCAATCTGCCGGAACTGACCGTCTCGGAACTGTCGACGGCGCTCAAGCGCACCATCGAGGATGCTTACGGTTATGTGCGGGTTCGCGGCGAGCTCGGCAAGGTGAGCTACCATTCGAACGGCCATGTCTATTTCGATCTCAAGGACGACCGTGCTTCGATCGCCGGCGTGATCTGGCGCGGCACCGTGTCGCGTATCAAGCTCAAGCTCGAAGCCGGCCTCGAAGTGGTGATCACCGGCCGGCTCACCACCTATCCCGGCCGCTCGCAGTACCAGATCGTGGTCGAGACGCTGGAGCCGGCCGGTCTCGGCGCGCTGATGGCGCTGCTCGAGGAGCGCCGCAAGAAATTCATCGCTGAGGGTTTGTTCGACGAGGCGCGCAAGCAGCTGTTGCCGTATCTGCCGACCGTGATCGGCGTCATCACCTCGCCGACCGGCGCCGTCATCCGCGATATCCTGCACAGGCTCGCCGACCGCTTTCCGCGCCACGTGCTGGTTTGGCCGGTGAGGGTGCAGGGCGAAGGTTCGGCCGCCGAGGTCGCGGCAGCCATCGAAGGCTTCAATGCATTTGCCCCCTCCCTTCCCTCCCCCGCAAGCGGGGGAGGGAAGGGAGGGGGCCTGCGGCGCCCCGATCTTCTGATCGTCGCCCGCGGCGGCGGCTCGCTGGAAGATCTTTGGTCGTTCAACGAAGAGATCGTGGTGCGCGCGGCGGCCGCCAGCATGATCCCGCTGATCTCTGCGGTCGGCCACGAGACCGACGTGACCTTGATCGATTTTGCTTCCGACCGCCGCGCGCCGACGCCGACGGCGGCGGCCGAAATGGCGGTGCCGGTGCGCGCCGACCTTCTGGTCGCTATCGATTCGCTGGCGCGGCGCGCGCTCGCCTGTTGGCGGCGCAATCAGGAGGCGCGCCGCACCGAGCTGCGCTCGGCGGCCCGCGCGCTGCCCGACGCCGACGAAGTCTTGGCCGTGCCGCGGCAGCGGCTCGATCACGCCGCCGCCGCGCTCGCTCGCGCGCTGCGCGCCAATGCGCAAATCCATCGCTTAGGCTTTTCGCGGATCGGCGGCCGCTTGAGCCCGCAATTGTTGCGCACCAATGTCGAGCGCCGGCGCGAGCGCTATGCCGGCATCGCGCACCGGCTGCGCGCCAGCGTTGCCGCCAACATCGAGACCTATCGCACGCGGATCGCGCGCCAGCGCGAGCGCGTTATTGTGTTTAGGCAACGCGCCGAGCGCGCCGTGCGCACGCTGATCGCCACGCGACTCGCGCGCTGCGAACGCGATGGGCAATTGCTCGCGGCGTTCTCCTATCGCGGCGTGCTCGCGCGCGGCTTTGCGCTCATTCGCGACGCCGCCGGCCAGCCGCTGCATAGCGCTACGGCCGCCGTCGCCGGCATGCCCATTCAAATCGAGTTTTCCGACGGCCGCGTCGGTGCTCGTGTCGACGGTGCGTCGTCCGCCGCCACGCCGGATGAGCCAACAAAGCCGCGGGCAAAACGCGGCGGCGGTCCGGGGCAGGGCGATCTGTTCTGATCAGGCGTCAAGCTGGTGCTGCGGCAAAAATGCGCTCGATGAGCGCATCGAGCCGCTCGCCCGCAACCTTGGCGGACGCGGCGTGATAGCCGGGTCGGATCGGATTGAAGAAGGAGTGGCCGGCCTCGTCGTAAAGAAAGATGTCGATATTGGGCCGCTGCCGGGCTGCGCGCGTCACCGCATCGATTTCCGGCCGCGGAATGTGCGGGTCCTTCAGGCCGTAGTGCAATTGCACCGGACAGTTCACGTGAGCGAATTCGGCATCATGCTTGGCGATGCCCATGCCGTAGAACGACACCGCGGCATCGACGCCGGCACGCGCCGCGGCGACGAAGGCCATGCGGCCGCCGGCGCAGAAGCCGAGCGCAAACACCTTATCGTTCGAAAACGGCTGCGCGCGGAGCCATTGCACTGCCGCGCCGATATCGCCGCCGGCGGCATCGACGTCGAGGGCGGCAAGCCGCGCCCAGGCGGCGTCGCGGTCCGGGCCGTCGAAGGCAAGCTCCCCCGGATAGGCGGAACGCCAGAATAGATTCGGTATCAGCGCGTTGAAGCCGCGCCGCGCATAGTCTTCCGCCATGTCGCGGTTGTGCTGGCCGATGCCGAACATCTCGGTGAAGATCATGATGCTCGGCGCCTGGCCGCGTTCCGGTCGTGCCAGATAGGCGTCGAATGTGCGGTTGCCGGCGTGTGCCAGCGTGACCGTCTGGGTCGTGACCATGCGCGAATGATCCCCGGGTGACTTTGCAATCATCTTATCGCAGGCTGCCGCGGGCGCGCGAGATCGATCGAACGGGGCATCCATGCAGGGCAAGATCGCAGTCGAGGAACATTTCCGCATCGCCGAGACCACCGGGAGCGAAGGGCGCTATCCCGGCCCTTACTGGGCGGGGCTCTCGGCCAAGCTCCTCGATATCCACGACGCCCGCCTTGCCGAAATGGACAGGACCGGTATCGAAATCGAAATCATCTCGCTCAACTCCAATGCCGTCCAGGGCATTCCCGATCTCGCCAAAGCAATCGAGATCGCGCGCAAGGCAAACGACGCCTTGGCGGAAGCGGTCGCCAAGCGTCCGCACCGCTTCGCCGGATTGGGCGCGTTGCCGATGCAGGATCCGCAAGCCGCCGTCGCCGAGCTTAAGCGCTGCGTGCGCGAGCTGAAATTCAAAGGCGTGCTGGTGAACGGCTTTTCGCAATCAGGCTCGGCCGACACCGCGGTCTATTACGATCTGCCGCAATACCGGCCGTTCTGGGCCGAGGTGGAGCGGCTCGGCGTGCCGTTCTACCTGCATCCGCGCGATCAATTGCCGAGCCGACGCCAGGCTTACGAAGGCCATCCCTGGCTGGTCGGCTCGCCCTGGGGCTTTGCCGATGAGACCGCGATCCATGCGCTGCGCCTGATGGGCTGCGGCCTGTTCGACGAGTTTCCCAAACTGCAGATCGTGCTCGGCCATCTCGGCGAGCGCATTCCCTACGATCTATGGCGGCTCGATCATCGCTTGAGCAAGGTGCCCAATCGCCCGGCCAAGCGCACCATGGGCGACTATTTCCGCAACAATTTTCATATCACGACGAGCGGCCACTTCTGCACGCCGTCGCTCCTCGCCGCGATGCTGACGATCGGCGCCGACCGCGTGCTGTTCGCGGTCGACTATCCGTTCGAGGACCACATGCAAGGCTGCGCGTGGTTCGATGCAGCCGAGATCGCCGAGACCGATCGCGTGAAGATCGGCCGCGGCAACGCCATGGCGCTGTTCGGTCTCGGCTGACTTTACAGCGCCTGCTCGTTCCAGGCCGTGCCGGATACCGGCTTGCCGGCAAAGGTTCCCGTCGCGGCCGCAACCCCTTCATAGACTCCGGCGCCTTTGCCCGACGGAAATTCCTGGCCATCGACCAGACTTGAAACGTTCAAGCTGGCGGCGAATGCCGGAATATCGATCTTGAACTGCATGAAATAGGTTATGCCGGATTCCGGGCTGGTCCAGGTCCGCCCGACGGGGGTCAACAGGGCGATCTGAAAATACATCGCGCCGGCGGGGTCTTGCAGCGTCACCAAGCTCGGAGTCGGCTGATTGAGTTTTGGCGGGCCGTCGCCCAGCGTGGCGAAGTTTGACAGCGTCCAGTCATTGTCCAATTGGGCGTCCTGTAAAACCCATTTGACGGGTTTGGCGGACGTGCCGAAATAGCCGTATTCGTGATCCATCCAGGTGCGGCCGTTGACGGCGAATTTCTCGCTGCCGATCGCGATCGAACCCGAGGCGGCAAGCCTGGTCAGCGAGTAGTAGTAGTTGTTGGTCTGCAGGTGCGTGCCGCTCGACGGCGGCAGGATTGGGCCGACACCGGTCCCCCAGACGATAAACGGCGGTCCCTGCTGCGACAGCATCAAGTCGAAGGAGACTTTGGTGCCGCTCGCCTCGTCGTCCAGACGCGCCACGACCGCCATGCCCTTGGTCGGATCGCCCCAGGGCGCGTCCATCGTCACGTAGGAATGAACTGCCTTGGCGGTGGCGCCCGTGCCGCCGCCGCCCGAGATCGATACGCTTGGCAAAGAGGTGTAACCGCGGCCGGGATTTGTCAGTTGGACGCTGAGAATCCCGCCCGAGACCGGTTTGGCGTAGGCGATGGCCTGCGAACCGCCGCCGCCGCTAATTTCGATCGTCGGGTCCGACGTGTAGCCTTTGCCGGGGTTGGTGACCTGGATGGTCGATAAGCAGTTGCACGCGCTGCCGAGCCCGACATGCCAATCCTTGGTCACGTCGTGCTGCGCCCAATTGTCGAAGTCGACACCGACGGGCGGCGTGTAGAGCGTCGTCCTTTGATAGTGCTTGGCGTTGGCAACGTCGGTCAGCATGATCTGCGAGAACGCATATCGCCGATCGGAAAACGCGGCCGCATTGATCTCGAATCCGAAGATTCGATCGCCCGATTTCAGGGTGCCGACGTGCCACCACCATTCGGTCGGCGCGCCACGGTGCAGGTATTGGTCGGCAGGCATAAAGATCGCGGACTTTGACGGTGGGACTGGCGCGGGTGGGCCGGAGGTCGATGCGGCGATTGGCGGCGGAACGCTTAGTCCTCGAGGTCTCACGATCACGGTCATGCTCCTGCTGAATCTGAAAAATGCGTTCGGCGGGAAAGTTCCTGCCGCACATCTTCATCACTCGGTTTCGTCGCCCGGTGGATTTGGCATCGCGCCGCACCAAGACGACGGCGCGGCTTGGAATGCACGGGCGTTGCGCAATAATCACTAGCAATCTTAGTTTGTCAATCTGACAAAGGCTCGCAGAGATAGAACGAGGGTCCTGACTGTTACGCGACGGCCGGCGTCGAGATCGGTCGCGTCAATGCTTCGGCATCGATTGAGTTTTGTTGATTCGCAATTCCTGTCAGTTCGTTCATTCCAGCGTCCTGGAACCGCCATCATGCTCGCGTGTTATGTGCTCGGCGAACACGATTCGCGTCCAAGGAGGATCAAGATGCTACGGACTATGTTTGCGATGGCGGTTGCGGGTTTGCTCTTCGCGGCCGTTTCCGGGACTTCACAAGCTGCGCCGATTGCTCCACTGCCGTCGGGCGTCACCAAGGACTCAGGCGGCCTGACCCAAGTGTGGTGGCACCATCATCGCCACTGCTGGGCCGGGCGCTACGGCCACTTGCATTGCGGGTATTGATGCCGCGCTCCTGACGCGTAGCCCGCCGGCGAATTTGACACCGCGCTGTGGCTTTTTCGGGTAAAACGCGTCAATCTGGCGCCGCGCCGACGACAGTCGGCGCGGCGCTTGGTTTTTGCGCGAAGCCCTTCCGGAGGTCAACAATGGATCTTCTTGCCGATCGCGGCCGCCGCGTGCCGATCGAGGAGCTCAATACCTCTAGGCTCCTGGCCCACGCCCGCAAGCAGGCGCATGAGCGCAATCTCGACGACATTTTGATCGCCGACGTCGATTCGCATCATTACGAGAACGAGTGCTTCGACGAGTTCCTGCCCTTCATCGAGAACGACGTGCTGCGCCACCTCGTGCTGGCCGGCCGCGCCAAGGGGCGGCAGGCGCTCACGCCAAGCCAGGTCAGCTTCCAGGACATGGGCGGCCGCATCACCCGCTATCCGCTGCGCGCGTCGGAAAAGACCGCAGCCGGCAAGCTGCGCGACGTCGAATTGGGCCAGCGTTGGATGGACGCCATGAGCGTCGACTATTCCTGCCTGTTTCCGACCTTGCTGCTCTCGGTGGGGCTGCATCCGTCGACCGAAATGGAGATCGAGCTCTGCTTCTCGTACAACCGCTGGCTCACCGAGCACGTGCTGCCGGCAGGCGACGGGCGGCTTTACTCGATGCTGTCATTGCCGATCTCCGAGCCCGACGAGGCCTTGCGTCAGATCGAAAAATTCGGCGACTGCAAGCACGTCACCGGTTTTCTCGTGACCTCGGCGCGAACGCTGCCGATCCATCACAATTCCAACATGAAGGTGTTCCGCGCCATCGAGGAGCGTGGGCTGGCGCTGGCGTTCCACTCCGCCATCAACATCGGCGAGCCGGTGTTCAAGGGGCTTAACCGGTTTGCCGCGGTGCACGCGCTCGGCTTCCCGTTCTTCAACATTTTGCACATGACCAATTGGATCACCAACGGGCTCGGCGAGCGCTTTCCCAAGCTGCCGGTGATCTGGATCGAAGGCGGGCTCGCCTGGGTGCCGTTCCTGATGCAGCGGCTCGACCACGAATTCTTGCTTCGCGCCTCCGAATTTCCGCTGCTGAAGAAGAAGCCGTCCGATTACATGCGCGACATGTACTACGCCTCGCAACCCATGGAGCGCGTCGACATGCTGGCGCTGGAATGCACCTTCCGCATGATCAATGCGGAGACCCAGCTGATGTACGCCTCCGATTATCCGCACTGGGATTTCGACCTGCCGTCGACGGTGTGGGACCTGCCGTTCGTGTCGGAAAAAGCCAAGCACAACATCCTCGGCGGCACCGCGGCGCGGCTGTTCAAGCTGCCGCCGCGCAACGACAAGCAGAAACACAATCTCGCCCGCTTCGGCAATCTCGCGGCGTGATCCGCGCGATTTTTGCGAAAGGCCGGCTTGTGGCATGATGATCGAAGTGTGGCCGCCAATTAGTCCATGCGCCGGTACTTGCGACTAACTGCTGACCCCGTCACGTGCGTTTTACACTCATACTCTGAGCAATAACAAGTACTGCTGATCGAAAGCGATCTAATTTTAGATCGCCACCGTAAGCGAAAACCTTTTGCTTAATTGGCAATAGACCTCGGATCTGGAAGCCGGAATCAAGATATCCAATCTCTTCCCCTGAAGCGAAGTCCATAATGCCTAACTTGCCCTGTCTTGTACCAAACAGAAAGGAACTACTGTCGTATCTGGCGACACAAGTATAGTCCGCCGAGTCTGACGCAGTAATAACTCTAGCAAAAAGGCCGCTGGTCAAATTGACATGCGTGATATTCCCCTTGCCACAAAGTATAAGCGTATCCTCATTCATCGCATCCATTCCCGCCACTTCGAAGGGGACACGCATGGTGCGCACAGTTCGCATGTATTCGTCCAGGATCACAAGTTCCAC
>Ga0208604_1000060_pt1 | contig 15837 bp, 17 predicted proteins | sample MicForSoSWNH22_M_FD_188009 | JGI IMG/M metagenome (GOLD analysis project Ga0208604, IMG submission 188009) | Forest soil microbial communities from Harvard Forest Long Term Ecological Research site in Petersham, Massachusetts, USA - MetaG HF016... | ecosystem: Environmental > Terrestrial > Soil... | reverse complement strand
GGCGCCGTTGGCGTCAACGGCTAAACTGTGTAACCTAGGCTACACTTTGACACGGCCGGTAAAATATGGTCTGCAGTTGCGCGCGGGAACACGCGCGCGGCGATTGGCGGCCGCACCGGTATCAGATCGCTCAGATCGCAATGGCAAAGCTCCCGGCGGAAGGCACGCAGGCGCGCCGCTTCGGCAAGACGCGGTCGGCGCAGTCGACTGCGTTGCTCGAGGACTACGCCGAGCTGATCGCTGACCTGCTGACCGGGGAGGGCGAGGCGCGGCCGACCGATATCGCCCGGCGCTTCGGTGTCTCCCACGCCACCGCGATCAAGACCATCTCGCGCCTCAAGCGCGCCGGCCTGGCGACGGCGCGGCCGTACCGCGGCGTGTTCCTGACCGAAAAAGGCCATGCACTCGCCGACAGGGTGCGCGTGCGCCATCGGCTGGTGGTCGATCTCCTGCGCGCGCTCGGTGTGCCGACCGAAGCCGCCGAGGCCGACGCCGAGGGCATCGAGCATCACGTCTCGGAAATCACCCTGAAGGCGTTCGCGCAGTTTTTGAAAACGCGCGGGTGATTACGGGAAACTTTTGCCGATAGGTCCGAACCCCCTCACCCTGTCCCTCTCCCCGCTGGGGAGAGGGAACGCAGCGGCACGCGCCTTACAAAACAGACTCGCATACATGCGCGTTGAGTTTTGCGAAGTGCGGGCCGCAAGCTCCTCCCTCTCCCCAGAGGGGAGAGGGATGGGGTGAGGGGGCTCGGACCTCTCGGTTAATATCTAAAACCTAAGCCGCGTGATCGGTCAGCGCGTCGACGATGCCGTCGACGATTTCCTCGACCATGGCCTTGTCGTCGCCTTCGCCCATGACGCGGATCACCGGCTCGGTGCCGGATGGGCGTATCACCAGCCGGCCGTGGCCGTTGAGGCGGTGTTCGGCGTCGGCAATGACGGAACGCACTTTTGAGTTTTCCAAAGGCTTGCCGGTGCGGTAGCGCACGCTCTTGAGCACCTGCGGCAGCGCTTCGAAGCGGTGGCAGGCCAGCGACACCGGCTTGTCGAGCTTCTTGATCACCGCGAGCACTTGCAACGCGGCGACGAAGCCGTCGCCCGTCGTCGTATAGTCGGACAGGATGATATGGCCGGACGGTTCGCCGCCGACATTGAAGCCGTGCTGGCGCATGTGCTCGAGCACATAGCGGTCGCCGACCGGCGTGCGCACCAATGAAAGTTTTAGCGTTTGCAGATGCCGCTCCAGGCCGAGATTCGACATCACGGTGGAGACGACGCCGGGCTGTGCGAGGCGGCCGTCGTCGCGCCAGCTTTCGGCGATCACCGCGAGGAGCTGGTCGCCGTCGATCAGATGGCCGCGCTCGTCCACGATCACCACGCGGTCGGCGTCGCCATCGAGCGCGATGCCGATATCGGCGCGCATTTCGCGGACCTTGCGGCTCAGCGCCTCGGTCGAGGTCGAGCCGCAGTCGCGGTTGATATTGAAGCCGTCCGGTTCGACGCCGATCGACACCACGTCGGCGCCGAGCTCCCACAGCGCGTCGGGCGCCACCCGGTAGGCGGCGCCATTGGCGCAATCGATGACGATGCGAAGCCCATCGAGCGACAGGTTGCGCGGCAGCGTGCGTTTGGCGAATTCGATGTAGCGGTCGTGTACGCCGTCGATGCGCTTGGCGCGGCCGAAGTCCATGCTTTTGGCGAGCCGCTTGGTGATGTCGGAATCGATCAGCCGCTCGATGCCGTGCTCGACCTCGTCGGACAGCTTATAGCCGTCCGGCCCGAACAGTTTGATACCGTTATCGTCGTACGGATTGTGCGAGGCCGAGATCATGACGCCGAGATCGGCGCGCATCGAGCGCGTCAGCATGGCGACGGCCGGTGTCGGCATCGGGCCGAGCAGCAGCACGTCCATGCCGACCGAAGTGAAGCCGGCAACCAGCGCCGTCTCGATCATATAGCCGGAGAGCCGGGTGTCCTTGCCGACCACCACGCGATGGCGATGATCGCCGCGGCGGAAGGTCAGCCCGGCCGCCTGGCCGACTTTGAGCGCCAGTTCGGGCGTGATCTCGCCGTTGGCGCGACCGCGAATGCCGTCGGTGCCGAAATACTTACGGACCATCCGAAAAAATCCCCCACCGGGCGCATTGTCCCGGAGAGGGGATATTAACCCGTTCCGCCTGTCAGGTGCTTCAAAAAATATTCGACATTCTTACCGGCGGAACTCATGCGGCATTTACCATAAGCGGCCGCGTGGCTTAGCGTTTCGGCCGATCATACGGGTTGTGCGGCGGTTGGGTGACCGAAACCGGGTCGGAAGCGGGAAAGGTCTCCTCGAGACCCAGGTCCAACGCCTCGTCGAGCTTCTTCTTGCGGTCCAGGGCCAGTTCCCGGCGGCGCTGGGTGTCGTCGCCCAGACCGTCTTCGCAGTCGTCATCATCGGCTCGGAGCGATCGATACCTGTCCATCATCGTCTTTTCCCAATTTGACCGGCGGCCCATGCCGGGGCTCCCCGGTCACCCTCGATATAACCCGCGGCCGGGCGGTGCGGTTCCGCCCCGGAAGTCCGGATGGAACGGCGCTTTGTGCTATCTACGGCCCGCTGAGAGCCGGGACCCCGAAACCATGAGAACCATGACCTGCATCGAGGACCTGCGGCAGGCCGCGCGCCGCAAGGTGCCGCGGGCGTTTTTCGAATATGCCGATGGCGGCGCCTATTCCGAGCAGACGCTGCGCGCCAACCGCGCCGACCTCGAGGCCATCAAGCTGCGCCAACGCATCCTGGTCGACGTTTCGGCGCGCTCGACCGCGACCACCATCCTCGGCGAGCCGGCGTCGCTGCCGCTCATTCTGGCGCCGGTCGGGCTGTGCGGCATGCAACACGGCGATGGCGAGATTCTCGCTTGCCGCGCGGCGCAGGCGGCGGGCATTCCGTTCACGCTGTCGACCATGTCGATCTGTTCGATCGAGGACGTCGCCGCGGCGGTCGACAAGCCGTTCTGGTTCCAGCTCTACGTCATGCGCGACCGCGGTTTTATCCGCGAACTGGTGGCGCGCGCGGCGGCCGCCAAATGCAGCGCGCTGGTGCTCACCGTCGACCTGCAGGTGCTCGGCCAGCGCCACCGCGACATCAAGAACGGCATGACGGTGCCGCCGGAAATTCGGCTCGGCAACCTGATCGACATCGCCACCAAGCCGGCCTGGGCGTGGAGCGTGTTGCGCGGCAAGCGCAAGACCTTTGGCAATATCGCCGGCCACGTCCGCGGCATGGACAACGTGACGGTGCTGGCGAAGTGGACCGCAGAGCAGTTCGATCCGACGCTGAGCTGGAAGGACGTCGAGTGGATCAAGAGCCTGTGGCCCGGCAAGCTCATCCTCAAAGGCATCCTCGACGTCGAGGATGCGCGCATCGCGGCCAAGACCGGCGCCGCGGCGATCGTGGTGTCCAATCACGGCGGCCGCCAGCTCGACGGCGCGGCATCCTCGATCGCCATGCTGCCGCCGATCGTCGACGCGCTCGGCGCGGACATCGAGATCATGTTCGACGGTGGCATCCGTTCGGGGCAGGACGTGATGCGCGCCATCGCGCTCGGCGCGCGCTCCTGTATGGCCGGCCGCGCCTACATCTACGGACTTGGCGCCGGCGGCGAGGCCGGCGTCGCCCGCGCCATCGAGATCATCCGCAATGAGCTCGACATCAGCATGGCGCTGACCGGCGTCACCAGCATCGCCGAGATCGACCAGCGCGTGATCACAACTCTTTAGCCGGCCGCGGAACCGCCGGAATCTGCCGGTAGCGGAATGTGGTTACCGGGCGTCAACCTTATGAAAAGGCATCGCGTGATAGGAAGCGCGCTCATATCGAGTGATAGGAGTAGCCCTATGCGTAACTTCATTGTGGCAACAGCCGCTTTCGCCGCGATCGCCGCGGCAACCCCGAGCGCGCACGCCGACATGGTTGGCGCCGCGGCCGGTGCTGGCGTCGGTCTCGTGGTGGCGGGTCCGGTCGGCGCGGTCGCCGGCGGCGTCGTCGGCGCGGTCTACGGCAAGCCGTTCTGGGGCCCATCGATCAGCCGCGGCCACTGCTGGACCGACAACGGCTTCCATCGCCATTGCAACAAGCATTGGTCGGCGCGCTAATCTTTCATCCGCCCCCGCGATAGCGGGGGAGGGGGACCGCGCGTAGCGCGGTGGAGGGGGCGCCTGACTCTCAGCTTCGTTGCCGCTTCAAGGCTATTCGCGGTGACGCCGACATTGCCTTGAATCGTTGGGGTTACGTCGAAGCCCGCGCCCCTTCCACCGCCCTTCGGGCGGTCCCCCTTCCCCGCTATCGCGGGGCAGGATGCTTTTTACTCTTCTTTATATCCGTACGCCTGTGCGTTGCCGGTTGAGCCGTAATATTTGTAGGGCAGGAATTTGCCGGACATCGAGAGGCGCACCCGGTCCCCCTTGGGATCGGGTTGCCGTTCCATCTGCAAATCGAAGTCGATGGCCGACATGATGCCGTCGCCGAATTCCTCCTCGATCAGCACCTTCAACGCCGGGCCGTTGACCATCACCAGCTCATAGAAGCGGTAGATCAGCGGATCGGTCGGCGGCATCGGCGAGCCGCGGTTCGGCACCTCGTTGAGCAGCGTCTGCTCGCTCTTGCTGAGCCCGAACATTTCCGCAGCCTTGGCGGCTTGCGGCTTGGTCATTTTCATCTGGCCGAGCACCGCGCCGGTGATCAAGACCGGCGACATGCCGCCGATCTCGTCGCAGATATATTTCCAGGTCCAGCCCTTCTCGCGCTTGATGTCGAGCAGCTTTTCGGTGAGTTCGGCTCGTGTCATGGACGACCCCCTGTTGGCGTTATTCCTGCCTGAAAACAGAGCAAATGCCGTGCCAGAATCCTTCGTCATTCCGGGGCCGAGCGCAGCGAGGAGCCCGGAATCCATAACCCCAGCGCAGGGGCTATGGATTCACGCTTCGCGTGCCCCGGAATGACGATTAGCGCGGCACGACGCCGTCGCGGCCGACGTTGATGCGCTTGATGTCGTAGCTGCCGTCGGGCGTTTTCACCGCCGCCAATACCGAAAAAGCCACCCCCGGCTTGAGCGCGCTCAGATCGACGACCTCATAGCGCACGATCGGCACGTCGGGGCCGACGATGATCTTCTTGTCGCCGTCCTTGTATTTGACGGTGATGACCGGGCCATCGACGCTGGTGACGGTATTGCCGACCGTGCCGTTGGTCATGGTGCTGTTGGGCGCGCCGTCCCAGGGCCGAAAGCCTTCGCCGGTGCCGCGCATGGATTCGGCAAAAATGTGAACCTCGATGGCCTTCTGCGAACCGTCCGGCTGCGGCATCGCTCCGCTGCCGATGAAGTCGCCGTCCTTGATGTCGGCCATCGACGCTTTCACCACCGCGACGACCAGCATCTTGTCGGCGAGGTTGAGCGTGAGCGCGTCACCCTTGTCCGACTTCGCCCTCACCGTGTTGCCGTCGACCTTCTCGATGACGCCGCGCAAGCGCACGGTTTGCGGCGCCTGCGCCAGCGCCGCCGTCGCCGCGATCGCGGCGACGAGGACGAGCGCAGCGCGGATTGCCGCCGTTTTCATGTCAGGCTCCGTGGTTGCCGATCACGCTTGCCGATCACATTTGCCGATCACATGGGCGGATCGACGCCGCCGCTGCTCACCGTTGCGCCCGGCGCTTCCAGCGTGCCGTCGGGCAGCTTCTTGGCGGCGACGATGAAGATTTTCGCGCCCGGCTTGACGTCGGCCGCCGTGCCCGGCGCAAACATCACAACCTTGACATTGTCCGGCACGATGAAGGTCTTATCGCCGTCCTTGTATTTCAGCACCAGCTTCTTGCCGTCGGAGATGGCGACTTCGCTGTCGACATTGGCGTTGGTCATGGTGCTGCCGGGCATCAGATCCCACGGCCGGTGGCCTTCGCCGGTGCCGCGCGCGGCCTCCGGGAAGATATGAATTTCGACGGCCTTTTGGGTGCCGTCGGGCTGCGGCATGGCGGTGATGCCGACGAACAGGCCCTGCTTGACGTCGGCAACCGTCTTGCCGGTCACCGTGCGGATCACGGGGTTGTCGGCGAGCTTGATCTTGAGGTCGGCGCCGTCGCGCGATTTCACGGTCAGCATCGAACCATCGACGCTTTGCACGGTGCCGCGCACGCGCACCGTGTCCGCAGGTGCCTGCGCCAGTGCCGCAGTGGCGGCGACGACGAAGGCGGCACTCAATATCATCTTTCTCATCTCACGCTCCCACAAAGTCTGACTGTTTCAGCGCCACACGCCGACATCGCCGTAGGCGACGTTCGGGGCTTCCAGCGTTCCGTCGTCGAGCTTCTTCGCCGCAGCGACGAAGATTTTCTGGCCGGCCTTGAGGTCGCTGGCGGCGGCCTTCTTATAAGTGACGATGATGGTCGCCGGCGTCACCAGAACCTTCTTGTCGCCGTCCTTGTATTTCACCGTGATCGTCTGACCGTCGGTGCTCTTCACCTGCTCGGCGACGGTGGCGTTGGTCATGGTCGAATTGGGTTCGAGGTCCCAAGGCCGGAAACCTTCGGCGACACCGCGCATCGCCTCGGGGAAAATCAGGATCGCTACTGCTTTCTGTGTCCCGTCGGGCTGTGGCATGGCAGTGACGGCGATGTAGGAATTGTCCTTGATGTCGGCGAGCGACATCGGCACCACCTCGTTCACCGGCGCGTTGTCGGCGAGCTTGATTTTCATCTCGGCGCCGTCGCGCGCCTTCGCCGTCAGCATCGGCACGCTGACGTTTTCAAGGGTGGCGCGCACCCGCACCATTTGCGGCGCCTGGGCCGCGGCAAAGGAAGTTGCGAAAAGCAGGGCAACGGCACTCGCGCCCAACGTCCTCATCATCGTCATCGTCATCCTCCCAAAGGGTTGCCAGTTCGCGCCACAAGCTCAACGCCTCGGCGGCTGGTATTTGAAACCCCGAAGCCGGCTACGTTATTCCTGTGGGCTAGGCGGCGGAAGGCCCGAGATCGGCCTCGGCCAGGGCCCGCAGTTCCGCGGTCACTTCGGGCTTTCTGCCGAACCACAGCTCAAAACCGCGCACCGCCTGATGCAGCAGCATGCCGAGCCCGTCGGCAGTGCGCAGGCCTTTGGCTTTTGCCGCGTCGATCAGCGGCGTGACCAGCGGCACATAGACCAAATCGGCGACAATGGCGTGACTGGGCAATCGCCCAATATCGGCCTCGAGTTCCGGCTGCCCGGCCATGCCGAGCGTGGTGGTGTTGACGAAGAGCGCCGCATCGCCGAGCAGGTCGTTCAACTGTTCCCACGGGGCGACCTGCAAACGTTCGAGGAAGCGCTGGCGCAAGACTTCGGCGCGGTGCGCGCTGCGGTTGACCACCGTGATGCGCTCGACGCCGCGCGTCAGCAGTGCGTAGACCACCGCATGCGCCGCGCCGCCGGCGCCAAGTACGACCGCGTTGCCGAGCCCGCGATCCCATTGCGGCGCGCAGGCATCGAGATTGTTCAAAAAACCTTCGACGTCGGTGTTGGTCGCATGCAAAAAACCGCCGGCGATCCACAGCGTATTGGCGGCGCCGACCGCTTTGGCGTGCTCGTCCGGCAGCGAAAAGGCCAGCGCCTTTTCCTTGTGCGGCACCGTGACATTGGCGCCGACATAATCGCGCGCGGCCAGCGATTGCACGAAGGCTTCGAATTCGTCCGGCGGCACCGCCTCGCGGCGATATTCGCCGGCGATGCCGTAAGTTTTCAGCCAATAATTATGAATGAGCGGCGAGCGTGAATGTTCGACCGGCCAACCGATGATGCACGCCGCGCGGACGGTCACGCCTCATCCACCACGGAGTTGCGCAGGGTGCCGATCTGCGGACATTCGACCTCGATGGTGTCGCCGGGTTTCAACCACACCGGCGGATCGATTTTCGGGCCCTTCTTCACCGGCGTGCCGGTGCAGATCACGTCGCCGGCCTTGAGCGTCATGAACGTCGTGGTGTAGGCGATGATATCGGCGAACGAGAAGATCATGCTGTCGGTGGTGTCGTCCTGGGTCACCTCGCCGTTCTTGCGTACGGTGAGATGCAGCGGTTTGCTCGGGTCGAAGTCGGTCTCGATCCACGGCCCTAAGCCGCCGGTGGCATCGAAATTCTTGCCCTGGGTGACATTGAATTGGCCGTGCCGCGTCCAATCGCGGATGGTGCCTTCGTTGGCGAGCGTGATGCCGGCGATCAGCGACAGCGCCTGTTCCTTCGGCACATGCTTGCAGTCGCGGCCGATCACGATGGCGATCTCGCCTTCGTAGTCGAGCTGCTCGGAGATTTTCGGCCGCACCAGCTTTTGGCCCGAGCCGACCATCGAATTCGGCGCGCGATAGAACATGCTCGGATATTTCGGGTTGTTGGTGACGTTATAGTCGGCGCCGCGGTTGGCGTAGTTGATGCCGATGCAGAGGATCTTTTCCGGCGCCAGAAGCGGCGGCAACAGCTCGACCTCGCCGAACGGCACGTCGGGGCGAACGCCGGCGACGGCGGATTTCGCCTCGTCCAGCGCTTGCGCCCGGAACACGTCGACCAGGGTGGCGAAGCGGCTCAGCCGCGAGCGCAGATCGACGATGCCCTCGCCGACGACCGCGCCAAAACTCGGCCGGCCGCGCATATTGTAGCTTGCAAGGCGCATGTCGCTGTCTCCTTCGCCGGCCGCGGTGAGCGGCCTTTCACCTTCGAGATGATGTGTTAAGAGTCGGCGCCCAAACCGTCAACGGCCATGAAGCGGCACCATGCCCGTCCACAAGCCGGTTTTCGACCCGCCGTTCAATGTGGTGCGCTCGAGCCATGTCGAGCTTGGCGTGCGTGACCTTATGCGCTCGCGCGCCTTTTATGTCGATTGCCTCGGCCTCCTGGTCAGCGATGAAACCGACGACGCGCTCTATCTGCGCGGCGTCGAGGAACGCTACCATCATTCGATCGTGCTGCGGCGCGGCCGCGACGCCGACGTGCGCGCGCTCGGCTTCAAGCTCGCCAGCGAAGACGACGTCGACCGCGCCGCGGCCTGGTTCGCCCGCCGCAACCTGCCGACCGCATTCCCGGACGTGCCGTATCAGGGCCGTACCTTGCGCACCGCCGACGTTTTCGGCACGCCGCTCGACCTCTATGCGCAGATGGATCAGCGCCCATCCATGCTGCAAAAATACGCGACCTATCAGGGCGCGCGCATCCAGCGCATCGATCATCTCAATTGCTTTACGCCGGACGTGCAGGCGAGCTACGACTTCTATGCGGCGCTCGGCTTCCGGCTGACCGAATATTCCGAGACCGACGGCACCGATCCAAAGCTCTGGGCGGTGTGGCTGCAGCGCAAGGGCAACGTCCACGACCTCGCCTTCACCAACGGCGTCGGCCCGCGGCTGCATCATGTCGGGGTGTGGACGGCGAGCGTGCTCGACATCATCCACATCTGCGACGTGATGGCGACGTCCGGCTATCTCGCCAATATGGAACGCGGTCCCGGCCGCCACGGCATTTCCAACGCCTTCTTTCTCTATATTCGTGACCCTGACGGCCACAGGGTCGAGCTGTTCACCTCCGACTACCTCACCGTCGATCCCGACCACGTCCCGATCCGCTGGTCGCTGACCGACCCACAGCGCCAGACCCTGTGGGGCCACCCGGCGCCGGCCTCCTGGTTCGAGCAAGGCTCGCCGTTCACCGGCGTGGCGCCGCGCCAGCCGACGCTCGCTGCGCAACCGATCGTGGCCCCTTGATGTCGTCATCCGCGAAGGCGGATGATCCAGTAGTCACCGAGTCGTAGACTTTTAACGCAGTCGGCCGCCGCAACGTCCGTGGTTACTGGATGCCCGCCTTCGCGGGCATGACAATGGTGAACAATGAAATCCCTCTTCATCGATTGCAACGACCAGCTGGCTGCCGTTTGGGACAGCGTCGTGCGCGCCGACGATCCGCCGATCGACGTCAACCGTAAGCCGTTTGAAGGCGCCGAGCTGCCGCGGCTGCTCAATGGCTACGACATCTGCATCGACGATCACTCCTACATGCCGACCGAACTGGTCGCGCAATGCGACGCGCTCAAGCACATCGTCTTTCTCGGCACCGGCCCGTCGAGCTACATGAATGTCGCCGAGATCGAGGCGCGCGGCGTTCGCGTCCATACCATCAAGGGCTACGGCGACACCGCGGTCGCCGAGCACACCATCGCGCTGATGTTTTCCGCCGGCCGCGACATCGCGCGCATGGACCGGCAGATCCGCGGTGGCAGTTGGCTGACGCGCGAGGGCGTGCAGCTCAACGGCAAGACGCTCGGCATCATCGGCCTCGGCGGCATCGGCCGCGAAGTGAGGCGCATCGGCCGCGGTCTCGGCATGGACGTCATCGCCTGGAATCGCACGCCGCAGCCCGGCGCGCCGCTCGTTGCGCTCGATGAGCTGTTGGCGCGGTCCGACGTCATCACGCTGCATCTTGCGCTCAACGACGAGACGCGCGGATTTTTGGGCGCCGCTCAGGTAGCGCGGATGAAGCCGGGCGTGGTGCTGATCAACACCGCGCGCGGCGCCTTGGTCGATGAGGCCGCGCTGATCGCGGGCTTGCGCAGCGGCCGCATCCGCCACGCCGGCCTCGACGTGTTCCATGCCGAGCCGCTCAAAGCCGACCATCCACTCGCCGGCATGGACAACGTCACGCTGTCGGCCCATGCCGGTTTCCGGACTCTTGAGGCCTCGCAGACCTTGCTGCGGCGGGCCATCGACATCGTGCGCACGATTGTTGCCGCCTAGGGCGCGCTTCAAGATGGCGTTCGAGCGCTTGTTCCTGGACACGGCTGGAATTGTGAAGTTTTTTGCGACGCGGGAGATGCGCACGAATTTGTTTGCTGCGTGGCTTTCTTGCTACAGCCAGCGACGAATCCGCTCGCTAAGCTTCACCCCAAAGCTTTTGAGCGGCACGCCATGAAAACGATCCTTGCTGGTGTAGCCATAGCGGCGCTGATCGCAGTTCCTGCATCAGCGGCCGACATGCCCCTCAAGGCGCCTCCCGCCCCGCCGGCGCCCGCCTGGAGTTGGGCCGGGTTCTATTTCGGCGGCAATGTCGGCGGCGGCTGGCACGACCATTCCGTCCCATTTTATGGCGATGGCGGCGCCGGCAATGACCTGCTGAGCCGCACATTCGACGGCACCCTCAACTTCAATGCGGTCCCGCGATCTCAGAGCATGCGTTCCTCGGGCGTCATCGGCGGCGGCCAGATCGGTTACAATTGGCAGGCGGCGCCCACGTGGGTCCTCGGTCTCGAAACGGACATTCAGGGATCCGGGGTGCGCGGCAGCGCGACAACGATCCCTCCGCCCGGAACCGTGCCGGGAAGTTTGACCTCGAATCAGCGTCTTGACTGGTTTGGCACGTTACGCGGACGGCTCGGTGTCGTAGCGAGCGACGATTTCTGCTGTTTGTCACCGGCGGCTTGGCTTATGGCGAGACCGAAGCGAATTCCGCGCTCACGTCAAACAGATTGGCAATCGGTACGACCACGATTGCTTGCACCGCCGCATTCCCCTCTCCGTGTCTTGCCGGCCAACAGACAAGAACGTCTGCCGGCTGGACTGCCGGCGCCGGCGGCGAATGGGCCGTCACCGATAAATGGCGGCTCAAAGTCGAATATCTTCATGTCGCGTTGGGCGACGAAACCATCACGTTGGTGCCGCAGCCGCCTGCAACCGGCAACGGGTTTGTGACGGCGCATTTCAATAACCAGTTCGACATCGTTCGTGCCGGATTCAACGTCCGATACTGAATCCCGCGTCCGCGGGCCTGACGTCAAACAGGCGCTGAATTTTTTCCGACCGCCCGCCCGCCCGCCCGGTCGTGAGTCCGCCTGTTGCGGCTGTGGCGCTGCCGCCGTCGAGATGCTAAAAAATCGCCATGGGCGAGCGTTTTTGCGACATCGGTCTGCGCGTGAATGGCGAGGACGTGCGCGAGCGCGTCGAGGCGCGCAAGACGCTGGTCGATTTTTTGCGCGATGACCTCGGCCTGACCGGCAGCCATATCGGCTGCGAGCAGGGCGTCTGCGGCGCCTGCACGGTGTTGCTCGACGGCGCGGTGGTGCGCGGCTGCCTCGTGCTCGCGGTGCAATGCGAGGGCGCCGAGGTCGAGACCATCGAGGGTGTTTCCGACTCCGGCGCCATCGCCGACCTGCAGGACGCGTTCCAGCGGCGCAATGCCCTGCAATGCGGCTTTTGCACCCCTGGCATGCTGATCGGCGCGCAAGACTTGTTAAATGGCCTGCTCGGCCGCGGCGGGGTGCCGAGCCGCGACGCCATCCGTGAACATCTGTCCGGCAACTACTGTCGCTGCACCGGCTATCAGGCTATCGTCGACGCCATCGAATCCGTGGCCCAGACGCGGGCGGGAAAGGCAGGCTGACCATGAACGAACACGCAAACCCGGCGACGCTGTCGGCGCAGGCCGACGAGCTCGAAGAGCGGATGATGCACGAGCTCGGCGAGCGCATCGCCACCAAATCGGTGCTGTTCCGCATGGCCGACGGCAAGGTCGAGATGGAGAACGGCGCGGCGCTCAAGGCCGCCAACCCGGACAAATATTTCCTGATGGGCGCCGATTCGCGGCTGCCGAAAATGCCGAAGAAGCCGACCTTGATCGATTTCTTCAACAATCGCTTCGCGTCCCTCAATCACCTTCTGCAAAGCGCGACGCACGCGCTCAAGGGCGGCCACAGCGAAAAGGTCGTGCTCGCCTGCCTCTTGCACGACATCGGCGTGGCGGGCTTCATCCGCTGCGACCACGGCTATTGGGGCGCGCAGATGATCGAGCCCTATGTCGACGAGGAAGTGAGCTGGGCGGTGCGCACCCACCAGGCGCTGCGCTTCTTCCCCGATGCTTCGGTCGGCTACGAATATCCGGAGATGTACATCAAATATTTCGGCGCCGACTATAAGCCCGAACCCTACATCGTCGCCGAATACGAGCGCGCCAAGAAGCACAAATATTACATGACCTCGCGCATGATCTGCGTGAACGACATCTATTCGTTCGATCCCAACGCCAAGGTCGACCTCAACGACTTCGTCGACATCATCGGCCGCAACTTCAAGCAGCCCGAGGAAGGCCTCGGTTTCGACAGTTCGCCGTCGGCGCACATGTGGCGCACCCTGATGTGGCCGACGCGGTTTCTCTAACCTTCACCCTCCCCTGCAGGGGGAGGGCAGGCCGCGCAGCGGCCAGGGTGGGGAAGTGCATGCACCGCCCCACCCCGCGTCGCTTCGCGACGCGTCCCTCCCCCTGCAGGGGAGGGTATAAAGGGGCGAAATGAAAATCGCCGACGACCAGCCGTCCGGCCTGACTGCCCTCGACCGGCCAAACTCCTATATCGGCCGCTCGGTGCCGCGGCCCAATCTGGCGCGGCTGACTCAAGGCCGCGGCCAATATGTCAGCGACGTCACGCTGCCGCGCATGGCCCATGTCGCCTTCGTGCGCTCGCCGCATGCGCATGCGCGGATCAAAAATATCGCGACGGCGGAAGCGAAAAAGGCGCCGGGCGTGATCGCGGTCGTCACCGGCGCTGAGCTGGCAAAGGTGATCACGCCGTGGGTCGGCGTGCTGACACATCTCAAGGGCATCAAATCGGCGCCGCAGCACGCCATCGCTGTCGAGCGTGCCTGCTGGCAGGGCGAGGCGGTGTGCGCCGTGGTCGCCAAGAGCCGCGCCGAAGCCGAGGACGCTTGCGCGCTGGTCGGCGTCGACTACGAGGTGCTGGCCGCCGTGACGGACGCGGAAACCGCGCTGGACGCGGCGACGCCGGTGATCCATCCCGAGCTTGGCGACAATCTCACCTTCGAGCGGATTTTGAACGGCGGCGATCCCGACAAAGGTTTTGCCGAAGCCGATGCGATTGTGGAAACGACTTTTGTGTTCGGCCGCCACACCGGCGTCACCAACGAAGCGCGCGCCATCGTCGCCGACTGGAATCCGGGCGAGCAGCGCCTGACCGTGTATCAGGGCACGCAGGCGCCGCACATGATGCAGAACCTGTTCGCCAAGCATCTGGGCCTCGAAGAGCACCAGGTGCGCGTGCTCACCAAAGACGTCGGCGGCTCGTTCGGCATAAAAGTGCACACTTATGCCGACGAGATGGCGGTCGTCGCGCTGGCGAAACTTCTGAAGCGGCCGGTTAAATTCGTCGCCGACCGCTTCGAAAGCTTTGTCACCGACATCCACGCCCGCGACCATCGGGTCAAGGCGCGCATCGGCGTCAAGAAAGACGGCGCCATCACCGCGTTCGAGATCGACGATCTCACCGGCATCGGGCCGTATTCGGTTTATCCGCGCACCAGCGGCATCGAGGCCAACCAGGTCGTCAATCTGGTCGGCGGCCCTTATACCTGCCCGAACTATCGCGCTCGCGCCCGCGTGGTGTTCCAGAACAAGAATGTCATGTGCCAGTACCGCGCCGTCGGCCATCCGATCGCCACCGCGGTGACCGAAGGCCTGGTCGAGCTCGCCGCGGTGGAGATCGGCATGGACCCGGCCGAGCTGCGGCGGCGCAATCTGTTTGCCGACAACGCCTATCCGGCGGTGAGCGCCGCCGGCCTGAAATTCGAGGGCCTGTCGCACCACGCTTCGCTCGACAAGATTCTCAAGATGATGGATTACGCGGCGCTGCGTGCCGAGCAGGCGCGAATGCGCGAGCGCGGTATCCAGCGCGGCATCGGCTTTGCTTCCTTCATCGAAGTGACGAATCCCTCCGCCGCGTTCTACGGCGTCGGCGGCGCGCGCATTACGTCGCAAGACGGCGCCACCGTAAAACTCGATGCCACCGGCGCCATCTTCATTCATTCCGGCGTCACCGAGCAGGGCCAGGGCGCCGAGTCGGTGCTGGCGCAATGCGTCGCCAGTTCCTTCGGCGTACCGATGGAGAGAGTCCGCGTCATCACCGGCGACACCGACAACACGCCCTATGGCGGCGGCACCTGGGCGTCGCGCGCCGCCGGTATCGGCGGCGAGGCAGCCTGGCAGGCCGGCAAGGTTTTGCGCGGCAATGTGCTAGCGGCCGCCGCCTCGATCCTCCAAGCCGATCCGAAGGCGCTCGATATCCGCGGCGGCGTGGTGGTCGATGCCGGCACCGGCCGCGAGCGCATGGGGCTCGATGAGGTGGCGCGCGTGGTCTATTTCCGGCCCGACACCTTGCCGCCCGGCTTTCAGGCCGAGTTCCTGGTGACGCGCCATTACGTGCCGCGCGCCTGGCCGTTCGCCTTCACCAACGGCGTGCAGGCGTCCTATCTCGAGGTCGACACCCGCATTGGCGAGGTGAAACTGCTTAAGCATTGGTGCGTCGAGGACTGCGGCACCGTGATCAATCCGCAGCTGGTCGACGAGCAGATCCGCGGCGGCATCGTGCAGGGGATCGGCGCCGTGCTGTTCGAGCACTGCCGCTATGACGACGCCGGCCAGTTCCTCAACGCCACCATGATGGATTACCTGGTGCCCATGGCCGGCGAGATGCCCGACATGGAGATCGGCCACGTGGTGACGCCGACCTCCGATTCGGAGCTCGGCGCCAAAGGCGCCGGTGAAGCCGGCACCGCCGGCGCGCCGGCCTGCATCATGAATGCGGTGAATGACGCATTACGTCCGCTTCGCGCCGCTCCCATCACGCAAATGCCGATCACCCCGGAACTGGTGTTGCGCGCAATCCGTAATCCGTCACCCTGAGGTGCGAGCGTAGCGAGCCTCGAAGGGCGACGGCCCGGGCGCCTCGGCCGACATCCTTCGAGGCTCGCGCTGCGCGCGAGCACCTCAGGATGACGGTTAACAATTGCGGGT
>Ga0208604_1000058_pt1 | contig 15875 bp, 16 predicted proteins | sample MicForSoSWNH22_M_FD_188009 | JGI IMG/M metagenome (GOLD analysis project Ga0208604, IMG submission 188009) | Forest soil microbial communities from Harvard Forest Long Term Ecological Research site in Petersham, Massachusetts, USA - MetaG HF016... | ecosystem: Environmental > Terrestrial > Soil... | reverse complement strand
CCCGCCGATGATCACGCGCCCACCGGCGGCGGCGACCGCCTCGTTGGCGGTCTGCATATTGACCACCTGGTCGACGGTCGGCTTCTTGGTCTGATCGATATAGCCGTTGGCGACGGCGTTATCGATGGTCCATTGCGTGCGCCTGGCGGAAAAACCCTCGTTCACCGACCAGACGCAATGCTGGGTCTCGACCTCCCAGGCATATTCCACGGCCTCCTTGGGCTTGCCGGTGGCCTTCATCATGATCGGCACCACCCTGGCTTGGTCGCGGTAGATGGTGCGGTTGGCCTCGATCATGGCGGCGACGGCGTCGACCATCAACGCATGATCGCGCGCGATCCAGTCGGTCGCGGCGCCATAGGCATTGAACATGTAATCCGGCAACAGATCGACGAGTTGAACCAGGACATGCAGCCCGGGCTTCTCCTTCTCGGCCAGATAAACGTCCTCCGGATGCAGCGCGACGCCGTCGAGTTGCCCGGCGAGCAAAGCCGGCAGCCGCGCCGCGGTGGACGAGGGAATGAACTGCGCGTCGTTGGTCGTGAGCCCCGCGGTTTTCAGCACCTCGCGGCTCAGCAACCAATTGAGGCCGCCGATGCCGCCACCGGTCGCGCTCAGTCGCTTGCCTTTGAGATCCGCCGCGGTCTTGATGCTTTCGGCCACCACGTAGGCCTGCGGCAAACGCGGCGCCAAGCCCCAAACCTGCTGGACCCTGATGCCGCGGCCGACTTCCACCGCATTGGTCGAGACCAGCGCGGTTCCTTGCGCCGCGGCGGCCCGCGCCGCCGGCGATTCAGCGCCGTCGAACTGGACGATGTGGGCGTCGATGCAATGCTTGCTGAAGTAGCCGAGCTCCAACGCCACATAAGGCGAGGTATGAACAACGTTCGGCGGCGCGACGGAAATGCCGATATCGATCTTGCGCATCGCGGCGCAATTAGCCTGCGCCGCCGCCTCGCTGGTACCGAGCGCAAGCAGCACGCAGAAGACGGCGAGGCATTGCTCAGAGGCCGGCATTGCCATCCTTGCCTCCCCTGCCGGGCACTTGCGTTGTGGCATCGGGCGGTGTCAAGGCGGACACGTCGAACCAGGTTCCGCCGCGTATTATAGTCGATAGCCGGGCACAAAAGAGGACTCCCCATCATGCCATTTCGCCTATGCGCCGCTTTTGCCCTCGCTCTCGTCCTGGCCGCGCCCGCGCCCGGCCACGCCCAAACCGTCTATCGCAAAGACGTCCCGGCAGGCGTGGCCACGCCGACCAACGGCACATTCTCGATCCGCTTCCCCGTCACCTTCAGCGACGTCGAATTGAAGGCGGAAGATCCGCCGGCGCCGCCGGCCATCGTGCGCATGCTGACCGGGCTGAACATCGACAACGTCAGATTCTCGGCGACGGAAACGCCGATGCTGGGGCTGGAGCCGCGGCCCATGGAGGACTTCATGGAAGCCATGAAGCAGCGGCCAGGCGCCGCGGTGTCCGACGTTCATCGCGAGAGCAAAGACGGCACGGAGATACTGTCGTTCGCGCTGGCCGATGCCTCGGGCGGCTATTTCTTCCATGTGGTCCGCGCCGACAAGACGCAATACATGCAGGTCATCCAGTTTCCCGAAACCGCGCGCGCCCGGGCCACGGCGGTGCGGGACGATTTCTTCAACTCGTTCAAAATCACCAAACCATGACAATCCCGGCTATAGTCGGGGCCGGGGTTCGCATGAAAATTTCGCGACGCGTTATTCTCGGCCTCATCGGCACGGCGCCATTCGGGCGGCCGGCCCGCGCCGCCGACAAGATCGTCGGCGGTACGCTCGGTGGCCAGGCGCCGCTGTGGCCGTTTTACGTCGCGGCGCGCAAGGGATTTTTTGCCGGCGAAAATCTCGACGTCGAGATCAACTTCGCGCAAAGCGGCGCCGCGGTCGCCCAGCAGCTCACCGGCGGCGCGTTCGACGTGGCGCTGAGCATCGGCAACGACAATGCCATCCACGCCATCGACAAAGGCGCGCCGCTGGCCATCGTGCGCATCATCGGCAATACCGCGCCTTATGCGTTGATCGCCAAGCCGGGGCTGAAAACCATAGCCGAGCTGAAGGGCAAGACGATTTCGGTCGGCCAGGCCAATGACATCACCACGGTCTATTTCGAGCGGATGGCGGCAGCCAATGGGTTGCAGCGCGCCGACTATGACGAACTGGTCGGCGGCGTCGCTGCGGCGCGGCTTGCGGCGCTCAAGGCCGGCGTTGCCGACGCCGCCTTCGTGCTGCCGCCGCTCAATTTCCAGGCCAATGCCGCGGGCTATGTGACGCTCGGTTTTTCGGCCGATTATGTCAAAGACCTCCCCTTCACCGGCATGGTGGTGCGCAAATCCTGGGCGGCGGCCAATGTCCCGCTCGCCAAGCGGCTCCTGGCCGCGACCGACAAAAGCATCGCCTGGCTCGGCGACGACGCGCATCGCGGCGAGGCGATCGAGGTTTTGGTCAGCGCCGCACGCGCCAGGCAGGAAGACGCCGAGGCAAGCTACGACCTGTTGCGCCGGATCAAATATTTCGAGCCGAGCAGCAAAGTCTCGCGCGCCAAATTGCAGAACCTGATCGACGCCCAGCGCGCGCTGGGCAATGCCGATGCGGCGTTGACGGTCGATCGCCTGGTGATGCCGGGTGTTACGGAGTTGACGGATTGATCGGCTCGACGTTATCGAGCGAACGCAGATATCAAACCAATGACCGAAGAGCGGCTCTGAAAACGCCATGAAAATCGTGATCCCCGATGACTATCAGAACCTGGTCGATCGTCTCGATTGCTACAATCTCATTCGGCACCATGAGATCGTCCGCTATCGCGAGCCGGCGCGCGATCTCAATCACTTGGTCGAGCGCCTCCTCGACGCCGACGTCGTGGTTTCGATACGCGAGCGAATCGCGTTCACCCGGGCGCTGCTGGAGCGGCTGCCGAAGCTGAAGCTGATCGCGCTGGTGGGGCGCAATTCGCAGGCCATCGACTTCAATGCTTGTACGGCGCTCGGCATTCCGGTTTCGACCGGCAAGAGCAATTCTCCGGTCGCGCCGGCCGAATTGACCGTCGCCTTGATCCTCGCCGCGCGGCGCAACGTCGCTCTCGAGGCGGAGCGCATGAAGCGCGGCGACTGGCCGTACACCCTGTCGCATCGGCTGCGCGGGTCCACCTTGGGCATTTTCGGCCTCGGCATCATCGGTCAGCTGGTCGCCGAGGCCGGCCGCGGTCTCGGCATGGACATTCTGGTCTTCGGCCAAAGTGCCTCGGCGGCCAAGGCGCAGGCCGCGGGTTACGCCGTCGCGCGCGACAAGGCCGATCTGTTCGAGCGCTCCGATGTTCTCTCGCTGCATGTGCGGCTGCGACCCGAGACGACCGGCATCGTCACGGCCGAGGATCTCGCACGCATGAAACCGACCGCGCTCCTGGTCAATACGTCGCGCGCTGAGTTGATCGCGCCGGACGCCCTGCTCGACGCGCTGCGCAAGGGCCGGCCCGGTTACGCGGCTGTCGACGTCTATGAGCAAGAGCCGATCATGAACGGCAATCATTCGTTCCTGTCGATGCCGAACGTCCTGTGCACGCCGCACCTCGGATGGGCGGAGTGGACCAATTTCGAGCTCTATTTCCGCGAAGCCTTCGAACAGATCGTGCTGTTCGAGCAGGGCGCGCCGCTGCGGCTTGGCAATCCGGATGTCGTTGCGCGCAGAGGATAAGAGCTGATGATGCGGTGCGCGCCTATCGGCCGTTCGTGGTGCTGCCGGTAAGGATTGAACTTACGACCTCCCCCTTACCAAGGGGGTGCTCTACCACTGAGCTACGGCAGCTTAGCCTTATTCTATCGGCGTTTATCGCGGTTAACACTGTCGCCAAACGCTGTTTATATTCGGGTCGTCGCGAAAAGGAAACCCGGCGGTGCGCGACGGTTCATGCATCGACTGGCTTGTGCGCGTGCACGGGAGAATACGCCGGCCAACGCCCGCGCTTGAGGGTAAAGCGGACTTGCCGCAAATTTAGAAGAATGACTGCCTATGATTCAGAGCCGTCATTGACGCTGTGAGGCGGCGACTGCACAATACAGGGTCTTCAATGCGCGACGATCTTGCCTGAGGACGACTGTGACCGCCCATCAAACCGACTCCGTAACGTTTGTGGTCATATTCCGAATACCTGCGGAAGGTGTTGAGGACTTTCGCGCCTACGAGGAGGCCGTCTTGCCGCTATTGCCCGAGTTTAACGGGCGTTTGGAGCGTCGTATGCGAAACCCGGATGGCACCGTAGAGATGCACATCGTTAGCTACGCATCCGATGCGAACCGTCAGAATTATCGGAATGATCCCCGGCGCGCGGCGCTAGCCTGGTTGTTGGAAAAATCTTCTGCCAAGGTGGAATTGCTTCCGATGGCGAACGTCTCTTAATGGCCCATATCTTAATGGCCCATAAGAGACGCCAACGGCTGCCTCTTGCATGTCGTATTTCCACCGCCACCTCAGGGTGACGGAACATCCGCCATGATCAAACCCGGCAAAGCCGAGAAATGGGCGGCGCGGAGCGCGCGGCTGGCGGCGCGCTTGCGGGAAAACCTCAAGCGGCGCAAGGAGCAAGCGCGCGGCCGCAAGGCCGAGGATGTGGCGGCCGCCGATGCCGGTGTCGGAACCGCTCCCGACTTTCGCCGCAATCCGGGCGGGAAAGTGGGCGGCGGAACGGGCGGCCCCACGACGGGCCGCGGGGGCTGAAACATGGATCGCATTCGTATCGTCGGCGGCCGGCCGCTCCACGGCACCATCCCGATCTCGGGCGCCAAGAACGCCACCTTGCCGCTGATGATCGCGAGCCTCCTCACCGAGGAGACCTTGATCCTCGACAACGTGCCGCGCCTCGCCGACGTCGGCCTGCTCGAGCGCATCCTCGGCAATCACGGCGTCGACATCATGACCAGCGGCAAGCGCCCCGGCGAAACCGCCGATCACGGCCTGACGCTGCACATTTCCGCGTCCCGCATCGTCGACACCACGGCGCCCTACGAGCTGGTCTCCAAAATGCGCGCCAGCTTCTGGGTCTTGGCGCCGCTGGTGGCGCGCATGGGCGAGGCCAAGGTCTCGCTGCCCGGCGGCTGCGCCATCGGCACGCGGCCGGTGGATCTACTCATCATGGCGATGGAGCAGCTCGGCGCCAAAGTCGAGATCGACGCCGGCTACGTGGTGGCGAAGGCGCCGCACGGGCTCAAGGGCGGCGAGATCGTCTTCCCCAAAGTCACCGTCGGCGGCACCCATACCGCGATCATGGCGGCGTCGCTCGCCGACGGCACGACGGTGATCGAGAATGCCGCGCGCGAGCCCGAGATCGGCGACGTCGCCGACTGCCTCAACAAGATGGGCGCGCGCATTTCCGGCGCCGGCACGCGCCGCATCACGGTCGAAGGCGTGACAAAGCTTCATGGCGCGCGCCACGCCGTGCTGCCGGACCGCATCGAGACCGGCACCTATGCGATGGCGGTGGCCATGGCCGGCGGCGATATTCTGTTGCAGAACTCGCGCCCGGAATTGCTGCAGGCCGCGCTCGACGTCATCGCGCGCACCGGCGTCACCGTCACGCCGACCAATCAAGGCATCCGCATCGCCCGCAACGGCGGCAGCCTGGCGCCGGTCGAAGTGACGACGGCGCCGTTTCCGGAATTCCCGACCGACCTGCAGGCCCAGCTCATGGCGCTGATGACGCGGGCGCGCGGCACTTCGCATATCGTCGAGACGGTGTTCGAGAACCGCTTCATGCACGTGCAGGAATTGGCGCGGCTCGGCGCGCGCATCCAGCTGGATGGCGAGCGCGCGACCATCGAAGGCGTCGAGGCGCTCAAGGGCGCGCCGGTGATGGCGACCGATCTGCGCGCCTCGGTGTCGCTGGTGATCGCCGCACTCGCCGCCGAAGGCGAGACCATCGTCAACCGCGTCTATCACCTCGACCGCGGCTTTGAGCGGCTGGAAGACAAGCTCGGCCGCTGCGGCGCGGCAATTGAGCGCCTGTCGGGCTAATCGGCAAATTGCTAACGTCCGGCCGCCCTCGCATTCACGCGGGGGCGCACAAGCGTACGCTTCTCCATGCGGTTGAATTTCGTCATCACTGTCATTCGCACCGCGTCGTTGGTCATCGCCGCGGCGTGCTGGTCCGGCATCGGCTTCGCCGAGGATTTTCCGGCGCGCCCGGTGCATATGATCGTGGCGTTCGCCCCCGGCGGCACCGCCGATTTCACCGCGCGCATCATCGCCGACAAGATGCAACGGGTTCTCGGCCAGCCGATCGTCATCGAGAACAAGCCGGGCGCCAACGGCGCCATCGGCGCCGAATACGTGGCGCGGTCCGACCCGGACGGCTACACGCTGTTCTTCACCACGGTCGGCGCGGTGGCGATCAATCCGGCGCTGCGCCCTGACCTGCCCTACGATCCGCTGAAGGATTTCGTCGCGGTCGGCAAGGCCGCGGTGAATTCCACCATCCTGGTCGTCAACGCCGCCATGCCGGTCAATTCGGCGCGCGATCTTGTCGCGCTCGCAATGCGCAAGCCCAATAGCATCACCATCGGCATCACCGGCCGCGGCGCGATTTCCGATCTCGGCCGGCAATTGTTCGAGGACGCCGCCGGCATAAAACTGCAGGGCGTACCGTATCGCGGCGCGGCGCCGGCGCTGACCGACATGCTGGCCGGCCATCTCGACGGCCTGTTCGGCGACGTGCCGACCATCATGGCGCAGGTCAAGGCCGGCAAGCTGAAAGCGCTGGCCGCGACCTCGTCGGAGCGTTCCGATATTTTTCCCGACGTGCCGACCTTCGTCGAACAGGGCTTTGCCGACGTGGTCGGCGACAACTGGGACGCCGTGCTGGCGCCGGCCGGCACGCCGGCGCCGGTCATCGCCAAGCTCAATGCCGCGCTGGTCGCAGCAGTGAACGATCCCGAGGTGCGCACGCGGCTGCACAATGCCGGCACCACGCCGGCGCCGAGCAGCCCGGAGGAATTCGACAAATATTTGCGCGCCGAGATCGCCCGCTGGGGCAAGGTGATCCGCGACAAAGGCATCACGGACGAATGACATGACGGGGGTGCGCATCGGCACGGCGGAGCGCGACTCGACGTTTTTGAGTCAAGGTCACGCGCTGAAGACGGTGCTCGATCGCCACCCGGCGCTGGCGCCGGTCGAGGTCAGCACGTCGGGCCATGCCAGCGTTGAGAATGCCAATCGGCTCCAAGCGAACGACATCGATTTCGGCTTCATGGCATCGAACTGGATCGGCCGCGCCAAGAACGGCGAGGCGCCGTTCACGCAAAAAATCGACCTGCGCATGGCGGCGCCGATGAATGCCGGGCCGTTGTTCTTCATCGCCCGCGCCGATTCCGATCTCCGCACGGTGAGCGATCTGCGCGGCCGGCGCCTCGTGGTCGGCCCGGAAAAAAGCGGCATGACGCAGCACGCCCGCGTGATCCTCGGCGCGCTCGGCCTGAGCTTCGCCGATGTCACGCCGCTGTTTCTCGACTTCGCCGCGGGCGCCGAGGCGCTCGAGCGCGGCGAGGCCGACGCCCAATTGCAATGCCCGATCCCCAACAAGGTGATGACGGCGCTCGCCGCGCGGGTTTTGCTGCGCGTGCTGCCCTATGCACCGGCCGATCTCGATGCCGTGTTGCACGCCGTGCCGTTCTATCGCCGCGCGGTGATGCGCAAAGGCGCGATCCGCGGCCTCGACGACGACGTGGCGCAGGCCGCCGTGGTCAATGTGCTGGTGGCCCATGCGCGCGTGCCTGAGAGCATTGTCGGCGGGGTGGCGTCGGCCATTTTCGCCGCTCGCGACGCCTTGCCGCAATTAAACTCTTTGTTTGACGGCATCGCCGCGCTGTTCGAGCCGTTGCGGTCGGACGGCGCCAGCGCGCTCGAATTCGGCGGCGTCGCGCTGCATCCCGGCGCGCTTTCCGCCTATCGCGCCGCCGGCCTCTTGGCGAACGGCCCCTTGCATCGCGGCAAGTGAGGCTTGGGGCGATACCTTTTATCCGAGCTTCATCATCTCTAAGGCTGCACGTCCGTTGGCGCCATAGGGGTTGCCGAGCGATTCGCACATTTCCAGGTGCGCATAGTTCGGCGCCTCGATAAGCCGTACCGGCTTGCCTTGCGCCTTCACCGCCGCCGCAAACCCGCGCGACTGGCGCTGAAAATCGGGCGTCTCGAACGTCCCATAGGTGACGGTGATCGGCGCATGCAGCCGATCGATGTGCCGTATGGCGCTCATCGAATCCTTCATCGCGTCAGTAAATTTCACATAGTCGCGGCGCGCCGAGAGCGCCACGGGATCCATCTCGTACATGCCGCTCATGCACATCCCAGCCTTGATGATGTCCGGCGCCAGCCCAAAGTCCTTCTGCCAGTCGGTGACCATCACCACGCCGCAAAGATGCCCGCCTGACGAATGGCCGCCGACATAAAGCTGCGCCGGATCGCCGCCGAACTTCGCCGCATTGTTATGGACCCAGGCGACGGCGCTGCGGACCTGCTTCGCCATGACGCCAAGATCGCCGCCGGCTTCCTTGATCGCGACGAAATCGACCGCGACGTAATGCGCGCCGGCATTGACGAACATCTCGGCCGGATAGCCGTAATCCTTCGCCGCGCCGCCAAGCCACGCGCCACCGTGGATGAAAACAAAAATCGGTGCGTTGTCTCGCTTGGCGCGATAGATATCGAGCCCCTCGGCCGCGGACGGCCCGTAGGATTCGCGCTGCGGCGCGCCAATCCTGGCGCGCATCGCCTCGCTGTTCGATGCAAGCCGCTTGGTGATCTGCGACAGAAACGGTTCATAGGCCAACTGATTGTAGGACGCGTCGAGCTCCTGTTGATCCATATCCATAAAGACGCGCGCGCCCCTTTCGTGCGGCGCCGGGCCGAGCCGACATTCCTCCGCAACGGCCGGACCCGCCGCGAGCGCTGCCGTTGCTCCCAGCAGCGCACGCCGCGACAGACGCGATACGGACAATTGCGAACCCATGTTTTCCTCCCTTTATCGTTGGACCGGCAGCATGGGAGCCCATGCCTAGAATATCGGAGCACTCGGCGTGTCGATCACGCGGCCAGCTCCGACATGATGCGGTAAAGCCGCGCCTGGCCTTCGAAGCCGATGCCGGGGCGATCGCTCAATGTGAGACAGCCGTCTTTAAGCTCGGCGTCGTCGGCGAAGCCGCCGAAATCGCCGAACACGCCGGGATAGGATTCGGCGCCGCCGAGGCCGAAACCGGCGGCGATGGCGAGCGACATCTGGTTGCCGCCGTGGGGAAACAACAGCCGCCGCGGCCATTGATGCCGCGCCAGCATGTCGAGCGTTTTGGCATATTGCACGATGCCGTAAGCCTGCGGCGGGTCGACCTGGATGACGTCGTCGCGCTGCGCCTTGAGGCCGCCGAAGCGGACCAAATTCTCGACGTCCTGCGTGGAGAACAAATTCTCGCCGGTGGAGAGCGGCGCGTCATAGGCGTCGGCGATCTCGGCAAGGAGCGCAAAATCCAGCGGATCGCACGGCTCCTCGAACCAGCGCAGCCCGAACGGCTCGAGCCCGCGCGCATAAGCCAGCGCCTCGTCGCGGCCAAATTTCGAATTGGCATCGACCGCAAGCTTTCCGCCGCGCGGCAGGATCGATTTCACCGCCTCGACCCGCGACAGATCGTCGGCAAGCGTCATGCCGCCAACCTTCATCTTCACCATGGTGTAGCCGGCATCGAGATGGCGCTGCATCTCGTCGGTCAAATCCCTGGTGGTTTTTCCCGGCGCATACCAGCCGCCGCCGACATAGCAAAAAACCTTGTCGGCGATTTTGCCGCCGTTGTAGCGCTCGGCAAGCAGCCGATGCAGCGGTTTTTCGGCGATCTTGGCCACCGCATCCCACACCGCGACCTCGATGGTGCCGATGCCGACCGAGCGTTCGCTGTGGCCGCCGGATTTTTCGTTCTGCATCATCGCGGCGAGGATCTTTTCCGGCGCGAAATTGTCGCCCGCCGCGTCGAGCAGCGACTTCGGATCGGTTTTGAGCACGCGCGGAATGAAGCGCGCCCGCATCTGCGCGCCGCAGGCATAGCGCCCGGTCGAGTTGAAAGCGAAGCCGCAGACCGGCTTGCCGTCACGCATGACATCGGTGATGACGGCGACCACCGACGTGGTCATTTCGGAAAAATCGATGCTCGAATTGGCGAGCGTCGAGTTCAGCGGGACCGCGGTTTCGCGGATGTCGGTGATGCGCATGAGGCCTTTACTCGGTCTTGCCGTTTACTACTCCCTCTCCCCGCTTGCGGGGAGAGGGTGGGGTGAGGGGGCGTTTCCGCTGGGCTGAGACTATATTGTCAAAGCTCAGACTCGCTGAGAGGTCCCCTCACCCTCGCTCGCTTCGCTCGCATAGCCGATCCTTCGGATCGGCGTTCTTACTTTAAGAACGGCGTCCGAAGGACGCCTACGCTCTCCCCGCACGCGGGGAGAGGTAATTAGTCCATATGTATTCCAGCCGCCTTCACCACTTTCCCCCAGCGCGCCGCTTCGGTCTTGATGCGCTCGGTGAACTCGGCCGGCGTGTTGGCGACCAGGACGAAGCCGAGCGTGTCGAGTTTCTTCTTCACCTCCGGGTCGGCCGCCATCTTGGCGATGGCATCGTGCCATCGGTCGATGATCGGTTGCGGCGTGCCTGCCGGCGCCAGAATGCCGGTGAGCGTGTCGCTCTCGAGGCCCGGCACGCCTTGCTCGACGTTGGTCGGCAGATCCGGCAGCGCCGCGACGCGTGCTTTCGACAGGATGGCGATGCCGCGCAGGCTGCCGTCCTTGACGGCGCCGATCGCCGGCGGCAGCGCGGTGAACGCCATCGGCGTGTGGTTGCCCAAGGTCGAATTGATGGCGAGCGGCGCGCCATTGAACGGCACCATCACCATGTCGAGGCCGAACATTTGCTTCATCTGCTCGGCGGCGAGGTGCGGCGTCGAGCCGGTCGAGGGCTGCGCATAGCTCATTTTGTCCGGATTGGCCTTGATCAGGTCGATCAGCTCTTTGAGGTTTTTCGCCGCCAGCGAAGGATGCACGGTGATCACATTGGGCGATGCCGCCACCAGCGAGATCGGCGCGAAATCCTTGAGCGGATCGTAGCCGATGGTGGTGTACATGCTCGGATTGATGATGAAGCCGGTCGAGACGACGACGATGGTGTAACCGTCCGGCGCGGCGCGCTTGGCGGTCTCGACGCCGAGATTGCCGCCGGCGCCGGGCAAGTTCTCCACATAGACCTGCTGGCCCAGCACGTCGGACAGCCGCTCCGCCACCAGGCGCCCGATCACGTCGGTCGGCCCGCCGGCCGAGAACGGCACGATCATGCGGATCTTGTGGCCGGGATAGGTGCCTTGCGCACAGGCCGCGCCGGACATCAGTGCCGCCGTCAGCATGAACACAAACCGCAGCAATGGCTGTCTCATGATCCCTTCTCCTGGGCTGTCCTCCCTCGGATCGTTCTTGCTATCATCGCTTCCGCTGGCGGTGCAGTAAACCGCAAACTGGCGCACGACGGGAGGCGCGCCCATGACCGATCCGGCATTCCAAATCACGGGGCACGCCACCGTCCTTTACGTCAAAGACCTGCCGGCGGCGCTCGCCTATTACCGCGACAAGCTCGGCTTCACGGGCGAATTCGTCTGGGGCGATCCGCCGTATTACGCATGCCTTAGTCGCGGCGATGCGGCCATCCATCTGAATTCCTCGTTGCCGCCCGCCGCCGTCTCGGTGGTCTGCATTTTCTGCAAGGGCGTCGATGCGCTGCACGACGATCTCGCCGCGCGCGGCGCCAGCATTACCCGCGAAACCACGACGCATCCTTACGGCATGCGCGATTTCATCGTCACCGATCCCGACGGCCATCAATTGATCTTCGGCCAAGGGACCTCGGAACACTAATCCGGTTCGAACTGCAAAGGACAAACTAATGACAAGTAAGAAAGTAACCCGAGACGATCTGCGGGCCGCCGCGGAGAAATACAAGAACTGGGGCAAATGGGGTCCCGACGACGAGATCGGCACGCTCAATTACACCTCGGCGGAGGACATCGTCGCCGCGGCGCAGCTCGTCAAAAAGGGCAAGGTGATCTCGCTGGCGCTGAATTTCGACAACAACGGCCCGCAAGGCGGCAAGACCAATTATCCGGCGCTCGGCCGCATCAATCCGCTGCACACCATGCTGCGCACCGGCACCGACGCCTATTCGGGCGTGCTCGATAAGCGCGGCATCCGCGCCGCCGACGACATGGTGGTGATGCCGCTGCAATGCGGCACGCAATGGGACGGGCTGGGCCACGTGTTCTACGAGAACAACATGTGGAACGGCTACGATTGCCGCGAAGTGACGTCGTTTGGCGCGCAAAAGTGCGGCATCGAGAAAACCAAGGCCAAGATGGTCGGCCGCGGCGTGTTCCTCGACGTCGCCCGCGCGCTCGGCAAGGATTTTTTGGACGACGGCTACGGCATCACGACCGCCGATCTCGACCTGACAGCCAAGAAACAGAACATCGCGTTCAAGCGCGGCGACTACATCATCGTGCGCACCGGGCAGATGGAGCGTTGCCTCAAGGCCGGCAGCTGGGACGGCTATCCGGGCGGCGACGCGCCGGGCTTTGCCTTCGAGACGCTGGAGTTCGTGGCCAAGACCGAGCTCGCCGCGCTGGCCAGCGACACCTGGGGCTGCGAGGTGCGGCCGAACAATACCGAAGGCGGCATCAACCAGCCCTGGCACTGGATCACCATCCCGATCATGGGCATGACCATGGGCGAGATTTTTTATCTCAAAGACCTCGCCGAGGATTGCGCCGCCGACGGCGTTTACGAGTTCATGTTCGTGGCGCCGGCTATACCGATTACCGGAGCCGTGGGTTCGCCGACCAATCCGCTGGCGATCAAGTAAACGTAGGGCGAACGAAGCGAAGCGCGCCCACGCGACTTTTGTAGAGACAATCTGATTGGAGGAGACGCCATCATGACATCCGCACGCCTTGTTCTGCTACTTGCGATAGCGTCCGCCTGGCTCGGCACGCCTTCATTTGCGAGGGCCGACTGCAACAGCATCCAAGCGCAATGCGCCGTCAAGGCCGGCGGCAGATGCGACGCCCAGACCGGCCACTGGTGCTACGGCCATTCCCGTACCGGCGAGCAGTGCGGCGGCAGCCCGGCGGCGTTCCGGTCCTGCATGGCGAGCCACGGCGTGCAGGTTTATGGGCCACAGGTCCCGAAGGCGGTGGGCGAGGTCGCCACGGCGTCGAACCCGGGTAAATGCACCAGCATCCAGGCGCAATGCGCCATGGAGCTCGGTGGCACCTGCGATGCCAAGACCGGGAGCTGGTGCTATGGGCACGTCTATGCCCGCAATTGCGGCGGCGGTCCCACGGCAACCGCGCAATTCACTGCCTGCCTTTCGCGCAAGCTCGGACAGAAGCAATAAATCACGCCTACGATTTCGGCGCGTATTTGATGCCGGTCCATGCTGCGATGCCGGCGAGCGCCGTGATCACCGCTGCGAACGTCACATGCGCAACAAGCGGCGTGGCGGCAGCCGACAGCACGCCGATGCCGATCACCGGCAATGAATTGCCGGCAAACAATGCGATGAGATAGCTCGACACCACCTCGCTGCGCTGATCCGCCGGCGCGATGCGGTTGATGACTTCGAGGCTGCCGCGATAGCCCAGCCCGCCGGCGACGCCGCACAGCGCGGCGGCGAAGAGCAACAGCGGCAACGATCGGGCAAGCTCGGCGCCGACCAGGAGCCATACCGCCGGCAACAGCAGCGCCAGCGCGCTGAACATGGCGGCCTGGCTGCCAAGCCACGCGGTGGAAAGGATCGTGATGGCGGCGATGCCGAACACCTCGCAGACGATGGCGCCGGCCAGCGTCGGCGCGGATTCCTGCAGGCTTTCGGCGAGCAGGTTTGGAATCAAGGCGGCGTAGAAACCAATCAGCGAAAACGTGGCGAAACCGCTCACCGCGGGCGACACGAACTGCAGCCGAATGAGCCGCGGCACACCGAGCCGCGGCCGTAATGAGGCTTCGCCGAAACGTTTCGGATTCGCGACCGTTTCAGGTACGAACAGGATGGCCGTCGCGACGGCGCAAAGCAAAACCAGATAGACGAGATAAGACAGCCGCAGCGGCCACGGCGCGAACTGGGCGAGCAAGCCGCCAAACAGTGGCCCCGCCGCGCAGCCGAAAAAATTCGCCGATGCCGCGATCCGCGCCGCGGCGCCGTTGCTGCGGCCGGTATAAAGCTCGGCGATCCACGCAGTCGCAGCGCCGGCAGCGAGGCCGGTGGAGAAGCCGCTCAGCGCCCGCGCCGCGAACAGCCAAGGCGAGCCCGCCGCCGCGGCGAACACGACCGCGCTGGCGATACCGAAGCCGATTGCCGGCAGGATCGCGCGGCGGCGGCCGATCTGGTCGGCCAGTCGTCCGAAGAACAGCAGCGCGACGAGGTTGCCGAGCACATAGACCGCATAGATCAGGGTCAGCGTGACGCCGAAAAATCCGAAGGCGTGCTGGTAGAGCGGATAAAGCGGCGTCGGCAGGATGGCGCCGACGAACATCACCGCGAGCGCAATGGCGACGATCGTGAGCGCGGCGACATTGCGCGCCCGATTGGGTTTGGCGTTATGCAAGTGAATAAGCTCTTCGGGCGCGGCGTTGGCTTTGTTGCCGGCGGTTGGTGTCGCAACAACCACATATTGCCCGGTCGGACAATGCTCGCGTCGGGTGCGGCGTTGCGCTCAACAGGCATAACCGGCATGTTGTGAAGGCGAACGGAGCGGTCCATGCGGCTTCCGCGTCGAAGAATTCTGCAACTGGCGGCGGGCAGCGCCGCGTTCTCGGCCATGCCACGCATCGCCACGGCGGAAACCTACCCGGCGCGGCCGGTGCATATCATCGTCGGCTTTCCGCCTGGAGCCGCGTCCGACATTAACGCGCGCCTGATCGGTGACTGGCTATCGGGGCGGCTCGGCCAGCAATTCATCGTCGATAACCGGCCGGGCGCCGGCAGCAATGTGGGCACCGAAGCGGCGGCGCATGCGCCGGCCGACGGCTACACGCTGCTGCTGGTCACGCCGCCGAACGTGATCAATGCCTCGCTCTACGACAACCTCAATTTCAATTTCCTCCGCGACATCGCCCCGGTTGCGAGCATCATGCGCACCCCCATGGTCGTGGAAGTGAATGCGGCGCTACCGATCAAAACGGTCGCCGAGTTCATCGCCTATGCCAAGGCCAACCCGGGCAAGCTCAACTTCGCCTCGTCGGGCAACGGCACCGGCTCGCATGTCGCAGCGGAATTGTTCAAGTTCATGACCGGCGTCGACATCGTCCACGTGCCCTATCGCGGCCCGGCACAGGCGCTGACCGATCTGATCAGCGGCCGGGTGCAGGTGATGTTCGACGTGCTGACCTCGTCGATCGGCCATATCCGCGCCGGCGAAGTGCGCGCCATCGCGGTGACCACGGCGGCGCGATCGGCGGCGCTGCCGGATGTGCCGACGGTGGCCGATACAGTGCCGGGCTACGAGTCGAGCGGCTGGGCCGGCGTCGGCGCGCCGGCGAACACGCCGGCCGACATCGTCGCCACGTTGAATGGCGCGATCGGCGCCGGCCTCGCCGATGCGAAAGTGCAAGCCAGCCTCGCCGACCTCGGCGCCGCGCCGATGCCCATGACGGCGGCCGCGTTCGGCAAGTTCCTCGCCGACGAGACCGCGAAGTGGGCCAAGGTGGTCAAGTTCGCCAACATCAAGCTGGGCTAGAATTTAGTCCAATCGCCCGAGCGCTCGAACGCGGCGGCGGCGCGATAGATC
>Ga0208604_1000057_pt1 | contig 15918 bp, 12 predicted proteins | sample MicForSoSWNH22_M_FD_188009 | JGI IMG/M metagenome (GOLD analysis project Ga0208604, IMG submission 188009) | Forest soil microbial communities from Harvard Forest Long Term Ecological Research site in Petersham, Massachusetts, USA - MetaG HF016... | ecosystem: Environmental > Terrestrial > Soil... | reverse complement strand
CGCCGAGCCCGCCGGAGGCGCCCCAGACCAGAACATTATCGCTGGGCTTGAGAATGTGCGGCGCGTGGCCGAACAGCATGCGATAGGCGGTCGCGAGCGTCAGCGTATAGCAGGCCGATTCTTCCCAGCTCAGATGCGGCGGCTTGCGCATCAGCTGGCGCGACTGCACGCGGCAGAATTGCGCGAACGAGCCGTCCGGCGTCTCGTAGCCCCAGATGCGCTGCGACGGCGACAACAGCGGATCGCCGCCGTTGCACTCCTCGTCGTCGCCGTCGTCCTGATTGCAGTGGATGATGACTTCGTCGCCGACGTTCCAGCGCCGCACCTTTGAGCCGACCGCCCAGACGATGCCGGACGCGTCGGAGCCGGCGATATGGAATGGATGCTTGTGGCCGTCGAGCGGCGACACCGGAATGCCCAAGCCCGCCCAGACGCCGTTATAGTTGACGCCGCCGGCCATGACATAGACCAGCACTTCGTCCTCGGCGATCGGCCAGGTCGGCACCACCTCGCTCTGCATCGCCTTTTCCGGCGGACCGTGGCGTTCCTTGCGGATCGCCCAGGCGTGCATGGTCGCCGGCACGTGGCCGAGCGGCGGCACCTCGCCGATGTCGTAGAGATCCTTGAGCGGCGCGGCGGAGGGTTTTTTCTGCGCGACGGCCATGAGGGGCTCCGTCTCAACCGGTTTTGCGGCGCACACGCCGCGACGGTGATCGCAGCCAGTCTGCCGTACTTCATGCTGCAGTGCAACAAATACCTATGGACATAACCCACAACAAGCAGCGTGCCAGGCCCTGACAGCTTTACCGGGACGTCCTATGGTCATTGTGACGCAGCACAGACTGCATAGGTTGCGTCACGCACATAAAGGTCCGGCCCTAGCCGGGACAGGGAAACGGGGAAAACACCATGGTTGAAAGTTTCATCATCTGGATCATCGTCGGCGCGATTGCCGGCTGGCTTGCGGGCATGGTCGTCAAGGGCGGCGGCTTCGGGCTGATTGGCGACATTGTGGTCGGCATCGTCGGTGCGGTCATCGCGGGATGGCTGCTGCCGTACCTCGGGATTGCGCTCGGCAGCGGCTTTGTCGCAGCCGTCATCGACGCCTTCATCGGCGCGGTGATCCTGCTGGTCATCATCAAGCTGGTCAAACGAGTCTGACGCAGCGCTAAACCGGGAGAACGACAAGATCGCGCCGAGCGCCGCGCCGCAGCTCTCGCCACAGCGGACGATCAAGCTGATCGGACTGACGTTGGCGCTCGGCTATCTGATCGTTCTCGGCGGATCTTATCTGCAAGGCCATTTTCTGACCGACCCGCAGGGCCGGCCGGTCGTCAACGATTTCGTCAACGTCTGGGCGGCCGGGCGGCTCGCGCGCGACGGCGAAGCTCCGGCCGCCTACGACTGGACCTTGCACCGCGCCGCCGAAGTGCGCGCCGTCGGCTACGATTTCGACGGCTATTACGGCTGGCATTATCCGCCGCCGGCGTTTTTCTTTGCCGCCGCGCTGGCGACGCTGCCCTATCTGGTCGCCGCGGTGATTTGGCTTTTGATAACGCTCGCTGCCTATGCCGCGGCCATCGCCGGCATCCTCGGCTTGCGCACGGGCGTTCTGTTCGCGCTCGGATTTCCCGCCGCGATCTGGAACGTCACCGCCGGGCAAAACGGCTTTCTCACCGCGGCACTGATCGGCGGCACGCTTGGTCTGTTGGAGCGGCATCCGGCGCTGGCCGGCATCTGTCTCGGGCTCCTCACCTACAAGCCGCAATTCGGTCTGTTGTTTCCGATCGTGCTGATCGCCGACCGGCGCTGGCTGACCATTGCGGTCGCGGCATTGGTGGCGCTCCTGCTCGCGGCGCTGTCGTGGCTCGCCTTCGGCAGCGCGAGTTGGGCGGCCTTCGTGCATTGGGCGCCGATTTCGAACCGCGTGTTGATCGACCAAGGCGCGCTGGACTGGTACCGGCTGCAAAGCGTGTTCGCCTTGGTGCGCGCCCACGGCGGCAGCGAAACGCTGGCCTGGATCGTTCAAGGCTTGCTGTCGCTATTGCTCGCCGTCGGGCTTGGCTGGCTGTGGAAGAGCCGCGCTGCCTTCGAGCTCAAGGCCGCAGCGCTCGCCGCCGGCGCGCTGCTCGCGACGCCTTATCTCTTCATGTACGATTTGGTCGTGCTCGCCGTCGCGGTGGCATTCCTGTTGCGGCTAGCGTTGGCGCGCGAATTTTTGAGCCGCATCGAAATTGTTGCACTCGCCACAGCCGGCGCGCTGATCCTGATCTACCCTTATGTGAAGACCCAAGTCGGCCTCGCCGCGGTCGTCATCGTCATGGTTTTGATCGTGCATCGTGCCGGCACCCAAGCAGGGACCGCCTCGGCAGACACAAGGTAAGTTTATTCGGCCGGAACCGCGGCAGGAATCAGTTCGCCGGTGGCGCTGCGAACCTGCCACTTGGCAATGACCCGCCCGGCGCGGCGCGCCGCGACGATCGCCAATACCGCAATGGCGGTGCCGGCGATGATGTCGATGAGATAATGACCGCCGTTGATCGGCGTCGCTGCCAGCATGGCGGTGAAGGCCAAGACCGCGATCGGGCGCATCCAGCGCACCGGCCACAGCGCCCAGGCGTAAAGCACGGCGGAGGCGGCGTGGAAGCTCGGAAACGTCACGATGCCGCCGAGCCCCAACAGATCGAGATGACGCAAGGCACCGTCACGGGTCGGCGGCAGATCGCGCAGCTGGTCGAGATAGGGCTGCAGATTGAGATTTTTGATGCTGATCGGATCGAGGCCGATCTGCTGAAACACGCCGATCGCCGGCACCAGGCCGGAGATGATCGTGGTCGCGATCAAGGCAAGCCCAAATGCGAAAGTGAATTCCTCGATGCGCCGATAGCGGTGCGTCGCCGCCAGCACGACCGGAATGGCGAAAATCGGCCAGCGGATCATGGTGTAACCGTAGTTCACCCAGGCCGCGAGCGCGGGATGATCGTCGACATAACGCACATAGGCGGCCCAATCGAAACCGAGCGCGCGGTCGATGGCGAGCAGGTTTGCATCCTGCATCGGCAGGTTGGCGGACGCCGCCACATAGGTCAGCGGCGTCATGACCGCGGTGATCAGCACGATCTGCGCCGTGCCGCCGAGGACGAACATCACCTGCGGATCGCGCCGCTTCGGCGACGACGCATTGGCGTGGGCAAAGCCGGCGTAGAGCCCGACATAGCCGACGGCGACGGCGAGGCCGGTCAGCTCGAGCGAGAAATTGGTGAACGCAAGGCTCAGCGCCAGCACGACCCCCATGGCGCCGACGAAAATCCAATTGACCAGGAGGAACCGCCACGCGGCCTCCACGTCGGGCACTGTCTGTTGCGCCTGCATGGCCGCGACTGTGGCGCGGCAGCGGTTAAAGCTGCGCGAATCGCGACGGTTAAAATTGGGTGTGAAGCGCGATCATCGTTAATGTTGCATTGCAGCAAAATCCGCGTCACAGTGTGCCGCCGGACCACCGCAAGGCCGATGCGCGACAAAGCTTTACGCGACAAACCTTGGATCTTCCGCACCTATGCGGGGCATTCGACTGCCACGGCGTCGAACGCGCTGTACCGTAAGAATTTGCGCAAGGGTCAGACCGGCCTGTCGGTCGCCTTCGATCTGCCGACCCAGACCGGCTACGACAGCGATCATCCGCTCGCCAAAGGAGAAGTCGGCAAGGTCGGCGTGCCGATCTCCCACATCGGCGACATGCGCATGCTGTTCGACGGCATCCCGCTTGGCGAGATGAACACGTCGATGACCATCAACGCCACCGCCGCCTGGCTGTTGGCGCTGTATGTGGCGCTCGCCGACGAGCAGGGCGTGCCGCGCAAAACCCTGCAAGGCACCACGCAGAACGACATCATCAAGGAATATCTCTCCCGCGGCACCTACGTGTTCCCCCCGGCGCCGTCGATGCGGCTGACCAAGGACGTGATTTTGTTCACGACCAAGGACATGCCGAAATGGAATCCGATGAACGTGTGCTCCTATCACCTGCAGGAGGCCGGCGCGACGCCGGTCCAGGAGCTCGCCTTCGCGCTCGCCACCGCCATCGGCGTGCTCGACGCGGTCAAGGCGTCGGGCCAGTGTGCACCGGAAGAGTTCGGCGAAGTGGTCGGCCGCATCTCCTTCTTCGTCAATGCCGGGCTGCGCTTCGTCACTGAAGTCTGCAAGCTGCGCGCCTTTACCGAATTGTGGGACGAGATCACCCGCGAGCGCTATGGCGTCACCGACGCCAAGCAGCGGCTGTTCCGCTACGGCGTGCAGGTCAACTCGCTCGGACTGACCGAGCAGCAACCGGAAAACAACGTCGCGCGCATTCTGATCGAGATGCTCGCCGTCACCTTGTCGAAAGGCGCGCGCGCCCGCGCCGTGCAGCTGCCGGCCTGGAACGAGGCGCTCGGCCTGCCGCGGCCGTGGGATCAGCAATGGTCGCTGCGCATGCAGCAGATCCTCGCCTACGAGACCGACTTGTTGGAATACGGCGACGTGTTCGAAGGCTCGCCGGCCATCGCCGCCAAGGTCGCCGAGCTGAAACAGGCGGCCAAGGAAGAGTTGGCGCAAATTGAAAAGATGGGCGGCACCGTTGCCGCCGTCGAACAAGGCTATCTCAAGCAGCAGCTGGTCGAATCCAATTCGCGCCGGGTCGAGGCCATCGAGCGCGGCGAGCAGATCGTGGTCGGCGTCAACCGCTTCGTCGAGACCGAAGCGTCGCCGCTGGCGGACGCCGCCGAAGCGGTCGTCACCGTGTCGCCCGAAGCGGAGGCCGGGCAGATCGAGCGGCTCGCCGCCTGGCGCGACGCGCGTGACGCGAAAGCCGTCGCCGCGGCGCTCGAAGGCTTGCGCAAGGCTGCGAAAACCGGCGGCAACATCATGCCGCCGTCGATCGCCTGCGCCAAAGCCGGCGTCACCACCGGCGAATGGGGATTTGCGCTGCGCGCGGCGTTCGGCGAATACCGCGCGCCGACCGGCGTCGGCACCGCCATGCGCAACGACGCCGAAGGTCTTGACGACATCCGCGCCGAAGTCGACCGCGTGTCCAAAAAACTCGGCCGGCGCTTGAAATTTTTGGTCGGCAAACCCGGCCTCGACGGCCATTCCAACGGCGCCGAGCAGATCGCCGCCCGCGCCCGCGACACCGGCATGGAGGTGGTTTATGACGGCATCCGCTTGACCGCGGAGGCGATCGTCGCGGCGGCGGCGGAAAAGCGCGTGCACGTCGTCGGCCTGTCGATCCTGTCCGGCTCGCATATGCCGCTGGTGCAAGACGTCGTCGCCCGCATGAAAGAGGCCGGCCTCGACGACGTGCCGGTGGTGGTCGGCGGCATCATCCCGCCACAGGACGCCAGCGTCTTGAAAAGCGCCGGCGTCGCCGAGGTCTATACGCCGAAGGATTTCGAGCTCAACCGCATCATGAGCGATCTGGTGCGGATCGTGGAACGATCGGCGGACGCCGCGGAGTAGTCTCAAATTAAGCGCGCTCGGGTGCTCGCGGGAGTCGCCCGAATCGGTACATGCGGCTAATATCGCTCCCTAAACGGGAGTTTCCGAGCTTGATTGCCAAGCTTAAAGATGTTTCGCGCGTCCAGGTGCCCATCACGGACGTTTCGGAGTTCCGCTCCGAGAGCGACGTGGAGCAGAAGCTCGTCTACCCGTTCCTCGTCCATCCAAGTTTTATGGACATCCCGCCCGAATGGGTTCGGACAAAGGAGTACATGGAACCCACGGAAATCGACAAAGGGGCCGGTAAGCGCGTCGGATACATACCGGACTATTCAATCTGGCGCACCGGCTTTCCGCTTCTTGTCGCTGAGGCAAAACGACCGGATGAGCCTATCGAGAAAGCACTCCGGGAAGCACACCTTTATGCGAACCGTATCAACAACAGGTATCCACCGAACATCAATCCAATTGCATATGTGCTCGCCTGCAATGGCGAGCAGTTTGCTTTGGCGCCATCCGATAGCGAGACGAACGTACTATATGCGAAGGCTGCCGATCTGCGCCCCGGATCGGAAATTCTTGGTGTTTACAAATCGATCATCAACAAAGACGACTTAGAGAAGCGCGCGCAGCAACTGAACATTCAGTTTCAGTCGCGCCGGTTCACGCGCGTGCCGCAGTTTCTTACTCCAATCCAAGTCACGGAACAACTTGGCATCAATCCATTCGCGCAAGACTTATTTCCAATCATCACCCGATACTTCGGGGAAGAGGCCGACGAAGCTCCTGATGAGATAATAGATCGCGGGTATGTTTCGACCGAGGAGCGCAGTGAATACGGCGCCGTGCTTGAGACGTACCTGAAAGACCGCGCGCGCATCGTTGCGGACGGCACCTTTCAACCGATTATTACCAGCGGGAAACACGGCAGTGACAAGTTGACGTCGGAAGTCCGAAAGTACGGCCACAGCCAACGGATTACGGGCCGCGTGCAACTAATCGTGGGAGCTGTGGGCTCCGGAAAGAGCTTATTTATTCGTCGCTTCTTTAAGCGCTTGTTGCCCGAGGATTTGAAACAAAAGACAATGTGGGCGTTCCTCAATTTCAATACGGAGTTGAAGGGGGCCGAGGAACTGCGTCACGCGGTCGCCAAGTTGTTCATCGAGTCCTTTTGCGAGCTCAACAACATTGATCTCGTGGAGCATGAGAATATCGAGCGACTATATTCGCACGAAATGCTGGCGTTCGATCGCGGGCCAGCTAAGCTTCTAAAGGGCGCAAATGATCAGCAATACAATCAACAGCGCTACTTTTTCTTGAAAGAGCTTATTGACGACAAAGAAAGAGTCGCCGCCGCGATTAGCCGGCATTACACCGGCGAAAAACGCCGCGGGCTAGTTGTCGTGTTCGACAATGTGGACAAGCGCTCTCGCGACGTTCAGCTCGCAATTTTCGAAGCCGCGCAGTGGTTCAAGGAACTCACGCGAGCGCTGGTTATTGTTAATCTTAGGGACACCACCTTCGAGGCTCATCGCGACGAACCTCCGCTCGACGCATTCATCAATGCCGTTAACTTCTACATTCGGGCGCCTCGCTTTGCGGCAATGATCAAAAAACGTCTCGAAATTGTGCTGGATAATATCCAACAAGACCCAAGCCTCGCTAAACTGCAAAAGTTTACGCTCGAATCTGGCGCTCAGGTTACGTACGATTCAAGCCGTTTGGGTGAATTTCTCATGAGCATTTATGTGTCGCTTTTTGATAAGAGAGCGGCAAATGTTGGTGCGGCGCTAGAATCACTCGCGGCTAAAAACGCGCGTAGCGCGCTCGGCATGTTTGCGGATATTATAGCGTCCCCGCATGTGCCAACAAATCAGGTCGGTTCTACGGCCGCCGCAGCTTCGGTCGCCCGGATAGAAGAGGACAGGATCGTCCGCGCCCTGATGCGGGGGAGGTATCGCCTTTTCAACAACCGCCTTAAGTATGTGCGAAATATTCTATCGCCCGTTCCAAACAGCGTACGGCCTGGAAATTTTTTGTACGCCGACATTCTCGAATTTCTGATTCGCAACCGAAAAATGAAAATTGACTTCTCTGTCGAAGGCTATGCGTCTGGTCGCACGATTGTAAATCGAATGGGACAGCTCGGGTACGACGAGAACGATGCATTCAGTGCCCTTGTGCAGCTTTCGAAGTGGAATTTGGTTGAACAGGAAAGTTTGCTTACCGATGAGATTTCAATCGACGACCCGATACAAGTACACGCCTCTGGATTTATTCATATGCGCTATTTTCTTAAACGTCCTGAGTATCTCTTCGGTGTGAGTGCGGATATGAGCTTCGCTAGTTATGAAATTGCCCAAGAGGTAGCGACCGTGTGGAGTAATTCGGGCCGCTCGGAGCCGGGGTTTCGTGCCCGACAAAGAACGCTGAACCGACTGGCCGATTACTTCAAGGCCGAGTACGATAGGCGTGTCCGCCGTCATGCGTTCTACGAGGATCTCGGCTATGGCGGGAAAAGCGTCATGAACGCGACCCGGCTCGTCGCTGAGCAAATCGGAATGCCACCGCCGCGCCCTGTCCATTCTGACCGCCGCGGCTAATTCCTAATAGTGCCGCGCCGATAACCGCGAATTTCGCCGAGGTTTATACGCCGAAGGATTTCGAGCTCAACCGCATCATGAGCGATCTGGTGCGGATCGTGGAAGGCGCCTCTCGTAACGACTGAGCCACGCCTCATCGTCTGTATTCAATTCATCCGCGTGAGTTGCCTCGTATGCCGCCTGCTCACTGTAGGCTGCGGCGAGCTCGCGCTTTGATGCAGTCAACCAGTATTCTGGCTGCTTCTGCAGCGCGAGATGCTGTATGGTGCGCTTCTTCCTCATAGCCGCAATACTACAATAAACCATCGCGCCGATGCTTCTTTTCCGTCACCCTGAGGTGCGAGCGGAGCGAGCCTCGAAGGCCGACGGCCCGGGCCGTGCATCCTTCGAGGGCCGCTTCGCGGCCACCTCAGGATGACGGGAGAATGGCCGCGATCGCCTCGCTCAGCGCGCTCGGGCTCACCGGCTTGCGCAAATAAGAGTTCATGCCGGCGGCGCGGGCGGCCTCGTCGTCGCCGATTTCCGTGCGCCCGGAAATGCCGACGATTGGCGTGCGGCTCGATGCATCGGCCAGCGCGCGGATGCGCCGGGTTGCTTCCAGGCCGTCGATGCCCGGCAAGGTCACGTCCATCAGCACCACGTCGTAGCCGCGCTTGACCGCTTCGACCGCTTCCTCGCCTGAGGCGACGAAGTCGGCGCGATGGCCGAGCTCGGTGAGGATGGTGTTGAGAATGACGCGGCCGTAGGGGTTGTCCTCGACGCAGAGAACCACGAGACGGCGCGCCGGCGTCTTTGTTTGTTGCGCGTGCGGACTGCCTGATGGGTCGGCGGGCGCGACCGGCAGCACGATCGCGAGGCGAAACGTCGAGCCGCGGCCGGGCGTGCTGGCGACGGTGAGGTCGCCACCCATCAGCTTGGCCAGCGATTTGACCACGGCAAGCCCGAGGCCGGCGCCGCCGTAGCGCCGCGCGATCTCCGCGTTGGCTTGGGTGAAGGGGCGGAACAGCCGCTTGATCTCGGCGCGCGTCAGCCCGATGCCGCTGTCGCTGACGGTGCAGACGAGCTTTATTTTTCCGCGCCCGGCTTGCGACGCGCGCACGTCAAGCCGCACGGCACCGCGCTCGGTGAATTTCACCGCGTTGTCGATCAGGTTCTCGATCGCCGCGCGCAGCCGCGCAGGATCGCCGACCAGCATGTCGGGCAAGTCGGCGGCGACCGTCACGTCGACGGTGAGGCCTTTGGTCTCCGCGCGCGCCGACAGCGTGTCCGCCAGCGCTTCGATCAGGCGCCGCGGCCGAAATGCCTGTTGCTGCAGCGTCAGCGCGCCCGCATTGGGCCTGGTGCTGTCGATCTTGGCGGCATCGATGGCCAACGTCGTCAGCGCGGCGAGATGCTCGGCGCCGGTCTTGATGCCCGCGGCCCAGCGCCGCTCGCGCTCGCCGAGATTGGAGCTCGCCAGCAATTCGCCGAGCGCCAGGATGCCGGTGAGCGAGGTGCGGATGTCATGGGCGAAAGCGGCGAGCGCCGCCTCGGTGGTCCGAGTCGCGGGGCCGCGTCGCGGCGCCCAGCGTCGCGAGCGCCTTGCCGCGGATTTTTTCTTAAGTCGCTTTCGCGCCGATTTTGATCGCACCATGGCAGCCCCGCGCCGCGCTCAGAATGACACGGCGGCGGACCAAACAAAACAAGCTCCGACTGGCTTATCCAAGATCATGCGCTAGCGCCCGAGCCCGACCATGCGCCGGATGTCCTGCGCGGTTGAGCCGTCGGCGCGCAATTCGCGCAAGCTCTTGGCCAAAGTCGACTTCGACAGCTTGCGGCCCTCGGCATCGAGAATGAGCCGGTGATGGTGATAGATCGGCTCCGGCAGGCCGAGCAGCGCCTGCAGCAGGCGATGGATGCTGGTCGACCAGAACAAATCCTGGCCGCGCACCACGTCGCTGACGCCTTGAAAGGCGTCGTCCAGCGTGACGGCGAGGTGATAGCTGGTCGGGATTTCCTTGCGCGCGACGATGACGTCGCCCCACATCATCGGCGCCGCGGTGACGGTGCCGGTCTGGCCATGCGGCCCGGAGCCGGCCTCGGTCCAGGTCAGCACGCCGGCTTGCGCTACCGCCGCATCGATGGCGAGGCGCAACGCATAAGGCTCGCCGGCATCGACCCGGCGCTTGCGCTCGGCCGCCGGCAGCTTGCGGGCGCGGCCCGGATAAAGCGGCACGCCGTCGGGATCGCGCGGCCAGCGGCCGTAGCGGTCGCGCTCGACGACCAGCGCGGCGATCTCGCTGCGGCTCTCGAAACTCGGATAGAGCAGCGCTTGCGCGTTGAGCTTGAGGAGGGCTGATTCGTAATCGGCGAAATGCTCGCTCTGGCGGCGCACCGGCTGCTGCCAGGAAATGCCGAGCCACTCCAGATCCTCGTAGATCGCGGTCTCGTATTCCGGCCGCGAGCGCGGCGTATCGATATCCTCGATGCGCAGCAGCAGCCGGCCGCCGGCTTCGCGCGCCATGTCGTAATTGAGCAATGCCGAATAGGCATGGCCGAGGTGCAGATAGCCGTTCGGGCTCGGCGCGAAGCGGAAGACATGGGTGTAGGTGTTCACGTTGCCATGCTCCGCCGATTGACACTGCCCGGTCAACGGCGGCTTGGACCAGAAATCAGCGATCAGGTATCAGGTATCAAGAATTGCCGCCCCTGATCCCTGATCCCCTGATCCCTGATCCCCGATGCCTGACCACCGCATCCACACCGAAGCCGACCTCGATCGCGGTATCGACGCCTTGGTCGCCGCCGACCCGCGTTTTGCCGCGCTGATCGCAAAAGCGGGGCGGCCGCCGCTGCGGCGGCGGACCGACGGTTTTGCCGGCCTTGCCTCCACGGTGGTCTCGCAGCAGCTGTCCACCGCCAGCGCCGGCGCGATCTGGGGCCGGCTCGCTGCCGCATTCGATCCGGTCGAACCGGCAGCGATCATCCGCGCGCGCAAGGAGCGTCTCGCGCGCATCGGTCTGTCGGGACCAAAAATCCGCGCCTTGAAGGAAATCGCCCGCGCCATCGTCCGCGGCGAGCTTGCGCTGGCGACGCTCGGCGACATCGACGCCGAAGCCGCGCATGCGGCGCTCACCGCCGTTCACGGCATCGGGCCGTGGACCGCCGACATTTATCTGCTTGGCTGCCTCGGCCATGCCGATGCCTGGCCGGCGGGCGACCTGGCGCTGCAGGAAGCCGCGCGGCTTGCGTTCGGGCTCAAGGCGCGGCCGACGGCCAAAGAGATGCTGCCGCTCGCCGAACCGTGGCGGCCGTGGCGCGCGGTGGCGGCGCGCGTGCTGTGGACCTATTATCGCGCCGTCAAAGGCCGCGAAGGCGCGCCTGTCCTGCCGAAAAAATCGACCAAGCCGAAAGGAAAGAAGAAGAATGGCCGCTGAACTCGACGGTCCGCGGCTGGCGCCGAAATCCGGAGCCGCACAACAGCTCGTCGTGTTCCTGCACGGCTATGGCGCCGACGGCAACGATCTCATCGAGATCGGCCGCGCCTGGCAGCAATATCTGCCGCACTCAGCTTTCGTCTCGCCGCACGCGCCGGAGCCGTGCGGGCAGGCGCCGACCGGCCGGCAATGGTTTCCGCTGACGTTTCGCGATCCGGACGAACGCTGGGTCGGCGTCAACAAGGCGGCGCCGGTGCTCGAGCGCTTTCTCGACGCCGAGCTTGCGCGCCACAAGCTGCCGCCTTCCGCGCTGGCCCTGGTCGGTTTCAGCCAAGGCACCATGATGGCGCTGCATATAGGCTTGCGCCGCGCGGCGGCTCCGGCCGCCATCGTCGGCTATTCGGGCCTCCTGGTGCTGCCGCCGGAGGTCGATGCCGAGGCGTTTGCCGCCGAGATCAAATCGCGGCCGCCGGTGCTCTTGGTGCACGGCGACCACGACGACCTGATCCCGCCACAGGCGCTGTTCCAGGCGACCCAGGGGCTCGCCGCCCTCGAAGTGCCGGCGGAGTGGCATTTATCGGCCGGCATCGGCCACGGCATCGACGGCGAAGGCTTGCGCCATGGCGGCGAGTTTTTGGCCCGGCGCTTTAAGATAAAGCATTGAAAAAACTAGATGATTTAACTCGGTGTCATCGAATCCAGTAACGATTTCCTAGCAAATGCATCTTAGAAAGTACCTGTTGGAACAGGTGCGCAATGTTCACCACAACGATGAAGCGGCTCGCCCAGCGTGCTCAACCCGCGCTGTCTTTGATCGCCCAATTCCGATCGAATAAGCGCGGCAATGTCGCGGTGATCACGGGGCTGTGCTGCCTGCCGCTCATCGCCGCTGTCGGTTGTGTCATCGATTATACGACGGCAAGCCTGGTCAAGACCAAGCTGCAGGCTGCGGCGGACTCCGCAGCGCTCGCCACTGTTTCGGTCAATTCTTCGGTCGTTACTACCGCGAAGGCAATGTCCAGCGGCGGCACCGTCTCGGGCGGTTCGACATTTGCCACCAATTTCTTCAATGCCAACCTGAACGGGTCCCCGGCAAACGTCGGCTACACCAATCTTACGCCGACGGCGACGGTGACCTTGAGCGGCACGAAGATGACCGCCACGGTGTCGTTCACCGCCAAGGTTCCGACTTATTTCATGGGGGTCATGGGTTTCGCCAACACCAACATCAGCGGTTCGTCGACCGCAAGCTACACGATGCCGACCTACATCAATTTCTATCTCATGCTCGACGTCTCGGGCTCGATGAGCTTCCCGTCCACTCAAGCGGAGCAGGCCCGATTGATGGCCGTCAATCCCGACAACCTGCTGGGGAGCCCCGGCTACCCGCAGGGCTGCCAGTTTGCCTGCCATTTCTCCGCGCAGGGCGCCTGCGCGCAAACCGGAAATCCGGTCCATCAGGGTCCAATCCCGTCCACGACAGCTCCCAGCAACAACGGGGGCGGATACTGCCAAGGATTTCTCATTTCGAGGCTGGGGACGACGCCGACGTCTTTCGGCTCCGGCACCAACAACGTCACCAACGGGGGCAGCGTCAATTGGAACGCTACCCCGGTCACCTCCTGTCCCACGCCGGGAACGACATCGTGCATTCAGTTGCGCGCCGATGCGGTCGGCTATGCGGTGACCACGCTGTTGTCGACCGCTTCTGCAGCGGAGCAGGTGAGCAACCAGTACCAGGTCGGACTCTTCCCGTTCATTCGGTATCTGTACGGCTGCACCTCGGTCACGCCGTGTTCGGCGTCAAACGCCTACGTTCCGCTTACCACCAATCTGACCGGCAGTACGATCACCAATGCGGCCGCCAACCTTGCCAGCCTGCTTGATACCGGCGCCAACTCCAACCTCGGCTCAGGCGGCACCCATTTCGAGAACGCGCTCTCCAGCATGAACAGCCTGATCAGCAGCGTCGGAACGGGGGCAGGCTCGTCCAACGCACTGCCGTACGTTTTCATCATCACCGACGGCTCCCAGGATTATCAAACGCAATGGGCAGGGGGCTGGGGTTCGGAAAACTGGTCTTACTCCAGCGCGGTTCCCTATCAAAACTCGGCAACGACTATTCCGCCGAACAGCGTCACGAAAACCGATTACTGTACCAACATCAAGAATCGCGGCATAACCATCGCGATCCTTTACGTTCCCTACCAGCCCATCGCCGACCCCAGCACGATCTTTAATGACGAAGACGGCTACGCCAACGCCAACATCCCGCCCCTCTCTAACAACATTCCGACGGCGCTGCAAAACTGCGCCTCGCCGAATTTCTACTACACGGCGAACACGCCGGCAGACATCAATACCGCGCTGCTTTCGATGTTCCAGCAGGCCGTGAACACCGCCCACATCACCAACTGATCCGACCTCTGCGCCGTCTGATGGATCGCGCCCGTGACTAACGCGTGCGGCGGCACCACTTGCGTGCACAGCCGTGATCAGCGCGCCGGCATCGCAGCGCCGTAAACCTGGCCGTCAGCCTTATAAGGGGGGCAGTCGGAAATCGCTCCGCGACTTCGACACGCTGAGCTCATCCCCACCGTCGCGGCGCGGATGATTGCAATGCTTTTTCAGATCAGCACGTGCCGCTTTGCGGGACATAAACAACGCACGACACGCTGCGCGGCGTGACGTACAAACTATCCGAAAAGGTGATCCCGCTGCTGGTGCCGAAAAAGCCAAACACCGGCACGTAGGTGTAGCTCACTTCGGCAAAGATCAGATAAGAGCCGTTGACGACCATCGCCGACGGCGGCGTTATCGACGATCCAGCCGCACGCGCGGTGGTGCCTTGGGCGGCGCTCCACTCGATGGTCGAGACGCCACTATTGTTGATCTTCACTTGCGAGATTTTGACGGCCGGGGTTCCGCTGGTGTACGGCGCCATCACCACCGAAGTCGCGCCGAGGATCGCCGTCATGTCGACCGATTGAATGGTCGAATATTGGTTTGTGATCGAAGCGAGCGAGTAGGTCGCCGCCCGCATCTTCATGTAGGCCGCTATGGCTCGCCCGCCGTCGAACGTCGCCAGAAGCATGACGACCAGTATAGGCAAGATCAGCGCAAATTCGACCGCGGCAACGCCCTGCTTCGCCGCAGCAAAAAACCGGCAAGATGAGCTCACCCACCGCATCATCAATAGGGTTCCACCCGGAAGGCCGTGATGCCCATAATCTCGGTATAGCCATTGCTGAAATTGGGCAGCAAGGCGCCGAGAGGTCCGGTAATGACCTTCCACGGATAAACCAGCTGCAGCACCATGACCTCGCCCGGACCGCCGAGATTGTACGCCCCGGTGCTGGGGCTGACCGCGCCGCTGGAACTGATGGTCAGCGACGGAATGGTGGTGCTGGCGCCGCTGAAGTTGCTATAGGTCTCCACGTCCACATACAGATTGCTGCACGTGAATATCGCCGGAAGCAGCGGACAGACGTCGTTGGTCTTGAATTGCGATTGCGACAAGTTGGCGTTCTGAACCTGGCCGGTCAAAATCAAGCGACCGGCCGCGACCACCGCCGTTTGCAAAGCCTGCTGGGCGAATAGATAGGAGGCCAATTGCAAAATAGCGATGAGCAGCGCCAGGAAGGGCGGAGCAATCAAGGCGAATTCAACCGCCGTCGTTCCGCCGCGGGAGAGGCAAAAGCGAGCGACGGTTCTCGCACGACGCCGCAAGTGCCTTGGTAAATTTCGGAACATGCCTGGCGAGTCCCGTTTTACGGCCGGGTCGGCCCGCAATAAGGTCGAACCCGCAGCCTCGTTCATAGTTGCAACACATTGATTTTCCGTTGCCGCGCAAGCATAAACCCGCGCGCTTTATCGCGATCGGGAGAGCGCCGTTAACCACGATGCCGGCACCGATGCGAAAGATGCGCCGCCTGAACGCGTTGACACCGGCGTGCGCGTGCTTGCCGCTTATTTTGATTCAAATTGTCTGGAACCGGATAATGACCGATTCACTGGATTTTGGTGGAGCATGATCTTGTCCGAAAACCGGCATCCACTTTTCGGGATCATGCTCTAAACCCCGCGCTTCAGCAGGCAGCGGCGACGATGGCCGCAAGCGCGGCAAGACCGTCGGTCAGGGCGGCCGGGCCGGGCTGCAGGATCAGCGGCGATTTGATCTCGTGCAGCGCGCCGCGCTGCACCGCCGGAACGCGGTCAAAACCCGGCCGCTTGATCACCTTCTCCGGCCGGAATTTCTTGCCGCACCATGAGCCGATGATGATGTCGGGGGCGCGCGCGATGACGTCCGCGGCAGTGACGATGCGCTCCTTGGCGGATTTACAGGCGGCGCGGTCGGCGAAGATGTCGCTGCCGCCGGCGGCCTCGATCAATTCCGAAACCCAGGCGATGCCGGAAATCATCGGCTC
>Ga0208604_1000056_pt1 | contig 15922 bp, 21 predicted proteins | sample MicForSoSWNH22_M_FD_188009 | JGI IMG/M metagenome (GOLD analysis project Ga0208604, IMG submission 188009) | Forest soil microbial communities from Harvard Forest Long Term Ecological Research site in Petersham, Massachusetts, USA - MetaG HF016... | ecosystem: Environmental > Terrestrial > Soil... | reverse complement strand
CCACAAGCACGCGCCTCGGTCACCTGATAAGGATCGTACATGAAATCCTTGCGCAGAACCGGCAGCGCCACGGCGCCGCGCGCCGCGCGCAAATGATCGAGATGGCCCTGGAACGACGGCGCGTCGGTCAACACCGAAAGGCAGGCGGCGCCGCCCGCTTCGTAGGCCTTGGCCAGCGCCGGCGGATCGTAGTCGTCGCGAATGAGGCCCTTCGACGGGCTCGCCTTCTTGATCTCGGCAATCAGCGCAAAATCGCCGCCTTTGAGCCGCCGTTCGATGGCGCGCAAAAAACCGCGCGGCGGGCTCGCGGTTTTGGCGTCGCGCTCGACCGCGTCGAGCGGGCGCGCAAGCTTTGCGGCGACGATCTCGGCGCGCTTGTAGGCGCCGATCTTTTCCAAAATATCAGCCATCGTTCGACACCACGATCAGCCGATCGAGACGGCCTTCGGCTTCGCCGGAATCGACCGAAAGCGCTGCAAGCTCGAGTCCGGTTTTGAGCTCCTTGGCCTTGCCGGCGACGACGAGGGCGGCGGCGGCATTGAACAGCGCGACGTCGCGCAGCGCCGTTTTCTTGCCTTCGAGCACTTCCTGCACCGCCTTGGCATTGGTGGCGGCATCGCCGCCGCGCAGCGCTTCCGGCTTGACCTTGGGCAAGCCAAATTGTTCCGGCGAAATCTCAAAACTGCGGATGGCGCCGTTTTCCAGCGCCGTGACGCTGGTCGGGCCGGACGTCGTGATCTCGTCGAGACCGTCGGAGCCGTGCACCACCCAGACCGCCTCGGCGCCGAGATTTTTCAAAACTTGCGCCAACGGTTCGGTCCATTGCCGCGAGAACACGCCGATCATCTGCCGGCGCACGCCGGCCGGGTTCGACAGGGGCCCCAACAAGTTGAAGATGGTGCGGGTGCCGAGCTCGACGCGGGTGGCGGCGACGTTCTTGGTCGCGGGATGATGCGCCGGCGCGAACATGAAGCCGATGCCGGCCTCGCGGATGCACAGCCCGATCTTGTCCGGCGAAAGGTCGATATTGACGCCGAGGGCTGCGAGCACGTCGGCGGCGCCGGATTTCGACGACAGCGCGCGATTGCCGTGTTTGGCGACCGGGACACCGGCGCCGGCGACGATCAGCGCCGCGCAGGTCGAAATGTTGAACGAGCCAGAAGCATCGCCGCCGGTGCCGACCACGTCGATGGCATCGGGCGGCGCCTGCACGCGCACCATTTTGGCGCGCATCGCGGTGACCGCGCCGGTGATCTCGTCCACGGTCTCGCCGCGTACGCGTAACCCCATGAGCAGCGCGCCCATCTGCGACGGCGTCGCCTCGCCGGACATCATCTGCTCGAAGGCGCCGGCCGCTTCCTCGCGGCTGAGCGTCGCCCCGGTCGCGACCTTGCCGATCAGGCCCCTGAATTGTGCGGTCACTGTGTCGTCCTCAATCACGCAATCAATTGACCCGCGCTCGCGCCCGTTGCGGCGGGTTCGGCGCAATTACTTGACGCCGTCCGGTCGACGCGTTCCAGGCCGCGGCGATATCGAGAAAGTTCTTCAGCAGCAGATGGCCGTGCTCCGACGCGATGCTCTCGGGATGAAACTGCACGCCGTGCACCGGCAGCTGCGTATGAGCGAGCCCCATCACCACGCCGTCGTCGGTATCGGCGGTCACGGCGAGCTCGCGCGGCATGCTCGATCGCTCGACCACCAGCGAGTGATAGCGCGTCGCCTTGAACGGCGCGTTGATGCCGCGAAAAATTCCGGAGCCGTTGTGGCGGATCTCCGACAGCTTGCCGTGCACTTGGGTCGGTGCGCGCACCACCTTGCCACCAAAAGCGTCGCCGATCGCCTGGTGGCCGAGGCAGACGCCGAGGATCGGGATTTTCGCCGAAGCTTGCGCGATCAGGCCGAGGCAGATGCCGGCCTCCTTGGGCGTGCAGGGGCCAGGCGAGAGCACGATGGCGTCGGGATCGGCGGCGATGACGGCGCCGCTCGTCACCTTGTCGTTGCGATGCACCTCGACCTCCGCCCCCAGTTCACCGAGATAGTGCACCAGGTTGAAGGTGAAGCTGTCATAATTGTCGATCAGGCAAATCACCGAGAAAACCTTGTTTTTTCAGCGCCCAGGCTGCCGCGCCGCCGCCCGCTTAGGCTTTACCGCGATTGGTTGTGGGCCGCTAGGGCCAGGCTGGCGGCAGCGCTTACCTACGCCCTGTTAAGCATCGGCCGCGGTTGCGCCGTAACACAACCATTTGTTGATTTTCATGTCTTAGATGAGGGGTCGGTTACCTGGTCGATTGCCTGGGCCGGGCGACGATTTTCGCGCCGGCAAGAACGCAGGGACATCGCATGACCGCCGTCAGGACGCTCGCTTTCGCCGTCCTCTGCTGCTTTGCGCTGGCGGCCTGCGACCGTGAGCCGACCTTCGACGCGTCCAGCCTGCCGGCCTATCAAAAGAGCTTGAGCGAAATCAATGCGCGATTGAGCGCGCAAGATCGACACAAGCTGCAAATGGCTTTGCTGACTTTGGCGGCCGGCGGCAGCGCCGATTATACCGCGGTCGCGCTGGCCAATCCGTCGTCGATCGTGAATATCGAAGCGCTCGACGGCGTCGCCAATCCCTTGCAGTTTCTCGACCGCATGCGGTCGAGGATCGAGGGACGGACCGCGGCGTCGGTGATCCGCCGCGTCGCCGACGATCTCGATTACGAGATTTCGCGCGTCGAGGCGCGGACCAAAGGCGCCGAGAAGCAGCTCGCCGCCTTCGTCATCGAGAACTCCCGTTTCCGCTGGGATCGCGGCAGACGCCTCATCAGCCCGACCGCGGAATTTTCCGTCTATAACGGCAGCACGACGCCGATTTCACGCATCTTTCTCATCGGCGAATTGACGACGCCGGAGCTCAAGACGCCGCTCGCCATGGGCGGCCTCATCTACAACTTCGCCAATTTGCTGCAGCCAGGCGCGCAGCAGCAAGTGACGATCATTCTCGGCATGCCGGGCGGTTGGACGGCAAAACAGCTCGAGAATGTCTACAATCCCGACCTCAAGCTGACAGTCTCCAATGTCAGCGACGCCAGCGGCCAACGGCTTCTCGCCACCAACACCGAGGTTCTGGACACGCTGCGGCGCAAGCGCGACGTATTGCGCGGCAGCTGAGCCAAGACGACATCGCGACAACCGGTACGTGGTCAAAGCGCCGCGCTTGCGCTAAGCCGTTCCCGATCAAGAAGAACGCAACAGGGGGAACGACATGATCCGCTCGCTCAAGGCGGTGCTGTTGGCGACGCAGCTCGCTGCCGCGCTGGCAGCCGGTGCGGCGCAGGCGCAGGATTATCCGAGCCGGCCGGTGAAAATCATCGTGCCGACGCCGCCGGGCGGGCCGGTCGACGTCATTGCGCGGATCACGGCGAATTATCTGCAGACCGCGCTGGGCAAGGGGATGGTGGTCGAAAACCGCGCCGGCGCCGGCAATACGATCGGTTCGAAGGACGCAGCCGAAGCCACCCCCGACGGCTATACGCTGCTTTACTCCAGCGCCAGCGGGCTGGTCATCGCGCCATTGCTGCATCCCGATGCCGGCTACGATCCGCTCGCAAGTTTCGATCCGATCGCGCTGGTCGGCGAAAGCTCCAACATTTTGGTGGTCAATCCATCGGTGCCGGCGAACACCGTGCAAGAGCTGGTCGCCTACGCCAGGGCCAATCCGGGCAAGGTGAATTTTTCCTCCGGCGGCATCGGCGTGTTGCCGCATCTGATCGGCGAAATGTTCAAGGCGCGCGCCGGCATCGACATCGTGCACGTGCCCTACAAAGGCGGCGGGCCGTCGATCACCGACCTGGTCGCCGGCAACGTGCAGATGACCTTCGAGGGCACCAGCGTGCTGTTGCCGCTCATCCAGGCCGGCCGGCTGCGCGCGCTGGCGGTGACGACGCCGAAACGCATCCCGCAACTGCCCGACGTGCCGACCATGGTCGAGAGCGGATTTCCCAATTTCGTTTCGACCAGCTGGACCGGGCTGTTGGCGCCGGCGCATACGCCGCAACCGATCGTCGAAAAGCTCAACGCCGCGATCAATGACGGGCTGAAGACGCCGGAACTGAAAGCCGCGCTGGAGCGCCTGAGCAATGCGCCGCTCGGCGGCACGCCCGCGGATTTCACCGCGGTGATCAAAGCCGACCTCGCCAAATGGTCGCCGATCGTCAAGGCGCTCGGGCTCGACAAGCCATGATAGGACGCATTCCGCTGCGCGCGGCCGGCGCAACGCTGCTGTGGCTCTGCAGCGCGCTGCCGCTGCAGGCGCAAACCTATCCGGATCGGCCGGTGAAAATTATCGTTCCTACGGTCGCCGCGGGAACGGTCGACCTCGTCACCAGGGTCATGGCCAACGATCTCGGCACGGTTTTGGGCAAACAGTTCTTCATCGAGAACCGCAGCGGCGCCGGCAATACGCTCGGCTCCCGCGACGTCGCCCACAGCGATCCCGACGGCTACACGCTGCTGATGAGCAGCGCCAGCGGCCAGGTGATCTCGCCGCTGATCTACAAGGATCCGGGCTACGACCCGCTGAAAAGCTTTGCGCCAATCGCGCCCTATGCGGAGGGCTCCGTGATCCTCGTGGTCAATCCGGCGCTGCCATTCCGGTCGGTGGCCGATTTGGTCGCTTACGCCAAAGCCAATCCCCAAAAGCTCAGCTATGGCTCCGCAGGAACGGGAACGGTGCCGCACCTGACGGCGGAATTGTTCAAGTCGACCGCCGGCGTCGCGATGGTGCATGTGCCCTACCGCGGCGGCGCGCTGTCCATCCAAGATGTCATTGCCGGCAATCTGCAATTGACCTTCGAGGCCTCGAGCCCGCTGTTGCCACACATTGCCGGCGGCCAGTTGCGGGCGCTGGCCGTGCTCAGCGCCAAGCGGATTGCGGAACTGCCCGACGTGCCGACCATCGGCGAGGCCGGCTATCCGGGCGTGCTGGCGGCGAGCTGGACCGGGCTGTTCGCGCCCGCCGGCACGGATGCGGCGATCGTGCAAAAGCTCAACGCCGCGATCAATGCAAGCCTGGGCGGCGAAGCGACCCGGCAGGCGCTGGCCCGGCTCGGCAATGTGCCCAAGGGCGGCACGCCGCAAAACCTTACCGATCTGATGACGGCCGACATCAAGAAATGGACGCCGATCGTGCAAGCGCTCCATCTCGAGCCGCAGTAAGACGGCGCGCGGCGCGCAAGAAAGACAAAAAGACAAAAAAATTCGGCGGGAGGTTTTTCACCGCCCGCCGGGGAGTACCACGGCAAACTGCAAATTCGGACTCCGCGCTAGCGCGAGGCGACCACCGGCTTGACCGCCGGCTTGGCCAACGGCCGGCGCGCGGCGTTCATCGGAACGAACCGCACTTCACGGGCCTGCCCCATCGGGTTGCGCGTATCGCGCAGGCAGTTGGCCTCCATATAGGGCCACGGCCGTTCCGAGCAATCGCCGGCGAGCGGCCGGGCATCGGCGCGATCGGCCTTGCCGGTCGCCGACGGCGCGCCGGCCTCGACCTGGGGCGACAGGCTGGGCGCGAAAACCAAGCACGCGGCAATGATCGCTGCCGCGACTATGGCGTAAACTGTCTTGAGCATGAACACCGTCCCCGTTCGCAACCCGCTGCCGTCTGTGCCAACTAACGTTCGGCGCGGCGTTTGGGTTGCCCCTTGTTCGACTATTAGTCTCTGCCAACCCGACTTTGGTTTCCTTGATCCCCATCACAAATCCGCTGTTTTGTGTAACTTACTGAATGCAATAGTTAATTCAGGCTAGTTTTGATTGCGGACGCAATGTCTTTGGGCCGGCCGGCGGCCTTGCTCCGCCTTTGCCAGTGCCGCGTGGAGCGATCCGGTCGAACGCGTCTTGCGGTTCATCCGGGCGCGGGCTAGACCGCCGCCATGCCGCGGACCGCGCTTTTTGCCGGATCGTTCGATCCCATCACCAACGGCCACTTCGACGTGGTCGGTAAAGCCGTGCGGCTCGCCGACCGGCTGGTGTTGGCGGTGGGTGTCCACCCTGGCAAGACCCCTCTGTTCTCGGCCGAGGAGCGGCTCGCCATGTTGGAGGAGATTTGCGCACCCGTCGCGCGTGCGGCCGGCTGCGCGCTCACCTGCACGACGTTTGCCGACCTGGTCGTGACCGCGGCACAGCGGGAAGGGGCCACCATCCTGGTCCGCGGCGTCCGCGATGCCACCGACTTCGACTACGAGATGCAGATGGCCGGCATGAACGCCGCCATGGCGCCGGACGTGCAGACCATTTTCCTGCCGCCGTCGCCTGCCGTCCGCCCGATCACCGCCACCTTGGTGCGCCAGATTGCCGGCATGGGCGGCGATGTTTCGGCTTTCGTGCCGACGCTGGTTGCCGCACGGCTGAAACGCAAATTCGCCAAAGCTTAAAGCTAATCCGGGAGACGACATGATCCGCGTCATCGCTTGCCTGTTCGCGTTTGTTTTAGCCACACCGGCCTTAGCCCAAAACCTCGCCAACCCCGCCGCTTTGAACGAGCCGGCGCCGGCGACCTACAAGGTGCAGTTCGACACCTCCAAGGGCACGTTCGTGATCGAAGTGCATCACGATTGGGCGCCCAACGGCGCCGATCGTTTTTACAATCTGGTCAAGAACGGTTTTTACGATAACGCCCGCTTCTTCCGCGTCGTCACGGGCTTCATGGTGCAATTCGGCATCAACGGCGATCCAAAGCTCTCGTCGGTGTGGCGCGAGGCGCGCATCAAGGACGATCCGGTCAAGCAGAGCAACGGCCGCGGCTACATCACCTTTGCCACCGCCGGCCCCAATACCCGCACCACCCAGGTGTTCATCAATTTCGCCGACAATTCCGCGCTCGATAATCAGGGCTTTGCACCGTTCGGCAAGATCGTCTCCGGCATGACCGTGGTCGACGCGCTCTATGCCGACTACGGCGAAGGCGCGCCGCGCGGCCGCGGACCGTCGCAAGACCGCATCCAGCGCGAAGGCAACGCTTATCTGACGGCGGAGTTTGCCAATATGGACTACATCAAGAAGGCGACGATCGCGAAATAACGCCTTGGCTTTTGCGAAAACAGGAACGCAACCATGACCGCTCAATCCCTGCCGCCGGGCACCGACCCGGAAAACGCCCTGATCCTCGAAACCACGCCCGGCCAGATCGTCATAAAACTGCGCACCGACGTCGCGCCCGGCCATGCCGAGCGCCTGAAGAAGCTGGCGCGCGAGGGTTTTTACGACAACGTGCCGTTCCACAGGGTCATCGACGGTTTCATGGCGCAGACCGGCGACGGCCAGCACGGCAACGGCACCGGCGGCTCAAAACATCCGGACCTCAAGGCCGAGTTCTCCGAGGTGCCGTTCAAGCGCGGCATCGTCGGCATGGCGCGCAAGGGCCACAGCAACGATTCCGCCAACAGCCAGTTCTTCATCATGTTCGACGACGGCTTCTTTCTGAACAAGCAATACACCGTGATCGGCGAGGTCGTGGACGGCATGGACGTGGTCGACAAGCTCAAGCGTGGCGAGCCGCCGGCAAAACCCGATCAAATCGTGCGCATGCGGGTGGCGGCCGACGCGGAGTAACCGGGAGGAGACCTTTGCGTCTGCTCCGTGATGCGGTTGTCTTAGGGATTATTATCGGTCTTGCCGCGCCCGGCATGACGTCTGTCGCGTTGGCGCAGACGCCGCAATCGCAATGCAGCGTGCTCAGCGGGCGGCCGTGTCATCCGTCGTTTTGCGGCGTCTTCCATCGCGGCCCGTGCCTGCCGTATTACCTGCCGCCGATCGGCGAGGATTTAAGGCTGACCATCGTCTCGACCGACGACGATCCGACGCACAAGGATGCCGGAGCGGCCAACAGCGATCAGGCCGCGAGCGCCAACGAAACGGCGAACGATACCGCGGAACAGCATCCGCTGGATTCGATCCGCGACATGTTCGCCGCGTTGCGCGCCTGCTGGGTGCCGCCGCCGAAGGACGAAGCGCGGCACGGCATGGAATACACCGTGCGCTTCGCCTTCAAGCGCGACGGCGAGATCGTGGCGCCGCCGCGAGTGACCTATGTGAGCCACGACGCGCCGGCCGACGTGCGCGACATTTATCGCGACGCGGTGAATGCGGCGCTCAAGCGCTGCACGCCGCTGCATTTCAGCGACGGCATGGGCGGCGCCGTTGCCGGCCGGCCGATCGCCATAAGATTCGTGGACAACCGTACTGTCGACGACAACAAATCGCAGCAATAGCTGCGGCTCATTTCGAGTTTTTCACGCGCGACAGCAGCGGCGTTACCTGTTCCAGCACGGCAGCCGGCGCGATCCGTTTCATGCCGCCGGGGGAGGGCCCACCCTCGGGCACGATGGGGTGGATGAATTTCGAATATTTCAGCACCGGCGTCGCGCCGAACAACGCGAACGCATCGGTTTGCGCAGCAACGGCGAGATTCATCGGGCCGGAATCCGTGCCGATGAAGAGGTCGGCGAGGCGAAGCAGCGCGACCGCCTCGATAAGCGTGCGGTCGCAGGCGTTGACCGCGGCCGTCCCAGACGTGTGTTCGATCAAGCCATCCGCGCGCGCATGGTTTTGCGCCCCGCCGATCAAAAACACCGTCCCATCGAAACGGCGGCGCAACGTGGCGAGGAATTCCAGCCAGCGGATGTCCGACCAATCCTTGTCCGGATGCGAGCCGCCTAAGCCGAGCACGATCCAGGGCCGCAGCCGCGATTGATATTTTTCGGCGATGTTGGCGAGCGTTGCGGCGGGCACCGGCAGATCCGGCTCCGTCGTCGGCAGCGGCACGTTCATGGCCGCCATCAGCGCGATGAGCCAATCGATCGGCTGGTCGTGGAAATGACTCTGGTCGATGCCTGGATTGCTGATGAAATACCGCTGCGGCCCGAGACCAAGCCCGATGCGCTCCGGTATGCCGGCGAGCGTGGCGGCAAGCGCCGGGCGGATGGTGCGATCGAGAATCCATATCTGTTGAAAACGACGACGCCACAACTGCGCGCTGAGCAGGAGCAGATTGAGCCCACGGCGCAGTTCCGAGCCGGAATGCAGGAAATAGAGCGTCTCGGCGACGCAAGGCTCGGCCATCAGCAATTCCTTCGCGCCGCTCGACGGCGGCGCCAGGAACGTCACGCAGCCCCCGGGCGACGCCGTGGCGATGGCGCGGACAAACGGCAGGTGCCAGATGACATCGCCGATGCCCGATTTGGCTTGGATGACCGCGCTCGCCGTCACATTGATTGCCGGGTAAAAGGTTGCGATATGCCCTTTTAGAGCATGATCCCGAAAAGTGGATACCGGTTTTCGGAAAAGATTGACGAGCCATATTGGCAAACCATGCGCACCGACGAATTCGATTTTGCCCTGCCTGAGGACCGCATCGCGCTGCGGCCGGCGGTGCCGCGCGACGCCGCGCGGCTCCTCGTGGTGCGTCCGGGCGCGCCGGTCGAGCGCGAGGATCGCGTCATCGGCGACCTGCCGTCGCTGTTGCGCAGCGGCGACGCGCTGGTCGTCAACGACACCAAGGTCATGCCGGCGAATTTGCACGGCCGCCGGCTCGGCCGCGGCGGCGAAAATGATCGCGAGCCCGCCATCGCGGCGACGCTCACACAGCGGCTCGACGGGTCGCGCTGGCGCGCGCTGGTGCGCCCGGCGAAGCGGCTCAAACCCGGCGACGTGGTGCGCTTCGGCGCCGAAGGCCGGGTTTGTTTCCTGGAACAGCTCGACGCCACGGTCGAGGAAAAAGGCGAGGGCGTCGGGGGCGGCGAGGTCACCTTTGCGTTTGCGTTTCACGGCGCCGCCCTCGACGACGCGCTGGCCGAGCGCGGCGACATGCCGTTGCCGCCCTATATCGGCAGCCGCCGCACCGTCGACGAGCGCGACCGCACCGACTACCAGACCATGTTTGCCCGCGAAGAAGGCTCCGTCGCCGCGCCGACCGCGGGCCTGCATTTCACCGAAAATTTGGTGCAGGCGTTGCGCGAGCGCGGCGTCACGCTGCATCGCGTGACCTTGCATGTCGGGCCGGGCACGTTTTTGCCGGTCAAGGCCGATGACACCGCCGGTCACCACATGCATCCGGAATGGGGTGCGGTCAGCGCCGAGACGGCGGCGGCGTTGAACGCGACGCGGCGCGCCGGCGGCCGCATCGTCGCGGTTGGATCGACCTCGCTGCGGTTGATCGAAAGCGCGGCCGCCGCGGACGGCACGCTTGCGGCCTATGGCGGCGAGACGGCGCTGTTCATCACGCCGGGCTATCGCTTCCGCGCGGTCGACGCGATGCTGACCAATTTCCACCTGCCGCGCTCGACCCTGTTCATGCTGGTCGCGGCCTTCTGCGGCCTCGACGTCATGCGCCGCGCCTACGCGCACGCCATCGAGCACGGCTACCGGTTCTATTCCTACGGCGACGCTTGCTTGTTGTTTCGGTCAGACTAGGGCGTGGGCTCACCAACGCGGTGGAATGTCTGTTCTCGGGGTGAAGGCACAGGTCGCCAGTAACTCAGGGTGCTAGGCAATCGGCACAGTGCCGCCGTCGATGACGTATTCGGTGCCGGTAATGGACGCGGCGCGCGGCGAGGCGAGGAACGCAATAAGGTCAGCGACTTCTCCCGGTTTTGCCGGACGTCCAATCGGGATGCCGCCGAGCGATGCCATCAACGCCTTTTGAGCGCCCGCGTAGTCGGTGCCGTTGGCTTTTGCCAGCCTGTTGACCAGCCTCACCGCCGCTTCCGTCTCGACCCAGCCTGGCGACACTCGCACCACGCGGATGCCCTTGGGACTCACTTCTTTGGACAGGCCCTTGCTGTAGTTCGCCAATGCCGCTTTTGCCGCCGCATAAGCCATCGTGGATTCCGGCAACGGCATCTGTCTCTGAATGGATGTGACGTGGACGATCACGCCGGAACCTTGACCAAGCATCTTCGGCAACAGGGCCCGATCCAGCCGAACTGCCGGGAACAGATTGAGGTCGAGCGCCCGCTGCCACTCGTCGTCGTCAAGCACAGCGAAGCCGCCCGCGGGCGCTGAGGCGCCGCCGAGGACATGGACGATGATATCGACACTGCTGAGCTGCTTGCTCACCGCGTCGACGACCGCCGCGCAGCCTTGGACAGTGGTGATATCCGCGGCCACAAACAGCTCTTGAGGGGCCATATCGTCCGGTCGCGTGCGGGCGGCGGTGAGAACGGTCGCACCCATTTCGCGCAACCGCGCCGCCACCGCTCCGCCAATTCCCCTGGTGCCGCCGGTGACGAGTGCCCGGCGTCGTTTAAGTTCGAGGGTGCTTTCCATCGGGGGCCCTTTCCAAATACGGTCGCAATTGCAATCGACACCATGTGAGGCCATACTGCGTGAAATGGCAAGAACACACAAAAAAGTAGGGTACTCACCCACGGGTAAGCTCGAGGACGTGACGCCGGATATGGCGGCCTCCGGAATCGAGGCAGCGTTTCGGATGCTCGAGGGACGATGGAAGATGGTCATTATCTTCCATCTGTTCGATCGTTCGACGCTCAGATTCTCCGAATTGGAACGGGCGATTCCCGGCGTTTCCCAGAAGATGCTGATCCAGCAGCTGCGTGAACTGGAGCGCGACGGCATCGTCGTGCGAAAAATCTATCCGCAGGTGCCCCCGAAGGTTGAGTACAGTTTGACAACCTGGGGCAAGGCGATGTGCCCCGCTCTGGACTCTCTGCTCGAATGGGCCGCGGCGCGCTCGAAATGATTGCGTGGAGTTCGCCGACTTCCGATGTGATGCGGCGTGCCTATGCGCACGCCATCGAGAGCGGCTACCGGTTCTATTCCTATGGCGACGCCTGCTTGCTGTTTCGGGCACATTAGCCGTCATGCCCGAGCCATTCGCTTTCCGCCTCATCGCCACCGACGGCGCCGCGCGCAGCGGCGAAATCGCGACGCCGCACGGCGTCGTGCGCACGCCGGCGTTCATGCCGGTTGGCACGCAGGCGGCGATCAAGGGCGTGCATCATGATGACGTGCGTGCGGCCGGCGCCGATATCCTGCTGGCCAACACCTATCACCTGATGCTGCGGCCGTCGGCCGAGCGGGTCGCGGCGCTCGGCGGGCTGCACAGCTTCATGCGCTGGCCGCATCCGATCCTGACCGATTCCGGCGGTTTTCAGGTGATGTCGCTTGCGGCTCTGCGCAAGGTCGAGGAAGAGGGCGTCACCTTTCGCTCCCATCTCGACGGCGCCATGATCGCGCTGACGCCGGAGCGCGCCATCGAAGTGCAAATCCTGCTCGGCTCCGATATCGCCATGCAGCTCGACGAATGCGTGCGGCTGCCGGCCGAGCGCAGCGAAATCGAGCGCGCCATGAATCTTTCGCTGCGCTGGGCCGAGCGCTGCAAGCGCGCCTTCGCGAAGGCAGCATCAGGCCAAGCGCTGTTTGGCATCGTGCAGGGCGGCGACGATCAAAATTTGCGCGAGGCGAGCGCGCGTGCGCTGGCCGCTATCGGCTTCGACGGCTATGCGCTCGGCGGCCTCGCCGTCGGCGAAACCCAAGACGTGATGCTCGAAGTCGTTGGCGAGACCGCGCCGATGCTGCCCGCCGACAAGCCGCGCTATCTGATGGGCGTCGGCACGCCGGCCGATATCCTCGAAGCGATCGCCCGCGGCATCGACATGTTCGATTGCGTGTTGCCGACGCGCAACGGCCGCCATGGACTGGCGTTTACCCGGTTCGGTCCGATCAACATCAAGAACGCGCACCACGCCGCCGATCCGCGGCCGCTCGATGCGGAGAGCCGGTGTCCTGCGGCGCGCGACTTTTCCCGCGCTTATCTGCATCACCTGTTCCGTGCCGGCGAGGCGCTCGGCGGCACGCTGCTGTCGATCGTCAATCTTTATTACTACCAGGACGTGATGGCGGGGGCGCGCGCCGCCATCGCGGCCGGCCGTTTTGCCGATTATCGCGCGCTGACCCGCGAGCAATGGGCCGCGAAGGCCGACCGCCAGGAATCGTGACCGCGTGTGCTGACGGACGTAATGTCGCAGCATCGGGCCGCGCCCGCGGCCAGGAATGACGCTACACCGTCGCCTCATAAAACAGGACGTCCAAAAAGGATTTGCCGTATGAAGCAACCGTCATTCCGGCTGTCGCGCCGGGACTTTTCGCTGGCCTTGATGGCCACCAGCCTTGCCGCGCCCGCGGCGCGCGCCCAGGCCAAATATCCGGATCGTCCGGTGCGCGTGATCCTGCCGTTCGGCGCCGGCGGGGTCGCCGACGTCACGGCGCGGCTGGTCGCGGAGGCCTTGAGCGAAAAACTCGGGCAAAATTTCGTCATCGAGAACATGCCGGGCGCCGGCGGCATTACCGCGGCCCGCGCCGCGCTCTCAGGCGGCACCGACGGCTATACGCTGACGCTTCTGACCAACGGCACTGCGATCAGCGTGCCGCTGTTCAACCACCTGCCGTTCGATCCGCTGAAGGAATTCACGCCGATTTCCACCATCGGCACTTTCACCTGCGACTTTATGGTGAACGCGGCGTCGCCGTACCAGACGCTCGGCGATTTCCTCAAAGCCGCGAAGGAGAAGCCGGGCACGCTCAATGTCGGCACCATCAATGTCGGCGGCACGCAAAATCTTACCGCCGAATTGTTCAAGGCCGTGGCCGGCATCGACGTGGTGATCGTGCCGTTCCGCGGTTCGCCCGACGTGGTGGTGGCGCTATTGCGCAACGACGTGCAGCTCGCCATCGATTTCTATGCCGCGCTCAAACCGACGCTCGACGGCGGTAAGGCGCGCGTTATCGCCACCAGCGCGCCAAAGCGCTCGCCGGAATTGCCGAATATTCCGACAGTGCAGGAAGGCGGCGTCGCCAATTTCGACGTCACGGCATGGAACGGGCTTTACGCGCCTGTCGGCACGCCCGACACCATCCTTCAAACCTTGAACAAGGCGCTGCACGAGGTGCTGGCCGACCCCGACCTGAAGAAGCGCGCGCTCGATCTCGGCATCGACGCCAAAGCCTCGACGCCGGCGGAGCTCGATGCACGCATGCGCGGCGACATCGAGAAATGGGGCAAGGTGATCGCGCAGGCCGGCATTGCCAAGCAGTAACACTGCGTCGGCTAACGCCTAAGATCGCTGCCACACAAAATAGTACCCGCCGGTCCATGATACGCAGGACCGGCGGGTGACACAGATCGCAGCTGGTAATGACGCAACAACCCAGCGCGCTTTAACCTTTCAGTTGGCCGCGCAGCTCGCCGCCGGGGTTCGCCGCAGTGTGGACGTTGACATAGGCCTGGCCGGACGACAGCGCCGCCGCGAGTGCCGCGGCCTTGTCATCGGCCAATGTCGCCGTACCCTTGAACGGGCTGGTGAAGGGAACGTCCTTCTGCGAGAGCGGAACGATGACGCCGGCATTCTTACCGGCTTCGGCGGGACCATGGATGTGTGCCGCGGTGGCCGCTCCGGACAGCCCGGAAAAACTGCCTTCCCAGGTGACCGTTTTGGTAGCCGGATCGTAAGTCACAGTGGCCGTGCCGGTGCCGCTGCTCGTCGTGGGCGGCACTTCGCTTTTGCCGTCCAGTGCCGCCTTGTAGGCCGTACCGGCGGCGTAAGTCGGCTGGGCGGACGATACGAAGACCGCGCCGGCTGCGCTGCCAACGGCAAGTCCCAATACAGATCGACGATCAAACGTTTGACGCATGGGGTTCCTCCTTGTGGACTGTTCCGCGATAATGAACACCGCGTTGGCGACGATTATTGCCTGTTCCGACAACCTTGACCACTTTGCCGACCATTTGGCCGCAGCCGCTGCGCCACGCACGCGGTGCCACGCTTGCCTCGATACGCGGAATTTTACTCAACCGGATCATACGGGTAGGTGACATTTTGCCGGGCCCGCCGCCGCAGCCTGATCGAGGTGACAAACGCAGTACCGCAGGCGTCGCAGGACCAGGCATGGTCGATGCGGCCGCGAAGGTTGAACCGGGACTCCTCGGCGATCAGCAGGACGCTGCCGCAATCGGGGCATTTCGGCCGGCTCAAATCTTCGGTCGCGAGAACCCATGTTGACGCACTTTGGCACGCGGATTGTACGATCATCGCCGATGCCTCCTCGACGCTCGCTCACCGCACCAATCGCCAAGTACCAATCGCCAAGTATACCAATCGCCAAGTATACCAATCGCCAAGTATGTTGAGAGTCGCGTATGGCGCCGCCGCGACGCCTTGATGAAACTCTCGTGGCTGTGGATGGTTCCGCAACGACGGAACGAAACGGCAGGTTTTGCGTTACGGCGCGGCGTTGACAGTTAGCGGCCCGGTGTATCCAGGGGCGCGCAATTGGTGCGGCCCGACATCAGGCAATCTTCCAATTTCCCCGACGCGTAGAGCGCGTGGGCCAACAGCCAGCCGACCAGGAACAGGACCACCACCACGCCGAGCGCGATCAGGGAACGCTGCTGGCTGCCGTCGGGGCCGTCGCGGTCTGCCATTGTGATGCGATCCGATTGGTCGGGCGCCGGGGGTATGACGTTTTCGTCCCGCAAAGTTTAGTCCGGGGGAGACCGCCGCGGATACGCTGCGTCTACGATCTCCCCCGTCCCCGTATGCCGATGCATCGACGGTCACATCATTGTCGCAAATAGCTTGAGAAAGTGTTTGCAAGCCACGGATTCAAAGCAGGAAAATTCCCGGGCACAATCGCCGCAAACGGCCAAGAAACCGGCAAAGAAAGCGGTATGATCGGGAGTGGTGAGCGCGCAGGGATTCGAACCCTGGACCCCGTGATTAAAAGTCACGTGCTCTACCAACTGAGCTACGCGCTCGCCAAGGGGATCAGTTACTTAATCCGGCAGCCATTTGCCAGCCTTGCGCGCCTTTTTGTGTGAACTTTGCTAAGTTGCCTGCCGGCCGGATCAGCCGCTGAGCGAGGAAGC
>Ga0208604_1000054_pt1 | contig 16098 bp, 13 predicted proteins | sample MicForSoSWNH22_M_FD_188009 | JGI IMG/M metagenome (GOLD analysis project Ga0208604, IMG submission 188009) | Forest soil microbial communities from Harvard Forest Long Term Ecological Research site in Petersham, Massachusetts, USA - MetaG HF016... | ecosystem: Environmental > Terrestrial > Soil... | reverse complement strand
CAGGATTCGAACCTGGGAATGGCGGAATCAAAATCCGCTGCCTTACCACTTGGCTACGCCCCAATACCGTCGGATTGGCGCCGGCCGCCCGGGCCGGCTGCCGCAACATAGCGACGGGGCCCGCGCCAAGCAATGTTCGGCCCGGCCACGCCGCTATCCTCGCCCGCCGGACGCCATATAATAATGTCCGGTAATAATGTCCGGCCTGGCCGTCGACACATTCAGCGGCCGGCCGGCATTGCGCATGAGGGCGACACCATGTCCGATTCTATCGTCGTGACCGACGACGGCGCCGTTCGCGTCATCCGGATGAACCGCCCGGAAAAGAAGAACGCGCTGACCCAGCCGATGTATGCGGCGATGACCCGCGCCATGCGCGATGCCGAGGCGAGCGAGGCGATCCGCTGCCTGGTGCTCGCCGGCGGCCAGGGCGCGTTCTGCGCCGGCGCCGATATCGGTGAGTTTCTCGAGTCGGCGCAAAGCGGCGGCTTGCGGCCGCATACGCTGGAATTTCTCAAAGCGCTGGCCCACAACCAGAAGCCTTTGGTCGCCGCGGTCGGCGGCCTTGCCGTCGGCATCGGCACCACCCTGCTGTTTCACTGCGATCACATCGTCGCCGCGGCCGATGCCACCTTTACCACGCCGTTCCTAAAACTGGCGCTGATCCCGGAAGCGGCGTCGAGCCTGTTGGCGCCGATGCGCATGGGCTATGCGCGCGCCTTCGAGATGCTGGTCATGGGGCACCCGCTTTCGGCCGAACAGGCGCGGGAAGCCGGCATCGTCAATAAGGTGGTCGATGGCGCCGCGGTCGATGCGGTCGCGTTGCAGGCGGCGCGGGAGATTGCGGCGCTTCCCGCCGGTGCCGTCGCAGTGTCGCGGCGGCTGTTGCGCGGCCATCTTGACGCTGTGGTCCGGCAGATCGATACCGAAGTGATGCATTTCAAGGACCGTTTGCAGTCGGACGAAGCGCGCGCCGCATTCGCCGCGTTCCTGTCGCGCAAGAAGTGAGGCGGCGATGTCGCTTGCCGGGAAAACACTGTTCATCACCGGCGCCTCGCGCGGCATTGGGCTGGCGATTGCGCTGCGCGCCGCGCACGATGGCGCCAATATCGCAATCGCGGCGAAAACCGCCGAGCCGCATCCGAAGTTGCAAGGCACCATCTATACCGCTGCCGACGAAATCGAGCGCGCCGGCGGCAAGGCGCTGCCGCTGGTGGTCGATGTGCGCGACGAAGCTATTGTGCGAGATGCGCTCGACCAAACGGCGCAAAAATTCGGCGGCATCGATATCGTCGTCAACAATGCCAGCGCGATCCAGCTCACGCCGGTGGTCGACACCGACATGAAGCGGTTCGACCTCATGCACCAGATCAACGCGCGCGGCACCTTCGTCGTGTCGAAATGGGCGATCCCCCATCTGGCCAAGGCGGCCAATCCGCACATCCTCATGATCTCGCCGCCGCTCGACATGAAGGAGAAATGGTTCGCGCCGCACACCGCCTACAGCATGGCGAAGTTCGGCATGAGCCTGGTCGTGCTGGGCCTGGCCGGCGAGCTGCGGGGCCAAGGCATCGCGGTGAACGCGCTGTGGCCGCGCACCATCATCGCCACGGCGGCGATCAAGAACCTGCTCGGCGGCGAGACGCGGATGCGCCAGGCGCGCAAGCCGGACATCATGGCGGACGCGGCTTACGCGATTTTTACAAGCCCGTCGCGCCAACTGACCGGCCGCTTTCTCATCGACGACAACTTTCTTGCCGAGCGCGGCGTCAGCGATTTCGAGCGCTATCGCATCGACCCGCAAGAGCCTCTGGCGCAAGACTTCTTCTTGCCGGACGACATCCCGCCACCGCCGGGTGTGCAAACCGTTGAAACCTATGGAGACCGCCGGTGACCTATCGGGCCCCGCTCGCCGACATCGGCTTCGCGCTCAAGCACGGCGCCGCGCTGTCCGCAGCCCTCGACGAGGGGCTGTTCGGCGATCTCACCATGGATGTGGTCGAGGCGGTGCTGGCTGAAGCCGGCCGCCTCGCCGGCGAAGTCATCGCGCCGCTCAATCGGATCGGCGACACGTTTGGCACGCCATTCAAGGACGGCGTCGTCACCACCGCGCCGGGCTGGAAGGAAGCGTACAAAACCTGGCGCGATGGCGGCTGGAACGGGCTGGCGGCTCCCATGGAATGGGGCGGCCAGGCCTTGCCGCAGTCGATCAACATTGCCTGCATCGAAATGTGGAATGCGGCAGCCATGGCGTTTGCCGTCGGCCCGCTCTTGACCATCGCGGCGATCGACGCCCTGCACGCCCACGGCAGCGACGAGCTCAAACGCATTTACCTGGAGAAAATGGTGACCGGCGAATGGACCGGCACCATGCAGCTCACCGAGCCGCAAGCCGGCTCCGACGTCGGCGCGTTGCGCACCCGCGCCGAACGCGCCCCCGACGGCAGCTATCGCATCAAAGGCCAAAAAATCTTCATCACCTACGGCGAGCACGATCTCACCGAAAACATCATTCACTTCGTGCTGGCGCGACTGCCCGATGCGCCGCCCGGCACGCGCGGCATTTCGCTGTTCCTGGTGCCGAAATTTTTGCCCAATGCCGACGGCTCGCCGGGCAAGCGCAATGACGTGCGCGCCCATTCGGTCGAGCACAAGCTCGGCATTCACGGCTCGCCGACCTGCACCATGATTCTCGGCGACGAGGGCGGCGCTGTCGGCTTTCTGATCGGCGAAGAGAATGCCGGCATGGCCTGCATGTTCACCATGATGAACCGCGCCCGGCTGGCGATCGGCGTGCAAGGTGTCGGCGTCGCCGAAGCCGCCACCCAGCAGGCGTTGGCTTATGCCCGCGAGCGCAAGCAAGGCCGCACGCCCGGCATGAGGGCGACGGAATCCACAGCCCTGATCGCTTACCCCGACGTCAAGCGCATGCTGCTCACCATGCGCGCGCTCACCGGCGCCGCACGCGCCATCTGCTATGCGACCGCGATGGCGCTCGATCGTTCCGAGCGCTCGGCTGACGCGGCCGCGCGAAAGGCCGCGCACGACCGCCTGTCGTTGCTCACGCCGGTCGCCAAGGCGTTCTCGACCGATATCGCCAACGAGGTCACCTCGCTCGGCATCCAGGTCCACGGCGGCATGGGATTTGTCGAGGAGACCGGCGCCGCGCAGCTGTTTCGCGATGCGCGGATCGCCGCGATCTACGAAGGCACCAACGGCATCCAGGCCATCGACCTGGTGACGCGCAAATTGCCGCTCGGCGGCGGCGACGCCGTCGCGGCGCATCTCAAGGATTTGCGCGGCATCGTCGATGCCGTAAGCGCCAGCAACGACCCGGCGTTCGGCTGGACGTCGACGCGCCTCGGCGAAGCTCTCGAGAGCCTCGCCCGCGCGACGCAATGGTTCCAAGGCCAAAACGGCAAGGACGCCGATGCGGCGCTGGCCGGCGCCAGCCCCTATCTGCGGCTGTTCGGCATCACTACCGGCGGCTGTTACCTGGCGCAGCAGGCGCTCGCCGCAGTCCGGCTCGGCGAAGCGGCGCAGGCCCGCTTGGCGCTGGCGCGGTTTTTTGCCGAGAATTTTGCCGTTCAGGCCGGCGGGCTCGAACGCACCGTGGTCGAAGGCGCGCCCGGCCTGCTGGGCGCCGATGCGGCGCTGGCGTAAGAGCCAAAAGATGATGGGTTTCGCCGGCGCTTAACCCATCCTACATTTGTCCGATGTCCACGCTCCTGATCAGCCACCCCGCTTGCCTTGAACATTTGACTCCCGCCGGCCATCCCGAGCGGCCCGACCGGCTGCGCGCCATCGAGCAGGCGCTGGAAGCGGAAAAGTTCCAGCAGCTCGCCCGCGAGCAGGCGCCGATGGCGGCCATCGAGACCATCGCGCTGTGCCATCCGATGGACTACATCGTCGAGCTGCGTGAAGCCTCGCCCAAGGAAGGCATGGTGCGGCTCGACGCCGATACCTCGATGTCGCCCGGCACGTTCGAAGCGGCGTTACGCGCGGTCGGCGGCGCCGTCCTCGCCGTCGACGAGGTGCTGGCCAAGAAGACGACAAATGCCTTTGTCGCCACGCGTCCGCCCGGCCACCATGCCGAGACCGCACGGCCGATGGGTTTTTGCCTGTTCGACAACGTCGCCATCGCCGCGCGCTACGCGCAAAAGCAGCACGGTATCGCGCGCGCCGCGATCGTCGATTTCGACGTGCATCACGGCAACGGCTCGCAGGAGATTTTCTGGGCCGACAAATCGGTGATGTATTGCTCGACCCACCAGATGCCGCTGTTTCCCGGCTCTGGCGCGGTCATCGAGTCCGGCACGCACAATACCGTGGTCAACGCGCCGCTGCGCCCCGGCGACGGCGGTGAAGCGTTCCGCTCGGCCTTCGAAGACAGGATCCTGCCGCGGCTGCGCGAATTCCGGCCGGAGCTGGTCATCATCTCCGCCGGCTTCGACGCCCATATGCGCGACCCGCTCGCCAGCATCAATCTTACCGAGGACGATTTCGTCTGGGTCACGCAAAAGATCATGGATGTCGCCGATCATTGCGCCGAGGGCCGCGTCGTGTCGCTGCTCGAGGGCGGCTATGATCTCCGCGCGCTGGGCAATTCGGTCGCCGCCCACGTCACGACGCTGATGCAGGGGTAAGCGTAGCCCGGATTGAGCGCAGCGAAATCCGGGAGAAAGAATCCCGGATTGCGCATGGCGCAATCCGGGCTACAGTCGGAAGCAGAGTCGGAGAGCCGGGAATGGCGCAGAAAGCCAACAGCGATATTGCACAACTGCCGTTCGAGCGCGCGATCGAGGAATTGGAATCGATCGTCAAGCGGCTCGAAGAAGGCAAGGTGCCGCTCGAGGAATCGGTCGCCATCTACGAGCGCGGCGAGGCGCTCAAACGCCGCTGCGAGGATTTACTGCGCCAGGCCGAAGCGCGCGTGGAAAAAATCACGCTCGATGCGCAAGGCAAGCCAACCGGCACCGAGCCGCTCGACGTCGAATAATTCTCGAGCCGGCACTCCCCTTTTTCGGAAATCCCCAACTTCCGCAAAAAGCTGCCTAAAAAAAGCTTGACAGCCTAGAACAAATAGTGAACATTAGACGGTTCGAACAAGGGCTGAAGACCATGGATTCGGACAAGAAAAGCGCATGGCTGCGCAAGCTCGATGAGGAATGCCCCTATCAGGTGGTGCTGCCGCGGCGGCAGCTCGCCGATGACAGCGAGATTTTGGATTTCCTCATCCAATACGTCGAGAAATTCGACATGTATGTCGAGGACGATTACGCCGCCTTCGTGCGCTACTGCTTCGCCGACCCGCTGGACGCGGAAATTTTTCGCTCGCGATTCGAGCCGAAGGCGGAGCGCTTCAGGTTGGCGGGGTGAACGTTATTTATTCGGCAGCTTCTGCCGCACCTTGCCGATGTCGGCCCAGGGATCGTTGCGGAAGTGCTTCTTCAAATTGAGCACGGTGAAATCGGCGGCGCTCTTGGTGCGACCGAGTTGCTCCCAGGATAAAGGCGCCGAGACCGCGGCGCCGGGGCGGGCTCGGGTCGAATAAGGCGCGACCGAGGTCGCCTCTCGGGTGTTGCGCAGATAATCGATGAAGAGTTTGCCTTTGCGCAGCGCCTTGGTCATTTTGGCGACATAGCGCTGCGGGCTGTCGGCGGCCATGCCGAGCGCGATTCTTTGGCTAAAATTCTTCGCCGCGTCCCAATCGGCGCCGGCGATCGGCAGCACCACATGAATACCCTTGCCGCCCGACAGCTTGGCGAAACTTTTGAGCTTCACCGCTTCGAGCCGTTCGCGCACCTCGCGCGCGGCGGCGACGATCTCCTTCCAGCTCACGCCATCGCCCGGATCCAGATCGAACACGATGCGGTCGCACAGCTCGAGTTGTTCAAGCCGCGAGCCGCGCACGTGAATTTCAAGCGCGCCGGACTGCACCAGCGCGATCAATTCGTCACGGTTTTCCACCGCGATGACGTCGTGCTCCTTTGAGCCGACTGCGTGACGCAGCGACGAATTTTTGACATTGGCGGCGATGTGCTTCTGGAAGAACGTCTCGCCGCCGACGCCCTCCGGCGCGCGCAACAGCGCCAGCGGCCGGCCGACGACATGCGGCGCCATCCAGTCCCAGACGTTGACGTAATACTCGGCCAAATCTTCCTTGGTGACGCCGGCGTCGGGCCAATAGACGCGGTCGGGGTGACTCAAGTGGACATTGCCGACATCGGCGCGGCTGCGGGCGACCGCTTTGGCGCGCTCGGGCCTCGCCTTCGTCCGTGCCGACTTCCGCACCGCCTGGCGCTGCGCCATCGCCGCGACCGGCACTTCGCGCACCACCTCGCGCGCCGGCTTGTCCTCGCGCAGGCCCTTGAACGACGCTTGGCGGAGCACGTTGCCATGGGTAACGCCGCGGTATTCGGCCTCGACCACGACTTTCGGCTTCACCCAAATGACGTCCTTGCGGCGCTCGTCCTTGGGCAACGTGAGCGGCGGCTTGTCGATTTTCAGGGATTTCAGCCGGCGCCACAACTCGCGCGCGGTCTTGTGGGTGTAGCCGGTGCCGACCCTCCCGGCGTAACGCAGTTCGCCTTTGTCATGCACCGCCACCGTGAGCGCGCCCACCGCATGCGGATCGGCTGACGCCGGGCTATAGCCGGCGACGACGAATTCCTGGGCGCTGTGGCATTTGGCCTTGATGAAATTCTCCGAACGGCCGGAGCGATAAGGCGCATCTTTGCGCTTCGATACGATGCCTTCGAGATTCAAGCCGCAGGCGTGCTTGAGGATCACCGAACCGTCTTCGGTAAAATGTTCGGCGTAGCGGATGCGGCCGTTTTTGCCGGCGGTCTTGAGCAACCGCTGCAGCGCCGTCTTCCGCGCCACCAACGGCTCGCCGGTCAGATCGCGGCCGTCGAGATGCAGAAGGTCGAATACGTAATAGACCAGGCGATCGCCGCGGCCGTCCTTCAAATCGGTTTGCAAGAGCGAGAAGCTCGAAATGCCTTTGTCGTTTTCGACCACCAGTTCGCCGTCGAGCAGCGCGGTTTCGGCAGGCAGCGCGGCGACCGCGGCCGCAATCGGCTTGAAGCGATGGGTCCAATCCAGGTTCTTGCGCGTCAGCAGGCGCACCTTGCCGCGATCGAGCCGCGCCTGGATGCGATAGCCGTCGTATTTGATCTCGTGCAGCCATTCGGCGCCGCGTGGCGCGTCGCTGTGCAGGGTGGCAAGGCTGGGCGGGACGAAGTCGGGCAGGCGGTTGTGCGCGGCCCGTGAGCTTTTTTTCCGGGTGCTCGTTCTGGCCGCGGCCCTGGCGCGCGCCCGCGACCGCGGCTTGCCGGGCGGCTGCGTTTTCTTCGCCGCCGTCGGCTTGGCGTCGCGATTGCTGTGCCAGATCCGCTTTTTGCCTTTGCCTTCGGCAATCTCGTCCATCGAACGGCCGGTCGCGGCCGACAGCGGCTCCTCGTCGAGAATATCCTTGCCGCGCGGACCGCGTGCCGCCTCGTCCTTGCTCTTGATCAACAGCCAGTTGTCGCGGCGCTCCTTCGGTCGCGCACGCAGCCGCACCAGATGCCAGCGGCCGTGCAATTTTTCGCCGTCGAGATCGAAGGTCAGATGACCCTTGGCCAATCCCTTGTGCGGGTCACCCTCGGGAGCCCAATGGCCGCGATCCCAGATCATCACGGTGCCGCCGCCATATTCGCCTTGCGGGATGGTGCCCTCGAAGCTGTTGTATTCGACCGGATGGTCCTCGACATGGACGGCGAGACGCTTTTGGCCGGGATCGAGGCTAGGCCCGCGCGTGACCGCCCAGCTTTTCATGACGCCGTCGAGCTCGAGCCGCAGGTCGTAATGCAGCTGCCGCGCCGCGTGTTTTTGAATCACATAACGGTTGCCGCCGCGTTTTTCCTGGCGGCCACGCGGCTCCGGCGTGACGCCGAATTTTCGCTTCTTGCGGTAGACGTCGAGGGCCACGTTCAGCCGGCGCGTTTGAGGCGCTTGGTTTTGACGGCGCCGCGCTTGCGTGACGCCGTGCTCGACCGCGCGGAGCGCGACTTACCGCGATGCTCGGTGTCGCCACCGCTGCGCTCGGAGCGCACCGAACGGCGCAGGGCATCCATCAGGTTGATGACATTGCTCGGCCGCTCCGGAGCGGCCGGTGCCGGCTTGCCGGCCTGCTTCGCCTTGATCAGCGCCTTGAGTGCATCCTCGTAGCGGTCGGAGAACTTCGACGGGTCGAAATGCCCGCGCTTGGTCTTGAGGATGTGCTCGGCCAGCTCGAGCATGTCCTTCGGCACCTTTACGGTCTCGATATCGGAGAAATACTCCTTGGCGTCGCGGATCTCGTCTTGATAGCGCAGCGCCGTCGCCTTGATGCCCTTGTCCAGCGGCTCGAGCATCAGCACGAGCTCGTGATTGTGCAGCACCACCCGGGCGATCCCGACCAGCGCGGTAGACCGCATGGCGTCCCGGATCACCGCGAAGGCTTCGACCCCGACCTCGTCGTCGGGGAATAGGTAATAGGGCGTATCGAGGTAGATTTCGTCGATGTCCTTGCGCGGCACGAAGGTCTCGATATCGATGGTATGGGTGCTTTCCAGCGCCACCTCGTCGAGTTCCTCGGGTTCCAGCAGCACATAGGAGCCGTCGGCCGCCTTAAAACCCTTGATCCGGTCTTCCTCGGGAACATCTTCCCCGGTTTCGGCGTCTATCTGCCGGTAGCGTATACGGTTACCGGTCTCGCGATTGATGAGGTTGAAGCGGATACGCTCCCGGGACGAGGTGGCCTGAACCAGGCCGACGCTGCAGGAGACCAAGGAAAGCTTGAGGAAACCCTTCCAATTTGCCCTCGGTGCCATGGCAAAACTCCCAACGCTACCCAACATACAAGGGAATATAATGCCCGGGAGTTCCACGGCCGGGAACCGGTTAAATTGCCCTTCCCCGCCGCTATGGTGTAAAGACAGGCAAATCAGCGTGCGTGAGGATGGGCGCGCACTAGACCCCAATAAACGCCGTTAGGCGATTAACCGTTTGTCGGTCATCGTTTGTCGGTCCCTTAAGGAGCATAGCGTGACTGTTGCCTCCAAGACCCCTTTGCTCGACCAGATCAAGACCCCGAACGACCTCAGGCAGCTCCAGCCGGGCCAGCTTCGCCAGGTGGCGGACGAGTTGCGCCAGGAGACCATCGACGCTGTCGCCGTGACCGGCGGCCATCTCGGCGCCGGCCTCGGCGTGATCGAGCTGACGGTGGCGCTGCATTATGTTTTCGACACGCCCCAGGACCGCCTGGTTTGGGACGTCGGCCACCAGGCCTATCCGCACAAGATTTTGACCAATCGCCGCGACCGCATCCGCACCTTGCGGACAGGCGGCGGACTGTCGGGATTCACCAAGCGCGCCGAGAGCGAATACGATCCGTTCGGCGCCGCGCACTCCTCGACCTCGATTTCCGCCGGTCTCGGCATGGCCGTCGCCCGCGACCTGCAAGGCAAGCAGAATAATGTCGTCGCCGTCATCGGCGACGGCGCCATGTCGGCCGGCATGGCGTACGAGGCCATGAACAATGCCGGCGCGATGGATTCGCGCCTCATCGTCGTGCTCAACGACAACGACATGTCGATCGCGCCGCCGGTCGGCGCGCTGTCGGCCTATCTCGCCCGTCGGGTGTCCGGGAAGGCCTATCATCGGGTGCGCAAGGTCATCCGTCAGATCGCCAAGCGTATGCCGACGAAAATGCTCGAGCAGCGCGCGCTGGCGATGGAAGAATATGCCCGCGGCCTCGTCACCGGCGGCACGCTGTTCGACGAGCTCGGCTTCTTCTATGTCGGGCCGATCGACGGCCACAATATCGACCACCTGCTGCCGGTCCTCAAAAACGTGCGCGACATGAAGAACGGGCCGATTCTGGTTCACGTCGTGACGCAAAAAGGCAAGGGCTATGAGCCGGCGGAAAAATCCGCCGACAAATATCACGGCGTGGTCAAATTCGACGTCGCCACCGGCGCCCAGGTCAAATCGAAACCGGTCGCGCCCGCTTATCAGAAAGTCTATGGCGAAAGCCTGATCAAGGAAGCCCGCAAGGACGATAAGATCGTCGCCATCACCGCGGCGATGCCGTCGGGCACCGGCATCGATCTGTTCCAAAAAGAGTTTCCCAACCGCACCTTCGACGTTGGCATTGCCGAGCAGCACGGCGTGACGTTTGCCGCTGGCTTGGCGACCGAAGGCTACAAGCCGTTCGCCACCATCTATTCGACGTTCCTGCAGCGCGCCTACGACCAGGTGGTGCACGACGTCGCCATCCAGCGCTTGCCGGTGCGCTTCGCCATGGACCGCGCCGGGCTGGTCGGTGCCGACGGCCCGACCCATGCCGGCGCTTTCGACATCGCCTATCTCGGCTGCCTGCCCGGCTTCGTGCTGATGGCGGCCGCAGACGAAGCGGAACTCGTGCATATGGTGGCGACCGCCGTCGCCATCGACGATCGCCCATCGGCGCTGCGCTATCCGCGCGGCGAAGGCCGCGGCGTGCCGATGCCGGACGAAGGCATTCCGCTCGAGATCGGCAAAGGCCGCATCCTGCGCGAAGGCACCAAGGTGGCGCTGTTGTCCTATGGCGCCCGCCTCGGCGAGTGCCTGAAGGCGGCCGACGAGCTGGCCGCTTTCGGCCTTTCGACCACGGTCGCCGATGCGCGCTTCGCCAAGCCGCTCGACGTCGACATGCTGCTGCGGCTGGCGCGCGAGCACGAAGTGCTGGTGACCATCGAAGAAGGTTCCATCGGCGGTTTCGGCTCCTTCGCGCTGCAGACGCTCGCCGAACACGGCGCGCTCGACCGCGGCGTCAAAATTCGCACCATGGTGCTGCCCGACATCTTTATCGACCAGGACTCGCCCAACGCCATGTACGCCAAGGCCGGCCTCGACGCCAAAGGCATCGTCGCCAAGGCATTCGAAGCGCTGGGCCAGAACATGCGCGGCGAGGCGGTCAAGCTCGTGCGGTCCTGATCGCCTGAACAACACTTCGGAATTGCAGACGTTTGATGCCCGGCGCAATGCCGGGCATCTCGTTTATAATCACCCATCATGACCGCCCGAGAACGCGCAGATCGGCTGTTGGTCGCGCGCGGCCTGTTCGAAAGCCGCGCCCGCGCCCAGGCCGCGATTGCCGCCGGCCTGGTGACCGCCGACGGCGTGCCGGTACGCAAGGCATCGGAGGCGATTTCGTCCGCCGCGGTCATCGCCGCCGAGCCCGAGCATCCGTATGTGTCGCGCGGCGGCGTCAAGCTTGCAGCCGCGCTCGAGCATTTTCATCTCGACGTGACCGGGCGCATCTGCCTCGACGTCGGCGCCTCGACCGGCGGCTTCGCCGAAGTTTTGGTTTTGCGCGGCGCGCGGCGCGTCTATGCGATCGACGTCGGCCGCGATCAGCTGCATCCGCGCTTGCGCGGCCGCGACGACATCGTCTCGATGGAGGAGGCCGATATCCGCACCCTTGATCCGGCGCGCCTTGCCGAACAGCCGGATTTCGCCACCGTGGATGTGAGCTTCATCTCGCTCAAGCTCGTCATCCCGGCTATCGGTAAATTTCTCAAACCGCGGGCGACACTCCTCGCGCTGATCAAGCCGCAATTCGAGGCCGGCCGCCGCGACATCAAGAAAGGCATCGTGCGCGATCCTGACGTCCACACCGCGGTCTGCAACGACATCGGCGCGTTCCTGACCGCACTCGGCTGGCACGTCGGCGGTGTCGCGCCGTCGGCGATCCCCGGCGGCGACGGCAATCGCGAATTTTTTATCGAGGCGCAGCGTGGTTGAGCGCCTCGTGATCGACCGGATCGGCCATCGCGGCGACGGTGTCGTCGAGGGCGGCGCGGAGCCGATCTTCGTGTTCGGCGCGCTGCCTGGCGAGACGGTCGAGGTCGAGACCATTCCCGGCCATCCTGACCGGCGGCAGCTTCTCCGCGTCGACACGCCGAGCGCCGCGCGCATTGCGCCGATCTGCCCGCATTTCGGCATTTGCGGCGGCTGCGCCGTGCAGCATTGGCAAACCGAATTTTATCGCGCGTGGAAGCGCGATCTCGTCGTCACGGCGCTGCGTCAGGCCGGCATCGAGGCGCCGGTCGGCGACCTGATCGATGCCCACGGCGATGGCCGCCGCCGCGCCGTGTTCCATGCCCGCCGCGGCGGCCGCGACATTCTCGAGGTCGGCTTTTCGGCCGCCCGCGCCCATCACGTGATCCCGATCGATCGCTGTCCGGTTTTGGCCCAAACCCTCGACGGCGCGTTGCAGTCCGCATGGGCGATTGCCGAAGTGCTCGTGCCGGCCAAGAAGCCCTTGGACATTCAGGTCACCGCGACCGACGCCGGCCTCGACGTCGACGTGCGCGGCTCGGGCGCGCTGTCAGCTTCGCTGACGGCGGCGTTGGCGCGCGTCGCCGCTACTCACAATCTGGCGCGCCTGACCCGCCACGGCGAAATGGTCGCGCAGCAACGCGTGCCGACGCTGCGCATCGGCAAGGCGACGGTGGCGCTGCCGCCCGCCGCATTCCTGCAAGCCACCGAAGCCGGCGAGGCGGCGCTCGCGCGACTCGCGCTTGCCTATTGCGCCGGCGCCAAATCGGTCGCCGATCTGTTCTCCGGCATCGGGCCGTTCACGCTGCGGATCGCCGAAGGCGCGCGCGTCGTCGCGGTGGACGACGACGAAGCGGCGCTTGGCGCGCTCAAGCGCGCGGCGGCGGCCACGTCCGGCTTCAAGCCGGTCGAAGTGGTGCGGCGCGATTTGTTCAAAAGCCCCTTCGTGAATGAGGATCTCGACGGCTTCGACGCCGTGCTGTTCGACCCGCCGCGCCAGGGCGCCCAGGCGCAATCGCGCGCGCTGGCGGCGAGCGACGTCCCGGTCATCGTCGCGGTGTCGTGCAATCCGGCGACGTTCGCCCGCGACATGCGCTTCCTGCTCGACGGCGGCTATCGGCTCACGGCGGTGACGCCGGTCGATCAATTCCGTTACTCGGCCCATGTCGAGATCGTCGCGCGGCTTACGAAATAGTCGCACGCATTCACCCGGCGACCGGCTTGTCTGTATTCTGGATTTAGCCCACCATCGCGTCGCGCCTTTATCCGGGGAACATCGGTGAATTCGGCGCGAAGGGGGGATGATCATGGACGCCACCGACCGGTATCTGATTGCGGCGCGCATGGAGCGGCTGCCGCTGTCGCCGTGGCATAACAAGATGCGCCTGATCGTCGGCAGCACGAATTTTTCCGACGCGTTCGACGCATTGACCATCGCGTTCGTGCTGCCGGTGCTCGTTCCGCTCTGGCACATCCCGCCGTCGCTGATCGGCGCGATGATCTCGATCGGATATCTCGGCCAGGTGGTCGGCGGTCTCTCTTCCGGCTGGCTCGCCGATAAATTCGGCCGCGTGCCGGTCATGGTCGGCAACATCATCCTGTTCTCGCTGATGAGCTTCGCCTGCGTGCTGGCGCAGGATTATTGGACCCTGTTCGCCATGCGCTTCGTGCAGGGAATTGGGCTCGGCGGCGAGGTGCCGATCGCCAACACCTATGTCAGCGAGTTTGCACCGTCGAAGGGGCGCGGCCGCTTCGTTCTCATTCAGCAGATCATGTTCCCCATCGGCCTGACGACCGCAGGCCTGGTCGGCGCCTACGTCATACCGAACTTCGGCTGGCAATCGGCGTTCGTGCTCGGCGGGCTGCCGGTGCTGCTGGCATTGCCGATGATCAAGCTCCTGCCGGAATCGCCGCGCTGGCTCGCCGGCCGTGGCCGCGACATCGAGGCCGACCGCGTGCTGACGCGCATCGAAACGCTGGTATCGGCGAACGGCGCCCGGCCGTTGCCGCCGATCCCGACCGGCGTGCCGCCCGCGGTCGCTGCCATCGGCCGCTTCCGCGACCTGTTCGCGCCGGCCTATCTGCAGCGCACCTTGTCGCTCTGGGTGCTCTGGTTCTGCACCTACGCCATCACTTACGCGATGACCGGCTGGTTGCCGAGCATCATGCGCACGATCTACCATCAGCCGGTGTCGCAATCGAACCTCTACGGCTTCATTCTCAACATCGTCGGCTTGTGCGTGCTGCTCACGGCGGTATTCACCATCGACCGGATCGGGCGCAAGCGCGCCTTCACCGTCGGCTTCCTGCTCGCCGCCGTGCCGATGCTGGTGGCGGCGTTCGCGCCGAATCTGGACGCGTTCGGGCTTGCCGTCCTGGCGACGCTGGCCTTCGGCCTGATGGGCATGATCCCTGGCTCGCTCGGCATGTATACGGCGGAGAACTATCCCAACCACCTGCGCGCCCTCGGCAACGGTGCGACCAGCGTCTCGCAGCGGCTGTCGTCGGTGATCAGCCCCACCCTCGTCGGGCTGATCCTGCCGAGCTACGGCGTCGGCGGCGTCTACGGCATGTTCGCCGTCTTCGCCATCGTCGGCGGCGTCACCTGCGCGCTGTTCTCGATCGAGACCGCGGGCAAGACGCTCGAAGAGCTGTCGCCATCACCTGCTCCGGCCGCAACGGCCTGAACATCCTCCCAGTCCGCACAGAGTGCCCGCATGATCATCGATTTCCACACCCACGTCCAAACACCGGAACAGCAGCAAAATCCGTTCTGGCAGGGCCGCTGCCCGATGACGATCGAGAATGTGCTCGAGGCGCAGCAGGAAGCCGGCGTCGACGCTACGCTGGTCAGCCAGCCGATCCACGAGTTGCGCAACATGGACCGCGACCAACGGCTCGAAACCGTGCAGAAGGTGAACCGCTACATCGCCTCGCTGCAGGATAAATATCCATCGATCTACGGCATGGCCTCGGCGGTGCCGAGCGGCGATGACGCATTTTTGCGCGAATGGGAGCGCGCCATCAGGCAGGATGGGCTCAAGGGCGCCTGGATTCTGTCGAGCCTACCCGGGCATTATCCCGACGACGACGAATGCCTGCCGTTCTTTCAATTGGCTACCGAACTCGACGTGCCGGTCGTGATCCATCCACCCGCGGTCGGCTTCGGCGAGGAGCGCCTGAAGGACTATCGCCTGGCGTCAAGCGTCGGCCGCCCGATGGACAATGCGCTGGCGATCGCGCGGCTGATCGTGCGCGGCATTTTCGAGAAATTCCCGACCTTAAAGCTCGTCGGCACCCATTTGGGCGGCGGCATTTGCGAGATGATCGGACGGATGGATTACGCCTATAACCTGCAGGACGAGGCCTACTTCCTTGGCTCCTACGAGCCGATGCTGATCAAGCATCCGCCGAGTCACTACCTGAAGATGATGTATCTCGAATCGACCTGCTATCACCCGCCGGCGGCGCGTTGCGGCTGCGAAACGGTCGGGCCCGACCATTTCATTTTCGGCACCGATGCGCCGCCGCTGAAGGTCTTGAAGAAACAAGGCGTCGAAATCATCAAGAAGATCGGCTTGTCGCCGGCGGACGAGAACAAAGTCTATTGCGAGAATGCCAAGCGGTTGTTGAAGATTTGATTCACGGCCTAGCAGGGTTCCGTAACACAATAGTGGGTTCATCAAGCGCCGTGCAGCCGCTCTTGCTCACTTTGAGTCAGGCGATCAATTATTTCCAGATCGCGAAATTAGGACGTTATATCGGCGCGGAACAGCAAAGACTTCGAGGATCACATTACTGCTAGAAACGATAAAAACTGTTCTCGCGTAAACAGCCTGGCAAAATAAAGCATACGATAAAGCGACAGACAAAAACCAATCAAAGATATCAAAAAGACAATCCTAACCTGCATTTGAGGCGGCGGCACACTTATCGGCCGCGTTCCGGCGAACGCTAAAGGAAGATATATTACAAACACGAGACCGAATGCGGTTGTGAGGCCTAAATAGAGTCCGTAGTCCTTTATGAATGTACTTAATAGCGCGCCGTGCTTCGCGCTATTCACCGCGTCTTCGATTCGCAGAGTGATGTTACACCACTCGACATAATCTGTAATGGGACCTTTTAGTTTGATCTTGAATTTTTGCTCGATCTTGGTGCCAAGATCTTCTAGTTCGGCAGCCGTCAAGATAGTCCCGGGGTAGTTCACGGCCGCATCTTCACCGTAGACGCCGCCCTCGCAGGCTA
>Ga0208604_1000053_pt1 | contig 16156 bp, 7 predicted proteins | sample MicForSoSWNH22_M_FD_188009 | JGI IMG/M metagenome (GOLD analysis project Ga0208604, IMG submission 188009) | Forest soil microbial communities from Harvard Forest Long Term Ecological Research site in Petersham, Massachusetts, USA - MetaG HF016... | ecosystem: Environmental > Terrestrial > Soil >... | reverse complement strand
CGCCGCAATTTTAAGCTGGAAGCTCGGCGGCTGCCACGGGCAGCCACCGGGATTGTCCGTCAGCGGCTGCGGGTGCCCCCGTTGCCGCCGCTGCCGTTGGTGGTGCTGTTGTACGGCGGGAAGGCGCCGGCCAGGATCTCGTCTGGCGATTCGAAGGTGACGCCGTTCGGCGACGGGATCGGGGTCGGCAACGGATTGAGGAACACGCCGCCCGCGTTGTTGATCTCCCACCGCAGCAGCATGGCGTTGTCCTCATGCATGGTGTTGTGGCAATGCTCCATGAACATGCCGCCCCAATCGCGGAACTGCATGGCTATCGTCACGCTGCCGCCCGGACGCAGGCGATAGACGTCCTTGCGGCCCTGCTCCCACGGCGGCACGCCGTTGATGCTGCCGGGGGGCTCGTTGTAGTTGTTGTTGCCGCCGTTGCGCGCCAGAATCTGGCCTTCCTCGAAATGGATGTGGATGGGGTGGTCCCAGCCATCGCCGGCGTTGACCAGGGTCCAGACCTCCATGGTGTCGTAAGTCGGCGCCGCGCTGATGCGGCCGAAATCCGCCAGCAGTGTCACGCCTTCGTCGCTGTTGCCGGTGCCGCTACTGTTGTAGCTATTGCCGCCGGTGTTGTTGCTGTCTCGACCCTGCTGGCTGGTGTTGGTACCGCCATTGACCGTACTGATGCCCCAGCCACCCTGGCCTTCGTAGGTCGTGACCGGATCGTTGGTCGTGATCTGGCCGTGGCGGTCGAAGGTAAAGGTCCGCGTGGTGTTCGCCGTCGGCAAGGTCGGATTGGGGATCAAGGTGGCGGGAATGACGCTCTGGTCCTGTTGGGGCGGGGCGCCCAGGACTTGGAATTTCAGGCACGGACCGACCGCCGGGTCGTTGGAATCGCCCTGCATGGCCTGCGATACCGATAGAATCTGGCCGGGCTCCTTGCCGTCGGTCTGCTCCTGCAGGTTCACCAGGTACACGGTCGCCCCTTGGCTGTAGCGGGAGAAGTCGATGATGATATCGTAGCGCTCGGCGATGCCGAGCTGGTCGAGTTGCGTGGCCGTCACCGAGGCCGGCAACAGATTGCCGTCATTGGCGATATAGACCATGGTCGACGAGTCGCTCAGCGCAAACACGAAGAAGCGCGACACCGAAGCGTTGAGCAGGCGGAAACGATACTTGCGCGCATAGACCTGGAGATACGGTTTCCAGCACAGATTGACGGTCATCTGGTCGCCGAGGAAACCATCGAACTGCGTGGTGTCCATGTCGAGCTGGCCGTTGCTGTCCCAGGCCTTGTCGGCAAACATCAGGTTGATGTCGTATTGCAGATTGCCCCAGTCCGCCGCTGTGCCGCTGGGCAGCCGCAGGTTGATGCCGTCGTTGATACCCTCATTGCCGCGGTCGATCGAACTGTAGATGTTCGTCATTCCGGCGATGCCCTTGTACACGTTCTGGTCGGTGAACGTGAACATGTGATCGTGGTACCAGTGCGAACTCATGGTCTCGCGGTAATCACCGGGAACTTTGGTAATGCCGCCACTGCCGTTCGGGGCGCCGGCATGGGGATCGGTCGCGCCGGTGTTGATGGTGGTCCATCCCGCCAGCGTCCACGGATAATGATAGTCGTAGAATTGGCCGGGATAGAAATAGGCGCCGGTGAAGCCGTCGTTCTCCGCGCCATGATGGCCGTTGTGCTCGTGGGTGCTGAGCGTATGCCGGCCGAAATTGTTGACGCCGTTCTGGGTGATGTCGTACGGCGTGTCGTTATGGTGGCGGAACAGGATGGGCTGGCCGTACCGCGCCATGATCAGCTTGGGCGGAAATGTTTCCGCAAACGTCCACATCGAGTTGTTGGTCTGGACCGGGAAGGCGGAAGCGGCGGAGAGTGCCGCCGGGACCGGCGAAGCCGGATTGATGCTGTTATTGAAGTTGGACGCCACGCCGGGGCTGTAAGCGTTATTGGTGACCACGTTCCCGGTCTTGAGCTCGATCGCCCACAACGGCGGTTTGCTGGCAAACTGCTGGTGCGCCCAAATCGGTCCCGGCGGACGGCCTTCGTTCGGTCCCGTGCCGGTACCGAGCGCCGGATTGAGGGTGTGCACCTGCGTGGTGTCGACCTGCGCCAGTGGGGCCGGGCTCAACGCCGTGGGATTGACCGGTATCACCCCAGGCAACGGCGACACGATCGGAGTCGCAAAGGAGCCCTGCGGCAAGATGTCGAAGCGGTATAGCGGTTCGCTGAACGGCGTGACGTGAAAGGTCGGACTGGCCGGCAATCCGGTCGGAACGCCGCTGCCGCGGGAACCGGAACCGCCGCCGAAGGCATGAGCGCTGCGAACGAACGGGCTGAGCCCGCCGATCGGAGCGATGGTGCCGGCGGCCGTGAACAGGCCCCATTTGACAAGGTCGCGCCGCGAAACCTGGCCGCTCGTCAGGGCGCCTTGCAGCTCGCGGCGGTTCTTGCGGGCGACTTCGGCGTCCCGCAACTTTCCTTTGTCCGCGTCATCGCGCAGCCAAATGCCATCTTTGCGTGACATCGTGCGATCCTCCCTCCGGGCGCGGCGGACGAGCCGCCTGCCCCCGGATCGGACGATCAGCGGCTCTTATGGGATTCTTATGCAAATTAACGCACGTGCCCCGTTTAAAGTCAACTGCGCGAGAATTTTATAGGCAATACAACCTCTGGAGAATACAACCTCCACGGGGCAGAGCTGCAATTTCTACTGTGCGGCCAGCTTCGCTCTGCAACCAGCGTCTATGATGCAATCAGCGCCTCGGTGGTCAGCAGCAGACCCGCCACCGAGGCGGCGTGCTGCAAGGCCAGGCGCACCACTCGGGTCGGGTCCAGGATGCCGGCCTCGATCATGTCGGCATAGTGGCCGGTGCGCGCATCGAAGCCAAGGTTCGTGTCGCGGCTCTCGAGCAGCTTGCCGACCACGACCGAACCTTCGACGCCGGAATTCTCGGCGATCTGCCACACCGGCGCGCGCAGTGCGCGGCGCACGATGTCGATGCCGACTTTCTGTTCGTCGTTCTCGGCTTTCAGCTTGGCCAGCGCCTTGTCGGCGTGAATGAGCGCAGCACCGCCGCCGGCGACGATACCCTCTTCCATGGCCGCGCGGGTCGCGCACAAGGCATCTTGAACCCGGTCCCTGCGCTCGCGCATTTCGAATTCGGTAGCGCCGCCGACCCGGATCACCGCCACGCCGCTGGTCAGCTTGGCCAGCCGGTCGCGCAGCCTTTGCCGATCATAGTCCGTGGTCGCGCCCGCGAGCTGCGACCGGATCAGGTCGGCGCGCACCGCGATGTCGCCCTTCTTGCCGGCGCCGTCGATGATGATGGTGTTCTCCTTTTCCACGCGCACGCTCTTGGCGCGTCCCAGCATGTTCAAGGTCGCGTTTCGAAGCGGCGTGCCGCGCTCTTCCGAGAACAAGTACCCGCCGCTCAGGATGGCGATGTCCTCAAGCATCGCCTTGCGGTGCTCGCCGAAGCGCGGCGACTTGACCGCCGTTATCTGCAAGCCGCCGCGCCCGGTGTTGAGGACGAGCAAGGTCAGCACCTCGGACCCGAAATCGTCGGCGATGATCAAGAGCGGCTTGGGCTTTTTCATCACCGTCTCAAGCAGCGGCAACAGCGCTTGCATGTCGGCGAGCTTCTGCTCGTGCAGCAGAATGTACGGCTCGTCCAGCTCGCAGATCAGCTTGAGCTGATTGGTGATGAAGGACGCCGAGACGTAGCCGCGGTCGAACTGCATGCCGTCGACGACTTCCAGCTCGGTCTCGATGCTGCGCGCCGGTTGCAGCGTGATCACGCCGTCGCTGCCGACCTTCTGCATGGCTTGCCCGAGCAGAAGGCCGATTTCCCGGTCGCCATTCGCCGAGATGGTGCCGACCGAAACGATCTCGTCCTTGGTCGAGACCGTCTTGGAGCGCTTCTTGATGTCGGCGACGGCCGCCTCGACGGCGCAATCGATGCCGCGCTTCAACTCCATCGGGCTCAAGCCGGCGGCGACCGCTTTGACGCCCTCGCGCATCAAAGCGTGAGCGAGAACGGTTGCCGTTGTCGTACCGTCGCCCGCCTCTTGGCTGGTCCGGGTCGCGACCTCGCGCAGCATCTGCGCGCCCATATTGGCGAACTTGTCGCGCAGCTCGATTTCCTTGGCGACGGTCACGCCGTCCTTGGTGATGCGGGGCGAGCCGATGCCGAACTGGGTGCCGAGAACGACGTTGCGGCCCCTGGGGCCGAGCGTCACGCTCACCGCCTTGGCCAGAATGTCGGCGCCGCGCAACAGCCGCTGCCGCGCATCGCCGTGGAACCTGACGTCTCGCGCTTCTCTCGCCATGATCGATTACTCTTTTCCGACACGCTCATTTTCTTTTCGATCGAGGCGGCAACCGACGATGCTGTCGCAAAGCGAATGGAATTTCGTAAGCCACGGCCCCGGCCGGAGCGGCATCCTATACTAATGGGATCGATACGCGAAAGCCGCGAATTTCTACAAAGAAGCAATTACAAGTCGATTGAAGAAAATATGATAATGGTGACGCGTCAATCGCCATGACCGTTCGCGGCGCGATCCGGGTCGCGCGTCGCGAAGGCGGCAAAGCGTCCCTGCGCCAAGTGATCGGCGAGCAGCGCCACGAATACCGCGCTGTCCCGCTCCGGCATCGCTTCCGACAGCGCTGAGCCGGAGCACAGCATGGCCGTCAACCGCGCCTCCTCTTGCGTCAAACGCCGCACCGCAACGCCTTCACTGCCGCGATGCACGAGGAGCCATAGCGGCTCGCCAGTCAGCGCGATTGCGGCAAGAGCCGCATCATCGCCGCCAAGGACCGCACGCCAGATGACGTCGGCCGGATAGTGCAGCGACAGCAAGCGGACGGAAGGGTGCGGCACGAAGCGGATGCGATCATGCTCGCTTGCCGCAAGACCCACGAGAGCGGCCGGTTCAAGCGCGGCAACATCGGGAGCATTGAGCGCTGAACTGACCGCCCATTCGAGGCGCGCCACATCCGGCAGATAGGTCAGCTCGGCCGCAGCGGGGAAAGCGCCGAGGAAGTCGGCGAATTCGGAGCCATAATCGTTGAGATACGCCGTCCGCGGCGGATGCTGCGCGATAAAGATCCTGGCAGCGCCTTCGAAGAACTCCGCTCCGACCAGCTTCTCGACGGCCGGATAGGCGATGCGCAGCGCCCCAACCAGGGTTGCCGCGGCGTTGTTGCGATAGATGCTGAGCCGGTCTGCGGGCGCGATCATGTCGTCGGCGATATGCCGCAACGCTTCGCCGTCATCGGGAGAGCGAATGCTTCTGGCAACGGCGCGCTGGATTTCACGCAGCGTCGACATTGGTCCGAGACTCGTGTGGTTGCAACAGAATGGCGGAGGCCTGGTCGGCTTGCTCGACCAACACGTCGAGCGCCGGAATGTTGCTATCCCATTCGATCAGTGTCGGGCGCGCGCCGAAGCGCAGCACGGCTTGCCGGAACAGCGCCCACACCGCGGGCTCGACGTGCGAACCGTGATCGTCGATGCGAAGCTCCGCGCCGTCGCTCAATTGTTTGACCGTGTGGCCGGCGAGGTGCAGCTCCTTGACCTCCGCCGGCGGCAATGCCGCCAGGTAGGCGTGCGCATCCAAGCCGTGATTGGCAGCGCTCACGAAGATGTTGTTGACATCGCAGAGGATGCCACAGCCGGTGCGTCGGGCGACAACGACCAGGAACTCGCTCTCGGCAATCGTCGAGTGACGGTAACGCAGGTAGCTCGATGGATTTTCGACCAGGATCTGGCGGCCCAAGGCCTGCTGGAATCGATCGACGTTGTCGCAGACGACATCGAGCGCCTCCTCGGTGAGCGGCAGCGGCAACAGGTCGCCGAGATAGTCGCCGTCGCTGATGCTCCAGCTGAGATGCTCGGAGACGAGGCCAGGCTCGATGCGCGCCGCAAGCCGGACGATGCGGTCGAGATGATCGGCATCGAGGCCGTCGACGCGGCCAAGCGACAACCCGACGCCATGAAGCGAGAGCGGATAGTCGCTGCGGATCGCTTCGAGGTAACGCAGCGGTGCGCCGCCGCCCATGTAGTTTTCGGTATGGACTTCGAACCATGCCACGCGAGGGCTGCGCTCGATGACCGCTTGATGATGCGGAAAGCGGAGCCCGACTCCGGCGCGCGCGGGGATCAAACCCGGCACTCGCTGCCCTGGCACAGACGCAACTGACACCTGGCGCCTCGCGCGCTTACGCCGGCGTCAAGCGGCCGCCGTCGATCTTGGTGCAAAGTCCCGCCGGCACCAGCACGAAGGACGCCGTATCGCGCGCCTTGGTCGCATGGCCCATGCAGGAATGGGCGGCGGTGCCGCAGTCGTTTTTCGCCGCGGCATTGATGCCGTAGCACATTTCGAGGTGCTCTTTTTTCATCTTGTCGTTGATGAACTTTTGCATCTGCGCCAGCACTTGCGGATCGTCCTGCATCTGCTGCATTTGATCCTGCATTCCGGCGGCCCCGCTCGGCGTGCCTTGCATGGCCATGGCGAGACCGATGGCGGCCGAGAGAGCAGTAGCGCCGGATACTGTCTTCGTGACGGTCTTCATGATGCGACTCCCTACTGCCGATTTCTTGTCAGCCGAAATTTGCCGGCTGGTTTGACATCAGAATGCAACTCTATAGCATATGCGACGATGCTGGCCAACTTGTTGTTGTATCGCGACGCCCACCTGCGTGCGACACCGACGGCCCGCGATGCGCTAATCACTGTGCGGCCATGCTGAATATTATCGGATCAACGTGAGTCCGGTAATGTTTTGATATTCTGTTCGAGCATGATCTTTTTGGCAAACCGATGCCTTTCCAGATCATGCTCGGGCGCGAAGCGAGTGCCAGCCTGATCATGCGTGCCCTTACCATAGCGGGTTTGAGCGCGGCCGTTGCGGCGGCGATGGCCGTTGCGTTCATCGCATGGCGGACGGCGCAGCCGGCATTGCCGCCGCGTTCCGCTCCTTCGGCGGTGGCGCAGGCGACCTCATCCGACCAGCCGCCCTTCATCACTCTCGACGCGCCGCGTCCGCTGCCGCCGCTGACTTTCGTCAACGGCGACGGCGCAGCAATGACGCTTGCCGATTTTCATGGCCGCATCGTGCTGCTCAACGTGTGGGCGACGTGGTGCGTGCCTTGTCGCAAGGAAATGCCGGCGCTCGATCGGTTGCAGGGAAAGCTTGACGCAGCCGACTTCGCGGTCGTTCCGCTGTCGATCGATCATCGCGGCCGCGACGCCGTCGAGCGCTTCTATCGCGAGCTCGGGCTCACGTCGCTTCGCATCTATCTCGACCCATCGGGCAATGCGCCTTACGCCATCAACGCGTTCGGCATGCCGACGACGCTGTTGATCGATCGCGATGGACGCGAACTCGGCCGCATGATCGGCGCCGCCCAATGGGACGATGCCGCGATGGTGTCGCGGATAAAGGGCTATCAGGGAACGTGAGATCGCGAGATACGTACAGATGGCCGCACCGACTGACGGCGCGGAACTCGAACGTGAGTTAGCGCGTCAGAGTTCCTATTTGGTCGTATTGTTTGGTCGCATTTTCTGCGGCAGTATTTGCAGGAGGCTCACTGCCGGCGGGTTGCAGCCTTGCGAAAGGCGCCTTTCACGTCCTCAAGAATATTCACCCCAAAGAAAGGTGGAATGGGCGCCGAGGATCAGACCACATCTTCACAAACGCTAACGGGCCATACGATCAAGACTCACGCGTAACTTCTTTACGTTGTGCTCGCATCTGTCGCAAATCTATTGTTGAGGAATTCGCCCGTGTTTGCACCATCATGTGCCATAACTTCAGATTTCCTACTAGCCGAAGGAAAAGGTTTCATGCGAGGACTCCTAGCCGGCAATTACATGTCGTTATAAGGGGCGGTTATGAGGACCTCGGTGCCTATCAGGTTTCGGCTTCGATCTTGCTCAGTCGGGTAGGGTAACGACGGCCATAAGACTGTTGCCGAGACCTGCAGTGAAGAAGCAAGTATCCGTGATGTTGGCCGTTGTCCCTACCGGAAACCTCATTCGGCTAGCAAGCAGCCGCGAATCGAGTGATGCTCGTTTCCGATGATCGATTTTCTCAAGTTGCTGGCATGCGCGCTGATCGGGCTGTTCCGTTCGAGAGCACGGCTTGAGGCGAAAATTCTGGTTCTTCGACACCAGCTCAATGTGCTGCGGCGCAAAGCGCCGAGGCGAGTGACCTTCAGCAGCATTGACAAGCAATCGTCGTTTGTGAGTTGGACGCGACCTCGAAGCTTCCGCCGCATCACGGTCAGCTGATGCCGGAGCGCGGCGCTTTCCACTTCAAGTCAGCTCTTCGACCTGAACTGCAAGGCGAACGGCGTCAGCAATAAGCATAGCACCGTAATCATCGTCACCGACGTTAAGTGATTGTGCCGCCAAATCAATATGCACGGAGTTCTCGGTACAGACACTGCCGAGGACAGACCGTGATGTGATAGCGCAACGCGCTATCGCGAAGCCGATGGATGAAGTTTTCGGGGCCGACACCCGCAAATTTGCTTGCACACCAAGCAATATTGCGTCAACTTAAACGAGTATATGGGGCTTGCGGAAGACTCGGACGCGAGCCAAGGACGATTATTAAATCTCGTCGCGCCGCTCTTTTCGATTCCGCGAACTTATTCAATTAGGTCGTCAGTATGGCCATTCAAAGCCAAGACGCGCTCGCACTGGACGCTTTGAGCATTCTCAACGACGTCCCCCCGGATCCAAAGCAACCAATTCTCGAAAACGGTGTCTACCTCCGCTGGTTCCCCGGCGAGAATCGAGCGTTTCCGCGGAGCGGCGGATATTTTCTGTTGCGTCGGCGGATCGGAGGAACGCCGGCGTCGAGATGCCTGATGCCGCTGTTGAAAGATAGCAATTCGGTCGAGATCGCAACGCAATTGGCTTTGTCCACCGCGATCGGAACGCTCTCCGGGAACACTGGGACGCACCTGAAGCCATTGCCAATCGCACAGGGTAAGCCCGGCATTTTGGGATTTAGCATCGAGGTGGATGGGTTAGAATTCAGCTTGCCGGCTGGCGTGACCACTAGCGCGTTCACCGTGCGGCTGCGGTTTCCCGTTCCGGCAGCAAGCGCGGCGGCCGCACCGCCGTCTGCAGCCCCCTTACCAGGCGGCGCGGTTGCGGCGGCTCCTGTTTTGCCGACAATCCATGTCGTGGCCAGGTTCGGATCCGCCGTCGTCTTTACCCAGAGCGTCACCCCTCCCGCTCCGCCCGCTGAAGATTACACGGTAAACGCCAGCCCGACGCGGCCGGTGGACACCATTCTGATTTTGGGCGCATCGGGAGTTCTGCTGGATATTTGTTACGTTCCCGCATCGTCAGGAAGGGATCCGCCGACAGGTCCGGTACAGACGTCGACAGTCGCGACTGCGGTAGGCCCGGCGGTTGGCACGGCGTTTGGTACGACGCTGGTCACGGCGGCGGGCAAGACGCTGGGCACGACGTTGAGTCCGACGGTGGGCCCGACGCTGAGCACAGCCCCGAGCCTCCCCGGCACTGGCTGGGAACTGGTCCCCAATCTGACCTCGGCCATTACGTTACCGCTGCATCTTCCGTCGTACCCGGCGTCCGCGGGCGCGGAATCGATCATTGCCGCGACCACAATCGCGAAGTCGCGCTTTCATTACGGCAATTGGGCGGATTCTTTTCAGTCCGCACCAAAGTCCTCCGGGGCAGGGACGGTTACGCTCACCACCGGGTCCGCAATCGTCACGGGTTCCGGCGGCACCAATTGGACCGCCGACCTGGTCGGCAAATTGATCTGCGTCCCGAAGGGCGGAGCTGACTATACGGCGTACGCGGTGATGAGCGTGCTCGCTCCGGACCGTGCCGTCTTGAGTCGTTCATACTCCGGTCCGAGCCAGAGCAACGTGCCTTACGACCTGATAGAGGGCGACGATTTCGCCGAACTGCACGATCGCATTGCCTGTTTGTTCCAATCTCCGTTCGACATGCGCGCGGCTACGGCGCCGCCCATACTGGATCAGGGAACGGTCGCCGGCGGAAAGTACGTGCAGTTGTTTGGCGCCGCATCCACGGTCCAAGGGATCGGAACGCAGTGGGCCGCGAGCTTGATCGGCTGCGACATCGAAATCGGTCCCATATGGTCTGGCGGGTCTTATTTCGCAGACAGCAATATCTACCGGATCCAATCCGTCAATTCCGCCACGCAGATCACGCTCGACCGCAATTTCGCAGGCCCTATTTCTTTGATGCCGGGCACCAGGGGCGATTACCGGATCGTTGTACGGGCGGCTGGAGATAACCAGGACGCAAACGGTCCAACCTTCGAATTCAAGCCCATGGATTTGTTGGAGCTGGCGTGTCTGATACCCAGCTATGCGCAGGTTCTCGGACTCTTCTGGATCGACACCGACGTGGCGCCGGGAGATGTGTTCGATTACATCGTCATCGCCGACCACGAGAATCGCTTTTCCCAGCAAGCGGTCAACGCGTTGGCTTGGCTGAACGGGACGTCGGATTTCTCCGGCGATGCGCTGGACGGGTACGTGGTGACGGGCGTCAAGCATATCGGCACGCCGGCGTTATCGCCTCCCAGTCATATGGAGCTTTTCAGCCTACCTTGCGGCGGAGCACGCATCTCGATCGTACATCCGGACCGCGCCGACAGTGACGCTGGAATTTCCGTGCACGATGCAGCGACCTGGACAAACGCCAGCCCGGGTCAGCAAGCGCCCGTGATGATGAATCTGTGGCGGCTGCCGCGGGGGACGGACGCAACGAACCTTTTGCCAGTCGGGAATTTGGGCGCCTACCAGGATCTGGGAATGATGGTGCCGTCGAGCAGCGATCCTGATCCGGCTCTGAAGCTGCCGGCAGGGTGGCCGTCAAATCCCCCAAACCCCATCCATTTCATCGATTCCGGTTCCGACGGAACAGGCCTCGATGTCGGCTGGTATAGCTATCGCGCCAACTTGATCGATGCCTTCGGCCGCTGGAGTCCCACCTCCGCTCCGATCCCGTGGACCGCAAGCGGCCCGCCTTCCCAGGTCGGCGACGCGATCCACCTGGAGGACAGGACACCACCACCGCCTCCCGCCGGCGTGCTTGCCTGGGTATTGGACGACAACGATCCCTATCTGGTGCGCGACCAGGCCTACGCTGCCTGGAAGGCCGCATTTGGTGCCGCGCCGCTTCCTGTAGGACTGCGCGTTCAGTGGCGCTGGCCCTGGCCTCATCAAAATCAAGGTCCGGATCTGCGGGAATTCCGCATCTACTTTCAATCCAAGCCGCTCAATGCCCGCACGGGTCGCGTGACGTCGGTGGCGCCGATCGCCGGCCAGCCCGCGCAAAGTCTGGTGACGCTCAATCTCGGCGCGCCGGACACCTCGCAGTCGAACGATTACAAAAATGCCAGCCTCCAGGCCGGCAGCCGGTCGTTCGCCATTCTGGCCAGCCATGGCGGCGCAGCCGTGCAACTGACAGTGCAAAACGGCGGACCGTTGCAAAACGAGCCGCCCGACACGAACGTCGACGCCGCCATCGTGATTCCTTCGAGCCACCCACTGCACAAGGAGTTGCTCGATCCCGGAAACTGGGAGACGTGGCTGGCGGCGGTCCCAGAAAATCTTTCCGGGACGCAATACGAAGTCGAGATGGTGGACGATCCCGCGGTCACGACCTTCGACGACGCGAGCAATACTTTCATCGGGACGCAAGCGACGTGGAACGGCTCGGCATTCGTCCTCAATGCGATTCCTGCCGGACACAATCTGGCCGCGGTGCGGCCCGGGATCGATGTTCTCGCGCTGTCATCCGATAATCCGCCGGCTTATTTCGTGGTGGGGATTCAAAGCGTCCAGAGTTCGGGGCTTCAGGTTGTCCCCGTTCAGCCCCCGACGCTGATTGCGGGGACGCAATACCAGTGGCGGCTTGGTCCCGCCACTCCGGGCTTGCAGGGCATCGCCGGTAAGTGGGACGTCGCCAACCGGCGCCTTTCGCTGGATGGCAGCCCCGATTTGTCGGACGTTCATGCGGGCACGGATTTGATTTACGTGGCTACCGCCGGAGCCAGCCCCGCCGACCTTCAGTATTTTCTAACAGTAGACACCGTGGACGCGGCGAACCACGCCGTTACGCTCGACGGAACGTCCGCCCAATTGAGCGCTCTTGCGGTCGGCGCGCCGGCGGCATCGCTGCAATGGCAGATCGGCCGGCCGGTCCGTTACTACGAGGTGTTCCTGCCCGATCCCCGTTTCCCCACGGTGACGCTGGCGCCGAACCTGAACACCTCCGCGCTGCTGAGCCCCAATTTGGCGCAGCCGGTGGCGTATGGGACCGTGGGGGTCAGCAGCGCCGACCGGCGCGACGAAGTCGCCGATCAATACCGGCCGTCGCGAGGCCGCAAAGGCAACGAGAGCTATTTGTCAGGTCCGGCCACGGTGTTCCGGGTTCTCCGCGATCAACCTCCAGCTCCCACTTACGTTTGGAGTGTGAGCAGGCTCATCGCCACCAAGGCCGACTACAAGGGAAAATCCCGCTTCACGGTGCGGTGGAACAAGCCGGCGACGGGGCCGTATTTCGCGCACGTCTTGCGGGCGATGGATAACTCGCTCTTTTTGGCCCATTGGAACCTGACAGCGCCGATTTCGATTCCCACGAGCGGCGCGCCGGCGGCCATTCCGGCGTTTCTTACGAGCTTCGCCGCGCACAAGACCAACAACGAATACGCGGCGGCTTCGGCCCTCTACGTCCAGCTTGATGACGTTTCGCTGTGGTGGCTCGCCGCTTTGACCGAATTGGCGGACGCCTACACGCAGGTCACCATCGACCTGCTGGACCTCTCCGATCCGGCCAACCAGGACCGCCTGGGACCGGACGACGATCCAGCGACCTTCGCCGGCCCGAAGCCGGGGGTGTGCGCCTATGTGGATACGCTCGATGGAAAATCCACCAGCCGGTACTTCTACCGCGTCATGTTGCTCGACGGCGCGCAGAACCGCGGCGCCATGGGAGCCCCGACGCCGCCGGTTTATCTGCCGAAGGTGGTGCCGCCGAGGGCGCCGGTGATTACTAAAGTGTTAGGTGGAGATCGGCAGATCACGATCCAATGGGCGCTCAACCGCGAGCCGGATCTCGCAGAGTACCGCGTGTATCGTACCGACGACGAGGGCAAGGCAACGGATATCAGGCTGATGGCATCGGTGGGGACGGTGGCGCAGGCCGCCGTCGATCTCACCAAAGCCGGCGCGGGATGGACAGACAATACGGGTCTCATCGGCGGCAGTCGATACTACTACCGGATGGTCTGCGTGGATACGGCTGGAAATGTTTCGCCGCCCACATCGTTGCATGTGGGTGTGGCAATCGATGCCACGATTCCAGAGCCTCCATTTTGGCTGGGATCGACATGGCTCCTGCGGAAGCTAGCTGACGGCACGACAAGCAATTGGCCCGCCAACGGCGTGGTGCTCGCCGGCTATGCGCCAGTGCTGCAGTTGTCATGGGCGAGCTCGACGGAACAGGCGACATTCGCGCTTGCACAGCGACCAAGCGGCAGCCAACAAACTTGGAAGGATGTCCCTGGTCTCGGCGTCAGCGCCGATCCGGCGAGTCCATTTACCTACACCTTGATGGACCCCGGTCCCAATCTTCAGGCCGACAGCGATTATCGCATCCGCGTGCGCTCGCCCGCCGGCGTCTGGTCAGTGGTTGACCAGTTTCTAACCGTTTCGCCGCCAGCCGGAAGTTGAGGATGGATCGAGGATGAGCGCCACGCCACAACTCTTCCTGCCGATAATTCCGCCACCGGACATCGATCAAAGTGATCCTGCCAGTGCCTACGCGGCCGTGGGCGCGCAGGTCACGGTCGACGACACCCTCGGCGGCAATGGGCTGCAGATCACGATTGGAAATCCCGACGCGACGCTGCCCGCCAGCCATTACGCCAATCCGCTGCCGCTTTCCACCGTCTGCGCGACGGCGCGCGGGTTCGTGACGTTCTATCCCAGCAATCTCCCCCTTCCGACGCCGGACGGGAAACCCATCACCATTCCGCCGGAAATGGCGGGTCTCGATATCGGCACGATCATCGAGAATGTGTGGCCCGCGGATCATAAGACGCTCGACGATGTTGTCGTGTCGGCCGAGCTCCCGCCAACTCACATCGCTTATCTGTGTGTCGACCGGCTGTCCGTGCAGGCGGCCTTCACCCAACTCGTTACAAACGTTCCGACCAAAGCCCTCGCCAAGTCTTGGATCGATACCGGAGGCAGCGGATCGCCGCCCGACCTGACCACGCTGCGAAACCTCTTCGTGCAGCGCGCAATGACCGGTGCCGCCGCGATCTATGTGACCGCCGGCTCGCCGCTCGGGAAGGCAGCAAAAATCTCTATCGTGCCGTCAGGCGGCGGGCCGCCGGTTACCGCGGCGCGCTTTATACTCCAGACCTATTCCTACATCGTGCCGCCGGTCCAAGCGTCGCCGCCGCCCCCACAGTCGACCTTCTGCGACCCCGAATCGATGCCCGACGATATATACGAGATCGAGAATGGCAGCTCGCCGAATCTCTTCGAGGATCACCCGCTCGTCGCGGTCAACGATTCAGCAGCGCCAGTTTTCTTCAAATCGCAATTCCTGATCTGGGACAGTTCCAACCGCTCCTTCACGCCGCTGCCGGGACGCGAGATTCTGCTGCACCATATCGACGGGGATTCCGATACCGTCGTCGCGACCGGGACGACCGCGACGGACGGAACCATCAATATTTCCGCTTCTCTTGCGCGTCGCGACCAGATCCAATTCGAGGTGGATCTGACATCTGCACCTAATCCGATTGCCAATCGCACATATCTTGTGAATTTAAAAACGGCCGTGGAGCGCGTGAAGAAGCATCTCGACGCGACACGAACCAATACGAACGTCTACAGGCTGAAATACCGCGTCGCCCACGACTACAGGACGTTTTATTTGGCATTGCGGGCGAATGTGGACAACGAGCCGTTCCAGAAAGATCGCGGAAGCACCGAAGCCATCAAATCTATCGCGCGGCTGTTCCCGAACTTCCTGATGCGCAAGATGGACGATTTCGAAGACTTCTATGCCGGCGAGAACGCCTATGCGGGTTCGGGATTGCCGTCCGGCGAGTTCAATATCCTGTTCGAGGGCGATTCCTGGCTGTCTTATCCGATCGGAGGGGGCGACGTGAGCGACGGCGTGCACCTCGACGATTCGATTTTCGTGCATTTCAACCGCGCCCTTGCCAAGCGGCTCAAGAAGCTAAACCAGCAATACAACCGGATTCCGTTGCAGCATCACGGCGACAGATCGGACCAGATGTTCGGCCCGTCACCGCCTGACGGGACGCCGGTGCAATGGACTTTCACGCAGAACTTTCTGGATGAATACAAATTCAATCTGATCGTTCTAAGCGCCGGTGGCAACGATATCGCGGAGCCCGGAATGTCCGACCATTTGCCGGGCCCCTGGCTCGATGACTTCGACGAAGGGCCGATCACCACCTATCCGAACTTCTATACCAACAACGTCTTCGATCCCAACCATATCGATTCGACAACTAGTGACAAGGCGATGTTTGATCGCAGGCTCGGCGAGTCGTTCGCGGCGCTGCTGAAAAACCACCCCTGGAATTTCTACCTGCGGGGATCGATGCCACCGAATCCGGACTCGGCCGCGGTGGTCAAGACGAAGCTTGACGCGTTCCTTTCCGCGCTCAATTTGAGCACGACGGTGCTTGACCAATCGAATGACTATTCCGATGACGACGTCAAAGCGGCGGGTGCGGCGATCATCAATGCCCTCAAGAACGCCACCCTGACGTTTCCGGACTCCGCGAACGACCCGTACAATCAACTGCTGGCGGCGATATTCGACAAGGACCGCATGTCGCAACGATACACCTCCATTCGCACGAATATCGAAACCCTCCTTGCTTACACTGAACCAAGAAACATCAACGTGCTTACGCATACCTATTGCTACCCCATGTTCCAGCAGGTTCCCACGATGCTGGTTGCGGGGGGCATTCATGTAGCGGGTCCCTGGTTCAGGCCACGCTTCCTCCAGGCGAATATCCAGAGCTGGTTCGTCCGCATGATCTGTCTCAAGGCCCTGATCGAC
>Ga0208604_1000052_pt1 | contig 16326 bp, 13 predicted proteins | sample MicForSoSWNH22_M_FD_188009 | JGI IMG/M metagenome (GOLD analysis project Ga0208604, IMG submission 188009) | Forest soil microbial communities from Harvard Forest Long Term Ecological Research site in Petersham, Massachusetts, USA - MetaG HF016... | ecosystem: Environmental > Terrestrial > Soil... | reverse complement strand
CGCGATGCCGGTGCTGTCGGCGGCAAGCTGTTGGGCGCCGGCGGCGGCGGCTTCATGGTGCTCCTGGTCGATCCAGACAAGCGCGCCCAGGTCCGCGAGCGGCTGCGCAAACTGATCCATGTCAATGTCGGTTTCGACAATGACGGCAGCAAGATCGTCATCTATCAGCCGGACGACACATAGACTTATTGCTCAATCGCGGTAAGGCGCTGCCTTGTTCTACGGCACGAAGAGCCTAGCTTATGAACGCACTCAACTGAATTCGTCCAGATATTCTCTCGATTTGGTCGCAAACCGACTTCGCAGAAGCTGTTGATGCAGTTTTGGCGATTATGCTAGAGAATCTGGCAGAGTTGGCACACTTCAACTAAGCTTTGTCCCAATTAGCTGCAACAACCGCTCTATCTCCGCGACGGCGCCTTCGGGCAGCTTCACCCAAGCATGATGAAAACAATCTGGACGTGCTGGTTTCAGGGACGAGAGAACGCGCCGCCTTTGGTCAAGAGCTGTTTGAATAGCTGGGAACGTTACAACCCAAACTGGGACTTGCGTTGCCTGGACGCATCTTCCGTCGAGCATTATATCCCGCTGACGCAAAATATCGACCTGAACAAAAAGACTCTGACTGCCGCGTCTCTGTCCGACGTGTTGCGCATTCTTTTGTTGCACGAATTCGGTGGACTATGGGTCGACGCCACTCTCCTTTGCAACCGACCCCTGGATGACTGGCTGCCGGAGGTAATGGGGCGAGGGTTCTTTGCATTCGCTGGACCGGTCCCTAGCCGACCGCTGGCATCATGGTTCTTGAGTGCTGACTCCAACCACTATCTCGCCTCGGCTTGGTGCCGGCAAACCATTGGGTATTGGTCGGGTCGCACGAAAACAGGTGATTACTTCTGGTTTCACCATCTTTTTCGTGAAATGATTGAAACGGATCCGCAAGCGGCAGAAGCCTGGTCGCGCGTTCCAAAAGTAAGCGCAGATGGGCCCCATAAACCGCAATTTGGCGGCCACTTGCATCGCCCAAGGGATGAGGTTGAGCGGGAGATCGACTGGGCAACTCCCGTTTTCAAATTGACGCATCGTCTGCCCGATGAGCATCCGATATCCGGAAGCTTGCTTGAATACCTATTGGAACGCCAAGGAAATGTGCAGGGTTCCCGTGAGCCCGCGCCTCGTCTGCCGGTTACGACGCCTGATACGCCCGCGCCAAAGAGCTTTGCGGCACTGAAAGTCACGACTGAAAATCTCGGTGACCATATTCAGATTATTTCTGGCCTGCGCCTGCTAGCGCGCTTGGGCATCGAGCCAACGCGATTTATCGACCGTGACAATGAGATCAAATCGGTGCCGGGATTGGATGTTGAAGAGGGACCTATCGGGGTCATTCTTAACGGCTGGTTTAAGACAAATCGGATGGAGTGGCCACCACATCCGAAGCTGGCGCCGCTAATCATCGGATTTCACATCCGGCTATTTCAATGCCCTGAACTCCTTTCGGACGCGTCGGTAGACTTTTTTCGCCGACACCAGCCAATCGGGTGCCGAGACGTATATACTGAGGCGCTTCTGCGGTCCAAGGGTGTCGAGGCTTTCACAAGCAATTGCCTTTCCCTGATATTCTCCCGGAGGATCGAACGTCCAAATTCCCAGACCGAAGTATTTGTTGTGTCGCGCGATGAGCGCATCAAGGATTATCTTCCAAACTCGATCGCGCCCTATACATTCCTCAGCCACTACACCGGTTCGACCGATTTCATCGCAAATATGGCGCAGGCGGGGCGGTTTCTTGAGATCTACCGGTCGCGCGCGAGGCTCATAGTGACGTCGCTATTGCATTGCGCGCTGCCCGCGATTGCCATGGGCATCCCGGTTGTCGTATTTTATCCCGTCAATAGCGACAGTGGTCTTGTTTCCGATCAAGAGCGTTTCTCGTCCCTAGAACGCATTACGCGCGTCTATCGTCTAGACGAAATCGACAGCGTAAATTGGAATCCGAAGCCCATTGACGTTAGCAAAATCAAGCTACAGCTTCTCGATCGCTTTTACGAAATGGCGGCACGATGGGGCATTGTTGCGCCACCGTCACTAGGTCCTATCGCACCGCCGAGTGCGTTGCCGCCGACATAGCGGCCCCGGACAGGCTCTTTCGGTTTCCTGACGCAGATCGTGGGGGGCGGCCTCGCCGCTATCTGCCTCGTAGAGCACCTCCACGAAATCACCGGCGAACGCCGGAAGCCGCGGGAAGGGGTGATTCCCCAGCGTCCACTGACGTGATGCAGAGCGATTCTCGAGCCCATTGTCTCACCTATACTTAATTGCGCGCCAGCATTTGAGGTAGCCCACCATGGCAACCTATAGCAGGCTTGGAGCCCATGGTGGTCAACGAGAAGATTGGCGGCCGATGCTCCCTTCGCAAAGTAGAGCGAGAGGCGACACCCTCAATAATCGGCATCGGCCACGAGCCGATGGAGCGCCAGCTCAAAAAGGCCGGGAGAGCGTTGCACCTCTGGCTGGGAGACTGAGTCGCCTGACAGGACGCCTTGGCTTGATCGCCTCGACTTTAAAATTCGGCTCGAATTTCAGGATCGTGGCGTCAAGGTTCTCTAGATCTAAACCATCCGCCGTAGGTCTCAAGGACTTTTCGAGACCGCCTACCAGTTCGGCGCGGCGTTTGACGAGGCCGCTCACGACGAAGGCGTTCATGGCAACGCCGTCCCGGCTGAATGCAGGATGAGCACCGTGGCGGTCAGCCAGACGACGCCGATGGCCAGGATCAAGATAAGCCGCTTATTCATGCCCTGCACCATAGCCCAACCACGATGCTGCCGCTGTAATACGCGCTTCGTCCCTGTTGGCGCGCGGTCTTGCCCTTTTTCGGCTGACAGCAGGCCTCGCGGCCTATTTTTCCGCAAGAGGGGGTCAGGACTGACTTGTTCCCTGCGGCTCGGCACTGCACAATTACTGCCGATGAAGTATTGCGTAAGAAGTGCGTTCAATTACAATTTCAACTTCAAGAATCAACTTTGCCGGATCGGAACAATGCGGATCGAATACTTTCGCAGCCCAACACCGCATGCATTTATTCCGCAACTCATTGCGCCGGAACTCTACTCTCAAATCCGCTTCCCCGACATTCCGCCACGTCCTATGGGACGGATTGGTCGCGATATCTACTTTGGCGAACCTGAGTGGCCGGAGATCATGGCGCAGCCTGGGTGGACGGAGTTTTCGTCCACCTTTATGAGCGAAGCCTTTATGAGGCGTCTGATGGAGATGTTCGCCGACGATATCCGTACACATGGCTGCGGCATTGACCCCGACAAAGTTTATCTCGCGCAGCGGTCAGAGAGCCGTGTCGAGACCGAAACGCCATCATTATCCGAAACTGACGACCCCCATGCCTTATTCATCAGGTTCGACCTGCAAGCAATCGACGCCACGTACAACAAAAAAAGTCCATTGCGATCATCTTCGTCGAGTGATTGGCGGAGTGCTATTTTTGAGCTGCGCCGAAGATGAGGCAATGGAAGGCGGAGAATTTGCTATCTACTCCGATAGTGGCTTCAACAACGATCGCAGATGCCATCAGCCCAAGGTCGAGAAGACATTTCCGTATCGCCACAATCAGGGCGTCGTTTTTCTCAATTGCAATACGGGCTTCCATGGGCCAATGCCGATCCACTGCATTGCGGGACTGCGTAAGTGGATTTACTATTCCATCTCAAGCCGCCGCAATATTTGGAAGGTGGCTCCGCAACGCGTTATGTGAGATCGCCGATTTTTCTGGGTAAGAGCCGAAGTAACGGTGGGGAGCTATGGGCATTTTCTCATTGTTGGCTGCGGTCTTGCCCTTGGTTGTTCACGCACGTTAGGCGGTGACCGGCATGCAAAATGACTATTCTGCTTGGTTTGCGGGCAAGAACTTCACGACCGACTGGACATCGAAGAGATTCGGACTGTGGGCCTCACTATTTTCCGCTCGTCGCGACCAGATCTTCAACGTTCTGGAAATCGGCGCGTGGGAGGGCCGCTCTGCAATTTTCTTTCTGAATTTTTTCCCTCAATGCACAGTAACGAGCATCGACACATTCGCTGGGAGCTCCGAGCACATCAACAATCCCGAGTGGGCCAAACTAATTCCCGACTGCGAGCAACGCTTTGATGCCAACCTTGCCGAGTACGGATCGCGAGTAGAAAAAGTCAGGGCCGAGTCACGCACAGGTTTGGCGCGCCTAGCCATAGACTTAAGGCGCTTCGACTTCATCTACGCAGACGGTAGTCACCATAGCAGAGATGTCTACATCGACGCCGTCGCTTCCTGGCCTATGTTGGTTCGTGGCGGAATTCTGATATTCGACGATTACGAGTGGCCAGGGATACCAACTGAAGTGGAGAGTCCGAAGCTTGGGGTGGACGCATTTCTCGCCGCCCACGCGACACAATACCGCGAGCTTCATCGCGCATACCAGATTATCATCGAAAAATTGTAGTCCGTATATGGTTCCACGGTCACGAAAAGCGCCGCGCCTGAGCTGAAATGGGAGACCGTCCGGTCGATGATGATCAGCACAATACTTCTCAACTGGAACCGCTCCGTGCTTCTCGATCAGACGTTACGGAGTTACGCAGAGACCGTAACTGAGCCGTTTGAACTCTTCGTCATTGACAATGGCAGTACTGATGATTCAAAGGCGGTTATCGAATGCGCGCGTGAATATCTTCCAGATACTCGAGTGCTCTTCCTGAATGAGAATATTGGTGGCGAAGCTTACAACTTATTTCTTGACAAGATATTGGGCGAATTGGTTCATCTGAGCGAGAACGATTATGTGTACATGGATGGTTGGGCTGAGCATGTCCGAGAGTCATTTCGTTGTTTTCCCAACCTTGGCCAGCTTTCGTTGTCGAATGGCATCCGCCGGGATAACCAACCCGGTGGCGTCATTCCCGCGGACCTTCGGTTCGCTCACGGAAAAATTCTGTACCAATCACATGGCAATGTCGTAACCACTTCCGTGCTTCGATCGTTGCTATTTCGAAAACATGAGATTCGCGTTCGGAACTATCCTTGGTGCAAACCCGGACAAATGCTGTTGCCCGACGATGCTCAACTATCCGCAGACGTTAAAAATGCTGGCTATTGGTGCGCTTTGTCCGATCGCAATTACACAAGGAACCTGGGTCATGAGATCGAGGAATTCGATCGTGACCCGAATTATTATTTTCAAAATTACTCTTTAAAGCCGTGGCTTGGGGTCGATGGTTGGAAGAAACGGAATGCCGAATTGGGCACGCGGGTGATACCGAAAAGATACTCGATGGTATTTCCTGATGCAGCACTCCAGCCTGAGAGAACGATTGGCGATGTGGCCTGCAAATCGGCGCAGCTGTGGTCGATGTTCGATACATGGAGCGCGGAAGCCGAAGTTCTCGATTTTCTCTACGCGCTTGTGCACATGGTGAAGCCGCATAGTGCCATCGAGACGGGAACCTGGCTTGGCCGATCCGCAATCGCGATTGGGTCCGCTTTGCGGGACAATGGGTTTGGCCGTGTTACAAGCGTCGAGGTTAACCCGGAAGCCGCAGCTGTCGCACGCCAAAATATCGAGGCGAGCGGGCTCACGAAATTCATCTCCCTTCGCGTTGCAAACGTTTTGGAGTTTGAGTCCGATTTGAGATACGACTTTGCGTTTTTTGACTCCAGTGCGCCGGGCGAATTCGAGCGCTTGCATCCTTATCTTGAGGTTGGATCGACACTACTGTTCCAAGGTGTTTCGCGAGCGCCGAGTGGGCGTTCCGAAACGATTCGGGCACTTACTGACGCTGGAGTTCTCCAGGGAATATCGTTCGACACGCCGCGCGGTTTATTCGCTGGAAAGCTCCTCCTGTCGAAGGCTGAGTCTGCTTGATGAAGCTGAGACGGCTCGTTCATCGTTGTGATTTTTCGAGTAGCCTACGGCAATACGCTCGGCTGGATATGCCAGGCGGCAGACGACCTCTGCCTCAAGGAAATGAATCAGCTCATTGCCGCCGTCCCTTCAGGCCGGCGCAATTAACGCTCACGCGGCATTGGCTTGGCCTTGCAGGTAGCGCTAGGGCGCATGGAGGCTGCCGCCATTGAGCGAACTGTTTCCTTTGGACCTCTCGGGTCCTGGTGATTGGTGGTGCGGCGTCGCGAGGTCGGGGGCATCTACATCGTCCTCGCCGGCAATCCCAACCAGGGTGAACAGGGGATAGCGGCCGGCGTAGGTGAGGGCAGCGCTCGCAGTGTCGGCAATGGCACAGACTGGCCAATCCGAAGCGATCCATTCCCCCGACGAATGAGCCAGCACGTCGTTAGGTTGGACGTATCGGTCAGGGAGACGAGCATCTGCATTGTGGATGACAAGGGCAGCATAGTTCGGGAAGTGCCAGAACCGGAAGTTCGCCGAGCGTCAGGTCTGCAATTGGTTGCGTTTTGGCCACACCACGCCGAAAATCCTTGGGTTTCCACCGGCCCACAACCATCCGCGATTGCCAGTAATGTCACGCCACACGTAGTGTTGTGGCTCTACAACCCGTCATGTAGCCGGGGGGCACCGCATGACGACAGCGTCCGGTACTGGCTCAAGCGCTTGGGCAAAGGACGGAGACGGTGAGTGGAGCGGGAGCTCTCGGCGCGGAGCGATTGCACGCCGCGGCGTTGGCGGGGCGGATGCTGCTCCGCGCGGGGCGATTGCGCGTACGGACCGCGCTGTTGGTGTACGCGGCGCTGATCGCCGCGGCCCTGCCCGTGATGGCGCAGGACGCGACTTGGCTCGCTAATCCTGGTTCAAACCTTTACAACGCCTTCGCCAACTGGAACCCCGCCACGGTGCCGACCGGCACGGCCTTTTTCGGCGCCTCGAATACCACCAGCCTGTCATTCGAGGACGATGCAACCGTCGGCGGTTGGACTTTCAATGCCGGCGCGCCAGCTTACACTTTCAACAACAGTCATCATCTGCTGTTCGACGGCGCCGGCATCGTCAGCAACGGCGGCAGCGTTGCCATCATCAACAATAGCGGCGGGATCACGACGTTCGACAATTCGAGTACGGCCGGCAACGCGACCATCACGACCAAAAGCGGCGGCAGCGTATTTTTCGCCGGCACCAGCAGCGGCGGCCAGGCGATCTTCACCACCAATGCCGGCGGCGTGTTCGACATTTCGCAACTCACCTCGGGCGGCACCACGGCGGGCTCGATCGCCGGCGCTGGAACCTATTTCCTCGGCGCCAACGCGCTCACGGTAGGCAGTAACAATCTCTCGACCACGGTCAGCGGCGTTATTTCCGACGGCGGTATTGGCGGTGGCACCGGCGGCGCGCTGGTCAAGGTGGGCACCGGCACGCTGACGCTATCGGGTACTGACACCTATACCGGCGCAACGACCGTGAATGCCGGCACTCTGGACGTCGACGGCTCGATCGCCACATCAAGCCTCTTGACCGTCAACAATGTCACCACGCTCACCGGCATCGGTACGGTCGGCAATGCGCAGATCAATTCCGGCGGCGCCTTCACACCCGGCGTGGCAGGCACGCCCGGCACTTCGATGACAGTTTCCGGCAATCTCGCCTTGCAGTCCGGCGCGATCTATCAGGTGTATCTCAATCCGTCGACCTCCACGTTCGCCACAGTCACCGGCACCGCCTCGCTTGCCGGCATTGTGGATGCGGTCATCGCCCCCGGCAACTACGTGACCAAGCAGTACACTATTCTGCAATCGGCAGGGCTTGGAGGCACCACGTTTGGTGGCGTCACCAGCAATTTGCCCGGGTTGACCGGGACTCTGAGCTACACGCCGACCGACGTGCTCCTGAGCCTGACGGCGAACCTCGGCGCCGGCGGCGGGCTGAACGCCAACGAGCAGAGTGTCGCGGCCGCGATCAACCACTACTTCAACTCCGGCGGCCCGCTGCCGCCCCAATTCCTCTCCTTACTTGGCCTCAGCGGCAACGACCTGGATGTAAGGCTCGGACAATTGAGTGGCGAGGCGGCGACCCAGCCGATAAAATTAGTCTTCCGAACTCAGACCGGGTTCCTCCTCCTGATGCTCGATCCGTCGGGTCCGCCCTATCTTACCGGCCCCAATTCGATATCCGGTTTCGCACCGGAGCAACAGGCGAGTTTCCCGCCCGACATCGCGCTGGCCTATGCGTCCGTGCTCAAGGCGCCGCCGCCTCAAACATTCAATCCGCACTGGAGCGCGTGGGGCTCGGCGTTTGGCGGCAGCAACACGACCAACGGCGATCCGGTTGCCGGCACCACCGCAGTCACGGCGCACGACCACGGCTTTGCCGCCGGCATGGACTATCAAGCCACCCCCGACATGGCATTGGGCTTTGCGCTCGCCGGTGGCGGCACCGATTGGAATCTCGCTTTAGGTCTCGGCGGCGGCAGGAGCGATGAATTCCAAGCCGGCGTCCATGGCACTGCGCGCATGGGCCCGGCCTATGTGTCGGCAGCCCTCGCCTTCGCCAACGATTGGTTTACGACCAACCGCATCGCGATCGGCGATCAGCTCACCGCGAGCTTCGCCGGACAGAGCTATGCCGCTCGCACCGAGGCCGGTTATCGCTATGGCGTGCCGGTCAGCAGCGCCATCGTCGGCATCACCCCGTACGGAGCTTTGCAAGCGCAGTTGTTCCACACGCCGAGTTACAGCGAGACCGATCTCACCGGCGGCGGCTTCGGGCTTACTTACAATGCGACGACTGCGACCGACACCAGAAGCGAGCTTGGCGCGCGCTTCGACAATCTCCAGATCGTTGACCACATGCCGCTTATCTTGCGCGCACGGGCCGCCTGGGCGCATGACTGGTTGAGCAATTCGTCGCTGACGGCCGTGTTCCAGGCGCTGCCCGGCACGAGCTTCATCGTCAATGGTGCAACGCCACCAAAAGACTCCGCGCTTGCTACCGCGGAAGCGGAGCTGCGCCTCACCGCGAACTGGTCGCTACTGGCAAAGTTCGACGGCGAACTCGCCGGCGGCTCGCAGACCTACGCCGGAACCGGAACCGTGCGCTATACGTGGTGAGCCCACCAGTCATAGGCGGACCTCTAGCCGGCAGCTTCGACTTCCGCTTTGGGTCGATTTTGTTGCAGAAGTCCGTTGAAGGCTGTGTTGCTCAGTGATTCCGTCGCTGCGAGGCGATTCGCGACGGGAGCGGAGCATGATGGGGCAGCGCAAGCGCGAGCAGGGACAGCTTTATTCATTCCGCCTTGATGATGCCGTGCCGGAGGATCACCCGGTGCGCGAGCTCGCTGCGGTTCTTGATCTGTCGTGGGTGTATGCCGAGCTGGCGAGCTATTACCCCAGGATCGGCCGCCCCTCGATTGATCCTGTGCTGATGATCCGGATGCTCATCGTTGGCTATGTGTTCGCAATCCGCTCGGAGCGGGCGCTGTGCCGTGAGATGCAGGTGAACCTTGCTTATCGCTGGTTTTGCGGGCTTTCGATCGAGGACAAGGTTCCGGATCATTCGGCATTCTCACGCGCACGCAACGAGCGGTTTGGCGACAGCACCATCTTCCGGAGCGTGTTCGAGCGTGTGGTGGGGAGCTGCATTGCGGCCGACCTGGTCGGTGGTGAAGGCTTTGCTGTTGATGCGAGCCTGATCGAGGCCGATGCCAACAAGCACCGCTCGATCCCGGGTGCGCAGTGGAGCAAGGATATTGATCCGGTGGAGGCGCGGCGCGCGGTCAAGGAGTATCTGGCGACGCTCGACGATCCGGCCTATGGCGCGGCAAGTGACGTCACGCCGAAGTTTGTGTCACCATCCGATCCTGCCGCCCAATGGACTGGGGCGCTGCGCAATGCCGCGTTCTTCGCCTACGCCAACAACTATCTGATCGACGTGAAGTTCGGGATTATCATGGATGTCGAGGCTTCGCGCGCCATCCGGCAGGCCGAGGTCGGCGCCTCGCAGACCATGATCGAGCGGACTGAGGCCTGCTTTGGCATCAAGCCCGCATGGCTCGCGGCCGACACCGCCTATGGCTCGGCCGCCAACCTCGATTGGCTGGTCAACCAGCAGGGGATCGCGCCGCATGTCCCGGTCATCGACAAATCGCAGCGCGAGGACGGCACATTCTCGCGTGAGGACTTCGTCTACGACGAGGTACGCGACATCTATACATGCCCGGCGGGCAAGACGCTGGCCACGACGGGCCATGTCAACAGCGATCACGCGCTTCGGTATCTCGGCTCCGTGCTGGCGTGTCGCGCCTGCCCGCTCAAAGCGAAGTGCTGCCCGAACATGCCGGCGCGACGGATCGTCCGCGACGTGAATGAGGCCGCGCGCGATACCGCCCGCACACTGGCCAAAACGGAAGCCTTCGCGCAATCGCGCCGCTACCGCAAGAAGGTCGAGATGCTGTTCGCGCACCTCAAGCGCATTCCGCGGCTTGACCGATTGCGGCTTCGCGGCCCGAGCGGAGCACAGTTCGAGTTCACGTTGGCGGCAATCGCACAAAACCTGAGGCGCCTCGCCAAGCTTGTGGTTCGTCCCCCGCCGCTCACCGCAGGCGCGTGCCCTGCCTGAGCAGAGCGTTCAGTGTGTAGCGCAGGGCGTCCAAAGCGTCAGCGCCGCCGCTCCACATGGGGCTGGCGCAAAGCCATCGCCTCGGCTGAGTCCAAAAAATACCTTCGGCCCTAAACGCGCCCTGTAAAACCTACTTCTGCAACAAAATCGGCCCAAAAGCAGCATTCGATGACTCGTGCGGTTCGCAAGACGGCGTTGCGCGGTGCCCAACGTACGCGTGGATGTGGCAACCCCTTCATCACGGCAGCGAATTTCCCCTGGTGGCATTGCGTCAGGGAGCAGATGCGCGCGAACGGGTACTGATTTCGAATAAGCTATGCCTTGCGGGACCGTGTCCTCACCTGATTTGACCTACGACGTGCTCTGCGACTGCCGACCCGCCGATCCTGCTTGGAGCCCGTGGACTGAGCCGCGAGGGTCTACGGCGTTAACGGGCAACTTACCCGAGCCTGTTGCCATCGGATGTGTCACAAGCCACAGCGCGCGGGCGGCAATGCTTGGATCAAGCCCGACTTTCTGCCACCACGCGGCTTCGTTGCCATGGCGATGCACCTCGCGATGATGTCCACGGCACAGGGGCACGGTAAACTCGTCACTGACCTTGCGCCCAAGTGCTCTGCTTTGGGCAAAGCGTAAATGGTGGGCATCGGAGGGTTGTCGACCGCAAACGAGGCAAGGGTGCGTAGCCACGTATCGGACGTGGTCGCGGTCTCGAACACGACGCGGTTCCGCCAAGGTCAACGTGGTTTTGTCGATGCCTTTTTGGGGCGATTGCCTCTTTGGCTGAGGTGTTTCCGGCCCACGCGCATTCAATCGGTGCTCGTCTCCTCCGAACGACTGAAGCGCAGATGGTGTCGGTGTTGCAAGGGCCGTCAGTCTGGTCTGGAAAGCCTCTTCGATACACCCGGCGTCGGCTGTGGTTAGTTTGTTCTTTTCAGGCAGCGATCGGTGCGCCCAAAGCGCGGCGTCATCGCCGGATGCAAGCTCAGTGAGTTCGCCCAGAAGCCGATCACGCAGTTCTGCCGATGCTTCAGGGCCGAGTGCCGGCTGACCCGAATGCGAACGGACCGCCGCGGCCGAGCGACCAACCGCGCTCGGAGAAGTATGGGACTGACCGCCATTGAGCGAAGCATTCCCCTTCGGCTTCCCAGGCCCCGATGCCTGTTGCGGCGTCACGAGGTCAGGGGCATCGCCATCGTCCTCGCCGGCGATGCCGACAAGGGTGAACAGGGCGTAGCGGCGGGCGTAGGTGAGCGCAGCGCCCATCCGATGCGGGGTTGCGGTGTCGGCAATAGCGCAGACCGGCCAATCCGAGGCGATCCATTCTCCCGAGGCGTGTGCCAATACGGTAGTCAGATTGACCAGACCTGCGGCCTGATCGATCGCGGTCGTCTGCACGGTCGCAATTTCGTGCTGGCCTAAGGTCTTGCGCACAATGTCGAGGCCGCTCGATAATGAGGCATAGCGGAACGTCTGGTCCGCCCTGCCCGGCCCATCCGAACGAATGGTCGCGACCAGGGATTTCTCGGGATTGACCAGTTCGGCCTGCGCCTTGGCCAATGCCGCCGCCAGGCTGGCGATGGATGGACTGGACCTATGCATGGCCGCTCTCGACTCTGAGGACGTCAAAGCTCACCGCCCCCGACTTTGAGCGCTTGGCCCGGATGCCATGCCCAATCGCCTCCTTGGCATCCTCCGGCATCAGACCCTTCAGTTCAGCCTTGGCCTGTTCATGGTCGAGATGGGCCGGACGGGTCCGCGAAAACACTGCGGCAAACTCAGCCCAGGCGTTGGATGCGCTCATATCGACAATCCTGATCGCCTCGATCCGTGGCTTCGGCGGTTCGACCCCAAACAGCCGAGGTGACTCGCCGCTCTCGACACAGCGCCAGAACTTCCGCTCCGCGGTAACGATGAGGTGCTGATACAGCGGGTCGGCATGTGCCGTGATCTCAACCCACTTGCCGCCCCCGGTAATCACCGAAAGCACCGCCGACCTTGCCGCAACCACCCACATATTGTGCTGCAGCTGCGGCATATACTTCTCGGCGGCCGCTTCCTCCGAGAATGACCACGGCAGCATGAACTTGGCTTCGAACACAGCCCCACTGGCCTCAACACGCCCGTCCAGCGTCGCCGCCATCCAGCGGACAGCCGGATGGTGGACACGGTGCTGGATGTCGGTGATCACCTGCCCGGTATGGAACTCGTACCAACGCCGGTTAAGCTCCTCAGTGACCACCCCAAGCTGGACAATGAGGTTCCCAGAGAGGTTCTCTGGCTCGGCCTCGCCCCGTTTCTCCCGCCACAGACGAAGCAGGGCGGCCTCGTCGTCGCCCATGATGATCCGGGCATCGGAACCGCCGACGAAGGAGCGGCGGTCTGGTGTGCGCGCCAACTTCAAGGACTCTTGAGACATTGCCAATTCTCCAGTAAGCACCTGTATCCAACCTTATTGATGCTAAAAGTATCATACAGAATGCCTAACGAGTCAATACTAAAAGTATCGATTCGGCAGATTAAGGCTGCGCGCGCATTACTGGGATGGTCGCAGGAGGGGCTTGCAGCTCATGCCAAAGTTTCTATTCCGACTATCAAACGATTAGAGGCTCAAGACGGGGTCATTGGCGGCCGAGACGAGACCGGCATCAAAATACGGTCCGCGCTAGAGGCTGCCGGCGTCGAATTCATCGAAGAAAATGGCGGCGGTGCTGGCGTGCGGTTGCGAAAGCGAAACCAAACCCGAAGCTAGCCGTTGCAACTCTGAAGCAACGCAAGTCGCAACTCGATTCGACCAGACCAGCAGGATGTTTTCATGAGAACGCGTGATCCATTGGGCCGCTTCAAAAAGGGTCATAGGAAGCTCGGCGGGCGCGGGATAGGCACGCCCAACAGGGCCACGCAGGACATGAGAGAGGCAGTCATTTTGGCAGCATCCGGAGACAAGGACGAATTGGTCGAGTACTTCAGAAAAATGGCCCGGGACAGACCACGCTCATTTGCTAAGATGTTTGGTAAGTTGCTTCCGCAGCGGCCGATCCAGAGTGATCCGGGCGAATTTTAGAAAAGTGCCGCGCCCCACGCCGGAATAAACTACGAACGAACCGAGGTGCGCTGATTTATGACCGATCGCGAGCGATCCGTGAGGGCGAAATAGACCGAGCGGATCGGGCCGAGTAACTTGCCAACCGGGGCAAAGTGACCAGCGATTTCAATGACCGATCAAAAAGGGCGAATACCCTCGAACCGAAGAAGAACAAAAGTCCGATCGCGAACCCGAACCATGAACAGAAAGAAATAGGCAAGCAAGAATGAGCGCGCGTTTACACAGCAGATCGGAGCCTCTATGCTACCAAGGATTGTATAAAATAGTGCTGAGGAAGGGCATTTCTCCACTACTTTTCATCTACTTTGGAAAGCCCTGGCGCTTAGCTCTGGTCGCCTGCAAGGAATTCCCCCGTACTGGTTGTAGAAGGGTGTTTGCAACGAATTGAATCTAAACGTGTTCGGGTTCCGCGCCGGCTCGGGTCGCCAGTTGGCCCGGGTCGTGCTAGGGGAAGGCGGGGCATCGGGGTTGATTGGGGGACCTTTCGAGTCATGAGTGAGGCGGAAAAGGCGGGCGCGGACGGCGCATTGCGGATCGGCGTGATCGGCGTCGGCGTGATGGGCTCGAACCATGCGCGGGTGCTGTCGGAACTGTCCGGCGTCAAGCTGGTCGGCGTCGTCGATCCCGACCGCAAGACGCGCGAGCAGGTCGCACGGCACCTCAAGTGCGAGGCCTTCGCCGACCTCGACAGCCTGATCCAGCGCGGCGTCGATGCCGTCACCATCGCGGCGCCGACCCATCTGCATCGCGACATCGCCGTCGACTGCGCCGCGCGTGGCATCCATATCCTGGTCGAGAAGCCGATCGCCTCCACCATCGAGGAGGGCCGCGAGATTGTCGCCGCCGCGCGGCGCGCCGGCGTCACCCTGATGGCCGGCCATGTCGAGCGCTTCAATCCGGCGGTCGAGGCGATCAAGCGCGCGATCAAGGGCCAGAATATTCTGTCGATCGCCGTCACCCGCGTCGGGCCGTTCCCGCCGCGCATGTCGAATGTCGGCGTCGTCATCGATCTCGCCGTGCACGACATCGACCTGATCCGCTGGTTCACCGATTCCGAGATCGTCGAGATCCAGCCGCAGACTTCGAGCGCGGTCGCGGAGCGCGAAGACATCGCGCTGTTGCAGTTCCGCACCGCCTCCGGCGTGCTCGCCCAGATCAACACCAACTGGCTCACCCCGTTCAAGGCGCGCAACATCCACATCGCCACCCGCGACAAGTATCTGATGGCGGATCTGTTGACGTTGCAGGTCACCGAATGTTTCGGCTACCAGCCCGACGGCTCTTATTCGATGCGGCACCTGTCGGTCGGCTACGCCGAGCCGCTGCGTTCCGAGATGCTGGCCTTCGTCGGTGCCATCCGTGGCGCCGCGCCGGCGGTGACCGGCGAGGAAGCCGTCGCCAGCCTCGAAATCGCGATCCGTTGTCTCAGCGCGCGCACCGCGCAGTCGAGCGCGCCGCGCAAGGGACCGCGCCGCGTTGTCGGCTGAGTGGGCGTGCAAGACAAGATGAATCAGCATACCCGCCTCGACGGCAATCCGATTCCATTCATCGATGTCGCCGCCCAGCGCCGCCGCCTCGGCAGCGCCATCGACGACGCGGTCGGCCGCGTGCTCGCCCATTGCCAGTTCATCCAGGGGCCGGAAGTGCGCGCGTTCGAGGCCGATCTCGCGGCGTTCTGCGGCGCCAAGCACGTCATCGGTTGTTCGAGCGGCACCGATGCGTTGCTGCTGGTGCTGATGGCGTGGCAGATCGGACCGGGCGATGCGGTGATCTGCCCGGCATTCACGTTTTGCGCCACCGCCGAAGTGGTGGCGCTCCTTGGCGCGACGCCGGTGATGGCCGATGTCGCCGCCGGCACCTTCAATCTCGATCCGGCGAGTTTTGAGCGCGCTATCGCGACGGCGAAACAACGCGGCCTGAAGCCGAAAGCGGTCATCCCGGTCGATCTGTTCGGCCTGCCGGCCGATCACGATGCTATCGCCGCCATCGCTACAGCGCACGGCATAAAGGTGCTCGACGACGCGGCGCAAGCGTTCGGCGCTACCTATCGCGGCCGCAAGCTCGGCACGCTGGGTGATGCCACGGCGACCAGCTTCTTTCCGGCAAAACCGCTCGGTTGCTACGGCGACGGCGGCGCCGTGTTCACCGACGACGATGCGCTGGCGGCGCGGGTCAAAAGCCTGCGCGTGCACGGCGAGAATGCCGGCGACAAATACGATGCGCTCCATATCGGCATCACCGGCCGGCTCGATTCGATCCAGGCGGCAGTGCTGATCGAGAAGCTGAAAATCTTTGCCGACGAGATCGTGGCGCGGCAGGCGGTGGCGGCACGCTATGCCGAAGGCCTCGCCGGCGTCGCAACCACGCCGCGCACCGGCAACGAATCGACGTCGGTGTGGGCGCAATACACCATCCGCCTTGAGCCCGGGCGGCGCGACGCGCTGGGCACAGCCCTCAAGGCGCAAGGCATCCCGACCGCGATCTATTACGCCAAGCCGTTGCACCGCCAGGCGGCCTATCGCCACTATCCGGTCGCCGACGGCGGCGTGCCGGTCAGCGACCGGCTGGCCGAAGAGGTGATCAGCCTGCCGATGCACGCTTATCTCGAGCCGGCCGTCCAGGATCGCATTATCGAGGGGGTGCGGCGGG